>Ga0207416_1000021_pt1 | contig 334023 bp, 289 predicted proteins | sample PaiPotPPM11metaG_FD_184107 | JGI IMG/M metagenome (GOLD analysis project Ga0207416, IMG submission 184107) | Iron sulfur acid spring bacterial and archeal communities from Banff, Canada, to study Microbial Dark Matter (Phase II) - Paint Pots PPM... ... | reverse complement strand
GGAAACCGCTCGCGGCTCAATCTCCCCGCCAGCGGCCACCGCGAAGCTGCCTGGCTCCACGCACTGCGCACTATCGAGCGCCTCACGGTCTGAAATGGCTATTTTTCACGCCGGATTCAGGTTAATTAAAACGTTAAACGTTAACGGTTTTAAAAAATCTCTCTCAGAAGCACTTGCGGAAAACGACAACTTGCCGGCGGCAGAGCAAATTCGAGTCGGCAGCCTCGTTCTCGAGATGCTTGACGTATGCCGTGACAAACACTCGCGAGGGTTCTACCGGCTGGTTGCTCAGAAGGTTCCCGAAGAACTCATCCGCGCCGCACTCTCCGAAACCAAGTACCAAGATAGGATGGGAAGAATCATGAAGTCGCGCGGTGCTTTCTTTACCGATCAGCTCCAGCGCCTTACGCGGGACCGAGGGATAGATCTTGGTCTGAGACTATCAGAGCGGTCGCGCTATTTCTGACACCAAAAGCTGCTGACGAAACTGAGATAAGGATTTTACTTAAATGGCAACAATTTCCTGTCCTGTCGCAGCATTACCGGTTGTCGACCGCGAACTTATTATAGACCTGAGGATGGATGTCGATGAATTACTTTGTGCCATTTGCTGACGGCCATTCCGCATGGGCAAGCGGAGCATCGTTGAGCGCTTGTCTTAAGAGCCTCCAGTTCGGCAGATGTTTATCCATGAGGCTGGCGAATCGTTCATTATGGTGACGTGCCACTAGGTGCGCCATCTCGTGAACAACGATATACTCCAGAAATTCCGGTGGTTTTCTTGCCAGATCAGTGTTGAGCCGAATGCTACGCAAGCGAGTATTGCAGCTTCCCCACTTGGTTTTCATTCGCTGGACGAAAAATCGCTGGACATTAACTCCTATCCTCGCTTGCCATTTTTCAATCAAAGGCGAAGCTGCCGTCTTGACCAGCTCCCGATACCATTGATCAACTAGCGCGTGCTTCCTGCTGCTGTCATTTAGGGAACGGAGTCGCAGCAGCAAATGATGGTGTTTCAATTCGACCGAGGGAGCAGAATCGCACTCAATCACTTGAAGTAGATATCGCCGTCCCCAGACGTAATGGCTCTCCCGATCCAGATACTCACGAGTGGACTCTCTCTCCTGCCCTCGGAACCGTCTCTGCTGCCGCCTGATCCACTCCAGCTTCGAAATCGCAAAAACCCGGATTGTTTCTAACCCCATTCGAGATGGCGCCGAAATTCTGACTCGGCCGGCTGGCGGATGAACGCTCAGGTGGACATTTTTGATGTCCTTGAACTGCACATCCACGGCGATATCGCCCAATTGAATTTGCGAGACCATCAGTACTCGTGTTGCGCTTTGAGGATCAGAAAAATCTTCTCAACCTCGTCTTTGTCGTTTCCCAGCAGCGGGTAGAGAGCCGCCTTGATGATGTTCTCCTTTGCCTGGTGACCCCGCCAAGCGTCCGGACGCACGTTCTTAACTGCCTCGTCGATCTTCAGCGCAAGCTCTTCGTTCTTATCTAGATTATTGAAGAGCGCGCGCCTGCCCGGCGTGTTCAGCTTCTCAGAAATTTCTTCATCGTGCCCGGCTGCGACTCTCTTAGCCAGTTCGCCAATGCGTTTCAAGTATTCCTCGTAAGCAATCGCCTTCGCCTTCCGTGCCGCTATGATCTCGTCAAGCAGTGCCGACATCTTTTCGAAGTACGCGGGATCGGTGAGTTGCTCCTTTACGATCGTGCTTCGCACGTTGTTTTCGATTGTTTCGGCGATCGCATCCTTGTTCCCCCTCAATCCGCCGAGCTGACTAGCAATCGCGTCGGCGATTCCTGTCTTCACGATCAGATCGACCAAGCTCATGTTGTCGAAGGGCGAAATTTTTCGCGGCTCATCTGCCTCGATGTACGTATCGATCAGGTGCCGCATGTCCGCCTCGTACGCCTTCAGATCGAGGCTTTCGCCGCTGGCTTTGCGGACGATATCGCGGACATTCAGGTAATATTTGAGTCGTTCTCTAATCCTTTCGATGTTGGCTGCCGAATACCCCGCTTCCTCCAACTCGTCCGCTATGTTGGCGTACGCGCGCACAAGGTTGGCAGTCCATTTGTACAGTGCAACGCGCTGCGGCTCTCGATCCTGCAAGTCTGACGGAATCTCGGTATTTCCGCAGAAGTAGTGGATCTGCTCCAGCTCACCTTTTGGCGGGTCGACTGGCTCGCACAGTATCGCCAGAGTTTCCAAGGCACCGTCGAGGCGCTCGCGTCCTTTCTTTAGGCGATCCTCAATGAGAACCTCCGGATCAGCGCCGCCGGCGCTGTGATCTAGTTCCGAGGTGTAGACCGCTACCGCGTTCTCAACCTTTTAGAACAGATCCTTGTAATCGACGATGTAGCCGAAATCCTTATCCTCTCCGTCGAGCCGGTTCGTGCGGCAGATGGCCTGGAACAAACCGTGATCCTGCATCGACTTGTCAATGTACAAGTAGGTACACGGCGGAGCATCGAAGCCAGTTAGCAGCTTATCGACTACGATCAGCAGCTTCATGTTTGCCGGCTCTTCGATAAACAGCTTCTTGGCCCGCTCCTCATATGCTTCGGTCTTGGTCATTCCGGCCCGCCGCGGTACGTCCTTAAGAAGCTCAACGTATGTGTTGTAGACGAATTGCCGATCCGTCTCCGTGTTTGCTCCGACTTCCTCTTTGGTTACATCCTTCGCCTGCGGGTCGTACGAAGTGATCACGGCACATTTGCCCTTAAGCGGCGTCTTTTGGAAAAGGGTGAAATATTTGCATGCGTCGTAGATACTCGACGCTACGAGAAGCGCGTTCCCGCGCTCGCTCGATAGGCGCGGCCTGACACTGAAGTCGAAGAGGATGTCATTGACGACCCGATCCATCCTCGACTTAGAGCTCAGCACCTTCTGCATCGTGCCCCAGTGTTTCCGTAACTCATCTTTCTGCCAGTCGTTCAGCCCTTTCGTCTTTGCCTCGAACCACGCGTCGATCTTTTCCTGCGAGCCGAGATACTGATCGATGTCTCGCGCCTCGTAAACAAGATCGAGCACGACATCGTCCTCAACGCCTTCGCTGAATTTGTACGTGTGAATGTACCTGCCGAACACTTCCAGGGTCGTTTTGGCGTCGGTCTTCAACAGTGGCGTGCCGGTGAATCCTATAAACACGGCGTTCGGCATAAACGCCTGCATCGCGTCGTGCAGCTTGCCGCTCTGCGTTCGATGACATTCATCGACGAGCACGAAAACCTCGCCGACCGTCTTAGTCGGCTGCGACCGTATTTCCTTGATGAACGCGTCGAAGTCTCTATCGTCCTTCGGGCTGAACTTCTGAATGAGCGAACACAGCAGTCGCGGCTTCGCCTGTCCGAGCTGGCGCATCAGGTCGCGTCCGCTGCTCGCGCGGTGTACATCTTCGCCGGCCTGCCTAAAGACCCGCTCGATTTGCTTATCGAGTTCGTCACGGTCCGTAATTATCGTTACTCGGGCGTGAGGATTATTCTCGAGAATCCACTTAGCGAGCAGGACCATCACGATGCTTTTCCCGCTGCCCTGGGTGTGCCAGATAATGCCGCCTTCGTGGTTGCCGACGAACTGCTGTGCGGCCTTTGTTCCGAAATACTGATGCGCACGCGGCAGCTTCTTAATGCCGCCGTCAAAGAGAACAAAATCGTGAATCAGCTCGATAATCCGATCCTTCCGACACATCTTGAGCAGATACTTGTCCAACTTGAAGCGTGTATTGTCCTGCTCGTCCTCCTTCCATTTGAGGAAATACTTTTCGGGCGTGCCGATCGTGCCGTATTGAAGGCCCTCGGAGTCGTTGCCGGCGAACAGAAGCTGGATTGTGCTGAAGAACCACTGGTTGAACTCCGCCTTCTGATTGGAAAGATGCTGACGTACGCCCTCTCCGATCGAGATGCTGCTTCGTTTCAACTCGATGGCGCCGACCGCAACTCCGTTGACATAGAGAACCAGGTCGGGCCGCCGCTCGTGATCGCCATGCAGCGTCACCTCTTCCGCGATAGCGAAATCGTTCTTATCCGGTTGCTGCCAATTGATTAGATGGACGGTTTCCGTGACTTTGCCTGCTTCGACCTTAACAGGCACGCCGTATCGCAGCAGCTCGTAAACAGCCTTGTTGTTCCCGTAGAGGCCGCGCGTCGGATTGTTAGCCTCAGTCGTCAACCTGTAGATCGCTCGGTTGATTTGCTCAGGCGTGTAACCGCTCTTCGACAGGTGGTCCCTAAGCAGATCCTCTTCGATATTGCTGTTTCCTTGTCGGTCGCTCCAATCTCTGACAAATCGATAGCCGAGCTCGTCGTGAAACAACTTGATGACGCGTTCTTGCGTGGCGCGTTCTAGCTTACCAACGTCGCTCACTGATTGCCCCTCCAGAATTGTTCGATCATCCAGAGCGGCGCATCTTTGACACTAATGCGGATGAGTTCGATAACCTTCTCGTATTGGTCTGAGTTAAGCCTGGACCATCGAGTGGACCGCGCAGATCGCCAGTCGCGTCCGAACCCCCCGAAATCGGAACGAGCCAGCGCACGGAGGACCACATTATCAATCGGCGGATGGAGGGCGCGGACCCGCTTATGCGAATGGTGACCGCCGCACACGAAGCGGGACTTAAGGTAGATGTTAATCAGCTTGGCGGCTACGCCGTGCGTGAAGGTCAGAGCGTGCAACTCGGCAGCTCCGATCGCAGCATGACGCCAACGCCGATGCTCGTGGTTGGTGCCCTCGGGCGGCGGTAACTGCTCTGGCGCGGCGAACTCTGACGTAAAGTCGCACGCTTCTAGAATCGCTCGGCCCTGCTCGACGGAGAAACGGCAGCCCTTGACCGAGGCGGCCCGACTCGCAGCCCATGCGGCGAATAGATGTTTATGTCGTTCGATCCCATAAGGCGTCGAAGCCGACGGCGCAGTTGCGTAGCTGTCTTCAGTCATAGGAGCCGGCTTCTCCCCGTCAACAGTTGTTGGACCATGCCCTGCTTGATATTTTGGGTCTTAGCCAGCTTGCCTTCCAGCGCTAGGATCTCATGGTCCAACTCATCCAGCACGTTGGCGATCGCCATTTGCTCTTTCAATGGAGGAGTTGCGATCGGTACGTCGCCGATGGCGCCCATATTAATTTTTTTTGGCGATGCGTTCAGCAGCGACCGGTCCTCCATGTCTTGAATGAATCGGCGACTCTTCGTGTAGCAGTGTAGGTACCGAGCATCGATAAGGCTATTAACCTTAAGCAGAGCCAAACTCACGTAGATACTCGCCTCTACGTCCCAGTCAATCAGTTTCGTATCGCCGATTGACCCGATCCGAGTCAGGAGAATGTCCCCTTTCTCAGGCTTACATCGCTTGATGAGACGCGAATGCTCTTCCTCAGAAATCAAGCGCGTGTTTGTAAAATCGTTCCGGGTTACATTCTCAACGCTGTAGAATGGGATACCGTTGTCAACGTATCTTGGGGTGAAGTGGGTCCCGTCAACGATTGATCGGCAAACCTCACGTAGTCGCTTAACCGCCCAATCTCCCGTGAAGCCAGGCAGGCGTTTGTTACGAGTTAGCAAAGCCTGCGTCGCTCCTTGCTTGATCTGACGCTTCTTCGCGACGAGCTGCTCCAATGAAGCTATCAGGTGGTCGGCGTCTTTCAGTGCCTCGACGATCGAGTCTTGCTCCCGTCGGGATGGCAAGGCTATCAACATCTTGGTGATCATTTCGCGCCGCACAGAGTCTACTGACGACTTAGCCGTCATCTGCATGATGCGATTATAGAAATGACTACTGAAGTAACAAAAGAAGAAATAGCCATTCACACGAGGGCTGAAATCAGATATGCGGTAGACGCGCTGGTGAACGTCGAACTTTCCGTTGACGTAGTGGAAGACTTTGCCCGTTCCGACGCCGTCCCCTGCAGTCAAGACCGCCTCCCCGTCGTACGAGTAAGAATTAATCCGCTCAGCCGTCTGTGATCGGACGAAGAATGGATAAAGACCACCTTCAAGACGATCCTGCGTATTCCGCGCACCCGTCGTAACGCGCGCGATGCTCCCTACGTAATCCACCTCCCAATCTCCCGGAATGAGCCCTACCTCCGTCTGCTTGTAACTGGTGCTCATGGAGCTGAGAAACCCATTCTGTCGAGGTGCTGACTAACCCTGGTTTCCAGAGCCGCGGCCATGTGCGATTGTTGCGGCATCGTTGTTTGGTAACGTTCGGCCAACTCTCGTATACGGCGTGTCAGCGACTGACTTGTTCTATCCACTTCCCCTTGGATTTTGGCCGCTAGCTCGCCGAGCCATTTTTCATCGACGACTAGGCTTTGAACCTCGGCGTCGGACAATTTCGGATATTGAGCGTAAGCGCTCGCGTCTAGTGTCGCCTCGGTCTCCTTGAGTTTCTTTCGGACCTCGGCCTCCTGATCGCAGAGTTCCAACCATCTGCGCAGAAGCGACGCTTCATCTTTGGCTTCCGGATCGTCTTTGATCTCCTTCAGCCGCGCAACGAGGTTCGCCCGGTTGATTTTGTCCATGTCAGCGAAGGCAGCGTCCTCGCCGGCATTGTCTTCTTCCAACTCCGTCTTCTGCGCACTAGTGGTTTCCACATCGGCCCTGAGTTCATTGATCGTCGCCTGCTCTTTCCCGAAGGAACGCGCCACGATCAGAAGTTTGGGCACGAGGTCGCACGCCCAGCCCTTCACCACCTCCTTAATGACTTTGCCGTCCTTGTTCTTCTTAGCTTCAATCACCGGATACGTCGTCGCTTTCCATCCATCGGCGGCGATCAGATAGCAGTCGTCCTGCATCGGCTCCGTCCAGTAATCCATCATGTGCTGGTAAACGTCGTACTTGTCGATCAGCGGCTTGTTTGCATAGTGGGCCAGCAGGTCTTCAGACAGCCCGGCAATGAGGTCCTTCGGATGGCAGCCGACTTTTAACTGGCGCAATACCTTTGAAGCCTTATTCCGCCATTCCGCAAAGTGCGCCCGCATACCAGCGACGAAAGCAACGAATTCCGGATGCTCGTAAATAGTAGAGCGGATCGCAGACTTATCGACCGCGAGATCTAAGTACCCCGGGCGGTTGTCCTTGAACAGGGCGCTCCTGAGGTTCGGGCAGACATCCCAGTATCTCTGAAGCGCGTCAATGTCGCGAGCGGGAATCCCGCCCCTCAGGTGCCCTTCGATGTCCTGGAGGTCCTCTGGTGGCTGACTGTCGATGTAGCGCGGAAGGTTCAGGTTGAACTCGTTCTTCTTCTCGATCTCCTCGATGGGAACCATCCGCGAGTACTTCGGAATTTCGAGCCACCGATTGAAGGTGTCCACGATTTTGTGGATGTCTTGCGCGCGGAGCCGGTTTTTCGGCCCATCCTTGATAAAGCCCCGGCTGGCATCGATCATGAAGATCCCTTTGCGAGCGTGAGCATCTTCTTTGTCGATCACGACGATGCAGGCTGGGATACCAGTACCGTAAAAAAGGTTCGGCGGTAGGCCGATGATCCCTTTGATGTAGCCTTTTCGGACCAGATTACGCCGGATTTCAGCCTCCGCATTTCCTCTGAAGAGCACACCGTGGGGCATGATGCACGCCCCCTTCCCCGTGCTCTTCAGGGATCGAATGATGTGCAGCAAATAGGCGTAATCGCCCTGACGATGCGGAGGAACTCCGAACGACTTGAAACGATCGTATGGGTCGTTCAGCGGATCGAGCCCCGTGCTCCATCGCTTGTCCGAGAACGGAGGATTAGCGACAACGTAATCAAACGTCTTGAGCGTGTCCCCCTCTTTGAATTTTGGATCGGTCAGCGAATTACCCTGGAGGACCAGTGCGGTGGGGTTGTCATGCAGGATCATGTTCATGCGTGCCAAACCCGCCGTCGTAGCGTCCTTGTCCTGACCGTACAGCGTGACCGGCGTTCGGGCCTCATCAGCAACCTTCAGGAGCAACGAACCTGAGCCGCAGGTGGGATCATAGACCGTCGTATTCGGGCTGGTGTCCGCCTCCCGGATACCGAGGATCTTCGCCATCACGCGGCTGACCTCGGCGGGGGTGTAGAACTGACCCTTGCTCTTCCCGCTCTCCGTGGCGAAGTGGCGCATCAGGTATTCGTAGGCGTCGCCCAGAATATCGTCGCCTTCGGCTCGGTTCTTCGAGAAATCAAGCGCGGGATTTTCGAAAGTCGCGATCAGGTTCGTGAGCCTGTCTACCTTCTCCTTGCCGCTTCCGAGCTTCGTTGCATCGTCGAAGTCGGGAAAGTCGGACAGGTTGTTGGCAGCCATCAGGGGAGCCGCGATCTTCTTGTTGATCTGATCGCCAATGTCGGGCTTGCCCTTGAGCGCGACCAGGTCCTTAAAGCTGGCGCCTTCCGGAACGGCAATAGGTGCATACGGCTGTCCCGCGTATTTGTCGCTGATGTACTTGATGAACAGTAGGACGAGGACATAGTCCTTGTACTGGCTGGCGTCCATGCCGCCGCGCAGCTCATCGCAGCTCTGCCAGATGGATGAATAAAGCTCAGATTTCTTCAGGGCCACCTTTCCCCTCAAGCTGTCGCGTTATGCGTGGTCGACCGAGCCTACGAGCAGGCTGCCAAACTGGTGCCGTTTAAGTGTTGTTCCCGTTTCCGCCCGCCGCCTTCATTTTGATCGGAGCTCCCAGGCTTTTCGAGGGGCCGAAGTAATCGATTTTCCTTTCCGAAAGCGTAGTGATCCTCGACGCTGAGCGTAATGGGTATTGGCGAACAAAGGACGAATATGTATATTTGGCTCCGTGGCACATTGTGCTCTGCCCGATGCCATCTTAATGGGCGCCAAGGTAAGCACAACCTCCACGTCGGGGAGGTTTGAGAATGAAATACGCTGTTCGGCTGGAGGTCAGTTAGCGAGGAGATACGGTCCTGCAAGTTACGGTAGCTTTTCTCTGGAACAAGTTGTTCGGCTAAGCGGCTTTTACCGGACCGAAGATTTGCTCATAGAGAATTAGGGGTCCAGAACGCCAATAAGCGAAATGCTCTGACGAGTGAAGTGCGTGAAAGTTTTTCAACAGCGGATTTCGACCTGTTCAAAATGCGCCTCTCATGGCATGTACTCGGCAGGGAACAACGTGCAATCTATGGCGAATTCTAACTGGAACGTTCTCCGTCGTTGGTTGACACGTCGAACCACAGCGTTATCGCTGAGCAGCGTTCATTCTCTCAACGACCCCGTGAACGACATTATGCCGTCGTCCTCAGAAGCAGGGCCAGAAATTTTTATTGGACTCGTGGGGGCTGTCGGAACTGACTTGGAGGGTCTAACCGAAGCAATTTCGACCAGCCTCAAGGAGGTCTCATACTCTACCAGCGTCGTGAAGCTTAGCCAGCTTTTGCAAGGATTTCCTCGGTGGAAAGATCTCCCAGTGGAACCTGAAGATGAACGTGTTCGCGCGCATATGAGGGCCGGTTCTGAGTTTCGCGTGATCTTGGCGAGGGGCGACGCTCTTGCGGCCTACTCGATCGGGAAGATTCGAGATGACCGTGAAGCCATTACAGGTAATACTGACAGATTAGCCGGAAGACGCGCCTACGTCTTAAGGTCCCTAAAGCACCCAGATGAAGTAACATTCTTGAGGCGTGTCTATGGACAATATTTTTTTCTCGTTGGAGCTTATTCGCCTCGCGATGATCGACTGTCCAACCTTGCTCATCGGATAGCCGAATCGCATGGTTCCATAAGAGCTGAAGATTTTGAAGACGAGGCGAGAGGCATGAATCGGATTGACGAAGAGGAAACTGACGCTCCTCTCGGCCAAAACGTGCGTGGAACGTTCCCGCTTGCCGACGTGTTTGTCGATACTCGCGAAAAACCGGCGATGCGTGATGCGGTTCAACGTTTCATCGAAATCCTATTCGCCCATCCCTTTCATACTCCGACGCAAGCTGAATACGGAATGTTTGTCGCAAAAGCAGCAGCGTTGCGTTCGGCGGCACTCCCCCGGCAGGTAGGAGCTGCTATTGCGTCCGAAAATGGAGATGTAATAGCGATGGGCACGAACGAGGTGCCGAAATTCTCGGGTGGTCTGTATTGGCCCGGGGATCCTAACGACAGTAGAGACTTCAAGTTGGGCTTTGACGTAAGCGACCGAATGAAACGCAACAGCCTCAGCGAGATTCTGAAGCGTTTAAGCTCGCACGGATGGATCTCTGCAGATAAGGAGCGGGTCGATCAAAAAGACAAGCTCCAACAGGCAATGGCGATCATGAAGGGCACGCAACTGATGAAAACGATTGAGTTCAGCCGTGCAGTGCATGCGGAAGTGGCGGCTATTCTCAACGCGGGACTGCACGGGATCTCGGTGAGCGCTTGCACTCTCTACACGACCACATTTCCGTGCCACGATTGTGCACGACACATTGTCGCTTCAGGAATCCAGAAGGTTGTTTATATCGAGCCGTATCCCAAAAGCCTTGCAGTCGAATTCCATGAAGATTCGATCACGGTTGACCAGGCGCGCGAATGCGGCGGCCGAGTGAATTTTAAGCCGTTTGTCGGCATCGCTCCTCGTCGGTATGTCGAATTCTTTGATATAGGCCAAGTCATCCGCAAAAAGGCTGATGGCCAAGTAATCGATTGGAATATGTTGAAATACACTGCTGTTCCGAAGCTGATCGATGCTCCATCTATTCCGCCAATTTATTTGGCCCAGGAGAAGGCAGAGCTGGCCAGGGTGGTGGAACAGTGTCAGACGCGACAGTTATTAGAAAATAGCCGATAAGGAGGCAGGGGAATGGCAAAGGAGGCATCACTGAGCAAAAATCTGAAGGAGGTTGTGGAAGAGGTGAGGCAGTGGCCAGCGTGGATGCGTGTCGCAACAGGGCTTCCTGTTGATCAGAGCGATGCTGAAAAACCGCCACAAGAAAAAGATGAGAAGAAAGATTCTGCAAAACAAAACCGTTAAGTGAACGGCTCGAGATTGGCAACATTGTCTGTCGAGGTGTTTTCCGCCAAATGGCCTGGGAGCTCCTCACACGGAGCTCCCGGACCAATAGCTGGTCTCCGAGGAGACCAATTGACGAGTATCTTCGATTCGATTTCTGAGCTTTTTCGCCTGCTCGAATAATTGCTCTCCGACAAAAACCGTAATTAGTAGGGCGTGGCTCCCAGCAGTTCGCAGCATCGCGAGGCTAACCCCGCATTCCTATTTTCGATCAACTCTGACGATTGAGAGCTGAAACTGTCGGATGCCATTCTGTTCAGCTGCATCATCGACGTGCCAAGAATTTCTGGGCGTCTTTAGGTTTCTCGCCATCGTCCCCCCGCTGATCGTCAGATATTGACAGTGCAAATCGCCACCAAATTATCACGATGGGTGTAGGCGGCCCGCGATATTAGGCGGAAGCGCCACGAAAACGCGCAATAATCCCCGCGAGCGGCTATTGACTTTACAGCTGTCGGCAATCGCGCGCGAAGGCGACCACACATCAGCATTCGCCTGTGGAAAGTAAAGCGGCTCCGAACTCCGATCGCAATTTCGGTCCGGTGGGCTCAGGCGTACAATGGGCGAAAGAGGAGGCTAATGAGCCGTAAAGAAAATGGGACTTCGCGAAACTCTCCAAGAAGCTCTAGTCAGAGCCAACAATGTACGAATTGACCAGCACGGTATTGTTCAAGACCTCGACGGGCGACGCATTGAACTGAAGGTCGGACTTCAGCGAGCCCAAAGCGAAAAAGCTGGAGCCGACATGGCTAATCAGACTGTGACGAAGAAGTACCGTGAGCTGCTAGATTACTGTAACAGCCTGAGGGACCAGAGTGCCAGGAATGCTGTCGCTCCGGAACTCGAACAGCAGTCGCTGCAGCAACATGCTGCTGTCCGAAATGCCGCAGCGGCCGCCGAGAACGTTCGCCAATGGCAGCGTCGGCTGACCGAGGTCGAAAGTGAACGAGCGGCGGCGCAAGCCAATCTGAACGTGCTAACCGACCGGTGGGAAGCAATCAGGAAGCAGATCGAAGACTTGAAGTGAGATAATTTCAGCTCGCGGGGCCGGTTCGCGCTCGCGAGCAGCAGACACCTCGCAATCCTGGGCTAGGCTGTCGGAAGTCCGAGCCGCTCCTTCTCTCGTCTTGCGATCGCGTGGAGTGAACGCACATCAACTCTCGGTGACGAGCGAGCCGGAAAAATGAGCCAAGCGACGTCGCCGTCGTCGATATCGATCTTCAATGGCCTGCGCACTAGCGTGCCATCATCGTCTAGCGAGAAGTCGTCGGCCATTTTCCGGAGCGCAAACGAGCAACATTTTTCCGCGGGCCGAAACACGGATCGTTGATGATGGCGATTGAGATCTTCCACAAGGCGACCACGTACGTTGATGAAAGTATTCGTACTGACCGCGAAACTCAGCAGTGGTTATGCTGCGTCACGGCTTACGTTGCGTCGTTTGATTCTTGGATTGAGGCTGAACGCGAATGGCAAAGCGTGTTGGACTCTTTTGCGGTTTCCGAATCCCACCTGACTGATTTCCTAGCGCGAAAAAAGGAGTTCAAGAACGATTGGTCAGATGCGAAGCGTAATCAGTTTATGGAACGCCTTTGCACGGTCGCCTCACAGCGGCCAATTATGGGTGCCGGTGTTGCCATTAGCCAAAGCGATTGGGAAGGTGGTCTATCCAAGTCCCTGCGCGACGCCTGGAAGGACCCATATTATTTTTGCATCTATGGGGTGTTGAGCTTAATCAGGACGAAGGTTCTGCGGGATCGGGCCAGCAGCCTCCCCCTTCCACTGTTTTTTCTCTTCGACAACAGGCCCAAATTCGAAGGTGCAGCGTCAGAGTTATATCGCGAATACCAGACCGCGTATGACCCTAACCGAGAAATCTTCGGCGGGATCGACTTCGGCAGTCGGAAGAAATACAAGCCCTTGCAGATCGCGGACTTGCTGGTCGGCCTAGTTAACCGTCGGTTCGAAGAAATGACACGCGGTGTTGATCCGGAGCTAAGTAAAATAAAGAAACCGTTGGACCTTCTGTTCAAAAAAGAGATTGCGATTTCATTCCCAACCGCAGAACTCCTTAAGCAATTTCCGGACTTCGCCCAACGACGATCACTGCGAGTCTGACGCTTTAGGCAAACAGTCGCAATCTATTCCAGTGAGCTCGCCTTCACACGTGGCCGCGGGCGGTCTCCGACTCGCCAATAGATAGGCCGATGCACGCGTGGCCGCGCTCGGCAATCTCGTCAAGCGAACGCGCATCGACCTCGGTATCGGGATAAGCGAGGGAAGGTAACCGCGGCAACGTCGCCCGTCGTGAATATCAACTTTTAGCAGCAGCCAGTCAAAACCGAAGCCACCAAACTTAGGATCAACTATCAACTGAACTGAACGGTGGAGTCATTGATCTCAACGTGTCGCGGCGATTCCGGAAAGATTTAGACGATTATGTCCATGGCGGTGGAGCAGGCAAACCTACTGCCTCAAAACTCGCCGACTTCGATTGGATATCAATGCGGCCAGGCGCCGATTGCATGCGGAATTGTCCGATCTGATTAACCAGCTATGATGACCTTATCGAAGCCAGAACGCGAGTCGCACGACGGCGCAAAGCTGAAAAAGCAAAGCACGAATGAAGCGCGCACCTCTTCTTCTTTTAATTTCATCCTTCTTCCTTTTAGTCGGCGCATCACATGGCGGGAGCGACAAAAAACATCAAAATCAACCCACTGCCCATCATCGCAGCGGTGCTAGCAAACCCAACCCAACCGAGCGGCCATTTACGGTCATCGTCGAGCCAGCGCCAGTTCAGGTAGTTCAACAAACAGCCCCCGTAGAAAAGAAACAAGCCGCACAAAAATGGTACCAACGACCAAGTGCGACCGATTGGGGTATTCTCGGAGTTACTCTCGCCTACACTCTCATTTCCCTCGGGTTGCTCGATGCTACTCGGCGACAAGCCAAACTCGCGAAGATAGCGGCCGAAGCCGCGGGCACCAATGCGCAAGCGGCTAAGGAGCAAGCCGAGATCGCTCAGCAAACGCTGGTTCTTACGCAACGGCCAAAACTGATGGTGCGCAATGTCGTGATAACAGCGCCAAGGCCCCCCGGTATCCAAGGCGAGATTCCGCTGTTCCAACCTAGGTACGAAATCAGCGGCAAGCTTTATGTCGTGAACGTCGGGGGCACGGTCGCTACCACTCAAGAATGCTGGTGCTGGGGCGTCCCGATTCAAGGCGAACTCCCGATGGAGCCGCCTTACGAAGGTGGTATGGGTTATCCTTTGACTCAGAAATTGAAACCGGGCGAGTCCATGCCCATCACCTTCCGCAACTTGAAAGAGATTGGGAACGAAGGCCCGCTCATTAGGCAAGGCAGTGACAACTGGGCTTTCTATGTGATGGGCTGGATAGCCTATGCTGACGACCTTGGTCTGGTTCGCCGAACCGCGTTTTGCCGAAAATGGGACGCGAGGAAAAAACGTCTTCCCCCAATCGACGACCCCGATTATGAGCAGGCAGAATAGAGCTAAAACGCGGTATACATACGATCCATCGTAATATGCGATTGTGCCGCATAACCGGGTGACAATGTCACCTGTCGCGTGCACCCGCGCGACAGCCGGCCCACATAGGCACCCATGGGAATTAGCTTCGCCTTGATCCGGATCGGCCTGCCTCGCTTCGCGGTAAAGACTTGCATGAGCAAGTCGAATGCGTACAAGCACGATAAGTGGAGTTCCCGTGCCGAAGCCCTCGAGAAGGTCGAACGGGGGCTTGCCGAGAGCGGTGAGTGCCACGACCTCGCCATCCACAACAGTATCATTCGGTAACTCGGCGATACCCATTACTACACCCGGGAAGCGCCGAGGAAATCCTTCTGATTGCGCGACCAGAGCTGTAGGCCTCTACGAGATTTGTGACCGATTGCGCGGAAGCCGTCGAGTTTCAGCTCGTAGCGCCACTCATGTTGAAATGGAAAAATACGCCTTAAGACGTCCAGTTGCCGGCTCGTCTCCTCGCGAAGCCGTTCGCTGTAACGAATCTTGTCCTGGTACTCAGAAATCGCGAGGTAGTTCCGAAGGCTGAGCACTCGATCCGGGCATCTTGAGGAATAATCTACTATCACGCTGCGAAGATCTATCTTTGCAGATTCCAGGTCTTCCAGTGTCTCTACTGAACTGAAATTACGGTTAGGGGAGTCACGTAGAAACGGCCCTTCTTTATGTTGTTGCCGGCAATATCATCAGGAGCCAGGACGTTCGCGAACTCTTCTGCCAGATATCGAGAGTGGAGGGGCGCATCCATGAGGGGATCCCTCACCAACAAACTGGGAGAATCAACCTCAGCTCTTTTAATTGTTCCGCGGTGAGCTTCGATGGGACGCGTGAACCGTCAGCCAGGGAAGTTATTCCATTTGCTAGTTGAACTAGAGCCTGATCGCGATCTCTCCCAGTAATATATTTACCATTCAACTCTGACAAATAGGTGTTTGGGTCCGCACCTGCCGCAGCTTTGTCAATAAATACGGATTTCACCTCTGCGATAATCGCAGAGTCACCATAGTCAACATAGGCGTCAGGTATTTCATTGTTGGCGATGTCGAGGAAGGGGCATAGTACTCGGTCAGCCAACGCGCCGCGCGCGGGAAACATTCCCGACAGGATAGATCGGCAGTATTCGTGGAACGACTCCCCGAATGCACCAAATAATTCATTGGTCGCCGCACCAGAAGACAGCGCGTGAAAAAGAGGGCCAAGCATTGCGCTCTGCGCAAGACAATCTAAATCTACAACAATAGCCAGTTCGTCTGTCAGCCGAAGAATGGGGCGTTGTATTATCGGTCGAAGGATATATGGTTCTAGAGGATCAACCTCTTCTTCCTTGCGGCCTCCCAGAAGTGCGGACTTCAAGTCGTCGGGTGTCTGAGATTTGAGAGCGATGAATTTCGGAAAAAGTGCTTGTAGCTCAGGTGCGCTAGGCGGGCAAAAAGTTTTGGGATTGAAGCTTGGCCCGGCAAAAAGATTGAGGTCATTTTTCGCCGCACTAGTGATGACAGGCATCATTATTGCGGTCCAGCAATCGTAGTACTGCTGGACGGTCAAACCGGTCGCGCTAAGAAAATCGTCGTCGAAGTTGCGTTTGGTGTAACTCGCGTAATGAGGGGGAAGAAGACTGAGAAAATGTTGAGACCTCTGGCCAATGCCCGTGTGAGGTCGAGCGCTGAAGCATCCTGGTCCCGGCCAATCCTGAACGTGACCAAAAGGCGGCCAGTTCCCTGTAAGGGATCCGTCGGGGCTGCGGCCGCCCTCTCATAGATGCGGTGATTCCAAAGAGTTCCGGCGATAAGCAGCGCTTTGGCCAACGGCGTTCGAGCATCGGGAACGTCGAAATAAGTGCTAGGAATATCCGGGCAAAATATGCAAGCCCACCGGAGCAGTTCCAGAACCTGCCCACGGAAGAAAACGGTCGGCAACATCGGCACCGAAATTATAGCCGTCCTCTGTTTTGCAGCTTCCTTCCGAAAAAACGTGACTACCCTTTCGGTTTGTTCACGATTGAAGAAATGTCGCACGAGGAGTTGCTGACGGCGATGGAATCTATCGAAGGGATTCAGCTGCGCCAGCTCTGGTGGGGCCAGCTGTTCGCTCAGCTTCTCATTTACGCGCGCGCACCACAGCAAGACCTGCGTGCGGTCCATGGCTGCCAATAACCCACGTAAGTTGTCCAGTGTGTCCGGCACATCGGCAAATACTTCCTCACAAGTGATGCAAAGACCGTATGGTGTCTGAGGACCCATAACACTCATCGGAGAGCAGCCGCGGTCAAACTGCTCAGTTGGGTCGTCGCGCTCCTTCGTGCGCGATCCTAAGCAAAATCTTTCGCGACCAATCCGCTCGACTCTAAGCCGAGAGCAATTGCATGGCTGACAGGTATTAATCCTGAAACCGGCGTGAAAAATAGCCATTTCAGACCCGGAGACGCTCAATGGTGCGCAGTGCGTGGAGCCAGGCAGCTTCGCGGTGACCGCTGGCGGGGAGATTTAGCCGCGAGCGGTTTCTGGCGCGGACGAGTTGTGCAGGCATCAACAGAATCTGCTGACGCAGGGTCTGGAGAGTGGCGTTCTGAAACTGCGGCGGCAGACATAGGCGCTTGAACCAATTGGTCAGATTGTAAGCCATCATCATCAGGTGGAAGTAGGTTTCGTTGGCCAGGAAGTGGTGGCCTGGGATACGACCGAGTGCGTAATCTCCCTTGAGTTGGCGAATGATCAGCTCGATGCCAGCGCGGTCGTTGTAGAAGCGCCAGAGGTTGAGTGGTTGCAACGGCAGATTGGTGACCAAGACCTGGTAGTGGTAGCGGCCGAGCTTGAACAGCGTCAGCTGCTCGGTCGGCTCTTCGGGCTGTGGCCGGCGAATGACCACGAAGCGATAGCTGCGCCGCCAGCGGGTAGGCTGGTAGCGGAATTCGGCGACCTCAACGCCACGGCTCGGAGTCGTGTAGCGCAGGTGAGCGAGCCTGTGCTTGATGGGTCCGGTCAGGCGCGCGACGATGACGAAGACGGCCTTTTGGGTTTCGAGCCATTCGACCAGGCCGTGATCGTAAAACCCCTTGTCGGCGCGGACTATAATCGATCTCACGCGCGCAGGAACCTTGGCGAAGCAGGCTTTGAGAAGGTCGAGGACGCCACTGGCAGTATGGGCGTCTCCGGGCCGCAGCTCCCCGTGCCAAAAGTCTCGGCTCTGGCCCTCGAAGCAGAACAGCGGGTGGTAGGAGGGTCGCCCTCGCTTGACGGGGTTGTAGCCGATGCGCGCTTGTTCCTGTTTGCCGTAGAGCACGAGCACCGTGGAATCCACATTGAAGATGACGCGCGAGGGTGGCTCGGGAAGCAGGGTCATCCGGTGAAGGAAGCGGTCATGCAAAGCGCGGAGCTTGGGCAGCGCCGTCGGGGCAACCCGGAGCAAGAAGCGCCGTAGCGTCGTAGCGTCGGGATAACTTGGCAGGCCAGTGAGGTACTGAAAGACGCCGTTCTGTCGGAGCAGTTGAGTCGTTTCGATTCGCTCCAGCCCGAGGATCATCGGATAGAGCAGTGCCAGAATCATCTCGCCGATAGTGTAGCGATTGTTTCGCTGAGCGAGTCGAATATCGGAGGCGAGCGCATTCTTGAACCCGATCCGTGTCAAGAAGCGATGCAGCACATAGACGCCCCGTAAAGCGTCAACGAACTAGCACCAAACGAAATTGTAAGCCGACGTGGACCTCTGGGCATCCCGGTGAACCCTACCTTAAAGGTAGCTTTCACCGGAAGCACCTTGGCATCGGCCTAAATCAACGGGAACAGCGTTCGGCTAACGATCCCGTCAGCCGATCACGCCGGATTCAGGTTAATAGCACAATTGGATGCACGATGATGCGAGCGCGATAAGAGCTTTGATGCCCATATTACGGTTTTTTCGCATACGCCCGCGATGTGCATCGTCGAAATTGGCAACCCAATCCCACGGCTTCATTAATTCCTAAGCCTCGCACATTGGGGAAGAGGCTCGATGGCCGGCGTTACCACGGCCGCTAGCAGGCTGTGGGGGTCGTCCACCTGCTCTGATTCCGCGGAGGTGCCCTGAAGCCTCCCATGGGTGCGCCCGGAAAATGCCGGTGTCAGTTTGAATTCGAAAACTGCCAAATAGGCCGAACTTGAGCCCTCCGCGCATCACGATAGAGTGCCAAATAAATAATAGAAAATTAGCCCTTATCGCTGCTGGTGGGGTCCCCTGGTTCGGGTTCTTGATCGGCAGGCCCTCGGTTGGAATATTGCTGTGGTTCGGCCAATTTCCATCTGTATCACCACCGCTGTCGGCAGAAGGACGGGCAATCCGCCCCGTGAGATTGCCGATATTCGTACGCTGATCAGCGGGTCACTCTGATTATGACTTGAATACCGGGCAGCGACCGAAGGTTGTGAATTTTCAGAGGGCTTATGCCTAGCCTACAACATTCGGCCTAGTGCACCACCGCGCGGCAACAACGCCGACAACTTGGTTCTATTCAAGCGGGAGATGAGCATCCATTCTGTTGTCGCTGAATGCAACTGCGAATTCGGCCTTAAAGTTGGGCTCATCGGGAACGCCATAAGTCTCGTATGTCGCCCACACCAGCTGACGCGGCTGCAGGACCCGCAGTGCATAGCGTGGACAAGTCTCTGCGAAAAGATCTGCCCTCATCGCTTCGCCGAAGTAACAATTCCTGTTCAAAAGCCGATCGTCTCTTTTAGCGAGGAGTTCCTCGATGGTTGACCCGAGACGACCAAAGGGACCGACAATCTCGAAGCCTTTCCTTATTTCGAAGACGCTCCGGTCGAGTTCCGTGAGCATTCGAGTTCGGTCGATTGCAACGCCGAACCCTTTTTCCAACTCGTCCGGATAGCGTAACCTGTAGAGCTTGAACAGGAGAGCCAAGTAGTTCTTTCTCAGATTCAGAACGATGCCCTTCTTTTTCAGCCGTTCGAACAGCCAGACGAGGTCATGACCCTTGGGCGCAGGAGGGTCTTTTGTCCACAGGATGGTCTTCAGATATTTCTCGATGGCCGTGTTCGACAGCCCGGCGCCTTGGACCAACAGGTCGCCCAAGAGAAGTTGTCGAGCCGCTATATAGTCGTCGTCCGCCCAGCGAAGCCAATCTATAATTTTCTCAGCGCTGTTATAAATCCGCACGGTCCCTGGCTTGATGCTGCTTTCTGCCAATATTTTGCGCACTCCTACGGCTCTCGAGAAATTTTACAGCGCCCCCGACTTCCGCGCGATTAATGCCCAGCGAGAGACCGTCCTTAGCGTTCGCCTTTGACTCCACTCGCATCCGGACCTTCGCATGGCCAAGCAGCACCAATTTTTCAAGACCGCTCTTGGGAACGGAGCCGTCCTCCCATAGCGAATTCCGCAGCGTCTACACACCGTCTACATGAATTATAGGTAATGGCTCTGAAGGCAGAAAATCCCTTGATTTGCGGGTGGGCCGTTGGAGACTCGAACTCCAGACCCGCTGATTAAGAGTCAACCCTTACACTTCTTTGGGTTTCGCACTCTTATGCCTCGCCAACAGTCGATTTGCCGCTGCGATCTGAGGGACCGAACATTAATTTGGCGTTCTGTTCCAGCGCTTCGCGCACCGGATCGAGAGCGAGCCGAGCGTAGACCTGCGTCGCTGCCAGGCTGGAATGGTTAAGCGCCCGGCCAATCAGAGATAAGCTATGACCCTGCGCAGCAAGCCATGATCCGAGAGTACGCCGCAAATCGTGCAGCCGGACGTCCGGCACGCCAGCGCGGAGACGGATCCTGTGCCACGCCTTGGCCGCTTCGACCGCGTGACCCTCACCGTTTCTGCTCGGGAAAATCCATTCACTCTACCCACGGCTTGGTAAGCATCTAATAATGTCCATTGCCGGAGACGGAAGCGGCAGTAGATGCGATCTGCCAGCCTTCGTCATGGGCAATCGCAACGTGCGCTGTTCGAAGTCGATGTCCGCCCATCGAACAGCTAGCAACTCGCTTTTGCGGGTGCCCAAAATCAGTGTAAGCGGAAAATACCCTCTCCAGTATTCGTTTGGCTCGTCAGCAAGCGCCCCGTTGACGCGCCGAAGTTCTTCAGGCGAAAGAAAACGCTCGCGTTTGTCTTCGCGAAAAAGCTTGATCCGGGCGGCGGGATTGTCACCAGTGAAAAGCTTCATGTCGCGAGCGATGTTAAACATCGTGCGAAGCAATACAGCGACTCGGTTACTCTCATACAGGCCGCGCTCACGCTTGAGGACATTCTGCATTGCAATAATCTCGTCGGGCTTCACATCGCTGAGTCGTCGTGCCCCGAAGCGCGGGAGCAGATGCGTCTCGATTCTTCGCGCGTCCTCTTTCCAGCTTCGTTTGTGAGGTTTGGCGTGCTCGACAAGATATCTTGCCGCCAAAGCACCAAAGGTTAATTCGCGGCGCTCATTTCTTCGTTCTTCCCTCGGGTCACTGCCGCCGGCAACCGCAGCCTTGACCGACAACGCTCGTTGCCGGGCGGCGAGGACGGTAAGCGCAGGAAATGCGCCAATCGTGAAGCGCCGCATACGCCCCTTGACCCGGCCCTCCCAGACGAAGCTCTTTGCACCGTGCGCCGTGATCCGTAACGCGAAACCTCTAAGCTCGTCGTCGCGGATGAATTTTTGGCCTGAGTTTGGCGCGGTCGCATGTTCGACTACGGTTTTGGTAATCTTCATCAGATGGTCCCCATGTAGGCGCAGTGTAGGCAGTATACGCAGTTTTTGCCAGTGAAGCTGCGCACCACAACGGGGTAAGAAGCCCGCTAATTAGCTGAACAATCGGGATGTTTGGTAAATCAGCGGACTATCGCGTAGAGGGTTAAAACTGAATGGCATTCAGGAGGTCGACGGTTCGATCCCGTTCAGCTCCACCAATAAAATCCAGCACTTTTTGCCTCTCGGACAAGATCGGACGGCCGCATTGTCCGAAACTCGTCCGAATTGTCAAGCGCTGGGAACCCGCCCCCCTACGCTTCCGCGCACGGGTGGCTACCAGACGTTGATCGACGGGGTAGGTTCAGCAGGTTCTCTGCCCCTGCTTGATGGAGCACCTTCTTGTCGCGTGGCGCTTGGACTAATCTGATTTCAGGGTGGTGAGCGAGCGATGCGACTGGGCCCAATAGATTTTCGCGATGAGCTTGTAACCGCAAACCGAGAGGGAAGTCTTGTGGTGTTTGTGGGGAGCGGAGCATCGCGAGGTGCGCCTGCAAATCTTCCCACGTTTGAAGATTTGGCCCGGCTGATCGCGGGGGGTACTTACGAGAAGAGTGTTGATGGACGCGAAGATCAGTTTCTGGGACGGAAAGCGAAGGAGGGCGTAAAGGTTCATACGAGGGCGAAGGAGATCCTAAGCGACCCCTCTTCCAATCCGAACCGGCTCCATGAATTACTGGTGGAGCTATCCTCGAGCGGCGGTCCGCTGCGAATCGTCACTACGAATTATGATCGTCATCTCTCGACAGTCGCGTCTAAGGTCTGCACCCGGTCGCCTGATACCTTCTATGCGCCTGCACTTCCGCTCGGTTCGAAGTTCACGGGCATCGTCTATCTCCACGGCTCGGTGGAACGCGATGACGATAGTATCGTCCTGACTGACGAAGACTTCGGGCGCGCCTATCTTACAGATGGTTGGGCGACTCGCTTCCTTGTAGGCCTATTTCAGTCGTATACGGTGCTGTTCGTCGGCTATTCCCACAATGACGTGATCGTCAACTATCTTGCTCGCGGCTTACCGCCACAAGCGAAGCCACGTTTTGCTCTCACAGATCAGAGCGGCCCTCACTGGGACCTCTTGGGGGTCGTACCGATCGTGTATTCGGCGGACGACGATCACGCGGCCCTTTCGAAGGGTCTCGAACAATGGGTCGAATTATCGAAAATGGGAACGCTCGATCACGAGCAAAGGATCAGGAAAATTGCTAGCGCGTCGCCGCCGCTAGATCCGCAGGAAGCTGATTACATCAGAGGAGTATTTCAGGACCCCGCTAAACTGCAATTCTTCACCCGATATGCTTCGAGCGAAGAGTGGCTCGAATGGACGGAACAGCAGGAAGCTTTCAAATGGCTTTTCCGGCCCGAATTAGGTTCGATCGTGGATCCGGAGCGGCCAATCACTCAACTAGCGGTGCAATTGGCGTCGTGGTTTGCGCGATCTTTCGTGCTGTCAGCTCCGGACCGTGCGTTAGAGACAATCCGGCGGCAAGGTCGGCAAATTCAGGCGATGTTGTGGAACGAAATAGGGTCTCGCTTGGTCTCGCAGAAGCCGACTCCCTCTGCTGGGGTCTTGGCCAAATGGGTCGGGGCTTTAATCCCTCCACCGCCCGGTCATTTTCGGACATTCCTGTGGGGCCTGCTGGACCAATGTCAGCCATTGGAAGACGATGCGACACCGCTTACACTTTTTGACCACCTCACGATACCAAGGTTGGTCCTTACGAAGAGGCTTGTGCGCCTCAATGCCGAATCAGAAGTCGATTGGGATGTAGCGATCGAAGGATGGGACTTCATTTCGAGGCCGACTAACGCTGCAACCTCGCATGAGCTCTCCGAAGCTTGGAAGAAAATATTCGAGCCAAATCTGGGTCTTTTTGCTCACCGGCTCGTTGCCCTCCTGACAAGTCGATTGCGCCAGGCGCATCTTCTCTTCCGATCAGTAGACAAGGGATACGAAGCTTGGGATCCCTTCAGCATCAGGTACCAGAGTATCGAGCGTGGAGATGAGATGTTCTGGGATTTCGCTCCCCTCGTGGATGCGGCGAGAGATGTCCTGGTATGGCTGCTAAGTAATAATCGCGTGCGTGCGGAACATGTCATAGAAGATTGGATTTCGTCCGAGGTTCCGTTGCTAAAGCGGCTAGCAATCTACGGCTTGAGAAAACACGAGGGTTGGAGTGCTGACGAGAAGCTGACGCGAATCCTGGGGGCCGCAGCGATCTATGCCGTGACTCCCGACCGTGAGTTGACCCAAATATTGGAGTCCGAATATCCACGAGCTTCCGCCTCGGTACGAGAACTGATTGTTAGCCGGCTGATGGACCCTCCGCAGACACCGGACGAGGCGCAACGCTCCTACTTATCATATGCGATGCTCTCGAGACTTCTTCAGTTCGCTCCGGATTGCGAACTCCTGCAGCAGCGAATAGGCGAGATTCTGGCAAAGCATCCCGAGTTCAGGACTCCACGGGAATCGAAAATAGAAGAGGAATGGTTCGGTCCCGCCGGTTCCGTGGTTGGTGTTGCGCGACCGGCTGAGGTGCAGAAACTATTAGCACAGGATCCCGAGACAGACCTAGAGGAACTCTTGAAGTATGTCGGTGAGCGATAGCTTACTTCCCGGTGGTCGATTAGCGAACGTGACTGAGGCAGCGTCGGAGCGTTTCGATTGGGGCCTCAGTTTGGGTAGGGCGCTCGCGACTAGGGGAGCTTGGGAATCTGAGATCTGGGCGGCTTTGTGCCGAGCCTGGCTGAAAGGGGTGTCAAGCGATGAGCAACGATCCTCGGTTCTGGCGTTGCTACTCGAACATCCCAGACTGGATCGACTAGCGGACGGAGTCGCAGATCTTCTCGTCCATTGGTGGTGGGCAGACAAGGCGGCAGATCCTTCTCCCGCGCTCCTGGCGCAAGGCGAAAACATTGCGGATCGTATCTGGCAGGCATGCAGTTCGGAATCGTGCTTAGCCGACAAGCCGGTGAATGGTTGGTTGCATGAGACTATAAACCACCCAGGCGGGAGAGTCGTACAGTTTTGGCTCTACGCGTTATCTGTCCTTCGGAAGCACGCGGGTGACAACTGGTCCGGTAGCATTCCGGAGCCCTATCGCGACCGCCTTTCCGGCGTGGTGACAGGAACCTGCAGAGCGGCTCAGCTTGGAAGAGTCGTGATCGGGAGCCAAGTGCGCTTCGTATTTGCGCTGGATCCAGACTGGGCGATAGAGAATGTGCTGCCTCTACTTGACTTCGCGATCGACGTGAAGCGGGCTCGAAGCGCTTGGGATGGCTTCTTGTCTTGGGGGAGTTGGGATGAAGGCATTCTCCCTGAGTTGCTACCTCTTTACGAACGTTCTTTCCCCTATCTCCTGGGAGCAGATCAGGGCAAGCGCAACTGGCTTTGCGAGCATCTTGCGAATATTGCCGTCTTCGCTTCGATAAATCCGCTAGACAATGGTTGGCTCGACAAGTTCGTCATCCAGGCCGGGGACGAGGTCAGAGCAACATGGGCAGCATGTGTGAGGCAGAGCCTTGAGTCTCTGTCCGATGATAAGGTTGCCGGCCTCTGGGGTCGCTGGTTGGCACGCTACTGGGACAGAAGGAATCATGGCTACCCGAAGCCACTAGACAAAGCCGAAGTAAGGGCAATGGTCGAGTGGCTGCCGCATCTCCAAGTTGTATTCACCGCCGCTGTTACAGAAGCCCTCAAATCGCCTGCACCTAAATATGACTATACGAGTCTCTATTCCGGACTGCTGAAACGAAACGTCCAGGAACGTAGCCCGACGGAACTGATGCAGTTGTTGCTTCACTTGATGCCGACAATCCCTCCCGGTTTCAGTCTATTTTGTGACGATCTTGAAAAATTGGTGAGAGGGATTCCGCCTTCGTCGATTCCGCCCGAGGTGTACAAACGAGTGTGTGACGAGTTGGGTCGTATTGGGTGCGTCAACGCTGCGGCAATCTTCGCGTTATCTGAATCAGCGAAGACAACCGCCGGAACCGCCGTGAGCGACGAGGGTCCGTCAGACGTGTTTGAACTGATTTCGCACTTGCGAGTCGGTAATCGCAGCCGATCGGATATCGACAATCAAATTCGAAAAGAACGCGAGTCGTGGGAACGTTATAAGTGAGTCGAGTTTATCTCGACGCGTGCGCAATAATTTACCTGGTAGAAGGCGCACATCCTGTCCAACAGGGTGTCAAAACGAAGCTAGCGCAGTGTCACGCGACAGCATTGATAACTGCGCGATTGTCGCGCCTTGAATGCCGAGTCCTACCTCTCAGGAACAAAGACACAGCGCTCTTATCGACATACGATTCATTTTTCTCAGCGGTCGGCATGTCGATTAGCGAATTGACAGCTGACGTCATCGAGCGTACAACCGAGATTCGCGTCACTTACAGTTTCAAGACGCCAGACGCACTGCACTTGGCCTCAGCAATCGGAGAGAAGGCGGATTTCTTCATCACTGGTGATAGCAAACTCGCGAGGTGCAAGGAAATACCGGTAGAGGTCGTATAGCATTTTGATTTTCGGCCGGTCGGTTGTTCGTTTCGATATCGAATAATTAGATCTTGCCGCCTGCGCCGAAGAATTGACTGAAGTATGCCTGGTTATCGATCACTTGCCTCGCGCAAATCCGTGCCAAATAGATAACCGAGCCTAAGCGAGCGCTCTCTCGATGTGAGCTGAGGTTCAAGACTCTTCCGTCGGATAGGGCGAAGTGTGCAACGCTGTGTCAATATTGATCCTGAAATTCTCGGTCATAGATTTCGCGGATCCGCCGTTCCCGCCAGATCTCTGGTTGCGCGTTCATACTGGCTGATAGCTCGCTTCGCCTCGACAATCCGAACTTTTGCTCCCTTTCGAAGAGCATCGGGAAATAGACAGTCAGCCTCAAGCCGCCGATAAGCAGGAAGCTGTTTTGACGCATCCGCGAGCCGCGTCTCGACGAACCGCCGACCCTCCTTCGATAAGCGGTAAAGTTCGCCGATCAGACAGATCAGTTGCGCCGCTTGGCGCTTCAGCAAGGTCGAGCGAATCTTGCCAAAGCCCCCTGATCCAGATGACGCTCCCATCGTTCTCTGCGCTGCTTCAGCAGTTCGAAACTCAAGCTTTAACGTCGGGCGCCACGTAAAGTGGCTCCAGCATCGGTCCCGAAGATTCATCACCGCGGAGGTTTCAAATCCTTTGCGTGCACCGCGTTTGGTAGTAGAACTACTTTCGCATGCAGCGAAAGAGCGAGCGGAAGGCCTCAACCTCCAAAGCGCGAAGCTCCTCGTGGCCTCCCGGCAAGCGCCGGCTGCGGGAACTCGTTAAGGACGCCATCGTAGACGCCTGCAACGACTCGGAGCAGCGCACCGGATTGTTCACTATGATCGAGGAGCACCTCACGCTTCCGTTCGAAACGGAGATTTTGGGTGTGACAGTCAGCGTCGAGCGGGTCGACCTTACGCTTGCTGAGGAGATCGTGGCAATTTGCCGCCCCGGCGGCAAGCGTCAATCAATTCCGATTCTCGACTTGCCGCTCCCCAATGCGCGGCCCGACGGCGCGGAATGGATTGAGGCATACCGCTACTGGGTGCGCGGCGCCTAAAGCACCGGTGCGGTCAAAGTGGGCGAGGCTTATTTTCAGAGCGTGGCTGACCTTCGCCATGGTGGCAGGCCTCAGTTGGCTGAGAGTCCTCGCCAGGCGCTTCTCATCAACAGACCGAATCTGGTTGCACTGCACCACGCTATCCCTGGTCAATCCGCCTTCGCCTTTCGGAATGGGGACATCAACGAGATACTGCTTAGGAACGTTCTCCGCACCCGTTATCGCGGCCACGATAACGATCGGAGAGAATCGGTTGCCGATATCGTTTTGGACAACGACGCAGGGACGCGCGTCTTGTTGGCTTCGCTGCCGACAACCGGCTCAAGCTTGACTTCGACCACAGCTCTTTTTACGCATTTGCCAGGCATCGGCTATGGCAGTTCTGAACCAACGTACGAAAAGGCTTCCGCGGTCTCTTGAGCTTGGGAGGCCTTGGCTACGTAACCTTCCGCCAATTTCTGCTCAAGTTCTTCCTTGCGCCATTTGTCCAAATATTCCCGCACCGCAGAGCGAATCAGAGTGCTCCGATTCATAGAAAGTTCGTCGGTTGCTCTCTCGGTTTCGGTGTACAAAGCTGGCGGAAATTCAACGATAACCTTGCGTCCGGACCGCGTGGCGACGATTTTCTTGGGTTTCTTTCTCGATCGCCGGGCTTTCATATGAGCCTCTCGATTTGAGGCCGCTATCGCTCTAGGGTATATGACGGTGGCAGTACAAGTGTACATATCGAAGGATCATCCGCACGGACGCAGGTCGCGTGCGCGTCGAGCACCTTACTTTGGCATGGGTCATTACGAACTCCTCCAGCCGGGGAATCGAAAAGGCCCCGCCCCGCCTGACCTGCACGGCACACAGGGGAATAATTCGATGCCCTGGTCTGCATACTCCGGTCGGTTTGGATTGATCGAGTTTCGCGACCGCTCCCGTCAAAAGGAACGCAGCAATAATGTAGAGGTTGGCGTTCTCTGATGGCTAGACGAATCATCCGCACAGGCGCGCCCTTCGGGAATAGCGGTGTGGATCGAATTAGCCAAAGCCGTGCGCGGCTGAAATGCACACTATGATTCCGGGCGATCGCTGACTTGCTGCCGCTCCTCTTCACTGCGTTGCGGAAAATCGTCACCAACCGACTCGCCGCCGTCGCGGAAAATCCCTCAGAGAGGGCCCCGCAAGGGTCGAATCGCGGCGTGCCTGGTTTTCACTCGTTCGGACTGGACTATCTCAGCAACTGCGTTGACCACGAAATCACCATAGCCCCAACCGAGGTCGCGGGCCGAACCTGACAGTCGGAGCAATCGGGACCGCATGCTTTGTGTGAGGTCGGTGCTGCCGCCGCGGAGAAGGTCCAGAGCGCGGGACAGCATATTCTCCAGGGCGCTAAAGAACTCATCTTCGCCGTATCCGAGGTCGGCCGCAAATGCGGTCCCCATTTCAACAAAGAGCCGTATGAGATCCGCCGTTCCCGCCCACATCTCTGGTTGCGCGTTCATATTGGCTGATGGCTCGCTTCGCCTCGACAATCCGAACTTTGCTCCCTTTCGAAGAGGATCGGGAAGTAGACAGTCAGCCACAAGCCTAGTTTCGCATGCGGCGAAAGAGCGAGCGGAAGGCCTCCTGCTTTCCGCGGAGATGCAGGCGCATTGGCAAAGCGTCGAACGAGAGACTTTTGTCTATCTGGATCGCCAGCTCACCATCCACCACAAAATGTTGTGGCTTCACGCCGCGCAACAATGAAACCATCTCCGGGAAATAGCGCGTTAACGACGTGCCCGACTTGGCCCCCAGCTCGACCTCATCGTTCGCCCAAAAAGCCAGGCAACAGAAGGCGTCCCATTTCGGTTCGAATTGCCAGCCCGGTTCGCGTCGCAATTCGCTGACCAACCTTGCTTCCATCGGACTGGTGTCGAGCCCGACCGGCAAAGGCGCCAGTGCGATCACGCGGCTAATGTTCGCTGCGGGTGACATCGCCCGCTCCGCCCAGCCGCTGCATCGCGATTGTCAACGGACGTTCGCTGTCGCAATATTCCTCCCACGCTGTGGTGCCTGACATGAGGCTCGGAGCTGTTCGCAGTGTGAAGCGCTGCGGGTCGAGTCCCCTACGTACGTGCTGCCATGACAACGGCATCGATACCGGTGCTCCCGCGCGCATCCGCGGCGACAGTGGCGCGACCGCCGATGCGAACAGATCGTTACGCAAGTAATCGAGGTAGATGCGGCCGCTTCTTTCCTTCTTTGCCATCTTGATCAGGTAACGGCTGGGATTGTCCGCGGCCATTCGCGCGCAAAGCTTGCGTGCAAAGGCTTTGGCTTGCGGCCATGTCACTTCGCCGTCCTTCTCTATTGCCAGCGGCGTCACCACGTGCAGGCCTTTGCCGCCAGTGGTCTTGCAGAAACTGAGCAGGCCGAGTTCGTTCAAGCGATCGCGAATTTCTCGCGCAGCCTCGATTACCACGGTGAACTCGACTTCGGGAGCAGGATCGAGGTCGAATATCAGCCGCCCCGGCACTTCAGGCTGGCCGGGCTGGCAGTTCCAGGGATGAAGCTCCAACGCCGCGATTTGAGCCATCGCCACCGACCCTCCACGCGATCAATCTGCAGATAGGTTTCGCTGACACCTCCGACCTTCGCCATTTCCAGGAGCTTCGCCGCGCTCCCTCTCATCGGATGGCGCTGAAAGAAATGTTCACCGCCTATGCCGTCGGGCGCTCGAATGATTGAACATGGCCGGCCTTTCAAATATCGCATCATTCGTGGGCCGACCGATTCGTAGTAACGCGCCAGCTCCAGCTTCGTAATCGGATTGCCATCGCCGCCGTTGGGCCAAAACATTTTATCTGGTCTGGAAAGTTCCACCCCCATCACGGTTGTGTTGGCAGCGCTCGCCTTGGATGATCGGCGAGCGTGGGTTCTGAGCCTGTTTTTTGGGGCGGCCGGCGGCACCATTCCTCAAGAGTAATCCCGACTAACCGATTAGCTGAGCTACCGTGCGAGTATAGCTCACTTGCCCGCGCGACGCGGGATTTTTTGCCCTGCGAGCGAGGCTCGGCGAGCAAAAAGCACGCCTCAGCGCGCGAAATGGTCGAGCACCCAGCGGCCATTCCCGAGCATAAGTGCATTTTTCAACGCGCGCGTGGCAAAGCGTTTTGCGCGATTGATAGCCGTTTCGAGCTCGATCCCCCGTGCCAGCCACGCCGCAATCGCGGCCGACAAGGCACAGCCCGTTCCATGTGCACCCTCACCCGGAATCCGCGCGGCGGCGAATTCGATATACCGGCGACCATCAAAAAACAAATCAACCGCCTTCGCTCGATGACCATCGCCAAGCGTCGCCGGCCAATGTCCTCCCTTTATCAACACCGACCGCGGGCCGAGCCTGTGCAACGCCTGGGCCGCGCGGCGCATTGCCATCAGCCCGTCGATTTTGATTTCGCTCAGGATCTCAGCTTCGGGAATATTCGGCGTCACCACCGCGGCCAGCGGGATTAGTCGCGCGCGCAAAATGCGCTCGCCGGCGGTTTCGAGCAAGCGTGTTCCGCTGCTGGCAACCAGCACGGGATCGAGCACCGGTGCAGGCAATCCGAGCGATTCCACCCTCTTTGCGACAATATTTGTGACCGCGGCCGAGGCCAGCGCACCGATTTTGAGCGCGTCGGGCATTCGTTCCGCAACGACAGTTTCGAGCTGAGCGGCGACCATATCGGGTTCGACCGCTTGCACCCGCGCCACATGCGCGCTGTTCTGCGCGATGACTGCCGTTATTACCGAGAGGCCATAAACCTTAAGCGCGGCAAATGTCTTGAGGTCCGCCTGCAATCCGGCGCCGCCGCTCGGATCAGTCCCCGCGATCGTCATCGCAACTGGAAGCCGCGCGACCCCGGGGAGCGCGGCACTGCGGTCTCGTTTCACTCATGCTAAGCTAGCACATAGCCGGTGGTCAGGTTTGCGTATGCGGCTTGATCCAGCGGAAAATGCAAAGATATCTTTCGAATCGAGGTGGACGCAGGCTTTAGCGTGTGCTTATGAGGATGATGCTGAAGGCTGTCTCACGTTTGTTGGGTGTATGGGCACGGTCAGGCAAGAAGACTTCCTCGATCTACCATTTCAGGAGAAACTCGAATTTCTCTACGGGCTGCCCGCACGCCAAAAGCGCGATCTGATTCTATCGTCGCCCGAGGCTGAGCGGCTGGTCCGTTCATTCGCTCCTGAGACGCTTTTTTACACGCTCAAGGAGATCGGCGTCGCAGATGCGGGCGACCTGCTGAGTCTCGCGATTCCCGAACAGGTTCGCTGGTTGTTTGATCTCGATTGCTGGCATAAGGACCAGCCTAATCTGTCCCGGATGCGTGAATGGATCGAGGCGATTTCCGAAGGCGGGCGCAAGCGGCTCGCCGATAGTCTGATGGGGACCGATCTCGAACTGGTATCATTGCTCCTACGCCGATACATCCGGGTGCATCGGCTCGACGCGCCTCAGGACGTCCCTGATGCGCCGTCCAATCGCTTTGTTCAATTTGACGAACACTACCTGATAGAATCGATTCGCTACGACACGATTCATCAGTACTTGCTGGAGTTTCTGGAAGAAGCATTCGAGCGGGATTACAATTACTTCGCCGCGTTGATGGAGGAGATTTATTGGGGGGTCGAGGCCGAACTCGAAGAACAGGCCTATCAATTTCGCAGCGCGCGCCTTGCCGACCACGGTTTTCCCGATTACTACGACGCGCAAGCGTTGTTCAGCTATCTCAATCCACAGAAATTTCTCGAACTCCGCTCACAGTATGTACCGCCGCTGCGTGATGCGCTCGACGCCAATGGTTCGATACCGCCGGAGCTGGCTCCGGTTTCCAGCGTGGCCGAGAATTCGCTGTTCAATACCGCGCTAACCGCCGGTTTCGCCGCCCAAGGCCAGCGGCAGTTACGTAGTGAAATGGCGATGGTGTCGAATCAGGTACTGGTGGCGCGCTCGGTCGATTTCGGCGACCCGGAGGCGGTGCGCGTCGCGGTCGAGATGACCCACAATTACCTCAACCTCGGCCTTGAGAATCTCGCCGGAGGCGACCTCGCCGCTGCGATCGAACACTTGCGCGCGACCCATCTCCAGTTGCTGTTCAGGCTCGGTGTTAGCCTCACCATTGATCTGCGCAAGCGCGCCGCGGCGTTGATGTCCAAACTCGGGCTGACCAGCGAACGCCCGCGCGAGATCCTTTATTTGGATTCGCCCTATCGCGAGGCACTGGCCGGTTTCCTTCAGCGGCAGCCGCAATTTTATGGTGGACTGGACCGTAATGGTTCGGCGGCGATGCGGGACTTTCGCTCAATGCATGATCTGCATCTTAGCTACGTCATATTGGAGCAACTCGACGTGGTTCCCGCCCTGTTCAAGACGCTGGTGGGGCTGGATATCGCTTCGGCTCGCTTTCGTGCAAATATCGCCGGCCACGAGATCCGGCTCAGCCAGATTTTGCTGACGATGCTCACGCGTCAGTGTCTCGATGCGCGGCTAATGCTGGAGCCGCTCGAAGCCGCGCGCTTGCGTGAGGCACGCAACGCCATCATGACGGCCAGCCGGCCAGCGCGCTTGTCAGAGCAGTTTCAGCAATCCGTGCGCCTGGTCTTGGAGACTCGACTGGATCCAAACCTGCGATCCCGCAGCGAGGGTTTTGTCAACTCGTGTCTCAATATGCTGGAAGAAGATCTGGCCGAACTCGACCCATCGCAGGAAATCGATCCTAGATTTATTCGCAGTCTGCTGATTCAGCGTTAGCTCGCTTGCCGATCTTGAGTCTTCGGCCCCCTACGGAAGCTGCAAATTACGGCCAGTACTGACGCAACGCTCGGCGTCGCACCATGTGACGCATTTGCCGTGATAAGAACGGCCCGCTATTCAGAAACACAGGCAAGCTATTCAGAAGCATAGGCAAGAGCGACCGGCTCGGCGCAAGTGCAATGTCCAGATTCGATATGCTGCACAAGATCAAGCGCCGGGCTGAAGTGCCGGCCTACCCCATTCCACTTGCTGCCACACCTTTGGTGCGACGGGGGTTGAGCTATCTCCGACGGGGCACGCTGGGGAGCCCTTCCAGACCATCACGAATCCCAAAGTCGCGAACCGCCAAGCCGTACGATCACACCCGCGAGGAACTGTCGTTCGAAGAAGTCGAGAGAATCAAATTCTAAATGACGACACCACGCCGGTCTTGCAGAGCGACTGCGTACAATGACGAACGCTAATCGCATCCCGATTTCCAGTGAGATATCCGGCTATTAAGCTACCGCGCCCGCACCGTTATATGCGCACCTCGCAGACTCGTTTGCTCGGCTCCGCTTCGTTCCGCCTAGTACCGTGAATCGGAGAGTGCTGAACATGGGCTAATGATCCTTAGCACCACTGCTAAGGGCGAGGTTCAATTTTCAGCAAACGAAAACTGTAGCGTTTATTACTTGCGCTTCTCATCCATACATCCGCACTCTGTGATTGTCATCCTAAATTAAAGACTAATAATGTTGTTTATTTCGTGTTGCGCCGAAGCTATGCACGTGGCATTGTGTTGCGCAGAAGCTATGCACGTGGCATTGTGTTGCGCAGAAGCTATGCACGCGGCATTATGTTGCACAGAAGCTATGCACGTTGCATTGTGTTGCGCAGAAGCTATGCACGTGGCATAGCCAATGCTCAGCTAGCGCCTGTGGGGCGCATGCACCGATCAGTATTTCGGAGATTCGAGGGGGGCTCAAGGATGAGAACAGGGCGAATTCTTGCGTGTGCAGTTATGTTCTGCGTATTGGCGATGGCCGGGATTGCCATCGCACAGACACATCCACCGGGAATCCCGCGCTGGGCTGCGATCGTCCACCAGCTCGCGCTTAAAGCGCCCCGTGCAGCACGTTCTGGTAACGGTCCGACAGGAGTTTTTCCGGCGATAATCCCCCAATATCTTCCATCCTTCGATCGCAGCGGCGCGGTGGAAACCTACAATCTGGCCGCTCCAACGGACACCGGCAGAAATGCGTTTTTCCAAAGTCTGGGCGGTAATGGTCGCGCCTGCGCTACTTGCCACGAACCCAGGAGCGCGTGGGGCGTCAGCACTGCGTCGATTCAGAGGCGTTTTTATGCGAGCCACGGTACGGATCCGATCTTCCGCGTCGTCGACGGAGCAACCTGCGACACCGATGATGTGAGTTCATTCCATGCCAAGCGTAAAGCTTACAGCCTGTTGCTTTCGAAGGGCCTCATACGGATTTTCCTGCCGTTGCCTGCAACGCAACTTGGGTCCAACCCGCCGGTAGCCAGGGACTTTGAAATTACCTCCGTAAGCGACCCGTACGGTTGCACCGACTTGTCCTCGAACCCGCCCATCGTTTCGGTATATCGGCGGCCGCTTGTTTCGGCCAACTTGCGTTTTTTGACCGGCTGTCCGGCGAGCGATCCCTCATGCGCGCCGTTATCCATCATGTGGGATGGGAGAGAGCCGAGCCTGGAGAGTCAGGCGACAGATGCGACCTTGGGACATGCGCAGGCGCTAAGCCCTCCTTCGAACGCTCAAGTGGCACAGATCGTGGCCTTTGAATCAAATATTTTCGATGCTCAGGTGTTCGACTCTAAGGTGGGCGGCTTGGATCAGGACGGCGCGACTGGCGGTCCAATTTTTCTTTCGCAGCAGAATTTTTTCATCGGCATCAATGACTCCCTGAGTCCCGGCTTCAATAACGTGGTCTTTCGCCTCTTTGACGCCTGGCAGAATCTGGCAGGTTCGGACGGTGAAGAAAAAGACGAGGCTGCGGCGCGCGCATCGATCGCTCGTGGAGAAACCCTTTTCAACACTAAAAATTTCACTATCAGCGACGTCAACGGTCTGAACCTCGAGCCGACCGACCCGCTCGGCCAAACTTCGATAACGGGCAACTGTACGACCTGCCATGATTCACCGAACGTTGGCAACCATTCCGAGAAACTAGCGATTAATATCGGCGTTGCCGATACAACTACACCGGTGCTCGACATCACCGGGCTACCCGTCTTCACCGTTGAATGCACCGACATCTCGGGTCCGCTTCAAGGGCAAGTTTTCAAGGTCACGGACTTAGGTCGTGCACTGGTCACTGGAAAATGCGCCGACGTGGGAAAGGTGAAGGGACCTATACTGCACGGCTTGGCGGCACGGGCCCCCTATTTCCATAACGGTTCGGCCGCCAAGCTCGAAGACGTTGTGGACTTCTATGATCAGCGCTTCAGCATTGGCTTCTCCGATCAGGAGAAGAAGGACCTTGTTGCATTCTTGAAGGCCCTTTGATTTCTGCCAGGCTGGTGGCGGAGCGCCGCGAACACGATAGCTGCTGGCCAATGCAGCATCGCCACCCCGGAAAAGAATTTTTCGAATTGAAAAACGTCAGTGACCGAGCCGCTGAAACACACTGCGCTGTTTGCGGTGGAACAGCAGGCGTCAACCTAAGACTCTTACGAATTGTTCTCCACGAGTTAGTTGACCCACCATCAGCCAACCGTGCGGCGCTCTCCGTGCCGCCCTCTTGCTTAAATGGCTACCGGACGAGGCGCGCTGTCTCTGAGGAGTGGTTTGGAAAGATTGACCCCGGTTTCCGACGATGGCTAGCCGAGCGGAAATGTTAATACCTCAAACAGGTCTAGCTGATGCTTGTAGCTCGGTTGTAATCACTGCATAGCTCTCCAGGAAGCGACGGAAGTGCGCCTCGCCGACGACGATGATGGTTCGAGACCATCGCGACGATCGATCCGATTAGCCTTGTCCTTGCGTGCCCAGCGTCGTCACGGCATTGTCTATCAACCAGCCCGTGAACAGAGCAACGGATATTCTTATCTTCGCCCAAGGTTTCGATGTTTGCGTTCTATCGAACGGTTCGAACCCGCAGGGAACTGATGGCGTGATTCGGAATAGCTGCCATGGAGGGGTGGCCGAGCGGTTGAAGGCACCGGTCTTGAAAACCGGCAGCGGCTTAAGTCGCTCGTGGGTTCGAATCCCACCCCCTCCGCCACTCTGCAGATATCGGTGGTCACGCCTCAAGCCAGTCCAGAAGCCCGGCTCGAACGCCGGAGGTTTAACGGCCCAAATAGCGCGGCGCCTTCAACCTGCAAGGCCTTCTCCATAGAGTTGCGCGAGCTGGCGGCGTCGACTATCGGGGCGGAGACAGCATCCTTCCGAACCAACCACGCGGCGATTCAGATGTGTGTTTGTCATCCGCCCGTTGCAAAGCCGGGAAACAGTCTCATACCGCCGTCAACGAACAGCGTCGTCCCCTGCACATAATCCGAGTCGTCCGATGCGAGCCAAACCGCCGCCCGGCCAATATCGACCGGTTGTCCAATGCGCTTGTCGGGAATCAGGGTAAGTAACCGGCCGAGCGCGTCAGGCGTAGCCCAGGCGGCGCGGTTGATTGGTGTCTGAATTGCTCCAGGTGCGATTGCATTCACGCGGATCTTGTATGGTGCCAATTCCTGCGCGATAGTCTGCATCAGCATGTGAATCCCGCCTTTGCTGGCCGCATAATTGGCGTGACGAGCCCACGGAATCTCCTGATGCACCGAACTCATGCAAATGATTTTGCCGGCCGCGGCCGAAACTTCCGGGCGGACACCGCGGCGGATGAATTCGCGGGCGGCCTCGCGTGCGCACAGGAACTGTCCAGTCAAATTAACCGCGAGCACCCTGTTCCATTGCTCGAGTGTCATCTCGACGAATGGGGCATCCATTTGAATGCCTGCGTTGGCACAGAGGATGTCGATAGTGCCGTATTGCTTGAAGATCGCAACGTACATCGCTTTGACTTCCGCCTCATTTGCGATATCGGCTTTCAGTGCGATAGCTTCGTCGCCGCGGTGCTTTATATCCACGGCAATGGCGTCGGCCGTTTCAGGGTTAGTAATGTAATTGATCACGACTTTCGCGCCGGCGTCGGCGAGGCAGCGGGCGACGGCCTCACCGATACCAGAATTAGCGCCAGTGACCAGGGCGGCCTGCCCTTCGAGTAGTTTTTTTCGCATAGAGCCCTCGACCGTGAAATGGGATACTTCGCCGCGCCATTCTAACGCGCAGCATGCAGCTTAAGCGCAAGGGGTCCCACAATTGCGCTTAACGTGGCGTTCCGAACGAAATGCGATCTCAATCCGCATCGACCGACAATCGATTGAACCGTGCCTTGGCACCAGCGCGGCACTGCAGGCATTCCCGAGTACTGCGCAGTCTTCGATGCTCGAAGCCATGGAGCAGCTCATGGAGCGATTGCAAATTCGAGCTTTGGACGGATGGACGGGGCCAGCAGAAAGGCACGCAAACTCATGTGCGTCAAATTCGAAGTCTGCGGGAAAGGCGCCTGAGGTAACCAATCCTCGGTAGAATTCGGTAGCTTTTCGGTTAACCTATATCGTTGTGGAAACTGTCGAGGAATTGATGCGCCGAGAGGCGTAGCGCTCGTGCGTCGTAATCTTCAAGCGCAGTCGGGACGAAGAATTGATACGTTGTTGGCCGCAAACCGTATGCTTCCAATCAATAATGCGACGGCGCAGCAACTCGGGATTGATACCTAGAGCATCGCATACCGTACCAAAACCGAAACCATTGCAATCGGCGCGGTCCGCCAGGATCCAGCGTTCCGCATCGACGTACAGCCGGCGTTGCCGGGTCAGCCGCGACACGGCACCTTTCTGGTAAACGTTCAGCGCATCTGTGAGCAGCGCCAACATCAGCCGCTGCTCGCCGGAGAGCCCGTAGCCGCTTGAAACGTCGCAATACTGGCAGGGCAGGATGAAGTCAGATTCCGCACCCTGGATAATCGGAGCCCGTGAAACAGCGCAAAGCCTCGAACTCATAACTGTCCCCCTGACACGTCCCCGGAACGCTCGCGAGAGTGCATCCCCATACACTCACGGGGCGCAACCGTACGGATGGTAAACAATCGAAAACGTGAAATGGTTCCCGCCTAATCAGTCAAGAGAGAATCAGCTGCGCGCTAAGCGATCACGGGAAAAGGGGAGGCTAGAGCTAGCTTAGCTAGCCTAATCGTGGGTGAAAGCCGCGCGGCGGGCGCCCTGGTTGCCGAGTATGACTGACTCCGAAGACGATCCGCTTAATGACGGTCGGTGAACTGGCGCACGCCCTCGGCGTGCCCGGCGGATTCGTTTACCGGCATGCCGCGGAACTTGGCGCGATTTGCCTGCGCCGCCAGACGCCAACGGTCGCCAGTCGTCGAAGTTCGAAGGTGGCGGGTCAATGCGCTTTCCGCGGAGCGCACGATTAGCTCCCCAATGAACCCTTTGCCGCCGCGCCGCTTCTCGCAGCGGCCTCCGATGTTGCGTAGATTAAATTTCTTCAGAATCCACGAAAAGCGGTCGACGAAATGAAGAATTCCGAAGACAAAGTCCCGAGTGATGGTCGACGCGATCCCCACGCTCGCGTGGTGCAGTCTGGCCGATGGTTCGGTCGAATGCTTCAACCAACGATGGCATGACTATAGGGGCCTCTCCCTGCAGGAGGCTCACCGCTGGCGTAAAAGCGCCGCTCGACACCCTACGTCAGGTGCTGGCGCAGGTGGCGAAAGTCGCTCCGACTGATTCCACGGTGCTCATTTCGGGTGAAATCGGAACCGGAAAGGAACTGATTGCTCGTGCGGTCCACAAACTATCAAATCGTTCGGCGCGGGCGCTCATCCGCGTGAACTGGTGCGGCGATTTAGCGTTCGCTGATTGCATCCGGGCTTTTTGGTCATGAGAAGGCGCCTTCACCGGGGCACTACAAGGCCGCATTGGACGCTTTAAGACCTGGTAACGCCGCCGAAAGCGGTGAGAAGAGTTGTCATTTCGTCCTCCGTTGTTACAGCCGCGGGCGGCGAGCCTGTCCACATCATGAGAAGTACCCGCTGTCTCGCATGTCTGTCAGGAGCTCCGGTTCCCGCGGGCACCATCCCAGTGAGTTGCGGGTGAGGGCGCTGGAGGTTGGATTGTCGACGGCGACGAAGCCCGCCAGCCAGTCGAAATGCGTGCGCGCTTCGTCCTCGGCGAGGCTCCGGACAGGGATGCCGAGCCCTTCGCCGATCACCCCGGCGATTGCGCACAGTGTCACGCCTTCTTCGGCTACGGCATGCAGGCGCGCTCCGGGAGCTGCGTGCTCAAGCGCTAGCCGGAAGAGTCGTGCGGCGTCCAGCCGGTGCACCGCGGGCCAGCGGTTCGCGCCATCGTCGATGAAGGCGGAGATGCCCATACGGCGTGCGATGTCGATCAGCGCGGGCACGAAGCCGTGGTCGCCGGTGCCGTGGAGGGCGGCAGCCGCACGACGCTGGCGCGCACCCCGCGATCGGCGGCTGCCAGCGCCGTCGCCTCCGACGCGGCGCGAAGGCCGGCCGCGCTCCCGGGCGCAGGCGGGTCCTCCTCCGTTCCGGTGCGACCGGGCGCAAGCAGCGCGGTTCCGGACGTCGAGACGAACGGCTTGCCCGAGTCCCCCAGCGCGCCGGCCAGCGCCTCCACCGCCCGCCGGTCTGTCTCGGCGGCGGCTGCATAGGCGGAGAAGTCGTGGATGAAGGCCGTGTGGATGACGCCCTCACAGGCCCGGGCGCCTGCGGCAAGGCTATCGATGTCCGACAGCTCGCCCCTTTGCGCCTCGACTCCCAACCGCGCCAAGGTATCTGCGGCGGCGTCGCTGCGCGCCAGTCCGAGCACCTCGTGCCCCGCTGTAAGTAACTCACGCACGATCGCTGCGCCGATGAAGCCCGTGGCTCCTGTCACGAACACACGCATATCGATTTCATCCTCTCGAGGTGCACTATCGTGCTAAGAGCATCTCGTTCGGGAACACATATACAACGTCGAAGAAGCCGTCCTTCGATCCCGGTGGCACCAGCGAACCGACGCGATCAGCCTCATTCAGCAGCCTGATATAGGATGCAGACTTCTCCCCTGGCGTGTCCAGGCGAAAAATACGTCCAAAGAAAAATCAGAGCTACAACAGAGCCCCGGCGCGCTTTTCCCCCCAGCCTCGTGGTCACTGTATTTTATAAGGATAGGACTAAGCTAGCTTGCGGTACTGTGCGCCTGGCTCTTCCTTCGTAACGAACACTGAAATCAGGCGATGTAGGTAACTCATTACCGCGGTTGACTGTGCAGAACCCCCTCCCGTTCAAGTTGGATTATGCGCTCCGGAGCATAGGCCAAGTATTCAGCCAGAATCTTTGTGTTATGTTCGCCAAGGAAAGGGGCTTCAAGTTCCAGTCGTTCGGGGAAAGCCGAAAAGCGCAGTGGAAATCCCGGAATCTCGAAATCACCCAGCAAACGATCGTGGACCCTTTGCACGGTTTGGCGCTCTCGCAGATGCGGATGGTTCATCGCTTGCTCGACGCTCAGTACGGGCGCCGAAGGGATACGGGCCTCGCGCAGCATCTCAACCGCGGTCTGATTGCCCGGTAATCCTGCGAGCCAGTGCTCAATGATTTCGATTACCTGGGACCGGTTCTTAAGCCGTGAAGCGTTGTCCGCGAAACGCGCATCGGTACCGAGTTCCGGCCGTCCGATGATCTCGCAGAACTTGATCCAGTGATGGTCGAGCCAGGCGAAGACAAACAGATAACCGTCCCGACCCTTGAAAATGCCGGCTGGACATAAAGCGGCGTAATGCTGTCCGGTACGCTGAGGCCGCATAGCGCCGCCGCTGGCGCTCATCATCTGGACGTTGAGATCGTGATAGTGGAAGTACGCGTCCAACAGCGAAATATCGAGATACTGCCCCTGCCCTGTGCGATCCCGATAAAGCAGCGCACAGGCGATAGCCGCCAGTGCATGCACACCCGTCGAAATATCGCCGATCGCGAGCATCGGCGGGTAATGCGGGCCGCCGTCTTCACCGCTCAGCCACGTTACGCCCGCATAGGCTTGGCCGATGTAATCGTAACCGGGATCGTTAGCCAGAGGTCCCTTTTGTCCGAAAGTCGAGACCGAGCACATGATAATGTTTGGATTCAATTCCCGGACGCTTTCGTAATCGAAGCCAAGACGGCCGATCACACCAGGCGCGAAATTCTCAACGAGCACGTCCACCTTGGGCACCAGTTCTCGCAGGATGGCCTTGCCGGCTGCGGTGCGAACGTCGACACATAAACTCATCTTGCCTCGATTTTGTTGAACGAAGTACCCGCTGCGGCCGTTCTTCACGTAGGCAACGCCGCGACAACGGTCGCCATCAGGTGCGAATTCAACTTTGATCACTTCGGCACCCATCTCTGCCATCAGCTTGCTGACCGTAGGACCGGCGACGAATTGCGTAAAGTCGAGTACCTTGAAGCCGTCGAGCACGTGCCTGCGTTGCTTGTCAGCCATCACTCATCCTCCATCAATGCGGCGAAGGAGATTTCGCACGCGAGCGCATTCTTTATCCATGTAGCAACTGCTCCAGGCCGGCGGCAAATTGGTTCAACGTGGCCCCAGCGGTTCGCCACGGATCGACCCATTGACGCGGGGTTACTTTTCAATGACCGAGACCGCCTCGACGGTGCGGCACGAGAATTCAAACTGAATAAGCTGCCCGAGCAAGACCGAGGCGATAACGTGCACCGTCGATCAAATTCTGCATCAATGCCAACACGGTCATCGGTCCGGTCCCTCCTGGATTTGGCGTAACCCATCCCGCAACCTGCTTGACCGCGTCGAAATCAACATCGCCCGTGAAACGGCCGCTGGAGAGGCGTCTGAATCCCACGTCAATCACACAAGCGCCCGGTTTCACCATGCCGGCGGTGACCAGATAATCCTGACCCGCAGGAACGGTTCCGGCGCACGAGACGAGAATGTCAGCGCGGCGGCAAATCGCACCCAGGTCGCGAGTACGGCGGTGGCAACAGGTGACGGTGGCGTTTCGCAAATACCCGCTGAGGATAAGCGCGAGCGGCTTGCCGGCGATGTCGCTGCGGCCAATCACTACAACTTCGGCGCCATCCACCGGCACCTGGTAATAATCCAGCAAGGTTAGGACACCACGCGGCGTGCACGGAATGAATCTGCCCCATCCGCCGCGATAAAGACCAACGATACTGGCTGCGCCGACCGCATCGACATCCTTCTCTGGCGCGATTGCATCGAACAGCCGAAACACGTCCACATTCGCTGGTAAGGGCAATTGGAGGAGGATGCCGGTCACCTTCGAGTCGTCATTTAGTAGAGTTATCTCGCCGACCAGGCGTTCTGTGCTGGCTTCGCCCGCTGGCATCGTGATGAGTTTACTCCGGAAACCTAATTCCTCAGCAAAGCGGCGCTTATTTCGCACATATTGGCGCGAGGCGGGGTCGTTACCAACTTGAATAGCCGCCAGCAGCGGGACGTATTTGTCCTTTTGCAGTAATTCATTGGCGTAGTGGCGGAGTTCGGGTTTTAGGCAATCGCTGAGCGTCCGGCCGTCCATGATTATCGCGGACATTTGTTTCACCGACCTGGCTTGCGCCGTTCCGATGTCGCTCTGTCATTCACTGCGCAGTTAGTGTCAGTCGCGCGGTCGCTGTTCAGCCTCGCTGCGCCCTCAGCACTTGCAAAGAGAAGCGGCGATAAAAGGTGGGTCTCTCTACGCTTCGTTGACGGAATTGCGCTTTGCTAAATTAGACGCCATGTCAACCATGGTCAAGCGCACCCCGCTCTATTCGTTGCATCGCGCGCTCGGCGCCCGGATGACGGAGTTTGGCGGGTTCGAAATGCCGCTGAGCTATAGCGGAATCATCGAAGAGCATCGGGCGGTGCGTTCGGCGGCCGGAATCTTCGATCTTAGCCATATGGGAGAATTCGAGCTGCGCGGCAATGCGGCCTTGGCCGTGCTTGAGCGTACATTGACCAATTCTGCTCATCGTCTGAGCGACGGCCAGGCACAATATACGCTCATGTGCGCGGACGACGGGGGCACGCTCGACGACCTGATTCTCTATCGGTTCGAGCCGGACCGTTACATGCTCTGCGTCAATGCAGCAAACATTGGGACTGACCGTGAATGGCTCCGGCAGCAAAGCCGGCGCGGTGCCGAATTGGTCGATATGAGCGAGGACATTGGTCTGATAGCAATCCAAGGACCGAGGGCGACAGCAATTTTGTCCAAGGTCTCGCCACTTGGGCTCAGCCAAGTGCGCCGCTTTTACACGCAAAGCGGCGATGTCGCCGGAATTTCGTGTCTGGTGGCGCGCACCGGTTACACCGGTGAGGATGGCTTCGAAATTTTTGTCGCGGCCCAATATGCGAGGCCGGTTTTCGAAGCACTGCTCAACTCCGGGGCGCAGGATGGATTAAGGCCTTGCGGCCTCGGCGCGCGCGATACGCTCAGAATGGAAGCGGCGCTGCCGCTTTACGGCCACGAATTGGACCGCAGTATCTCCCCACTCGAAGCTGGCTTGGCACCATTCGTAAAATTCGGCCGCGCATTCATCGGCGAGACGGTGCTGGCCGCGCAGAGCAACGAGGGTCCGAAAAGGCGACTTGTTGGAATCCAAACCAACGATGGTAAAAGCATTGCCCGCCAAGGATACAGGTTAATTCAAGATGGCAACCAAGTCGGGGTCGTGACCAGTGGCACGTTCGCGCCTACCTTCAGCCGACCTCTCGCGATTGGACTAGTGGATGCCGCCGCCAGCACCAAACCGTCTGACCAACTCGCAGTCGAGATCCGCAACCGAATGGTTCCGGCAACCGTGGTGCCGCTGCCTTTTTATCGCCGCAAATCATAGACGTTTACTACGATGGAGGCGCGAGGACGCGCCCGTCACGCTCACCGAAAACACCCCTGATTTGGGTGAGCCACATCAGGAAACATACCGTCCAGGCGCCGTCTGTTCAGAGGTGAGCGCTTCGGGCTGGATGAGTCGTTTCCAGGCAGGAACAAAGCGCCGGGTCACTCCACCGGGATCGCGAGCATGCCGTCGTCGCGCCATTGACCAGGATCGTGGCCGAAGATTAATCGTGCGCCGGCCCGTTCGATCGCCCGGAACCGTTCGATTACCTGTCGCATCGCGTCGAAGTCATGAGCAAAAGGCGGCAGCACCATCTCTTCGAGCACCTTGCGCATGTAGCAGGAGTCAGCGGTCAATACGACTTCACCGCCGTCGAGCCGAACCCGCAATGACTGATGGCCGGCAGTGTGGCCGTAGGTAGGTATGCAAACTATGCGTCCGTCGCCGAATAGATCGTACTCCCCGTCGATTAGCCGAAGTTGATGGCCAAGGTCGAAGTCGGCACGATTGTAGCCGTTGCGGCGGACAAGTTCAGGGTCGGCTGCGGCTTCCCATTCGCGCCGTTGGACGATCAACTTGGCGTTGGGCAGGTCGGCATTCCCGCCCACGTGGTCGAAATGCAGATGGGAGTTGATCATGTAGTCGATTCGTTCCGGATCAATTTGATGGGCACGCAGGCGAGCCCCCAACTCCTCGCCTGGTTGATAGTGGACCTGGAAGAAGTTGGCGAGTTCCCCGATTCGGCCGGGACTGGTCTGCAGCTCTCGATGCAACCCCGTGTCGAATATGGTCCGCCCCTTTGGATGCTCAATCAGGAAGCTGGGTATTGGAATCTTCACTCTTCCGGGTTGTTTGGCGAGGATCGATCTGAGTTCCATCTCCAGCCAGCCACATATCATAGGAGTAATTCGAGCTGACATATGATCACCTGCTGAATGATGCTCACCTGAAAGGGCGGCTTAGTAGGGGCGAACCCCTCTTCATTATTCGCCAAGCGGATTCGGACCGAGCGTGGAATCACGCACTAGCACGCCGCTTTGATAAAGTTCGTGTATCTGGCCATCGTTGAGGTTAAGGTACTCGCGCAGCACCTGCTCGTTGTCTTCGCCAAGGCGCGCGGCGCGCACCTGCATACGGTCGGGCCATGCCGAGAATTTCACCGGAATTCCTGGAATGGCGACGCGTCCAAGCAGCGGATCATCGACCCATCTGACAGTCTTGCGCTGATTCAGATGCGGATGTGCCATTGCTTCGTTGACCGTCAACACCGGCGCGCAAGGCACTCGTTCCTTGTCCAAAGCTGCGAGAGCATCATCGCGCGTAGGAAAGCTGGCAAGCCATTCCTCGATAATTTTCGCCAATTGAAGGTGATTGGCAGCGCGCGCCCGCGGTTTGGCGAACCGCGGGTCGTCGGCGAGATCCGGGCGGCTCATCGCCCGCAACACCTGAGGCCACTGATGCGGAGTCGTCAATATCGTGATGTATTGGTTGTCGCGGTAACGGAAGATGCCCAGAGGGCCCACGGCAATTGGCTGTGAACCGCCGCGCGTCGGACGGACTTTGTCACCCGCCAATGCGATCTTCGGCACATGCTGATCGTGCATATGGAAATACGTATCGAGCAGTGAACCCTCCAGGTATTGGCCCTCACCGGTCCGTTCACGATGCAATAACGCTGCGCATATTCCCATCGCCGTCGCTACTCCGGTCGAGACGTCTCCGATTGCCATAGTAGCCATTGCCGGTGCACGGTCCGGTTCACCGATCCCGTCGGTAATGCCGGCATAGGACTGGCCGATATGATCGTAGCCAGCTTTAGTCGACAGCGGTCCGGTCTGCCCAGCCATCGAGATCGAGCACATAATGATGCGCGGGTTGACTTGCTTAACGTTCTCGTAAGAAAAGCCCAGTCGTGCGATCACGCCGGGTGCGAAATTTTCCACCAGCACGTCGAACTTCGGCAGCATCGCGGTTACAAGTTCCCGCGCCCCGGGCTTCTTGAGGTCGATCGCAAAGCTAAGTTTGCTGTGATTGTGCTGTAAATAGTAGGTGCTCTGACTGCTGCGCTTGAACTCGGGCTGAACCGGCTTGAAGCCGCCTTCGCGGACGCGATCGCCCTCCGGCGCCAATTCGAGTTTCACAACTTCGGCGCCCATTTCGGCCAGCAGCCTGCCACAAGTGGGACCGGCGACAAATTGGCCAAAATCCAGAACGCGATACCCCTCGAGCATCCTCGGACCATTCATTATGCAAATTCCTCCGGCGCCCGGTCGAAAACCAACCTGGGTTCGCAGAGAACCTACAAGATTGCAAGGTCATTCGTCTATGGGAACGCCCCAGGGAAGGGGCCTGAGGATGGCCCCTGCGCGATACTGCTCCCTTTCGCAGGCGAAATGGGCAGCTATTCAGCCGCCTCCGGATCACTGTCCGAGAGGACGGTCCAGCTTCAGACCGAGCCAATGATCCGCCGGACCATGCCCAGCGGTTCGGACCAGAAGCTTCGGCCGCAATGCATCAATTCAACAACCTCGCCGAGGGCGTTCACAAACTGCCGCACTTGTTGCTCACTTATCGTCAATGCCGGGGCAACCTTAAGTACCATAAAGTTATTGCCGCAAATCTGGGTCAGCATGCCCTTGTCGCGAAAGAGTCTCATCACCAGGACCTGGCCGAACATCGCGGGATGAATCCGGGCGAAAGCCTCAAAAAGAATTCGCAGCCTGAACCTACACGGCGGTTGGAATTCAACGCCAGTAAGCATTCCGAGACCTCGGATCTCACGGACCATCTCATAATTCGACAGCCGCTCCGCGAGAAGGCTTCGCAGCCATTCGCCCATTTCAGTGGCGCGTTCGCCCGCCCGCTCTGCTTTAAGCACGTCCAGGCTGGCAAGCCCGGCGCGCATCGCAAGCCCATTCTCGCTGTACGTTGAGGTATGAACGATCGCGCGCTTTAACGAACTATAAATCGAATCACTTACCGCATCCGACATAAGTACTGCGGCAATGGGAATCAATCCGCCGCTTAATGCCTTTGCCAGCACAACCATGTCAGGTTCAAGGCCGAAATGGTGGGCGGCAAGAAAAGGACCGGTGCGGTACATTCCGGTTTGGACTTCGTCGAGAACGAACAGCGTACCATAACGGCGGCAAAGCGCTTGTGCCTGCTGTAAGTATTCAGCCGAGGGAATTCGCATCCCGCCCTCGACCTGGATCGGTTCGAGGATGAGCGCTGCGTAACGCCGGGTCTTCAGCCGGGCCTCGAGATCCTCCACGTCTGCGAATGTGACATTGTCAATGTCGGGCAGCAGCGGGCCAAACCCGTCACGCCAGAAGTGGTCGGACATTAGCGAAAGCGCCCCGCAGGTGAGTCCGTGAAAACTTCCCTTGGCAGAGAGCAAACCCGTGCGGCCGGTATGGGCGCGCGCGAACTTAATGACGGTCTCGATACCTTCGCTGCCAGAACTCGCAAAGAAGACTTTAGTCAGCCGGCCGGCCGCGTGCTCGCACAGCCGTGCCGCCAGAACGCCAGCGAGGTCGGATACGTGGCTTTGCAGCATCGCCGGACCGTCGCGCTCGAGTTCTTCTTTAATGGCGGCCTTGATCGCCGGATGGTTGTGCCCCAGGTTATGAACGCAGTAGCCGGAATTAAAGTCGATGATGCGCCGTCCGTCGATGGTTTGAAGTTCGGATCCGGTACAGCGCTTGTAGCTGACGTTCATCTGCAGTAGGTCCAGTAGTCTGACCCACTGCCGGTTGACGTACTTTTCGTACAAGCCCGTCTGTTCCGGGGAGTGCAGAGCAGTAAGTGAACTCTTCATACGATTAATGTCCTGTTGCAGTAGGCAAAGATCAGTGCAGAGTGACTGCTCTTTACACGCTTGCTCCGATGTCGCCGGAAGCGGGAGCCGGACTGCGCATAAAAATTGTCGTGAGCCGGAGGCGATTGCAAAATGGCCAATACCAATCTAAGAGGACGTTTGCAGTCCTGGGACGTCGCAGCGAGTGGCTGCGCAATGATCATTCTGGCGGCGATTGCGGCCTGTTCCAGCACGAAAACTCAGTATCGTGCGCCAACCGCTGGTTCCGGCTTGACTGTCGACCTTCAAATTCGCGAACTGCTAGTGAATTCCTGCTTCGATTGTCACTCGAATGAAAGGCCTGCTGCGTGGAATGCGCGGTTGGCACCTTCGTATCTGTTCGGCCTCGACAAGGCTCGGCAGGTGCTGAATTTTTCCGAATGGCCAGCATACCCCGCGCAACGCAGGAGAGCCGAGCTTGAGACTATCGCAAAGGTCGTGGCGGATAGGTCGATGCCGCCGGGGGATTACGATTTCGTCCATCCCCGCGCGACGCTCACCGCAGAGCAGAGACAGTTGCTGCTCGGATGGGCATCGTCGCCAACAGTCTCGGCACATTGAATCACAAACCAACATGCAGTTAGCGGTAAAGCCTCGACGACCCTGCAATCCCCCCCAACAAAAAGAAGAGGCCTATTGCCAGGGCCATCGCAGTTGGCCAGAGCGCGGTCTCCGGTTCGAGCCCGCGGATCATAAGGTCGTTAAATGCGTCCATGGTCCACGTGGTCGGCATGGTCAACGCCGCCGCCCGCATCCAGCCGGGCTCGAATTCCAATGGCCACCAGCATCCCCCGACAGCCGACATTACCATGGCCGCTACTGAACCGATTGGGAGCACCGAGTCGCGGCTGGGTGCGATAGTGGCCACTACCAAGCCAAAAGCTGCCGCGGCGAAGGCAATGGCGCTCGCGGGCAATAGTAGCATCGCAGGGTTAGTACCGAGTGTGATGCCGAACAGCAGCCATCCCACGCCGAAGAGCACAATCATCTGAACGAAACCGATCAGAGTGCGTGCCGAGAGTCTGCCGATAAGCATCCCCGCGGTGGATGCTCCGCTGACACGCAGGCGCTGGAGAGTTCCCCATTGCCGTTCGTCCATCAGCGCGACCGACATTCCCCAGAGCATGTCAATCAGCAGGAAGGTCACGCCGAAACCCGGGACGTATTGCTCGAAGGCGTTCACCTCGGCGCGACCTGACGTGATGGAAGCGTCCTTCCAGGATATAGCGCCCGGAAAAATGATAGTGCCTGTGAATGCCTTGGGCCGGTCCAGCGACAACCTCGGAAGCGACGGCAGCTCAGGTGTTGGCAGCATGAAGCTCGCGAGGTTGGCGCTTGGCAGCTGCGGTTGTGCAATCGAAATCGTCAGTGGTTTCGTCAATTCAGCTAACTGCTGCTGCGGGGGCGGCGATGGCAATTGTGGCGGTGGGGGGATGTGCGCCGCATTGGAGCCGGCCATTGCTTTTAGCCGAGCGAACCACCCGTCGAACTCCGCCTCGCTTCTGCTCAAGGCCTGGAGATATGCTTCTATGGCAATCAGCGAGCCCCGTCTCTCCGCCATGGCGTCATCGAGCCTTTGATGCGTTAGGGCTATCGCCCGGGCGATCGATGCCTGGGATTCGACTTTGAGCGCGTCGAGTTGGCGCTGGACTTTGGCCGGTAACGCTTGCTGCACGGCCCTTTGTGCCTGGCCAAGCCGATGGCGGTACTCGCGCATCGTCACCTCCAGCGCCCTGGACTGTGCGCCGGCTTCTTCAAGATAAGCACGCAACTCAGCCATTCTGCGGGCGAACTCCTGGCGCACCTGCGCTTGCGCGGCGCTCATTAGATCCTGCGACAGCTCGCTCAGACGCAGCTCTACCGCCGAAGCTTGCAAACGTTTGACCGGATCGACCAATATTTCGACTTTTGCCGTTTGGCCGGATTCGAACGCCGCGGATGTATTGGGCGGAATAACCAGCGCCAAAGGAGCCCGAGCATGGTCAAGAACGAGTCGACGAGCCGCATCGACGTCACCCACTTTTACCAGCTTGCAGCTCGGCTCGTGTGCGAGCGCTTTGATGATCGCCGACGCAATGCTGCCATGGTCTTGATCGACCACCGCCAGCAAGTAATCGTTGTCGGCAGCCGGCGTGCCGAACAGATTTCCCAGCGAGAGGCCAGCGACCGCGATGATGACTACCGGCGCGATGAAGAGCATAAACAACAGCGCCCGGTCGCGCAGCAGTAGCCGAAACTCGTTGAGAAAAATCAGTTTGACGCAACGCAACATGACGCGATGGTCAGTTCGGCCCCCCCTCACGCAAGGAATGTCCCGTGAGAGTGATGAACGCATCAGAGAGATTGGGACTGCGAATATTGAATTCCTTTAACCCGCCGGCCACCTCGCGCGCCCGCTGCAGCAACTCGGGCACTGCATCCAGGCTCGCCAACGCGAGCGTCACGCGCCCGGCAACACCGTCAGGATACGACAGCTCAGTCGCGTCAAGATCCTCATACCAGCCGGCTGGAGGCCCATCGGAAAACGCGAACTCTATCCGTGGGCGGCCACCTGCCATCGCGATAACCTCTGCGACGGTCCCCGAGGCAATCACCCTACCGCGGTCGATCAGCAGGACCCGATCGCAGAGTCGTTCAACTTCTTCCATGTAATGGGTGCTATAGATGGCCGCGGCACCGGCGTCGGCCAATCTGCGTATGGTGTGCAGAATCTGATCGCGCGATTGCGGATCCACTCCGATGGCGGGTTCATCGAGCAGGAGGACCTGCGGCTGGTGCGAGATGCCGCACGCCAGATTGAGCCGCCGCTGCATCCCGCCCGAGAGGTTCGCAACTGGATCGTCGGACCGGTCAATTAAACCGACCGCCTCCAGCGCCTTTGCGCATGCATCACGGGCGCTCTCACGATTCAGCCCGTGCACTCGCAGGAACAGTTGCAAATTCTGCGCTGCGGTCAGCGATGGATACAGGGCAATCGACTGCGGTACGAACCCGAGGCGGCTGCGAATCGCGCCCTGATGTAGGTGTGCGTCGAGGCCGAGTATCCGTACTGTACCGGCATCCGGCTCGACCAATGTCGCGAGAATGGAAAGCGTCGTGGTCTTGCCGGCGCCGTTCGGTCCAAGCAGGGCCGCCACCTCGCCTGCCCTTACGTTCAGTGTTACGCAATCCAGCGCAAGCCTCGCCCCGTAGCTCTTGCGAAGCTCTTGCACCTCCACGACGATGCTCTTTGCAGTCACTACAGGCCGGAACTCGGTTTAACCTGCGCTGCTGGCGGCACGATGACGGTGATCTTGCGCGCCTCAGGTTGTGGTGCCCAGATGATGCGCCCCTGGGTTGCAACCTTCACATCGACCAGGTCGGAAACCCAGAACAAGTTCGGTGGAATTTTCCGCAGGGCCGGGAGCATATAGGCAAAAATCGGGAATATATTTGTGACGAACCCGCTCCTGGACGTTTTGGTTGACTGGATAATCTGGCTGGAAGAAAGAACGTTAGGGCTGTCGAGACCCCACTCTGCGTATGGAATGAGGAATTCGCATGCTGCCGTTAGCTGATCCCCAGTCACATGACCATGAATCGGGACCGTCATTTCGTGAATCCCGCCGTGCAAATGCATCACACCCGCAATCTCTCCGTAAAAATCGTCCTGCGAACCGCGCACCCCCTGAATCCTTCGGGGGCTGAAAACAATTTCCGGATACCGCTCAACCTCAAGCACCGCATACTTGGTGATAGCGTCTCGCAAATCTTCACTACTGTCCTCGCTGGTAGCATCTATTACGATTTCACCCCCGGCATTACCGGTGGCAGGATCGATGCGGAAGGTTCCCCGCTTCAGCGCGAAGTGGCCATTGGTGGTGTGTAGCTTTCCCGCCAGCATGAAATCGACGGCCGTGTGGGTAGGCTCGAGTTGGATAATCTCCTCCTGAACATGAACGGGCATTTGGGCGTTAGCGCTTCCAAATGGCTGCGCCGCGAATACCGCGACAACGACTGGGAAAATGTAGTGCCGCAACATCATAGTACTTCGTGGATAGCTCCGGGAGTATGAACCTTCGACCTGAGTAGCCGCCAAAACAGTCCAGCAACCTCGCTAATTCTGATCGCTGCTGGAGCAATATCGCCGGTGTGAACCGACAGGAGCTGGGCAAACACCGTCGGATGCGTGGCCAGCGCGCCGATCGCACGCCGCCTTAACCAGTCGCGCCGGCCGATTGCCAACAACAGCTTCGCCATTAGTCGCGGGGTGCGAATCAGGCGGCGATGAATGGTCTGGTATGCTGCCAGGTCTTCGTTCGCCAGCGCATTCCCCAGCGCCATCGCCTGACGAAATGCGAGCGAAAGGCCGTTGCCCGTAATCGCATCTACCGACCCTGAAGCATCGCCGACCAACGCAATATTCCGTCTAATTGTCGAATTGAGCTGATAGGACCCAGTCACACCGCTTCGTGGTGGGGCTACCAATTCCGCCCCGCTTAAACGCTGACACAGCATCGGAAACAATGCCGGGAGATCTTCAATCCGCAGGTACTCATCATTACCCATCAGCACTACGTTTATCTGATCGCTTGCGGTGGGCGTCAGGTAGGCTTGCCCTCGCCTATGCCAGTACACCTCGACAAAGTCACTCCACGGAGTAACACGATAATGCTGACTCACTCCAATCCGCCGCTGCACCGGGGACGACCGCAGTCCGGCGAGATGTCTGACGCGCGAGTTGTGCCCATCCGCTCCGACAATCCATTTGCAGGTAACGATACCGCTCCCAACGCTAACCTGAGCGTCGTGGAGTGAGTTCACCCGCGTTGCCCAGTTCATGACAACTCCCAGGTCCGCGGCTCGCTCAACCAGCGAGCCGTGCAGAATCGTACGGCGGATTCCCAGCCCGGGTGCACCACCAAATTGAGCTTCGGCCGACAGTCTGCCGGCGACGAAACGGATTCCACGAAACGGGGCGGCGTCAGCAATCGCCGGCTGAATTCCAAGACTGCATAAGGCGGCGACCCCGTCGGGCATCAGCCCCTCGCCGCACGCCCTGTCGATTGGGGGCTGGCGGCCGTCCACAACCATAACGTTCAGGCCCAGTTGGCGGGCAGCAATCGCGGTTGCGAGCCCCGCAGGGCCGGCGCCGACCACCAGGATATCGGTATTGCCCCCCACTCCTGCCGCCTCACCAGCGTACTAGCAGCAGCTCTGCGCAGAATCCCGGCCCCATTGCAGCGATTAGGCCCAATGTCTCCGGCTGGGGGCGGTGGCACGCGATTACATCTTCGAGCACCTTCAGGACGGACCCGGATGAAAGATTACCGCAGCGCGACAAACACTCCCACGAGGCTTCGAGTTCGCGGTTGCACAGCCCGAGGGAGGTTTCCACCGCTTCCAGAATCTTCGGGCCGCCAGGATGCATCACCCAGCTTCCGACGTCCCGGCGGCGAAGGCCGTACTCGTTCAAAAAGGAATCGACGTCCGCGGCGAGCCGCGATTTTATGAGTTCAGGGAGTTTCGGCGACAGGATCACGCGGAACCCTTTTTCGGAGATATCCCAGCCCATCATGTCTTCCGTGTCGGGATAGAAGACCGATTTCGTGCAAATAATCTTCGGCCCTTCCGCGGCCGTTCCCTGTCCGGTCAGTAGCGCGGCGACAGCGCCATCCGCAAACAGACCGCTTGAGATCATATTAGCGATCGACAGATCTTCGAGCTGAATCGTCAGCGAACATACTTCCACCGAGAGCAGAACGGCGACCTGATCGGGAAAGGCGCGCACATAGTCCGCAGCTCGCACTAATCCGACGGCCCCGCCCACACATCCGAGCCCGAAAATCGGCGTGCGTTTGATATCGCTGCGCAGGCCCATACAGTTGGCAAGCCGCGCATCCAGCGAAGGACTCGCAATCCCGGTTATCGACACGACGTATAGTGCATCAATGTCGCTTCGCATAAACCCAGCGCGGTCGAGCACGGCGTCAATGGCTTTTGTCCCCAGCTCCTGGCTCACCGTTAGCCAGGCTCGATTCGACTCTCCCCAGGTGCTGAATTGCGCGTATTGCTCCAGCGACAACGCCAGATGGCGCACATCAACGCCCGCCCGGCAATGGAGTCGGCGCAATAATTCTGGTGCGTTGAGCCCGGTGCCCCAATGTTCGATCAGCGCGTCTGTAATCTGTTGCTGGTGGTAGAGGTGCGCGGGCAAAGCGCTCGCGACGCCGGCTATTCTCATTCGTTCCATCCACAATCGGTCGATTCAACGTTCGGATGAATACCCATCAGGTCAAGCTCAAGACGCATTAGAATTAGCTACCGACTGGTAATCCCAATAAGCAAAAGAGCATCAGATAGAGTACTACAATGTAAGAAGTCACTTTAGGTATTACGCTCGGACACGTCAATCGTTAAGCTCGGCAGCGGCGCGATCTGCCGCGGCCGAGCGATTCGCTCCACATCAAGACTCACACCCGAAGCGGGACATTTCGACCATCTTTCTAGAGCATGATTCGTTTGTGAGCTCCGAACTTTCATTGCTGCACCATATCGATGCCTGTGCGGGGAATCTCGCCTGCCCGCTCTATGCATTGTATTCACGATGTCACAAGGACGGCCGACATACTCTCGCAGACTGAATAACTATGCGCATTATGCACCGTTTCTGATCTTGTGTTTGCTGAGCTTGTAAAAGACATCGCTGCGGGATAGGCCAAGCCGTCGCGCGGCCTCTGCCTGCGCGCCATTTGCATATTTTAGTGCTCGTTGGATTAGCGATTTCTCGAGCGCCTCGAGAAATTCCCGCAAATCGAATTTGTCGGGAAGCATCTTGGCGATCTCCCCCGGACTCGACGTTCTGCCCGGATTCACGCACCCGGCGGTGGGGCTTTGCGCAATGACAGGGAAGTTCTCTGCCGTGATCTCTTCGCCGCGCGACAAGATGCAGGCACGCTCGATCAGATTTCTAAGCTCGCGGATATTACCCGGGAAATCGTATTGCATCAGCAGGTCCATCGCCTCTGCGTTGATTCTTCTGGGTGCGACTTTTAGATCGCGTACCGCTTGCAGCAGAAGAAGTTCGCAGAGTTCGGGAATATCTTCTCGACGTGTGCGGAGCGGTGGCACCACTAACGGCACGACCGCGAGTCGGTAATACAAATCGTCGCGGAACAGTCCCTCCGCCATGCGTTGCTTCAAGTCTCGATGCGTAGCGACGATAGTGCGCACGTCTACGCGGCGGGGCTTGGTCGATCCGATGCGAGTAACCAAACCATCGGTCAAAACACGCAGCAGCTTGGCCTGCGCGGCCATCGACATTTCGCCCGCTTCATCAAGGAAGAGCGTGCCCTCGTGAGCCGCCTCGAACAGGCCCTCGCGCGCCCGGTCCGCACCAGTGAAAGCCCCCCGTTCGTGCCCGAAGAGCTCGCTCTCCAGCAACGTCTCCGGAAATGCGGCACAGTTCACCGCCACCAACGGTTTTGACGAGCGGCTGCTGTTGCGATGGATTGCGCGCGCTACCAGTTCTTTACCGGTTCCGGTCTCTCCCGTGATAAGGACGGTGGCATTGGTCGGGGCCACACGCGAGAGATTCTCTCGGAGCTCACGGATGGCGATGCTGCGTCCTGATATTTCCGAGGAACCTTCAAGGCGTCCTATTGCCGCACGCAACCTGTCGTTTTCACGTAGCAGTTGAGTGTGCTCGACGGCACGCAATGCCGATGCGATCAATACCTCGGGCACAAACGGCTTTGTGATGAAGTCGAAGGCGCCTCGCCGCATGCTTTCGACTGCGAGTTCGATAGTCGCGAAGGCGGTCAGAAACAGCACCGACAGCGCCCGATCTGCCTCATGGGCAGCAATGAGAACGTCCAATCCCTCCTCGTCACCCATTTTCTGGTCGGTTATGACTGCGTCGAACTCGCGCTCCCCAATTGCGCGCCGGGCCTCGCTGAGGCCAGCGGCTTCAGTAACCTCGTGGCCCTCCTGCTTCAAATTGGAAACCAGGATACGCCGCATGTGGGGTTCATCATCGACGATAAGAATTCGGCCCATCGTTGCCCTGGCGAAGCCTGCGCCTCAGCGTTCAGTCGAGGGAATCCTGATTGAAAAGCATACCTGGTCTGGTTGGTTGGCAATGAGGACGACATCGCCCCCGTGCGCCCTCGCTATATTCCGGGCAATGGCCAGGCCAAGTCCGTTGCCGCCGGGTTTGGTCGTAAACAGGGGCTCGAACAGCCGTTGGACCGTGTCAGACGGAATCGGGCCGACCGGATCGATTACATCGATCCTGATGATGTTGTTATCAGTTTCGGCGTGCAGCGTTACCTGGTCGCCGGGAGCACATGCCTCGGCCGCGTTGAGTACCAAATTCAACAACGCTTGCTGCATTTGTAAAGCATCAAAGGATGCCCACAGGTCGGGTTCCGCGATCACATGAATAGTAATCCCGCCCTTCGAGGCATGCGGCCGCGCAACCGTAGCGACGTAATTGAGGGTATCGGCAAGGAGCACCCGAGAGACGCGTGCCCCAGGAGGCCGGGCGTACGCCATAAAATCCGTTGTCAGCCGTTCGAGGCGGGCCGCCTCCTTGGCCGCTATCTCGAACATCTCCTCGCGGACTCTCTCCTCCTGCCTCACACGCCGGGCCGTGGCCAGCGAACTGGATATCATTGCAACGGGATTTCGAATTTCGTGTGCGAGTGCCCTGGATAGTCGACCCACCGCAGCAAGCTTTTCCTCCGAGAGTAGTTGCTGCCGCGCCTGTTCAAGTTCCTGCAAGTTGCTTACAGACCGTGCCTGCTGCTCGCGCAGATTATCCACCAGGAGCCATACCAGAATTCCCATTACCGTATAGATTACGGACATGGCCCCGGCTTCGATGTACTCACCAAAGCGCATCCCAAATGCGCCCAGAAAACTGATAAAATCCGCAAGGATTATGACCGCAATGGTCGCGCGGAAACCAAGCCTGAATGCGGCTTCGAGCAAGGGCAGCAACATTAAAGCGTAATACGCGGTGTCGCCCCTGATCGTGAGGCAGGTAAGCACCAGCGACAGGATGGAGTTGAAGCCAACGAACCACAACGTGAACGTGTTGCGCCCCGCAAGCGAAGCCGACGCTGGCTTCCACGTTAGCCACGTAAGCTGCGCCGCCTGAACGACCAAGCCAACTGCCAGGACCATCACAACCGATGCTGAAGGTCTGCCGCGTACGAATCTCGATAGCTCTTGTAATACCAGCAGAGCACCGATTAGGGACAAGTTGAGCAATGCAAAAAAGAAATCCTGCCGTTGACTGGACTCGAGGTTGCTCGCGAGCAGATCAGAATACCGATCGCTGAAGCCGCTTAGGAGCGATTGAGATGTGGCGCGCTTCTGTCCTGCGATTGTGCCGCTACGGCCAGCAAAGCTCGCCATTAATCTTGTTGTCCGAATTCCAGATGTGGAAAGCCGCCGGAGAGAATCGGCGTCAGACCACGGCTCCTGAATCTTATCGTGTTCATTGGCATCGATTGGAACCTTCTGTCGTGGTTGGTCATCACCATACCCCCGCGACCAATCGTACTCATCGGAGGGTTAAGAACGAAACGATTACCAGCTGTAAGCCGCGCCGACACCGATCGAGGCTTGGCTATTGGTCATCATGCCGTCCGGCGCACTCATCGCGAAGATCCGCCAGCGGCTCGGCTCCTCGTCGTGACGTTTATGCAGCCACAGGAATAGCTCGGTGGTGCCAACCCCTAGCAGCGCGGCGCCGATCACGTCGGAAAACCAGTGTGCGTCGTGGCCCATTCGTCCGAACCCATCGAGCAGAGCGAGTGAGTAGACTGGCGTCGCCACGTACCATTCATTGTTGTAATATTCGCTTACCCCCGCCGCGAGCGCGAACATCGGCGTAACGTCGCCCGAGACGAACGATTGCCCGCCGTGAAAGAAAGCCGTGTGACTGCTCGTCTGGGAGGGACGCAGCCGGCCGAAGGCAGCTTTGATGCCGATGTCGACTAACGTCGCGATTCCGGCCCCTTCGCCGGCGGTAAGGGCGTAATGGCGCGCACGTGGATCATCGTACCAAAGCCCATAACCATAGAGCAGAGCAGCACTGGCGCTGACGCCGCCGTAGCTTATGTTTTGCAACAGATCCGCGTCACTACTGCTCATACTGCGCAGATGGCTGCGCATGGTCTGATCGAGTGCGTAAGAACCGCCCCACAGCGCTCCCGCGCCGGCGAAAACCAAATAGAACTTCGGTGAGCGCAGCGCACTATCTGGCGAAGCCACGTAAAGCGGCGATGTGATTATGTCCTCAGTGTCGAGCAATGCATTATTAGTTAAATACTTGAAGTCCGATATTACCTCAGCGCCAAGGCTCGCAGGATGGGGTGTTTGAGCCAAGGCCGTGCCGGACACGACCAGGACTGAAAGCGGTATCGCGATAGTCCAGACTGTATACCTTGCCGTCATTACCCCCCCTTGCTATCGCAGGACTAGGGTTAGAGGATTAATTCAAAAGCTATAGTCAATGCCAATTTCCGGCCCGTACGACGACCAGCGGATGAAGTTGCCGTCTTCGTGAGAGTCTTCCAGTTGACTATAGGTATAAACAAAGAATCCAGCCATCGGCTGCACCGGGCCGAACCACTGAGGATTAGAGTAGAACACCCGCGCATGGGCCTCGATCCCCATTCTGCGAAGCCCAAACCGTGCCTCCCTCGTTGCGAAGAGAATTCCAGCGATTAATCCAGTTGCCTGATACCTCGGCCTGAAACAGCAGGTCGTCAGTTAATCTGCGCCACGCTTCCAGTCCGATGGTCGGTAGTGGCATTGATTGATGATAGAAGTCCTCGGCCGTTTCCTCGCCTCCTGGAGCCAGCTTCGTAGGCGTGCTGCCGCCGTTAATCTCGAAATTCAGATACGTGTACTCGATGCCGATTCGGCCTCGGAGATCCCACCCCTGGAGCAAAGTCGGCCAACGCGCTTCATAGCTCTCATACAGTGGTGTCAGCCGGCGCTCGTAGTATAATCCGCCGGCAAACCACTCCCATGGATCGAAATTGTTGGTCCGTCCGCCCGGGATGATTGCACCGTTAAATTTTATGGGACTACTGGAAAAATGCGTGCCGCCAAGATTGAAATAGCGGAACCTCAGATGGATCGCGTTAACCTCGTCAAACCAGTATCTGGCATCGAGGGTCGGCATCTGTTCGGTGTTCATGCCCATGTTGGAGAAATGCAGACGGGTGCCGTCAGTCTCGAACTCACGAACCCGCACGATGCTCCCCGGACCGGTGAAACCAAATAAACCTTCCACCTGGAGGTCAAACTGGGATCTTTTCGGGGCGATGAGACTCGCTGCTGGTGGTCGCCGCGCCGGCAGCGGTGCGCCCCCACTGGCCGCAAGGACCCGCTGCGGCTGTCGTGGAGCGATTGTGCAGGAGCAAGTGATCGCCAGCAGGCAGACGATGCACCTGAGTGCAGCCCCTCGAGCCAGGGGCGGGACATACACGACGAGTACCTCTAAACCGGCTTCCCGCGTTGGTTTTTCTCGGCAACCTCTCAATACCCTACGGCCCGTCAGGTTGGAAGCGCAAGCCGAATGCCACAACATCAGAGCGTACGTTCTCTCTCCTTAGCCGAGCGAAGAACGACAGGCGCTATAGGCCATACGGTCCGTCCGGGTTCTTGTCCAAAATTTCGGACAGACTTTGTTCAAATTCTTGGACAACCGCCGATTTCCAATCGGGAGGCGATGGAGGGAAGGAGGTGGTGATGCTCTACTCTTTCGAGATAAGCCTCCACCATGAACTCGACGACATGGCCGGATTCCAGATGCCGAACGTCCCTCCGAACACGGGTGATGAGGTGGGTTGAGATTCCGGTGGCATTTGCGCTCACGATTCCAGCCGGCCATCGGGTTGAAGAGCATGTGGCGCAAGAGCATAAGGGTGTCGCCAACCCGGTCGAGCTCTATCGAGTCCTCCGTTCCACTGGAGTTCGGTTTGCGGCGGCCTGCCGCACGTTTCACTGTGCAGGATACCAACGGTGCAGCTAATTAGCTTCGGTTCACTCCTGATTTTGGCCGCCCTCGTTCTGGCCCCGCGAGCTGCCGCTCAGGTGGATCCTTGGGAGTTCGAAGTCTATCCCTACGCAACAGAAGAACGAGGAGTGGTTGAGTTTGAGGCCGACAATGCCGTCGTTCCGAATGGACACAACAACGGCGGCGACGGTACCGCCGCGGGCACTTATCCGAGCCAAGGAATGTGGTATGACCAGTACGAACTTACGTATGGTCTTTCCAACCGGATCGAGGCGGCTGCCTATTTAAACATGGCTGGACCCAGCGACAACGGTTATCACTTCGCCGGCTCCAATTTTCGCCTCCGTGGCAAACTCTTGAACAAGGGGAGGCTGCCAGTCGATGTCGGCTGGTACATCGAATTGGAATGGCACAAAACACCCGAGTTCGATAAGAATCCACTCGATCTCGAACTGCGTCCCATAATTCAGAAGAACATCGGCCGCTGGTCGATCCTGCTCAACCCACAATTCGAGAAATCGATCCTGGTGGGACCCGACAAGAACAAAGGCTTCCAATTCGGGTACGCGGCCGGCGTCTACTACCGATTGTCACGCTACCTCTCGCCCGGGGTCGAGTTTTACGGCGCTATCGGAAATATTGATGATAATAATCCGCTCTTCCACCAGCAGCACTACATCTTCCCGGTCATCCGAGGGAAGTTGCTGCATGGCATCGAATATAATATCGGACCAGGCTTCGGGCTCACCCGCGGCTCTGACCATGTAATTATGAAGTTCAATGTTAGCCTCGAGAGGTTTGTCGGTGCCGTCTTTGGCCCGTCATCTGACTCGGGCTGGTTCTTCTAACACCTCCGGTTCAATATGCGCTGACGACTCAGAAAGGTGGCGACTCATCTCGCTCCAAGGGGTCGCATAGACCGTAGCCCGCCAGAATACACATGATCGGCATTGCGGGATGGCGATACCGGCCCCAGTCGGAGGGTCCGCCAGGAAGGGCCAAATAGTAACCCATTATGACCAACATAATCAGGATGGCAGGGTCTCGTAGGGGCGTCTTGAAGAGTGCTAAGCATGCGCTCGTTAAGTACAGAAGCTGCAATAAGAGCAGCACGACGGTAGTCGACGCGAGCAGTCGATTATTGAACAATTCTTCGAGAGTCTTGATGATGCCATCATCGACGGCTGTTTCGAGAAGGCCGCCGTGTTTAGGGTAAAGTGCGAAGAACCTTACGAATTCAGTCGATAGCGGGTCAAAAATGCCTCGAATCACGCCTTCCAAATAAATATCAATGAAGGTCAGGGGGTTGCGAACGAATATACGCATTGCAGCATCGCGCTGGTATTTGACAATATCTCTGATGGGTTCGGCCTTTTGTTTAGGGTGGTCTTGAAAATAAATGCCCAGGTCATAGCAGCCCAAGCGGCCCTGCATCTCGCTGTAGGATAAATGTCGGTTGGTGGCCAGGATCGATGCCGCCATATTACAGTACATGTCATCGCTGAAAACGGAAGAGAAACCAGAATAGTCACTTACAATCTGGTTCCGAATGCACCAAAGCCCGGTAAGAGCGAAGGAAACGACCATAAAGATCGTTAGGTGAGCTAAAAGGCTCGACTTGTTCTGGTAACCCGCAAACAGCATCCACACTCCTAGCGCGATAACAATTATCAGCGGCAAAAAGTAGCCGACCGGCCGAACGTATGCGGAGGCCGCTAGAGCGCCCGCCGACACGAGCAGATCCCTCAGTGATCGCCGTCTTAAATATCTGACAAGGTAGTACAGCCCGACTACCAATATCGCGGTGAACATCGCTTCAGTGGAGAGCAGGCTCGGAAAAAGAACCGCCAGCGGCTCAATCGCGTACAGCATCGCGGCGATCACAGCGATCCGCTCATTTTCGAACAGGAGGTCGGCTGTCCGATAGACCATGTACACCGTAAAGCAACTGAGCACGATTTGGAGCGCGATTGTGGTAAGCGCGAGCCGACCCACAAACTGGCCAACCGTAAGCAATAGAGGATAGCCGGGAGTTCGAATGATTTCCGGCGCCGGCGCCACGGGCGAGTTCCAGATGCGCGCCTCTGGCGAGCCATCAGAAAAGAAGCGGTGATGCGCGACTAGCTCGCGAGCCGGCACAATATATTGCGCGCTGTCGCCGGTGTAGAAGATGGTGGAGTCAAGCGTATAAAAATACGCTGACGTCGGCAGCAGGACGCGCAGAAACAACGCCAGCCCCAAAACCCTCCAAATGCTCAGCGACGAATTTGGATTTGCCTCCATTCGCAGAAGCGCCCCCGATTCTGTTCGAAGTTCGGAGGCAAGGCCCGTGCCTTCGACCGCTTAGACTAAATTGAGATGACCCCGCGCCGTGCTGGCGCGAGCGCCGCCGACTAGCGGAACAGCGTTCCTCTGTGAGCAAGTTCCACCTTGTCCAAATTTCCGAGCACACTGTGTTCAAATTCTTGGACGAGCCGAGATTCCTCATTACGTAGCGATGGACCGGTTGGGAAGCTTCACTCGCGGAGTCGAGCCGCTCTCGGTGGTGGCACATCCGGCGATCAGTTGGCGTAGGATCGTGGCGTGGCGGACGGCAACGCTCTAAAATCTCTGAGTCGAGCACGCGCACACTCTAAGCCGCAGCCCCATCGTTTATCCGGAAGATTAAAAAATGCGGGCAACGGCAACTATTTCTCAGTCGTTCATACACGATCGGTCCATCCGGTAATCGGATAGACGCCTATCAGATCAAACCTCGCGGACGCATTACGATGTATGCTTACCGGCCGCTAAATCTCTGATAGCTAAACGGGGTTGAATAGACTCCTCTATCTCTGAACAGCAAGACACTCGCTACAGCTTTGCATGAGATACGCGCAAAACTTGGGAGTTCCGAACATCTTCGCGGTGGCGACGCTCGCAATGCGGCCTGAATTTTGCCGCGCCGCAGCGCAAGCATCATTGATTTCGTCGAGGAGCGATTAGGCGCCGACCTTCTGCATCAACTTGATGCCGAATTGTTGCGCGGCGTTCGCGCCGAGCATCCGCCTGATGGTTTCTTCATCTACGCGAGCCTCGTTAAGCCGCGCAATCGCGTCCCATGCTGTTGTAGTGTCCTGGTGCGGATATCGTGAGCCCCAAACAATCTTGTCCGCATAATGATGCGGCAGGCGCTGGATCCCCCGCTCATCGGCGTCAAAGCCCAGCATCACGCTGCCTTCCTTCCACATTTCCTCCGGATCGGTGCGGACTGGATAGAAATGCACCAGCGGAATCGTCCGCGTTGACGCCTCCATCTTCTCCAGCACCTCGTGCATCCAGGTCGCCTTGCCATGCGCTACTACCATCTTCATCTTCGGATAGCGATCCATCACTGAGAAGCCGAGCAGCGTGGAGGCGACGAAGAGATAATTGTCGAGCCAATAGGACAGAATTGGCGAGACCGCGTGTCCCAGTTGAAGGCCGGTCAAATAAAAATCGGTGCTGCTGCCTCCCGCGAAAGGTCCCCGGCCGCTGGCGCCGAGGAACGACGCCTGCGAGAGCCGTCCCTTGATTTTCTCGATAAATGGTCCGTGAGAGATTCCTTCCGGATTCCAGAGGCCGGGCGTCGGATGAACTGCCGCGGTGACACCGAGGTTTTCCAGTGCCCCCCACAGCGGCTCGTAGAACGGATGATTCAGGTAACGTCCCTCGATAAATGCAGGCCGGATGAAAACTGCGGGAAAGCAAGCGAGCTTCGCGATCCGGTGCAGTTCCTCCATCGCGAAGTCCATGTTTTGTAGCGGGATCATTGCGGCGGCGAACAAGCGGTCGGGCGCCGCATGGCAAAAATCAGCAATCCAGTCGTTATAGGCCCGTGCGAGCGCGTAGGCGACGTCCGGATCTTTGACCAACGGGAAACCCTCTGCGAACCAGGTTGGATACAGCAGCGCTTGGTCTACACCCATCTCGTCCATATCGCGCAGGCGCGCCGACGGCTGGCTGGCGCCGTCATTCGCTGAATGAAATAACTTCGGGTCCAGTTCGCCGATCGAGTCCCAGGTCATCCCCGGGCGCCAAACCGCATAACTGGGGATATTGGGATTTTCGGTATCCCGATATACTTCGCCGTTAAGCTTGAGATACGAGCCGAGCTTGCCTTCTTCGCGCCACAACGCGAGCCGGCCCGGAACGCGATACTCTGGCTCAAGGTACTTCTCCCAAAGCGCCCGCGGCTCGACCACATGAGAATCAGCATCGAACACGGCGAAGCCCTTGCGCGGCATCGGCTTTCCTCCTCTAACGGCGATTGACGCCGCTGCTCTAACGGCGATTGACGCCGCTGCTCTAACGGCGATTGACACCGCTGCTCTAACGGCGATTGACACCTGCGTCTGGACTGAGCGCCTGGTTGATTTCCTCTTCGGCCGGCCACCAGTGGGGACGTTCGATTTCGGTAACGCGTTCGCGAATTATCGTCGTCGGCTCCTTAATCTTGTACAACCGGCGGGCATTGCCGCCAAGCATTTTCGCCTGATCGGCGGCGGGCAATTCGCATTTGCGCATCGTCTCGATCGCCCGCCACGCATCATCGCCGTCATGATGGTAAACATCAGACGACCACGCGCAGATATCTCGGTAAAAATCGAGCAAATACGAAGGGAATGCCTCGTCGCCCTCGAAGCCGCAGAAGCAATGCTGGAAAAAGGTCTCACTCGGCAATTGCTTGAGCGCCGGGAAAGCGCGGCGGCTGCGATGAAGTTTGTAAGCCTTGTCGCATTCGTCGAGCAGGAAGCTTAGCCAGGTCGAATCGGACTCAAAGACGGCCGCCTTGAGTTTCGCATGGCGCTCAAAGAAGCCCGACATCAGCGTCATCGTGACCCATAATGACGCCTCTGCCATAAATGCCTGCATGTTGCCGAGGAACGTATGGGGAAGGCCGGAGGTCGCGATCGTGCGCTGAATCAACTGCGATGCCGAGTACTGCTCGGCGTAACCGGCCGGCACATGACCGCCGATCGCCGGGAACGGGTGCATCCCGTAAACCAACCCGGTCTCTTCCATCGCATTCCATAGCGGTTCGTATTTCGGCTGGACGGGATAGTTCCCCATCGCATCGGTGGGCCGGATGAGCGCTACACGACAACCCTTGCTGGCGACGCGGTACAGTTCGGCGACGGCGAATTTCACATCCTGGAGAGGAATCAGCGCCGCGAAATAGAGGCGCTCTGGATTTTCCAAAGTATATTCGTATGCCCACTCATTGTAGGCCTTGCACATCGCGCGCGCGCCAAGCGCATTCTGGAGCCAGGGATACGTATCAATGTCAGTGGGGATAACCATCACCTGGTCGATACCCTGGATATCCATGTCGCGCAGCCGCGGCTTCGGATCATAGGAGCCGCGATGATCAAGGTAGTCCGACTGCTCCTTGGTCAGCGCCGTCTCCGGGCGCAGGTTGCGCACATTGAGGGTCCGCTGAATATTGTGTTTGATACCTGGACCGGCCAGGGAAACGAAGGGAAGGAAGCCGGCGGCACCCCGGAAACCGAGGAGATGACCGCCAGTGTTGCCGTTGATCAAGTACTGGTCCGTCTCGGCGTCGTACCAGTCGGTGAACTTGAGAGCTTCCAACTCGTTCTTCGTGAGATGATCTTTGGCACGCTCCCAAATCACGGTCGGCTCGGTAACGTGAGCGTCGCAATCAAAGGTCGCGAACTCCTTGGTCATCGGGGTAAACTTCTGTATCGGCATGAGTTATCTTCCTCGCCTGGGTGCAATGCGCGTCAAAGCGTCGAGCTCGCCGCGCTCGGAGTGACGACGTGACCTGCGGCGGCTCGACAATGCTAACGGTACGGAATATTAATCGCCAGCACGTGGATCGATCAAATCTGTCGAGCTTTCTCTCAATGAGCAGGAATGCGTGTTTGCCTTTTACGACCGCCCGGTCGTACGATCTCCCGAGTTGATTGCGGCCCTTGGCACAACCAGCAAGCAAAGGGGCAGGCATGGGTAAATCCAGTTCAGCGGAAATTCGCACCCGTCTGAGCCATCCGATAATCGACTCCGACGGGCACACGGTCGAGTTCCTTCCTGCATTTCTTGACATCCTGAAGGAAGTTGCAGGCCCTGATATCGCTGACCGTTATGTTAAAGGTGGCGGACTCGGCAGCTCTCGATGGTATCAGGCCTCGCCTCGGGAACGCCTCGAGCGTCGGATGACGCGCCCGCCATGGTGGGGTGTGGCGATGAAAAACACCCTCGACCGTGTCACCGCGTCGATGCCGAAACTGCTTTATGAGCGCCTCGACGAGATCGGTCTCGATTTTACGGTGCTTTATCCGTCGCTGGGACTTGGCGCTCCGCATACTCAGGACGAGGAGATGCGCCGCGCGACCTGCCGCGCGTTTAACATCTACCATGCGAGGATTTTCCGCGAATACTCCACTCGAATGACGCCCGCTGCGTGTATTCCGATGCATACACCGCAAGAGGCAATCGATGAACTGGAATACGCGGTAAGCACGCTCGGCATGAAGGCAATCATGGTCGCCGGCTATGTGGCCCGCCCGATCCCTGCCCATCCCGGGGACCATGCCTACTGGCTCGACACGTTTTGCCTCGACAGCGCATTCGACTACGACCCGGTATGGGCGAAATGCATCCAGTTGGGGGTGGCGCCAACCTTCCATTCGAGTAGCCAGGGGCTGGGCTTCCGTACCTCAGTGAACAACTACATGTATAACCACATTGGTCACTTTGCCGCCGCCGGCGAAGGATTGTGCAAAGCGCTCTTTTTCGCGGGGGTGACGCGGCGCTTTCCGCAACTGAAGTTTGGTTTTCTCGAATGTGGTGTGGGATGGGCCTGCAGTCTCTACAGCGACCTGATCGGGCATTGGAAAAAGCGCAACCGGGCGGGAATGGAGAACTACGATCCGGGAAATCTGGATCGCGAGCTGTTAATGGAGTTGTGCCATCGCTATGGCGGCGAATTAGTCAAAGGCCGGCTCGATTCGCCTGAGGCCAGATCTCTTGCGATGGTGGGTATTCACGCTTTCACCGGCGCCAGCGCTGAGGATCCTGCGGCAATCGATGACTTCGCGCAAATCGCAGTGACCCAACCGTCCGACATTCCAAATCTCTTTGTGCCTAATTTCTATTTCGGCTGCGAAGCTGACGATCCAGTCAATGCGATGGCCTTCGACGCGAAGAAAAATCCCTATGGCGCCCGGCTCCGGGCGATCTTCAGTTCGGACATTGGCCATTGGGACGTGCCTGACATGAGCGAGGTGGCCGAAGAAGCTTACGAACTGGTCGGCCAGGGCGTCATCACCGAGCAAGATTTTCGCGATTTCGTGTTCGTCAATCCTGTGCGTCTATGGACCGACATGAATCCGAATTTTTTCAAAGGAACTGTAGTGGAAGCCCAGGTAGATAAGTTGCTCAGCGGAAATTAACTGGCGGCGCGCAGGCTCGGAGTCTGCGCGTCGAGTTTCTATATTGCCCGACTGGGAAACTTATTATCCTCTGGCGTATTATTTGTCATCCCTCGTTGCCTCCGCTGACGCTCCGGTCGGGATGACAGAAAAAGGGCTACTGATGTAAAACCTTTGAGAGCAGGTGCTACGCCTGCGCTAATGGAGAACTTGCATGCCATTTAAGACTCACGAAGTCGATGTGGAAGATGTCGAATACCTGCGCCATGGGGGCAAACCGCTGCTTGCGCGTCTGTTCAAACCGCGGGGCAGCGGTCCCTTTCCGGCGCTGGTCGACGTCCACGGAGGAGCGTGGAATTTAAGTGATCGGCTGGCTGACACAATCATCAATGAGGCGCTGGCAAAAAGCGGCGTGGTGGTGGCGGCACTGGATTTTCGTATGCCGCCGGAGGCTTCGTACCCGGCTTCAATGGCGGACATCAATTATGGAATCCGTTGGCTGAAAGCGCATGCTGCCGAATTCGGTAGCCGCCCCGACCTGGTCGGGATCGCAGGAAGTTCTAGTGGCGGGCACCAGGCTATGCTCGCGGCGATGCGGCCGCGCGACGTCAGGTACGCGGCGATTCCACTGCCGTCTGGAGACCGGGCGGTGGATGCGAGCGTTCGATGCGCTATCATGTACTGGCCAGTCATCGACCCCCTCGGACGCTATCATTACGCCAAAAAGCTGAAGGCGGGCGGAAAACCGTATCCCGAAATAGCGGACTTCGTGTTGCCGCTTCACGACAAATACTGGAAGACCGAGGAAGCGATGGCCGAAGGTAGTCCATTGCTGATTCTCGAACGAGGCGAGAAGGTGGAATCGCCGCCTGCCCAATATATTCAGGGCACCAACGACGTCGCGCATCCGCGCGAACATCTCGATCGCTTCGTCGCCAGCTATCGCAAGGCCGGCGGCCATTTGGAGCTGGAACTCTTCGAGGGCATGACGGAAGGCTTCATCATCCGCAAGCCCGATGCGCCCGCTTCGGCCAAAGCGATCGAAAAGATCGTAGCGTTTGTGCACGAGCACATCAGGTAAAACGGGCCAATAGATGGGGCAGCGCATAGTTTCTATTCGCTGCCCCCAGGATCGCGGTCTCATTCCAATGAATCGAGATCAGGTTGGACCGGGTTTGGCCGCTTTCTTGAGTGCCACTATGAGCGGTCTAATAAAATGCTACGGGCGCACCAGCCATTCGCTTAAGTCCAGCGACATCGCTTCGCCATCGGTCAGCATCAACGATTTTGGCGATCGCCGAAGCTGCAATTTCGAGATGTCCAGTTCGCGCGGTAACAAATAGATCAAATCGCCGGCGCTCAATGATATGACCCGCACCCGTTCGTCGCCATGACGCTCAGCACCGGAAATTTCGTAGGGGCTGAGATGGAACGGCATACCTCGCACGCGGATCGTCACCTCATCGTAATCTTCCACCACGCCAACGAACAGCCGCGTGTTGTCGTCCTTGAATAGCTTACGATCAATGATCAGCACCCGATCGTTGTCACGCAGGGCCGGCATTCTCGTCCCTCCCTATGCCCGGGGCTGGTACAGCAATCCACCATAATTTTACGCACCTGCTGCGCCGAAATCGACTTTTAAACTGCCTGAAGAATTTTGGGTTCACGGCGGCGTGTCGGGCGCGCCGCCTTCCGCCGCATCGGGCTGGCAGGTACGATAGAAGCTGCATAGGTGCCGCGCGGAATCAGATAAAATCACGTGCTAACGCTCGATAACATCTCGAAGTCATTTGGCGGGCGAGTCATCTTCGACCATGTAAGCTGGTCAGTTCCGGATGACGCTCGCGTGAGTCTGGTCGGGCTGAATGGCGCCGGCAAATCGACCTTGCTCAGGCTTATCGCCGAAAAACTAGAACCCGATTCCGGCCGTATCACGCGCCCCCAGCGGAGCCAGATAGGTTACCTCGAACAGGACGCCCCTGAGATGGGCGGACGTTGCGTCCTTGATGAAACGCTCGCGGCCTTGGCCGACATGCGCGCGCTCGACCGGCGCCGGCTTGAACTGGAGGAAATACTGACGCGTGAACATTCAGGTCCGGCCCATGACGCCGCGCTCGACGAATACGGCGAGGTACTGCACGAGCTGGAACGGCATGATTTTTACACAGCCGAAAGCCGCGCGACGGCGGTCCTGTTCGGCCTCGGGTTTAAGCAAGACGACCTCGCGCGCGACGTGGCGGAATTTTCCGGCGGCATCCGGATGCGGATTGCGTTGGCCAAACTCCTGCTGCAAAAGCCAGATTTCCTGATGCTGGATGAGCCCACCAACCATCTTGATATTGAGGCTCGCAATTGGCTCGAAGACTATCTCGAAGATTATGGCGGCGGTATCATTCTCGTCTCGCATGACCATTACTTCCTTGATCGCGTCACCCGCCGCACGGTCGAGGTCGCGCGCGGAGCCTTGGCCGAATACGCCGGCAATTATTCCTATTACGTGGCCGAACGGGAGCGCCGCTTCCAGATTGAACTAGCCGCCTACCAGAAGCAGCGCGAAGAAATCGAGCATATGGAGGCGTTCATCAGCCGCTTCCGTTACCAGGCGAGCAAAGCCAAGCTGGTGCAGAGCCGGATTAAGCAGCTCGAAAAAATCGAACGGCTCGAAGCGCCGCCCGGACTCGAACGCCCCCCCGCGATCAAATTTCCCACTTGCGACCGGAGTGCGCGGCGCGTGATAGAGATGCGCGCCCTGGTCAAACGCTTCGGCACGCTAATCGTTTACGACGGTGTGAGTGTTGAAATTGAACGAGGCGCGCGAATCGCGCTGGTCGGGCCCAATGGCGCCGGCAAGTCAACCATGATTCGGCTGCTCGCGGGCATCGAGGAGTTAACCGCAGGTGAGCGAATCGTCGGTGAGCGCGTGCAGCTCGGCTACTTTTCTCAGAACCTCTCCGAGTCTCTGGACTACAGGCGAACCGTTTTGGACGAACTGAGCGAAGAGGCTCAGGGGATGACCACCACCGAAATTCGCAACCTGCTCGGCGCGATGCTGTTTTCGGGGGACGACGTTAACAAGCGCGTCGGTGTGCTTTCTGGTGGTGAGCGCGGGAGGCTGGTTCTGGCCAAGGTCCTGGCCCATCGGAACAATTGCCTGTTGCTCGACGAGCCCACCAACAACCTTGATATTATCGCAAAGGAAACGCTGCTTGAAGCGCTAAAACGGTTTCCTGGCACGGTGGTGCTCGTCAGCCATGACCGTTACATCCTCAATCAGCTCGTTACTGAGGTAATCGAGGTCGGCCACGGTCACGCGATTCGCTATCTCGGCAATTATGATGAGTACCTGGAAAAGAAGGCGGCCGAGCAGGCGCGTGCCGACCGCGCGGCAGCCGGCAACTTCGACAGGAACGCCGGCGAGCTCTTGGGCAACGGCGCTGGCGCGCGGGAGATGCCAATCGAAGGTTCAAGCACGGTCCGGGGTAACGGCCGTGGAAGTGACGCTAAGAGTCGTCAGGCGGAGCGCGAAGCTCAGCGCGGCCGTGCGAAGCTCATCAAGCAGCGCGCGGCGCTGGAAGCGGAAATCGGCAAAAAAGAATCGGAACGGGCGGCACTCAGCGCGGAAATGAGCAACCCGAATTTTTATCTCGCCCGTCATGACGCCGATCAGATGATCTCCTGCTATGAGCGGTTGGGCCGCGAAATCGACGGGCTCTACGAACAGCTCGTCACATTCGAAAACCTCGGCGAGTAATTGCCTGGCGGAGCTTTTTCGCTCACCGCCGTAGCTCTGTTTAACCATCGGCAATGATACGCGGATAGCGGCACGGCTGCAGATCAACTCGAAGTTCAACTAGGACTAGTTTTAGCGCGCAATTCCCCCGCCTAAGCGCGGCTGCCCGAAGATTTCCAATTGTTGCAAGCCGGCCGCGCCACTCCTGCGAATTCTGAGGCCAAGTGACAGTAAGGAAGAGCGTCCGAAATCATCAGCGCATATTGCGACAGCGGAGCGTCAGCTCTGACGGGGACGAAATTTCGGAATCGAGATAGTGGCGCTCCAATCCTCGAAAATGACTTCGACCGGCATCCCGACCGCGACCTCGTTCGGGTCGCACCCGACGATATTGGTCATCATCTGAGGTCCCTCTTCGAGCGTGACCAGCGCAACCACGTATGGAACGTCATTGGCGAAAGCGGGAGATACCGGCCGCAGCACAGTGGTGAATGACAATACCTTCGCACGGCCGCTGGCATTGATCCATTCGACCTGTTCGCTGAAACATTTGGAGCAGTAGATTCGCGGGAAGAACTGATAATGATGGCAGTTCGAGCAGCGTTGGATTCGCAATTGATGCTGCCGGCAACCTTCCCAATAGGGCGCGGTTTCCAGTGTCGGCGTCGGAATCGGCTTGCCTTCTCCCTTTATGCGCACGTCGCAGACTCCTTAGCTCGGCTCCGCTACGCTCCGCCTGGTGTTTATGCGCACGCCTCCGTACTCTATCTCAGATGGCGGCGCTTTATGAAATCATCTCGGGGCTCAATTAGATAGCCTACGATGTAATATTAACTATTGGATTACCTCTATTCTCTGTCTGTGAGCCGCCAAAAGCAGCTTATAGCTGCCATCGCGCACCTATGACCAAGCGCCACGGGAAAGCTGGCGCCAGGGCGTCCACAGGAAAAAAGCGGTAGTTCGGGCGCAATCACTCTCAATAAAGAGGTGTGCGTCATCGCCCTGCCGCGCAGCCGCGATACCATTTAGCAAGGGTGAGAGCCGCCGGGCTCGTCGAGGTGCTTAAGTTGCTGGGGGTGCCACGACACCGCGCCCCGCACGTGATAATCTCTCCAAGGCTCGGCGGTCCTACGACATTAATAAGCCGCGACAGCCGGAGACCGGCCCCGTCGGGTAGGATATGGGGTTTTAGGAAGGTGATGATTCTGATGAAGCGTTCAACAGAAATACCCGGCCGCGACGCCTTTCATCTCGCGGTATTGGTAGCGATTGCGGCGCTGGTTTTTTTGCCGCCGCAGGGTGCGGCCTATACTAAAGGAGCATCAACGGCGACCTCGTCATCTGGCGGGAGCGGACCGAAGACGGTTCTCGCAACGATCGGCGATTACCCCGTTACGCAAGCCGAGGTCGACAGTAAAGTCGCGGCGCAGCTCTATGATTTGCGCAAACAGGCGCTCGATAGGATTATCGACAACTACCTTGTGCAACGGGCAGCGAAGTTGGCTGGACTCAAGCCTGACGAGTACATCGACCGGCAAATCAAATTGAGCACCCCGCGCGTCACGGCTCATGAGGCGGAGCAATTCTACGGCCAGCATAAGGCGCAGCTCGACGCCCAGACGGGAGGCCAATCGTTCAGCCAGATCAAGCCAAGGCTTATCGACGCTCTGCAGCATCAGCGGGATCAGGAAGGCAAAGAGCAGCTAATCGAAAAATTGCGTGCTGAAAATCATGTTTCCGTGCTGCTCAAGGCGCCGCGTGTGAGCGTCGCCAGTGCCGGTCATCCGAGTTCAGGTGCTTCGTCCGCGCCAGTGACGATCATTGAATTTTCAGACTTTCAGTGTCCTTTCTGCCGCGCGGCCGAAAACTCGCTTAAGCAAGTGGAGCAGAAATATGGCGATCAGGTCAGGCTGGTGTATATGGATTTTCCGCTCACCTTTCATCCGCATGCGATGGATGCGGCGCGGGCGGCCCGCTGCGCCGCGGACCAGGATAAGTTCTGGAAATTTCACGATGCGCTGTTTCTTGATCAGAAAAAACTTGACCCTGACAACCTCAAGCAGACGGCCGCAAAAGTTGGGCTTGACCGCGGGAAGTTCAATGCCTGCTTTTCGAGCGATAGGCAGGATGCCGGTATTCGGAAGGATATGGAAGAAGGAAATGCACTCGGCGTGACTGGAACGCCAACCTTCTTTATCAATGGCCGCGAATTAGTCGGCGCGCAGCCGGCGCCAAAGTTCAACGAGGTGATCAACGAGGAGCTTGCGCGCGCCAAAGCATCTAATTCGCGCCAGGCGATGAGATAGGGCGCAACCGAAACCAATTGCAGACCTTAAGTCAGAATCCAAATCAAAGACCAATGTCTCAGACCTTCGATTTCGACTTGTTCACGATTGGTGCTGGTTCCGGCGGTGTTCGTGCCAGCCGTATCGCCGCCGGCTACGGCGCAAAGGTCGGGGTGGCCGAAGAGCGCTATCTCGGCGGCACCTGCGTAAACGTGGGATGCATTCCCAAAAAGTTGATGGTTTATGCCGCAGACTTCAGCGAGGCGTTTGAAGACGCGGCCGGCTTCGGATGGAGTCACGACCGGTCTTCGTTTGACTGGCGCACGCTGGTCGCAAATAAGGACCGCGAAATCGAACGGCTAAACGGAGTGTACGAACGTTTGTTGACCGGCGCCGGGGCGCAGATCATGCGGCATCGGGCTCAACTGATCGACCCGCACACGGTCGTCGTCGATGGCAAACGGTTGACGGCACGCTACATTCTGGTGGCGACGGGAAGCTGGCCGACGATGCCGCCGATTTCCGGGGCGGAAATCGCAATAAGTTCCAACGAAGCATTTCACTTGCCCGCGCTTCCGCCCCGCATTCTCATCATCGGCGGCGGCTATATCGGCGTCGAATTCGCCGGGATCTTCCACGGGCTCGGCGCGCAAGTGACCCAGGTCCATCGAGGACCGCTTTTCTTGCGCGGGTTCGATGATGATTTGCGCGCAGCGCTGGCAGATGAAATGCGCAAGCGGGGCATAGACTTGCATTTCGGCACACTGGTCACTCGTCTGGAGCGTACTGCGGAGGGAATTGTGGCGATGCTCTCGAGTGGTACGCGGCTCGAAGTTGACCTGGTCATGTGCGCTACCGGCCGGCACCCAAATTCTGCCGGCCTGGGCCTGGAAAAAGCCACGGTTAGACTGGATCGCAATAGCGCAATCGTAGTTAATCAGTATTCGCAAACTTCAGTCGAAAATATTTATGCAGTTGGTGATGTGACTAATCGCAGAAACCTGACGCCGGTCGCGATCGCCGAAGGGCAAGCGGTCGCGGACCTGCTATTTGGCAGCCACAGCAGAATCGTTGATCACGAGAGCGTACCATCGGCGGTTTTCAGCCAGCCGCCGATCGCTACGGTGGGTTTAACCGAAACCGAAGCACGCTCCCGCTATGGTACTGTCGAGATTTACAAATCCGTTTTCCGGCCTTTGAAACATACCTTGAGCGGACGCGACGAACGGGCCCTGATGAAACTCGTGGTGGAACCGAAGAGCGGACGCGTGATTGGCGCGCATATGCTTGGGCCGGAGGCGGCAGAAATTATCCAGGGGCTCGCGATCGCGCTCAAATGCGGGGCCACCAAGGCTCAGTTCGACGCTACTATCGGAATCCATCCAACTGCCGCCGAAGAGTTCGTCACCATGCGCGAGAAATCTTAGAATAATGCCAACTGCTAGTGTTAATTGGGTCTGGCTGAGCGACTGATAGCGTTGATTATGTAATCGATGAGGCGCGCCGGCTCCAAGGGTTTGTTCATGCACGCCTCAAAACCCGCCTCCAATGCAAGCCGCTGATGCTGCGGCGCACTTAGCCCAGTCACCGCGATTGTGACTATTCTGTGATCCCCGGCGATGCGCTGGCTGAGCTGACGCACTAAACTGATGCCGTCCTCGCCCGGCATTGCAATATCACTCACCAGCACATCCGGAACAGATTCCGCTATTTCGGCCATCGCCTCACGCACCGAAGAGGCTACGGCCACTTCGGCCCCATGGCCATTGAGGATCTCGCTCAGGATCTCACGGGTGTCCGGATCGTCATCAACGATCAAGATCTTCACACCACTCAATGACTCGTTTTCAAAATGCGCTGTCGGCGTTTCCTCGTGATGAGTGTCGACCTCGGGCGGCAGCAGAGGCAGAGTCACCGTGAAGCTGGCGCCTTGATTCGGACCGCCACTTTCCGCACTCACCTGACCTCCGTGCAATTCGATCAACCGTCTTGAGATCGCGAGCCCCAACCCGAGACCGCCATGCTGCCGGGTAGTAGTGCTCTCAGCCTGGCGGAACGCATCGAACACGTGGGGAAGAAATTCCGTGCTGATGCCGATTCCGGTGTCACTAACGGTAAGCCTGGCATCATGTTGGTCATGGGTGAGGGCAATGGTGACGCGGCCATCCCTGGGCGTGAACTTGATCGCATTCGAAACCAGGTTGCTGATGACTTGCTGCAACCGCTCGGGATCACCGCTGACGAAGACCGATGGGTCGGCGGGCTGCCACTCAAGATGGAGCCCCTTGTCTTCCGCTGCGGGGCGGAGGGCGTTTAGCGAGCTTTGCACACTCGATACCAGTTCGATTGGCCGGTAGACCAAGCGCACCTTGTTGCGCACGATCCGCGATAAATCGAGTATCTCATCAATCAGGGAAACCTGAAGATTAACGTTGCGCTCGATGGTTTCGACCGCGCGGCGGGTCTTAGTCTCGTCGAGTCCGCCGCTGCGCAGCAAATGCACCCAGCCGATGATCGCATTCAGCGGATTCCGGAGTTCGTGCGAGACCACCGCCATAAACTCGTCTTTGATGCGGTTAGCTGTCTCCGCATTAGCGAGTGCCTGATGTTGATCTTCAATGTCGGTCGCGGTCAGGATCCAGCCGGTGATTGCGTGATTTTCATCGACTTGCGGCACCCCGCGTCCGAGATGCCATCGATAGCTGCCGTCGCTGCGGCGGAGCCGGAATTTGAGTTCGAACTGGCGCCTGCCATGTTCCGCAGTGGTCCATTCGGCGGCCAAATGCCCGAAGTCATCGGGATGCACTGATTCAAACAACGGTCCGGCCAGATTCAAATGCTCGGTGGTCACGCCGGTGTAGCGCAGCGCGCTCTGATTCCGATAGAAGGGGCGCCGCTCCGAATCGGTTACGACCACACAGATCGGTACCGCGTCGAGTAGTTGATGAAAGCGTGCTTCACTCCGGTGCTCGAAAGCTTCGCGCTCCTGCAGACGAATTCGCGCGGCCTGACGGCGAACCATTTGTTCTTTTTTGTACAGATCGACGAAAACCGCGACTTTCGAACGCAGGATTTCCGGTTCGAAGGGTTTCATCAGAAAATCCACCGCGCCACGCTCGTAGCCGCGCAGAATATCCGCGGGATCGGTATCGGCTGCGGTAAGAAAGATTATTGGTGCTGGAGCTTTGGACGGTTGATTGCGTATCAGCTCGGCGGTACGAAAACCGTCAAGCCCCGGCATCCGGACATCCAACAGCACTACTGCGAACTCCTCTTCGACCAGCCATCGCAGCGCGTCACGGCCCGACGCCGCGCCGATCAATCGCTGCCCCAACGGTCTCAGGATTGCTTCGAGGGCGAGCAGGTTCGGCGGATGGTCGTCAACCAGCAGGATATTCGTGACGATTTGGTCAGGCATATCGAGCCGCTCCGCACTATGATGCGCCGCATAGTTCCTGATTGAACGAGCCGCTTTTGTCACTGCTACCGCTCCCGGGCTGGTATTGTCACCAGCCCGGGGTACCCCGGACACTCGCAACTTGCGGAGCCAAATGACTCTGGCTCTGCCTTCTGCGGCGCCGAACCTTAACGTTCGTGCTACGTAATCTTAAGGTCCAGGCCGACGTGCGGTACGGCATGATCATCGGGGAGTCTCTTCGATTTGCGGCCGATGTGTGCCACCGAGCCACGACCGGATAACATCTATAAGCTCGTTTTCGTCGACCGGCTTCGCGATGTAGTCGCAGGCACCAGCCTCGATACAACGCTCGCGGTCCTCTTTAAACGCCTTGGCGGTGACCGCGATCACCGGAATTGCTTGACGTTGCACGCTACTGCGGATCCGCTCGATAGTCTCGTAGCCGTCCATCTCAGGCATCATTATATCCATCAGCACGAGCGCCAGGTCAGGGTGTTGATTGACCAGCGCAATAGCCTCAATCCCATTGTCCGCTTCGAGCACTGTCATACCATAGCTTTCGAGCAACACCCGGGTAGCGAAAATGTTGCGCATGTCGTCGTCGACGATTAGGACCTTCTTGCCAGATAGCTCCGCTAGCCGCGATTCAGCTCCATTCCCGCCGCTCGTCGCGCCATTTTCAAGCCGCAACAACCGGCCGCGTGTCTCGGTTCTCGCGCTGCTTAGAGCCAGGCTGAGGTCGGCCCCGGTGGAGCTGTCGCCAGGATCGCCAAGCCGCTGGACAGGTGCGTATGTGAGCGGCAGATAAAGCGTAAAGCTACTACCGTCGCCGGGGGTAGAACTCACTTCGATGGTGCCGTTGAGGGCGCGCGCGATTTCGCGGCTGATTGACAAACCCAAACCGGTCCCGCCGTATTTGCGGCTGGTGCCGCCTTCGGCTTGCTGGAAAGCCTCAAAAATTATCTTCTGCTTGTCTTTGGCAATACCGATGCCGGTATCGATGACGGAGAAGGCGATGCCGTGTTCGGCCTCACGCAGGCCGTCGCCATCGATCGTGATCGGCGGTCGCACCAACGCTAATTTGAGCTTGACCCAACCGGTCTCGGTGAACTTGAGCGCATTTGCCAGCAGATTGCGCAGAATCTGTTCGAGCCGCTGGCGGTCGGTGTGTATCACGCGCGGCAGATCGGGGGCCATTTCGATAAAGAAATCGAGCGCCTTTTCTTCCGCGAGCGGCTGGAAGTTTTTTTCCAGCAAGCCGGTAATCTCCGAAATCTCGAAATCGCGCGGCTCAATCTGGAATTTGCCCGCCTCCAGCTTGGAGAGGTCGAGCACCTCGTTGATCAGCCGCAGGAGGTCAGTACCCGAGGTGTAAATCGTACGAGCGTATTCGAGTTGCCGATCACTCAGCTTCTCGTCCTTGTTTTCGCTCAAGACCTTCGCCAGCACCAGCAGGCTGTTAAGTGGCGTGCGCAACTCGTGGGACATGTTGGCCAGGAAGTCCGACTTGTACTTGGAAACCATCGCCAATTGCTCGGCCTTTTCCTCCAATGAGCGGCGCGCCTGCTCAACTTCGCGATTTTTCTCTTCGACCTTCGCATTCTGTTCTTCGAGCAGATTGGCCTTATCCTCGAGTTCGAGCGCCTGCCGCTCCAGCGCCGCATTGGTCGTTCGCAGTGCCTGCTGCTGCTCCGTCAGCTCGGTCGATTGATTTTGCAACTCCTGCGCGAGCTTCTGCGATTGAGCCAGCAGCTCACCGGTGCGCATGTTGGCGGTTATCATGTTGAGAACGACCCCGATGCTCTCGCTCAATTGATCGAGAAATAACTGATGGATGGTGCTGAAAGCCTGGAAGGAGGCAAGCTCGATCACCGCCCGCACCTCATCCTCGAACAGGATCGGCAACGCGATAATATTGAACGGCGCCGCCTCGCCCAAACCCGAGCTAATGGTGATGTAATCGGACGGCACCTTGGTGACCAGGATGGTTTTCTTTTCAAGCGCGCATTGGCCGATCAGCGATTCGCCCAGCTTAAAACGGTTGGGGATGCCTTTGCGTTCGCGGTAGGCGTAGGTGTTGGCAAGCTTCAACCAGCGCTCATCGCCTTCGCCTTCCGTCAGGAAAAACGCGCCATAGTGGGCCCCCACCAGCGGCGTCAACTCCGACATAATCAGCCGCGAGACCGTATCGAGATCCTTCTGCCCCTGCATCATGCTCGAGAAACGCGCCAGGTTGGTTTTGAGCCAATCCTGCTCCATGTTCTTTTGCGTAGTCTCTCGCAGGTTGACGATCATCTGGTTGATAGTGTCGGAGAGGGCGGCGACTTCGCCCGCCGCCTCAATCTTGATCGAGCGGGTGAGGTCACCCTTGGTCACTGCGGTCGCCACTTCCGAGATCGCGCGCACCTGGTTGGTAAGGTTGCCGGCGAGCTGATTGACGTTATCGGTGAGGTCGCGCCAGGTCCCGGAAGCGCCGGGGACTTTGGATTGGCCGCCCAACTTGCCTTCGATGCCGACTTCGCGCGCTACCGTACTGACTTGCTCGGCGAAGATGCGCAGAGTATCGGTCATGCTGTTGATGGTGTCAGCGAGGGCCGCGATTTCGCCCTTCGCTTCGACGCCGATCAATTTTTGAGAAAGGTCGCCATTAGCTACCGCGGTGACAACCTTGACGATGCCGCGCACCTGGGTGGTGAGGTTCGAGGCCATGAAATTGACGTTGTCAGTCAAACCTTTCCAGGTCCCGGCGACGCCCGGTACGCGTGCCTGACCGCCCAGCTTGCCTTCCACGCCCACTTCCCGTGCCACCGTACTGACCTGTTCTGCGAAGGTGTTGAGCGTGTCGGTCATGTTATTAATCGTCTCGGCCAGCGCCGCAATTTCGCCTCGCGCATCTACTGCCAGCTTCTGCTTGAGGTCGCCGTTGGCGACGGCCGTAACGACCTTGACGATGCCACGCACCTGGGCGGTCAAGTTGCGCGCCATGAAGTTGACGTTGTCGGTCAGGTCCTTCCATACGCCCGAAACACCTTGCACCACCGCCTGACCACCCAACTCCCCTTCGGTGCCAACCTCGCGCGCGACACGGGTCACTTCCGAAGCGAACGAATTGAGCTGATCGACCATCGTGTTGATGGTGTTCTTCAACTCCAGGATTTCACCTTTGACGTCGACCGTGATCTTCTTGGACAAGTCACCATTCGCGACGGCAGTGGTCACTTGGGCAATGTTGCGTACTTGGCCGGTGAGATTCGAGGCCATCGAATTGACGTTATCTGTGAGGTCTTTCCACGTCCCTGAGACTCCTGGCACCGCGGCTTGGCCGCCGAGCCGGCCCTCACTGCCCACTTCGCGCGCGACGCGAGTCACTTCGGCGGCGAAGGAGCGGAGTTGATCGACCATTGTGTTGATAGTGTTCTTCAGCTCCAGGATCTCGCCTTTGACGTCGACTGTGATTTTCTGCGACAGGTCACCGTTGGCAACTGCGGTCGTGACTTTGGCGATGTTGCGCACCTGGTCGGTGAGGTTGAGCGCGAGCACGTTCACGTTATCGGTAAGATCTTTCCACGTGCCCGAAACCCCCGGCACCACCGCCTGCCCGCCGAGACGCCCTTCGGTGCCAACCTCGCGCGCGACGCGGGTCACTTCGGCGGCGAAGGAGCGGAGTTGATCGACCATCGTGTTGATGGTGTTTTTTAGTTCGTTGAGCTCGCCTTCAGCGTTGACGGTAATTTTCTTGGAGAGGTCGCCCTTGGCGACGGCGGTGGTCACTTCGGCAATATTGCGGACTTGCACGGTCAGATTGTTGGCGAGCAAATTGACGTTATCCGTCAGGTCTTTCCAAGTACCGGCCGCATTAGGCACCTGCGCCTGCGCGCCCAGCTTGCCCTGCACCCCAACCGTTCTGGCGACACTGGTAACCTGCTCGGCGAAGGTTGCCAGAGTCTTGGTCATGCTGTTGAGGGTATCTGCCAGCGCTGCAATTTCGCCTTTGGCAGCGACTTCCAACTTGGGCGATAGATCGCCGTTGGCGACCGCCGTAACCACCCGCACGATACCCCGTACTTGGGTGGTGAGGTTCGACGCCATGAGGTTGACGTTATCGGTAAGATCTTTCCAGACCCCCGAAACCCCCTTGACCACGGCTTGGCCGCCCAGTTTGCCTTCCGTGCCGACCTCGCGCGCCACACGCGCAACTTCGGCGGCGAAGGAATTGAGCTGATCGACCATCGTGTTGATGGTATTTTTGAGTTCGAGCACTTCGCCCTTGACGTCAACCGTGATCTTTTGTGACAGGTCGCCGTTGGCGACGGCGGTGGTCACCGTAGCGATATTTCGCACCTGGTCAGTCAGATTTCGTGCGAGCACGTTGACGTTATCGGTCAGGTCCTTCCAGATGCCCGAAACACCTTTGACCTGAGCCTGGCCGCCGAGCTTGCCATCGGTGCCGACTTCTCGCGCGACGCGAGTAACCTCCGCGGCGAACGAACTTAATTGGTCCACCATCGCGTTTACCGTGGTGCCGATGCGGAGGAACTCGCCCTTGACCGGCTGGCCTTCGATTTCGAGCGCCATTTTCTGGGTCAGATCGCCGTCGGCCACCGCGCTGATCACGCGCGCAACTTCCGTGCTCGGTTGCACCAGGCCACTGATGAGAGCGTTAACGGAGTCGGGAATAAGCAACCAACTTCCGGCGGCGCCGGGTAGCGAGGCAATTTCGGTCATGCGCCCCTCGCGGCGGACCGCTTGCTCGACCCGTGTGATTTCGGCAGTCATTGCGCTATTCAATTCGAGCAATCGATTGAAGTTGCAAACGATATCGCGCATAAGGCTGCCGCCACTGCTGTTGCTCGGCAGACGTACCGAGAAGTCACCGTCGGCCGCGGCTTTGAGCGCGGTCCGCAAAGCTCGCAGATGCACGTTCGCCTTGTCGGTGCGCTGCTTGCCGTTTAAGGAGGTCGCGAGTTTTCGCTTGGGCGCGCGTTCGCCGCGGCGCTGAGCAATTGGTCCATTTGGTTGCATATCCGTGGCTCCTCAACTTGCGGCCAGCAGTCGCGCTAATCGAGCGAAAGCGCAGCTATCGCTGTCATTGGAGCAATTTTGCTTGAAGCGTAAGTTTTTTCCAGCCAGCTGCCGCCATGTGCCAAAAAGAATCAGAATGAAGATCGATAAGGATTAAATAACCCACTATTGAGAGCTATAGAGCCTCGGTTGGGCAATTGATCAGCAGCTTCGCTGCCGATGGAAAAGCTAGCCGCAATATCCTTGAATTTTTGGCTTCTTCGCCCGCCAAGACGCAGGCTCACAAAGCCTAAAGATTCTGCAAAGGGCGGTCAATGAGGTTTGTTCACACGTTAACCTACAGCGTCTTAGGCTCGACGTTTTGCGTCGCGATGCGCGCCATCGCGTGCCCAATTGGTAAGACTGAAACTGATTTTTCAACGAGTCCAGCTCTTGCTTCAACGCGGATTCACGAGTCGAAGCCGATTATTATGCCTGCTTGCTCATTAAACGACGCCGCCAGGCGCGGCGTCACAGATTCAGCAGCAACCATCCTGAGAGCCGGAGGAGTTCTCAGTTGACGAATCTATTCGTTAGCGGCGGCTCTGAAGGGTGCACTCTCATCCGTCCAGCCCGGATTCTACATGCGCTGCTGCCTGGGCTTGCGCTCCTTCTTCTACTGATGATCGGGCTGGTGGTCCTTGCCAAAGGCATCGGGGAATCTCCGCTGATCGATTGGGACGAAGCGACGTACGCCGAGGTCGCGCACGAAGCGGTGGTCAATCATTCATATGTAGATTTCACCTTCAACGGCCAGAGTTATCTGAGAAAGCCGCCGTTGCTCTTTTGGACGATCGCAGCCTCGTTCAAAGCCTTCGGTGAAAGCGAGTTCTCTGCACGCCTGCCGTCAGTGGTGATGGGAGTTGGCACGCTATTGCTGATGTATGCGATGGCCGCCGCGGAGCTTGGTCTAGTAGCAGGATTGATGGCCGGGTTAGTTCCGCTCGGGTTCTATTTTTTCGTCGCGCGCGGCGGGCGCGAATGCGCCACTGATGCCCCGCTGATCTTCTTCAGCACCCTGGCGATATTTGCACTGGGCCGCGCGCGTTCGCATCGCGGATGGGTGCCAGTTGTGGGCCTGGCATGCGGATTTGCGCTGCTGAGCAAAGGTGCTGCGGGCCTGATTCCCCTGAGCGTTGCGGCGATTGCGGTGCTCGCCGTCCCTGCATTTTCGAAGCTTGGCACCCTCGGTTTGACAACCATCGTTGCCGCAAGCGCTGCGGTCGCCGCGCCATGGTTCGTCTATGAGCTGATTCACAACGGCCCGGTTTTTTGGACGATCTACATCAAACACGAAACCTTGACGCGCATCGCCAAACATCTGGAGGACAAGCCCGCGGCAGCCGGTTTCACCGCGCGTACATTTATTGGGGAGGTTCGCTTTTTGTGGCCCCTGTTACTGCCGCTGGCGGGACTTGCCTGTGTCGCCATGCGTCAGTGGGGGCGGGGAATGCTGGGGTGCATCCCCGCTTCAGTCCGAGTCTGGTTGCTATGGCTTGTGGTGGCGTTTACGGCCGCATGCGCGGTCCAGACCAAACTCGGATGGTACGTGTTGCCGGCACTGATTCCGGTCGCTCTGCTCGGTGCCGCCACTCTAGCGGGTGCTCTAAGGCAAGCGGGTCCGCCCCGAACATATTGCCGTCCGCTGGCGATTGCCGCACTGTTGCTGCTGCCATTTACGGCGGCGCCGCGATTGGCGCAAATTGAATCAGACTTTGCGCTGCAACGCGCGCGCAGCCGGCCCAGTTACGAAATGGCGATGCGCGCGGTGGCGTTCGCTGCCGTGCGCGGCGGCGGCGAGTTGTATTTCGCCGGCGCTCCTCTGCCAACTATGGTGTATTACAGCGGGATGCGCTGTCATTTTGTGTCGCCTTCGGAACCTGAATTCGAGCTGGCCGATCTCGGCGGCAACCCGATCTCCGTCAGTTACGATGAATTAGTCCTGCGCGATCCCGGTGGCATGGTCACGGCAGTAGACAATTTCGACGACGAGTGGAACGCGAGCGGTCCGCTATCGGAACGGGCTCATCCACTCGGCACGCAAGCTCTTGCTACCATGCCGCAGGAGGTGCGGCCCCCACCGGAATAGAATTGGAGTCCTGGTCAAGAAGGCCTCGGGAGACTGCCTCGATCCAGACTTCATCCGGACCTCATGCGCAGTTCCCACAATCAGGCGCAATTTCGCGAGTTGCTTGGCGATTGAGCGCGCGACCGCGGCTCGTTTCTCATATCGAACAACGCGATGAATGGGTGCTATCGCGCAGGTTCGGCGCCAGCGTCTAATTATTTTCCTTCATTGCACGGACCAGAATTGCCGCGAGTTCCGGACGGGTAAATTCGGGCGGCGGCAATTCGCCCCGCCGCAGCATCTCGCGCACCTTGGTGCCCGACAGCAGCAGACGGTCCGCGTCGGTATGCGGGCAGGTCTTGTACGACGCCATCGACGCACACTTGGTGCAGTAGAAAGTATTCTCGAAGGTCAGCGGGGTAATCCCGATTTCCGCCGGCGAGAAAAGCTCAAAGATTTTCTGCGCGTCGTAGCTGCCGTAATAGTTGCCAACACCGGCATGGTCGCGGCCTACGATGAAATGGGTACAGCCATAATTGCGCCGCACGATAGCATGCAGGATCGCTTCGCGTGGCCCGCCATAGCGCATATGCGCCGGCATCACCGCCAACATCGCACGTCCTGGCGGGTAGTAAAGCTTGAGCAGCAACTCGTACGTCTCCATCCGAACGGCTGCTGGTACATCGTCGCCCTTGGTCTCACCGACCAGCGGATGGAGGAGCAGGCCGTCGCAGATTTCGAGTGCCGCCTTCTGGATATACTCGTGGGCGCGATGGGTCGGATTGCGGGTTTGAAAGGCGACGACTCTCTTCCACCCGTTAGCGCGGAATTGCGCTCGTGTTTGGCGAGGCTCACGCGGATACTGAAGGAAGCTGCGTCCGGGAACATCCTCGAATAGCATTACCCGTCCCGCTAAGCACCAAGGTGGCATCGCCAGAACGTTCTTAACCCCCGGATGTGCTTCATCGCCAGTGCCGAAGACCGCTTCAGCCTCGAGCGCGCGATTGACCTGATAAATTTCCGCCAGTTTGAGAAGGGCGATCCGGTTGCCGTCCTCACTTGCCAGAGCGACATCCTGACCCCGGCCGAGACCTCGCGCCGCCGCTTCCTCGACGCCGAGTGTTATGGGAATGGGCCACGGGACGCCTGACGCCAGCCGCATGTCGTCCCGGCTGCGCAAATAATCGGCCTCAAGCATATAGCCCGTCAGCGGCGAGAACGCGCCCGTCGCCAGCATCTCAAGGTCGGCAAGATCGCGAGCATTCAGCGTAACAGGCGTTAGTTTTTCCGCGTATGCGCGCAGGCGCGAGCGATCCTGCACAGGAACCTTGAGTTCGACTAACTCGTCGCCGCCATGAGGCGCAATCGGATCGCCGTTTACGGCGCTCATCGGCCGGCTCCCTCGCCCGAAATGAAGCGGGATTGCTCCAAGGTTTGAAGTAAACGCTGAAGGCTTTGGGCGGGTGTTTCGCGATGGCTCTCGATCACGAGTTCGGGGCAGAACGGCTCCTCGTAGGGATCCGAGACCCCGGTGAAATTGCCGATTTCACCATTCAAGGCTTTGCGGTAGAGCCCTTTGACGTCACGTTCCACCAGCGTATCAAGCGGGCATTTGACATAGACCTCGAAGAAGCGGTCATGCTGTGCCCGCACCTCATCACGGATTTCACGATAAGGCGAGATTGCGGCTGAAATCGCGACGACACCATTGCGCGCGAGCAGCTTGCAGACATAGCCAATCCGGCGAATGTTGGTGTCGCGGTCTTGCTTGGAAAACCCCAAGCCCTTGGACAAATTCGTTCGCACCTCGTCCCCATCGAGCACTTCCACGCGATGCCCGCGCTGCCGTAAATCCTCTGCGACGAGATTAGCCAACGTTGACTTGCCTGCTCCCGAAAGGCCGGTGAACCAAAGAGTGAAACCTTCGCCCATGTGCTCCAATCATCCCCAATTAAATGAGTTATCAAGCCTGCCAAGTTGTATAAGCTGGTTCGATAAGACTTTATCTGTACGCATAAGCTGAAGCAAGCACTAGCGCTCTGCACATTGTAACATAGCGTCTCAAAAGAGATAAAAGCGCCTCAGGATTTAGCTGCCTCGGGGATCGATCACTTGGTAAAATAGCGATGGCAGCATCATCCTGCACAACTCGCATACGAAAGCCCGTGCTAGATAGGATCGAACCCGATGGAGTTTTCCCCGTTTGACAAGCGCGGCTATCCAACTGTAGCGGCCCGAATCGGTTATCGTGGATGGGCGGCTCGTTACGAGGCAACGATCGCCGCAGGGTTGGACGGGCCGCTGCTGGATGACCTCGCGTCGATCGACTGGATGAATCTCGCAACTGCCGTTGATCTAGCGTGCGGTACCGGCCGCACCGGTTTGTGGCTGGCGCAACACGGGATTCGGCATATCGACGGTGTGGACGTCACATCCGAAATGCTGGAAATTGCCAAAATCAAGCATGTGTATCGGCATTTACACGTCGCTGACGTGGCGGCGACGGCTCTCCGTTCTTCTGGATACGATCTTTGCTCGATGGTGCTCGCCGACGAGCATCTCGCCGAACTAAAGCCGGTCTATTGTGAGGCAGCCCGCCTCCTGCGTCATCATGGCATTTTCGTTTTGGTCGGATATCATCCGTTCTTCCTGATGAATGGCGTACCAACACACTATCATCGCCCAGGCGGCGAAGCCGTTACGATTGAGAGTCACATCCATTTGTTCAGCGAGCACTTTCAGGCTGGGGGGGAGGCGGGACTAATCCTGGTCGAATTCCGCGAGTGCATCATCGACGAACATTGGTTGTTGACCAAGCCGAAATGGCGAGATTACCTCAATTGGCCGGCCAGCTTCGCCCTTTTGTGGAGGCGCGGTTGATTATTCGTTGCTGTCATTATCGGACGCGTCCCCTTTTTTGAACGGAGCAGCCGGGGCAGTCCCGCTGGTCTGTTCATCTTTTCTAAATTCGTCAGCCGTTCGCGTTGTCGGCGGATCGCTGGCCTCACTCTCGTCCGCCGCAACCTCTTGCGAACTGATCGGTGCCGTGTCAAATGGCGCAATACCGAACAGCGCGTTGCGTAGGGCTTGGGAAGTTTGGGGCGACAGCCCTCTAGGCAATTTGGCTCTCGCCTGGGGAGCTGCCCCCTCGCGCTCCTCCGCTCGCCGATCCAGCTCATCGGTCCATCGCTGCAACGAGATGGCTGCTTGCGTGAGGTGCGCGACTGCATGCGCGAGCCGGGACATATCGCCTTGCTTGAGTTGATGGATTTCCGCCAGCGCCGAGCACAACTTCTCCTGCGCCAACTCCATCAGCCCTTTCGTTGTCGCGCCTGCGCCGCCGGGCAAAGCCTCAGCTATCGCACGCGCCTGCGCGGCGACTAATCGAGTTGTCTCCAGGTCCCGCGCCAGACGAATGCCAAAACGCTGCAGGCTATTGGTCGAGATTTCATGGCCTTGCTGCCGGAGCCATTGAGCCAAGGTCCTATAATCGTGAAATCCCTGCTCGATCAGGCGCCGCTGGAGCGTGTTGCGAAGCTCCTCCGGCAGCCCCATCACCTTGGATGGCCGACCTCTCGACCGCACTTCACGGCCAGCCGCTGCCCGCGGATTCCTCAGGACAACTGCGCGTTTAAAACGACGAGTTCGTCGCAAATCTAATGTGACCTCAACAATCGCAACCATCCAGAGTAAGTCAAACAGCGACCGGCTGAAACGGATGACAATGTCACCCCGCCTTGAACTTTCAAATCTGGTGGGCTTATGCGTGTTTCGGCCGGGAGGGCAGAATTCCGCCGTCCCGCACGGAAGGTTACCCTAGCGCCTTTGTAAATGCCGGTGCAAAGCTGACCCGGCTTCGGGTGAACCCCTAGAATGAGGAGCTTGACAGCACGAGGTTGGTCGAGAGTGTTGGTCAGGTATGTTTCTTCTCGTATACGGGCCCGTATGGGTGGCGCCGCTGATGCTCCCGCCGCTTGTCACGATCGAGTCGCTCGGACTCAAACATTATGCTTCGCTCGACGGAATATTGCGAGTTGCCGAGGCTACGAAGCGATGCTCGGGCCCGTTGCGCTCGGCCGCATATTCGACGTTGCGAGCAGTTGTCGCCCGGCCTTCGGCCTGTGCGTCCTTTGCGCGATCGTGGGCGCGGCGGCATCAGCGGTAGGCGGTGCTCGGTTCGAATGCCTCGACCGCCGTGCAAGACGTAGCAGCAGGAATCCGTGAGAAGACGGCCTTACAGATAGACGAACAAGTAAGTCTCATCCACGAGCCAGGCGGAAAATTAACCGTTCAAGAGCTTCAAGCCCATTATTTCGGTCCTGCTCCTGGGCACCTACTCTCATGGACATGAGCCAGCTAACTCGTAGTTGGCGCTGATCTAATTATACGTGGTATCATGCGCGAAACGCCGGCGACCAGCTCGACGTTCCGGCTCCCCCCCCGCTGGGATGTTGTGGCACCCGGCCGCCGGCGTTCCCCAATATCTTTCCGCCCCTAAACCTACATTCGCGCCCCCCTTCCGTGAGATGGACTTGCTGAACCAGCCGGTCTCCTATAGGACCGGCGACCGCATCCCTAATTGGGGCACGGCACAGTCGGGGTCAATCCTGTAAGGTCGAAAAGTAGCCGCCGGCAGCAATCTCCTGCCATTCGGTATCGATGACCTGCTATCTATATAGCGACGAGACATGACATCTTGTCAAGTTGCGCGGGTCGGTGCCCGCGAATCATGTTCCGCGACCAGATTTCTTCAAGGCAAGTCGCCCCCTGTCCCGGCGCTTTATCCAACGTAATCGGCTTTATGTTCGGCTCTCGCCGTGGTTGAGGCGAGGAGATCGGGGTAGCATCCGTCTTCCATGCCGAACTGTTCGCAGACTTCCTAGCGCTCGCTGCCGCTCGCGCGATTGGAGAAAACGAACGGATAGCGCGAGAGCGATCGCAAAGCTCGGGGTTCCAGGATGTGTGACGCAGGCCCGAAGCGTTTTCATCGTCCGAGCGAACAGCCGGAGGGTGTGAGCGGGCGAGTGGCAGCCGGCTAGGTCCGCGAGCCGGCTATCCGAGCAGCTGCTTGCTCGTGATCGCGGCGCCATCGCACATCGCGCGCAGCTTTGCCCACACCACTTCCTCGGCCACCGGGGCCAGACCGGTGGTGGTTTCGAAGCCACAATCGGTGCCGGCAATCACCCGGCGCGGGTCGCCGATCGCCTGCGCTACGCGCACGATGCGCTCAGCGACGACCTCCGGGTGTTCAATATAATTAGTGGTGGTGTCGATGACCCCGGCGATCAGGTTGATGTCGGCCGGCAATGGTAGACGCTCGAAGGAGCGATACTCATGCTCGTGACGCGGATTCGCCATCGAGATCATCAGCGCACCGACGCGCGCCTTATAGAGATGGGGCAAAATCATTTCGAGCGCCACGTCGTGATCATGCGGTCCCTCGTAGTTGCCCCAACACACATGCAGCCGCACCTGGTCGGGCGGAATTTTCTCGATCGCGCGATTGATGGCGGCAATTACTAAATCGACGAAGCCGGCAAAATCCTCGAGCGGACGCCGCGCGTAGGTCACATGGCGTTCCATCGCAAGGTCAGGCGCGTCGATTTGCAGCAGGAAGCCGCGCGCGACGATGGTCTCGTATTCGACCCGCAACGCTTCGGCGAGCGCCGCAACATAGTGTTCAAGGCTCGGGTAGTGCTCGTTGAGCATGGCGGCCGCGATGATGCCGGGCGACGGCGCGGTCATAAAGGTCTCGGCAAAGCCAGGCTTGAGGTCGGCGAGAATTTTCGCGAATTCATCGCATTCACGGTCGAGCGGCGCGCGATCGATGTACTTGACCGCGCCGATGGCCTTAGGCGCGTGCAGCAAATCAACCTGCACGTGTGCGCGCATCTGAGCCATGATCAATTCGAGGTAACTCGGATAGGCACGCATGTCGGCAAAGGCAGGGCGATCGCTTTGTCCACCGAAGCCGCTCATCCGATGCTGCACGTAGGTAAAAAAACTCTCGCGGGCCTGCTCGCCGTTGTTGGCAATGTCGATCCCGCATTCGGCCTGTAACTTGACGACGCGACGCGTGGCGTCGAGAATGGCGGCTTCCATCGCAGCCGCATCGACAGTCTCATGACGGCTGTGACGTCCCAACATATCACCCAGAGCGCGCGGCCGAAGTAGGCTCCCTGCGTGCGTCGTCAGGATGCGTTTGTCCGATCGTTTCATCGCGCTGTCCCTCGCGTGCGAATAGTGCACTAATGCGGGCGTCAGGTCGACCCAATGATGTTTCGCTCGCTCCCGCACCGGGCGCAAAGAGGCTGGAAACTCGGACTGCAGAATCCGCCTACCGCGACGCTTCGTCCAGGAGGAATTCAGCTCGCCGACGGTGCACAATTCAACATCTGTTGCCACGTGTTGACGACACGGCGTTCTTTCAAGCGGAACGGACAAGGATCAGGAGAAGTGTAAGATCCGGTCAAAGGTGGCTCGCAAAAGCATTTGATGCGCTTTTACAACTTGGTCGAGGCGCGAAAGGACAAAATGCAGACCGAAGACTTCCTCGTTGTCAAGCGTCCGCGCCTGGCCGAGGTCACGGACTTTCCTGAAATCTCAATCGCGGAATACGAGCAGCGGCTGAAATCATTGCAGAACAACCTGCAACTGGTGCAGCAAGCGTACCTGGGAACCGCAGAGCGCGCTGTGGTCGTACTCGAAGGATGGGATACGGCAGGCAAAGGCGGGGTCGTTCGGCGCCTGGGATGGGCTCTGGACCCGAGGAGTTTCAAGGTCCATCCGATCTCTGCGCCGTCTTCACGGGAGCGGGCCCAGCACTATCTGCAGCGCTTTTGGGAAAAGCTTCCGCAGCGGGGCGAGATCGTGGTGTTCGATCGTTCATGGTATGGCCGGGTGCTGGTGGAACGGGTCGAGGAACTCGCTACCGCGCACGAATGGAAAAGAGCATACCGGGAGATTAACGAATTCGAGCGGACCTTGGTGGCCGACGGCATTAGGCTGGTGAAAATCTTCCTCCATATCACTCCGGACGAACAGATTCGCCGGTTCAAAGATCGGCTGACCGATCCGCGCAAACGGTGGAAGCTCTCATCCGAGGACTTTCGCAACCGCGCTCGATGGAGCGATTACGAGGCCGCGATCGAGAAGATGATGGGGCAGACCTCGACCAAACGCTGCCGTTGGTATCTGGTGCCGGCCAACAACAAGCCCTATGCGCGGCTCGCCGCCTTCAGGATCCTTTCCGATCGATTGGGCAAGGGCGTAGATCTGGAACCGCGTCCTCTTGATCACAAGATCGCCAAGGCCGCAGCGCGGCTATTCAACTCGTCCGACCGGTCGCCGGACCTTCCGCGTTCGCCTCGTCGACAACCCGCTATAGTCGGTTGAAAATGGGGCGCTCCGCCCTACGCTCGAAGTGGATTTGACGTTTACCAGCCAAGCTGAAGAAGGCGACGCACGAACGCCCTTCCACCATCTTAGCTTAACATGCTTGACAGAGTGCACTGATATCGACCGCTGTGCTGCTTTGCCAAAGAAGAGATCAGGCCGAGGGATAATAGTACCAAGCCGCTGGAGATGAGCGGGGAGCCCACGTCGCAAACCGCGGTTCAAATCTCGTCGGGGATGCCACCGAATTCGCTGACATGAAGAGGGTCAATAAGGCGTCGGATCGTGCGGATTGACATGAGTTCGCGACGCGATTAGAGGACGATAAAACCCGGAAGAGGTAAGATGGTCATGGCTCAAGCTGCATCCACGATTGATATGGCGAAGGCGCAGAAGACGGCGGAGCAGGTGTTCGGGCTGCTCGGCGGTGCGCTCGTCTCCGCGATGATCTATCTCGGCGACCGGCTAGGCTTTTATTGCGCGATGCAATCAGGGGAGCTGACGACCAGCGACCAACTCGCGCGGAAAATGGGACTGCATGAGCGCTGGGTACGTGAGTGGCTGCAGGGGCAAGCGGCGGCCGGACTTATCGATTACAAAGGCGACGGTCACTTTGCCCTATCTCCCGAAGCAGCGTTGGTGCTGGCGGATGAGAACAGCCCGCTATTCCTGGCCGGCGGTTTCTGTGCCTTGCCGGCGCAAATGGCCATTTTGGAAAGGCTGCCGGAGTCGTTCAGGACCGGACTCGGCCTCCCTTACGATGCGCTCGGTCCCGACGGCGCGCGCGGGGTAGAGCGTCTGTTAGCCCCCTGGTATCGGACTCAATTGGTGCCTGTGGCGCTGCCCAAGCTTGATGGCGTGGTGTCAAAGCTTAAGGCCGGAGCGAAAGTGGCCGACGTGGGCTGCGGCGGCGGTATTGCGGCGATCGAGATGGCGAAGGCATTCCCGCAATCCGGGTTCCACGGCTACGACATCTCCAAATTCGCGCTCGAACGAGCGGAGGAGAACAAAGCCCAGGCGCACCTGACCAATATCACGTTCCATAATGCGACACGGGAGCCGATTCCGGGCGACGCGAGCTTTGATTTCATTTCGACGTTCGATTGCCTTCACGACATGGCGCACCCTGACGTGGTGATCGCTGCTATCCGTCGAGCGTTGAAGCCCGATGGAACGTGGATTATTGCCGATATCCACGGCCAGCCGTCCTTCGAGCAAAACCTCACCGACAACCCGCTCGCACCGCTGATGTATGGATTTTCGGTGCTTTGCTGCATGTCATCGGCAATGTCGGAGCCGGGCGGTGCAGGCCTGGGAACGTTAGGCTTTCCGGAGCCGGTGGCACGCCGAATGGTAGGGGAAGCGGGCTTTACTCGTTTCAAGAGCCACGAGTTCGACAACCCTATTAACGCATATTACGAGGTACGGCCGTAGCCAGTAGTGGCCTGACACGCTGGAAGCTCGACGCTGCTTATCCGTCATCCTGAACGAAGTGAAGGATCTCGCGTGGTCCTCCGCGCGTAATCGGCCATCTCGAGGTTCTGCGTGTGGATCAATTCGAGCTTTCTTCTCCTGGTCCATCCCTTGAGCTGTCTTTCGCGCCTAACCATCGCCCCAGGGTTATCGAATTCTTCAACGTAAACCAATCGTGTGACTCGGTATTTCTTAGTAAAGCCGTCGAGCAGGCTTTGCTTGTGCTGGGAAAACGCGCCGGTCCAAATCACTGGTTGAACCGATATAAAGTACACCCGACTTACTGCTCATGATGTAGACGTGGCATTTCCTGCTCATAATTTAGACTCGCGGAGGACCGCGCGAGATCCTTCGACACGGCCACGCCTCCGCTTGGCCGGCTCAGGATGACGAGGGAGAGGCAGCGTCCCTTCGGGATAACGACGAGGGTCGGCCATCTTATACTAAGCGGCAGCGATAACGATCAAATTTCTGGGGAGAAGAACACCAATGTTCGCACTTCGATGCTTTCGCGCGGACGGGCGTTCGGCGGAGTAGCGGGATCGTCGAAGGCAGTATGGGCGGTAAGGCGGGCGCGGCCGTCGTTTAGCGAATCGAAGCACTTAATCAGTAATGCTTCGTCCTTTTCCATATCAGGAAAGTAGTACCATCGATGCTGGGGACTGAAGTTGAGCAGGTAGACTTCGTGTTTGACGCCTTCTTCGGTCGGCACGATCTCTTCTTCCCTGATGCTTCGTGCGTCGCATACCGCTAGCGGTGCGTCCTGCACCGGCCCTTTTATTGGCCGCCAGACGTTGATTACCTCATAGCGCGACTGGAGTAGTATGTCGGCTTCGTTGGGCAGATAAAGCCGCACGCGTTCCGGCGCTGACTTCTCAGTATAGTCGTCGTGGACGACTTTGACTGGTTCGCGCACGGTGTTCATTTTCAGTTGCGCCTTGGGAGCAGACCGCACATCGTGCTCGAACGCGATGACCCTAGCCGCGCCGGTGGCTTCCTTCACCAGTTGCTCGACCTCTGGATAGTAGAGTGATCGCACCTGGGCGGGGTCATAGAAATTTGATACCGCAGTGCCGCATCGTTTGAGCGCAAAACCCTCGATATCCAACGACAGCGAATCAGTCAATGGACGCGCATCATAGACTGGCATCAAGTGGCGGCCGCGGCGGCCTCCGTAGTGAAGCCTGGCCTCAACATATTCAAGGCGCCGTGCGGGGTCGCTCACGTATGACTCCTGTTAAGTGGCAAGAGCGGGCATGCCCTTCCGCCCGTAGGTTCACCTGGCAGATTCATTCCCTCGGCTCCGATGGCACTCCGCCTGCTACGCCCTCCCCGATTCAAACAATCGAGGAGGGGGCTTCAGGGTTTGGTCTAACGTTGATGGTAAAGCGGATGGCCGCGGAACGGAGTGTGCACGCGGCTGAAGTGGTCGCCTTCCAAATTAGCGAAATACAGGTCCTGTAAGCCGGGTCCGCCGAAGGCGCAATTCGTCGGGAAGAAAAGCTTCTCGCCTTTGGGATCGTCGATTAGCGAGCTCCACTTGCCGTTAGTATCCACCTGGATAATTTGATGAGCGGGCTCCATCTTGCCGCCCCTGATGAAGGCCGGCAGGGTGACGAAGAGTGCACCGTCGGCAGCGAAGGCCATTCCATCCGGCAATGCCGGAAAGCCTTGCGAATAAATCTCCGGCTTACCCCATGACCCGTCCTTTTTGATTGCGATGCGCAGACAGTCGTTCCTGGTCGATTCCAGCACGTAAACTGCTTCTTCTTTTGGGTCGATCGCGGTGCCATTGGCGAGATAGATACCGGTCGCCACTATCTCGCCCTTGCCGTTGGCGCGAATGCAGACCAGGGCACCGTTCGGTGCGGGCGTCGACATTTCCGTCCGAACGTTATTGATATCACCCGTGCTCGAGTTCGAAACGTACAGGTTGCCTTCGGCATCGTAACTGGCGAAATTGGGCAATGTGAGCGCAAGATTGCCGACGCGGTCAGCGATCATCGAAACCTGGCCGCTTTGGCTCACTTTCATCATGGCCTTTTTGCCGAGGTCGCAATAGACCACATTTCCCTGACGATCCATCGTGACTCCGTTGGGCATAGAACCGGATGGCAACGTGCAGAGTTCGTTCACCTTCCCCTCGGGGTCAACCTTATAGATAATGGCGTTGCGGCCGCCGCCGTACACATTGTTTTCCTTATCGATGACTACTCCCTCGGACTTTAAAACGCCCCGTCCGAAGATCTCTACCTGGTCGACGGAATAAGTTGCCATAGGCTTTTCCTTCTTAAATTGGTTTGCGCCAGCTTAAATTGGTTTGCGTCAGACTCGTCAGCTCTGGCCTGGCCTTCAGCTTTCCCTTCGGCTTCTCGCGGGGCTCCGGCTTATGGTTGCTTCGGCCCACAATGGGCTCGGCCATCGTCTATTGGCCTTCGCCCGCCGGCCCCGCTTCGTCTCTGTTTCGTGTCGCAGGTTTTAGAAAAAGGATCAAGACCTCAGCATTTTAGAGTGGCCGCAGGTTCTTTACAGCTCGCTCTCGGTGCCTGTTGCTCCATGCTGTTTCTCCTACTCCGTCTGGTGCAGATGGAGCAGGCAGGGTTACGCGACAATTGCCATTGAACTAACGGTTACGGCGTTCTGCTGAGCGGGGGAATTGCAAGCCATTTTCGCTCGTCGCGAGTATTGGATCGTAGCCGCCGCCGGCAGTTTCGCGTAGCCTGCCCGAATGCGGCGCTCTTGGATTGCCTCAGGCGCGAGTGCTGATAGCCGTCGGCTGATCGCCACACGCGCGCTTCGCGGATTCGCCGACGGGTTGGTTAGTATAATGCTGCCGAGCTATTTGACTGCACTCGGCTTCAGCGCAACGCAAATTGGCATAATTTTATTCGGAACGTTGTTCGGTTCCGCCCTGGTCACGTTGGGTGCTGGGCTTGCCGCTCATCGCGTCGGGTACCGCCGGCTACTGCTCGGCGCCAGCACGCTGATGCTCGCGACCGGCCTGCTCTTCAGTTATGTACGGACTTTCTGGCCGCTCTTTGTGGTCGCGTTCATTGGAACGTTAAACCCGTCGGCTGGGGATGTGAGTTTATTCTTACCGCTCGAACAAGCAGCGTTGGCTGGAACGGTTACGACCAGGGAACTCACACAGATATTCGCAATTTATAACGTAGCGGGAGCATTGGCGGGGGCGTTCGGCGCATTGTTCAGCGGATTGCCGACGTTGCTGGCGGCCCGGATCGATGTTAGTAGCACGTCGGCCCAACGGTGTATATTCATTATCTACTCCGCGATTGCGCTAATCGCAGCGGTTACGTACCGCTCACTTTCCGTCCGGGTGGAAATCGAACCGAGTCCAGTCCGGACAGGCCGGCTCGATAAGTCGCGTGGAATCGTGATGCACCTTGCTGCTCTCTTCAGTCTCGACGCTTTCAGTGGTGGCTTGATTGTTCAATCATTGCTCGCACTCTGGCTTTTCCGCCGTTTCGGAATGTCGGTCGAAGCGGCAGGGATGTTCTTTTTTGTTAGTAATCTCCTTGGCTCGATGTCGCAGTTTGTTTCCTCGGCGCTGGCCGCCCGCATCGGCAGAATCAGGACCATGTTCTATACTCACTTGCCGTCGAACGCGTTCCTGCTTTTGGCTGCACTGATGCCGAATGCCGTGCTGACTATAGTGTTTTTGTTGCTAAGGTCATCGTTATCTCAAATGGACGTCCCCGCCCGGCAGTCATACGTAATGGCGATGGTGCCGCGGGAGGAGCGGGCGACCGCGGCGAGCGTAACCAATGTGCCGCGGAGCCTCGCGTCGGCCCTGGGCCCTATACCAGCCGGCCGTATGCTGGATCTCTCAACCTTCGGCTGGCCGTTAATTTGCGCGGCCACACTAAAAGCCATCTACGACCTGCTTCTCCTGTTGCAATTCGGCCCGGTCTCCCCGGTTGACGAGCTATCGACAGATGTGGTCTCTCCTAAATGAAAATTCAGATGAAGTGAAGTAGCGAAGGCCGCTCGGTCGCCGCGGTGAGCCGAGGCCCAGCGCAGCCGGCCGAAGCCCTGATGGCCGAAGGAAACGCGTCCGATAGGCGCACAGCGCTGTTTGGAGGTGCGCATTGACACTAGGCGGAGCGAAGCGCAGCCGAGCAAACGAGTCCGCCCGATAGGCGCACAGCGCCGTTTGGAGGTGCGCATTAACACTAGGCGGAGCGAAGCGCAGCCGAGCAAACGAGTCCGCGAGGTGCGCATTAAAAAGAGAGGACGTCGATGCCAACTGAGGAGTCAAGGACAATTTCGCCTTCGAGAGCACTACTCGATAGAGTCGCCATCGTAACGGGGGCTGGCCAGGGAATTGGCCGTGGTGTCGCTCGGTGCCTCGCGCGCGCCGGAGCACACGTGGTCATCGCTGATCAGGCACCCGAACGGATCGCGCCGGTGTCGGCCGAAGTCGAGAGCTTAGGCGTGCAGTCGCTGGGGGTTCCAACAGACGTAAGCCGAAGCGATGACATCAAGCGAATGGTTCAACAAACTCTCGAGCGCTTTGGCAGAATCGATATTTTGGTGAACAACGCCGGCAGGGTTGTGGTTAAGCCGATGGTCGAGCAGAGCGAAGCAGACTGGGACCACGTGGTGGACGTTAATCTCAAAGGGGTCTTTTTCTGCTGTCGCTATGTGGTGCCTGAGATGATTACGCGCAAACGCGGAGCAATTGTAAACATTGCTTCGATTGCCGCCTTCCATGTCACGGTGCCGCATGTTCCTTATGCCGCATCCAAGGCCGGGGTCGTCGCGCTCACGCGCGATCTGGCATATGAGGTCGCACGGTACGGGATCCGCGTAAATGCTATCGCGCCCGGCCCGATCGAAACGCCGATGAGCCAAATGGTCAGCGCCGAGCAGAGACAGGCGATAAGCCGGACCGTTCCGTTGGGCCGGATGGGTCAACCCGAAGACATTGGTGAAGCGGCGGCCTTTCTGGCGTCCGACGCCGCCAGCTTTATCACTGGAGCGACCCTGCCGGTGAGCGGCGGCAGTGATCTGAAAGTTTTTGGATAATCGCTTACTTTTGCCGCTGCATTATTTTCCGGGAACTTTTGTCATAATGCTCAAAGTACACCGACGATAGGGTGACGTGTCTTCGAAATCTCCATTGGGAGGATAATCGAATGGCTGATGCTCGACTGATTTCCGCAGACTCTCATTTCGTTGAGCCGCCTAAAATGTGGGCCGAACGGCTCGATCGCCGTTTCCGCGATCGAGCCCCCCACGCGGTGCGGCTCGAAGGCAAGCCTGGCGAATACTTTGTCTGCGAGGACCTGGCACCCGCGCCGGTCGCGGCGTTTTTCAGCGCGGGAGTGCCGCCTGCGGAAATGCCGGAATTCATGAAGCGTGGTTTTGACGAGGCGCCCAAGGCAGTTCATGATCCGGCTGAACGGATCAGGGATCAGGACCGCGATGGCGTTTCGGCGGAAGTTATCTATACCTCAATGGGGATGCCGCTCTTCGGGCTGGGCGATGCCGAATTCCGAGCCGCTTGTTTTCGCGCTTTCAACGACTGGGCCACCGAATATTGCAGCTACGACCTCAAGCGCCTTATCCCGCTCGGGCTTATCACGTTGGAGGATATCCCAGCCGCAGTCGCCGAGCTTGAACGGATCAAGCGCCGCGGCATGGTAGGGGCGATGATCTGGGGTGAAGCGCCGGCTGAGCGGCCATATTCCTCGCCGGACTACGACCCGTTCTGGGCCGCCGCTCAGGATCTCGATATGTCGCTGTCGCTGCATATTCTGACCGGCGCCAAAGGTACGGCCGGTCATGCCAGCAAAGTGCTCAATCCGAATATGAGGGGCGTCGAGTTCATGACCGGTGTGATCTCAATGATTCATCCGATTGAACGCTCCCTGACTTCACTGGTAATCGGCGGCGTCTTTGAAAGGTTTCCCCGGCTGAAAATAGTATCAGCCGAAAACGATGTTGCCTGGATACCCTTCTTTCTTTTCCGTATAGACAAGTATGCGGCTCGTGGAATACAAAGTATAAAACTGCCGCTCAAACCCAGCGAGTATATCAAGCGGCAAGTTTACGCAACGTTCATTGACGACCCCGTTTTCGTAAATCTGCTCGATTGGTATCCCTCCGACAATATCATGTGGTCGTCTGACTATCCGCACGGGCAGGCGACTTTCCCGCGTTCGCAGGACTATGTCGCGCGCCATCTGAGCAAAATATCCGAGGCTGACCGGCGGAAGATTGTGCGCGATACCGCCGCAAAATTATACGGACTGAATTAGTGAGTTCAGGTAATTTCTCGCACTCATCCCGGCCGGACGATAGCTTCGCCATGAGAATCGTCCGGCCACCGACGGGAGCGTGATTCACTGCAAGCCGTAGCACCTTGCAGCATTCTCGCCCATTATCTTGCGCTGCGACGAATCAGGTAATCCGGCACAATTCTCTCTTAACTCTTTGACTGCGCCTGGGAATACGCAATCGTAATGGGGATAGTCTGAGGCCCACATAAGGTATTCATCGACACCCAGTGCCCTGGCCGCTTTAAGGGATAAATCGTCAGGTTCGCAGGAACAAAAACACTGGCGGCGGAAATACTCACTTGGCTTCATTTTCGCCTTCGGCACCATATGGCCGATCTTTTCGTAAAATTCGTCCAGGCGGCCGAGCCAGTAGGGAATCCATCCACCGCCTGCCTCGAGGAAAGCAACCCGCAGCCTCGGGTATTTATCAAGGACGCCGCCGCAAATAATGTCCATGCATGCCATTTCCTGCTCCAGCGGATGCGAAATGATCATGCGTTGGAAGAAATCATGATAGCGGTCGAAACCCGCGGTCGGCATATCGCCAGTCACCGCAGCATGCAGCGCGATGGTGCAATCGAGTTCCTGTGCTTCCGCCCAGAACGGATCATAGGCCGGGTCGCTGAGACGGCGATTGTTGTATGGATTAGAGCGGACCAGGATAGCTTTGACGCCATGTTGCTTGACCACTCGCCGCATTTCCGCTAACGCAAGTTCGACGTCGTGCAACGGTACGGGCGCGACGCTGTAGAGCCGGCCGGGCGCGACGCGGCAAAAATCCCCCATCCAGTTGTTATAGGCACGGCATCCGGCCGCCGAGAGTTCAGGATCCTTTATTGCCACGAAGCCAATGCCGATCGACGGGAACAGCACCGAGATATCGATAGCCTCAGCGTCCATGTCAGCCAAGCGGGCGTGCGGGTCGTAGCTACCGGGGCGCAGGTCGTCCCAGCTCAGCTTGCTTATCAACTCGGTGTTCGCCATCCCGCCTGGTATGCACATCGCGGCCGGCGGATAAATACTGTTGGTGGAGATGCGGTCGCCAAAAGCGATGCGATCAATTCCGTTCGCATCTTTGGTTATGCGCGGCAATCGTTCGCGATATTTGGGCTCCACATAGTCCTGCCAGAAGGTGCGTGGCTCGACGATGTGCCCGTCGGCGTCGATGATCTTAGTCATTGCAGTGAACTCCTTAAGGTTGAGCGCCCCACAATAATGCCGAATCATAGCATCGTATGTTCGCAGGAGAGCTAGGGCTAGCAATCGCCGCGATATTCGCGGGTGCTGCCTTCTATGTTAGCTTCGCCGAACAACCTGCCCGGCTCGAGCTGGACGATCGCGCGTTGCTGACCGAATGGAAACCCGCCTATAAACGCGGCCTCGCGATGCAAGCACCACTCGCAATCGTTGGCTTCCTGCTCGGACTCATCGCCTGGTGGCTGAGCGGGAGGATAGCATTCCTGGCCGGAGCGCTACTGCTGGTCGCCAATTGGCCGTGGACCATGTTCGCTATTATGTCTACTAATGAGGCGCTGATGGGGACCAGCTTGGATGCGTCAGGGCCCCAGAGCCGTCTTCTTATTCTCAGGTGGAACCGGCTTCATGCCGTTCGGATCATACTCGGGTCGCTTGCGGTTGTTGCCTTCCTCATCGCGCTTCGAACGAGTTAAGGTTGTCCGAGGTTTGATTGCGCAGTCATTTCGACTTTCCCAACCGAAAACGGCTATGCTGTCGGTTATGCACGAGCCATAGGAGGAAACGTGATGCCTGCATCTCATTTTTTCGCCGAACGCTTGGACGAGGTTGGGCTCAATCCCGACAAAGTACAGGCATTGTTCGACCGCGCCGAGCGTGAAATCAGGGAAGGACTATTGCCTGCCTGCCAACTCGCCATCGCGCGTAACGGCAGGATCGGCGCAACGCGTACCTATGGCAATGCAGCTCAAGGGGGCAGACAGAAAACTGCGAGTGACGAAACATTCTTCATCATCATGTCCTGCACCAAAGCGCTCACTTCCGCTGCGGCCTGGCTGCTGATGCAGGAAGGCAAGCTGCAACCCGAGGACCGCGTCGTCAAGTTCGTGCCGGAATTCGGCGAGAATGGCAAAGAAGCGGTTACCGTCAATCACCTCCTGACGCACACCTCCGCGATTCCCAATGCGCCCGGATGGCAAAAGGAGTTTGGGGACAAAAAGCGCCGCCTTGAACGGCTGGCGCAGTGGCGTCTCGACCATCCCGCCGGCGCGCAGTTCAGATATCATATCGCGGCCAATTTCTGGCCCGTCGCGGAAATCATAGAACGCATCAGCGGCCTCGATTATCGCGAGTTCGTGCGTACTCGAATAGCCGAGCCACTGGGTTTGCCTGACTTGAGAGTAGGCATTCCCCGATCGCTGAATGATCGGGTCGCTGATGTTGCATGGGTAGGAGAGCCTGCCAAGGCCGAAGAATACCAGAAGCTCGGGGTCACGCCGCCGCGAGTGTCGATGGGAGCAATTAACGAAGCGGCAATCGTTGAATTCAATGAACTGGAAACTCGCGAGGCAGGTTCGCCGGCCGGCGGTGGAATTACGACCGCGGCCAACCTGGCGCTATTCTACCAGGCGCTCCTCAATGGAGGCCGTGCCTATGACGGGAACCGGATTTGGCAGCCGGAGATGCTGCGCGAGGCGTTCAAAATCCGTACTGGTTCCATGAAGGACCCCGACCGTGGAATGTTGGCGAATCGGGCGCTTGGGATTGTCATCGCCGGCGATGACGGCAGGGCCAACCTGCGCGGCTTCGGCCGCACAAATTCGGCACAGGCGTTCGGTCATCCTGGTTTCGGTGGTCAGTGCGCGTGGGCCGACCCGGCTAGCGGGATTTCGTTCGCTTACCTGACCAACGGCTTCGACCGCAACGATTTGCGCGAAGGACGGCGCAGCGTGGCGCTCTGCAGCCTCGCAGGCGCATGCGCAGCGTGATGGTTTGACAATCGAAAACTGCGAAGCGCAGGATTTTCCCATCGAGGCACGGGCCGCTGCGCCACGTGCCCATCTGAGCACTATTGCTTACAAGGAGCGCAAAAACATGGCATCCGAAAGCGGAAACGGTCTGTTGGTGGTATGGACTGATATCGCGCCAGAAGCGGAAGCGGAATTCAACGAGTGGTACAACAGTGAACATATTCCACAACTGCTCGGAGTTAAGGGATTCCTGAGTGGGAAGCGCTATCTGGCGGTCGATGGCAAGCCCAAGTATGCAGCTATCTATGAACTCGCCGACGAGAACGTCATGAAGAGCGACGCGTTCCTCCAGGTGCGCGAAAATCCGACGCCCTGGACCCGCAAGATGGTGCCGCTGTTCCGCAACACTCAGCGGGGGGTGTTCAGGAAAATCTTCTCTTATGGCGAGCGCCCGCCGAAGGACGCGGAATTTGTCTTGACCGTCCGGCTCAACACGCCATCCGAACACGAGAAGGACTTCACCGCATGGTATAACGAGGACCATATCCCGGCGCTGGTGGGTGTCCCCGGAGTCTACTGTGCACGCCGCTATCTCGCAGTGGAGGGCGATCCGAGATTTCTGGCGGTGTATGAGATGGGCGACGGTGGTATTCCAAAGACACCAGAATGGGACAAGGCGCGTAACTTTGGGCGCACGGCTCAGATCCGCCCGTACCTGAAGGACTTGCAAGGGGTGGTCGCCAGGCGGATTTATCCAGCGTGACCCAAGCGAATCTTTCTTCAAAAACCTGCAGGAGTGAACATCATGACGGCCGAACAGAATGCCGAATTCGTACAAAAGACGTGGCAGGACCTGATCGGAGGCAAGCTCGACGCGGCTCTCGCTAACATGTCCGACGAGGTAAGCTGGCTGATACCAGGAAATGTTCCAAACGTTTCCGGCCTTAAGCGCGGTAAAGATGAAGTCCGAAAATTCGTCTCAGGTATCGGCCAGGCCTTTCCGCAGGGACTACAGACCGAGATTCGCAAGACTCATGCGGCCGGTGATGCCGTGATCGTCGAGTTGACGAATCGCGGCAAGGCCTTCAATGGCAAGGATTACGAGAACGAATACTGCTTTGTCTTCGAACTCGAAGGCGGCAAGATTCGCCGGATTCGGGAGTATGTAGATATGCACAAGGTGGTGCAGACGCTTTCCTGATCCGCGACATGGGTACAATTATTCGGTGGCACAGGCCCCCAGCCTCTGTCCTCTCTTTTTCTTTAGAAAGTCACAGTCGTGGAGCCTGGGCCACTGAATACCGAAGTCTCGCTTGGCTCGGGAGTCTCCGCGGCTATGCGGCCTTGCGCATCAAGCGCCGCAGGGCGAAGTCATACGAGATGGAGTAGTAGGGCCTATCCAATCCGCGTTTTTGCAAGTCGGCCGGCTCCTCATGCTTGGCGGGCGTTACGATCAGCGACTGCTTAACGGCGCCGACCACGTCGGAATCGATCCAGGGGTCGCCGGTGAAGAAAAGCTGGGTCGTCAAGGTTTCACACGAGTCATGCGTGATGCGCAAGTGCAGATGAGCGGGACGCCATGCATGACGCCCAATCCCCCTGAGCAATGCTCCTGTCGGCCCATCCTTCGGCACCTGATAAGGCGAAGGAACCCAGGTTTGAACCTCGAACCAGCCGTTATCATCGGCGATGACACGAGCGCGCAGATTCCACGGAGCCTCGGCCTCTGCAATATTGAAATGCGAGTAAGCGCCCCGGGCGTCTGATTGCCACATATCGAGCATCGCGCCGCTCAGTGGTTCACCATGGACCGACCGCACAATGCCCGACAGCAGCAATACGTCGCCAGGTTCATCGATCCGATGGGGCAGCACGCAAGGCGATTTCATCAAAGGGGCGTTAGCGGCATAGAACGGGCCTTCTACCGAGGTCTCAGTGCCGCCACGTCCGACGGCGTCAACCTGGTCAACCGTAGCTTCGAGAAAGACATCGAACAGCAAGGGGATTTCGCCTCTTGCCGCAGTCTCCAGCATGAAGGCAACCGCGCGCCGATATTCGTCGTGGCTGACGTGATGCTTGCGAATAAAGCCCCTTAATGTGGTGAGGAGATCCTCGACGACTCCTGTCAGCCTGGGGTCACCAGCTTGTGTTGCAGCCATAGCGCCTCCCGAATGCGTCTGAATCATCCGGCTAGGCGCCGGATGATCGCGATTCCACAATAATCTACAACGTTCCATCAAAGACGCCCAAGCGGCTCGGGCCTACCACCAAGCTTTTTGCAGCTCGAATCACGCGGCTTGCGCGAATGGCCGCTTGATGGAGCTAGATCGCATGCAGGATTTCGTAATGCGGTTTCGGCTGAGTTGGCCTAGAATTGATTAAGTGCGAGCGCTGGAACTTAAATTGGTTTGTAAATCGTACGACGGCGTCGCCGCGATAGATCAGCTGTCCCTGGTCATTTCCCAAGGCTGCATCTACGGCCTGCTGGGCCCTAATGGCGCTGGCAAGACCACCGCACTGCGAATGATGGTAGGCATTCTCATGCCGGATCAAGGTGCGGTCTGCATTTTTGACGAGCCATTCGAACGTCGTCATTTAAAAATAATCGGCTACCTGCCGGAGGAGCGCGGCCTCTACCGAAAAGCCAAAGTCGGTGAGTTACTACTCTACTTGGGTGAACTTAAGGGACTCCCCCGGTCCACCACCCAGCGCAGGATTGTAGAGCTGGCCGAGCGCCTCGGTATTGGTGCGGCGCTGGCTCGGCGGATTGAGGAACTTTCGAAGGGAATGGAGCAAAAAATCCAACTCATCATCGCGATGATTAATCATCCCCAGCTGCTCATTCTGGACGAACCTTTCGCCGGACTCGATCCGCTTAATAGCGCGATGCTGGTGGAACTGCTGCTCGACTTGAAGCTGGCAGGCCGGACGATATTGTTTTCGAGCCATCAAATGGACCGAGTGGAAAAGCTCTGTGACGAAATCTGCCTCATCAACCATGGGCGAAGTGTACTGCAGGGTGCCGTCACGGAGCTTAAGGCACGCTTCGGCGGGCGCCGGGTGCGTCTGGTTTATCGTGGCAAGGCGCCGTTCCTGAACCACGATGGATCAATCGTATCGCGCATCAACGATGGCAATACCGTGGAACTGCGGGCTGGGCCGGAGGTGAATGCTCAGGATTTGCTAAGGACCGTGGCCGCCGGCGCGACGATTATCAGTTATGAGACGGTCGAGCCTTCGCTGGAGGAGATCTTCATCGAAGCCGTCGGAACTCACCATGGCGTTTGAGGAACTACGCACGTTGTGGCTGGTGCTGCGGCGCGAGTACGTTCAGCGCGTCAAGTCGCTGTCTTTTCTCGCCAGTACAGTCGCTGCGCCGCTCTTGTTTCTTGCGCTTGCAGCGACACCCGCACTGTTCGCAACGCCGCGGCTCATCTATCCGAAGCACATCGTGGTCGTGTGCAGCGCGCCCGAACCAGCGCGCCAGATCGAAGACACTTTCCGCCGTTGGGGTCTTGGGCAGTACCGCGCCGAATTAGTCGTGGCCGCGACACCGCAGGAACGTGAAAAATTGACGGCGATGGTGCGCGAATCACGTATTGAGGGCTTTCTCTGGCTCGATAAGGAGGCGATCGCGAGCGGCCACGTCGTCTACAAGTCGCAGTCGGGACTCGATACCTTAGGACGCCAGAGCATGCGCAGCGTCATCTATCGGGCCGTCATCCGCGCGCGTTTAGCCACTCGCGGATTGACCCCGGACGCGATCAACAGCTCTTTGCGGCCGATCGCACTCGATTCGGTATCACTGCGGCCGGTGGTGGGCGGCAAGGGTGGCGACGGCGCAATTGCGGTTATCGTCGTCACTGTGACGATCATTACGATTCTGGAAATGAGCCTGCTCTCCTACGGGATAATCGTGATGCGCTCGGTGCTCGAAGATAAAACCTCGCGCGTGGTGGAGATTATGCTGTGTTCGGTCTCGCCGCGCGCCTTAATGGCCGGCAAAATTCTTGGCATCGGCGGATTGAGTCTCACCCAGGTCGTGATCTGGGGCGCGATGGCGGCCGGCGGGCTCACTGCGGTTGCCCGGATGCTCGGCGTCGGCTTCGCTAGCAGCGTCGCGCTCGGCCCCGGCTCACTAGCGATGTTCGCGCTTTTCTATGTCCTCGGCTACTTGTTGTACAGTTCACTCTATGCGGCTCTGGGTGCGGCATTTAACACCGCGGATGAAGCACAGTATTGGAGTTTCATCCTGACGCTACCCTTGCTGTTTGGCGGGATGGCGGCCTGGTCGCTGTTCGAACAGGCCAATTCCAACGTCGCGGTTGCGTTATCATTGGTGCCACCCCTCGCCCCGGTCCTGATGAGCATGCGAATCGCGGTCGGTGCCGTGGCCGGTTGGCAAATCGGCTTGTCGCTCGCGTTGATGACGGCTTCAATTTACGGTGCGTGGGCGTTATCCGCACGTATTTATCGGGTCGGAACCCTGATGTATGGCAAGAAGCCGAGTTTGCGCGAAATCGTCCGCTGGGTGCGCTATGCATGATTACTATGGTTGTCCAGGTTGATCTGCGATGCTGTTCGAACCTCGCGTCAGCGTCGTAGAGTGACCAAAATGCAGGAGCCGGAATCATGATCGAAATAGGCGTGTTTCATAACGGTGCGAGCGATCTGCCGACCATCTCTACGCCGGATGAGGTCGAGGTGAATGACGGAACCCTCGCCGAGGTGCACGAGAGCAGCCAGCGGATATTGCTGGACCAGATTCGGCAAGGGATTCTCGCCGATCGCCTGGGCTTCAACTACTTCTTCATGACCGAGCATCATTTCCAGCCCGAAGGCGCCGAGTTCAGCCCTAATCCGTTGCTGGTGGAAACTGCGATTGCAGCCCGCACCACCCAGATCCGGCTTGGACAGGCGGCGAATATCATAACCTGGTGGCATCCCATTCGAATCGCCGAGCAGGCGGCGATGCTCGACGTTATTAGCGGTGGCCGGCTTGAATTTGGAATTGGACGCGGCTACCAGCCGCGCGAAGCGGAAGTTTTCGGCTGGCCGTTTGCCACGATCCAGGACCAGGAACGTAATCGCGCTTACTATCAGGAAGCCTACGAGATCATCATCAAGGCCTGGACGCAATCGTCATTTTCCCACCATGGCCAATTCTTTACGATCCCGCCGGTATTCACCCGCTGGAATCACAAACAAACGATCGCCTACTTCAAAATGCCTAAGGCCGGCCGCCGGCTGGAAGATGTCGTGCAATTAGGCGGGCCCGACCCGTACGGCGGAGCGAACCCGGTCACGCAGAGCGCAACGGTGTTGCGGGAACTGCAGGTTTTCCCGCAACCGCTCCAGAAGCCCCACCCCCAGGTATGGGAGCCGCTCACGACAGAGCGCTCGATTCGATGGGCCGCGCAGCGCGGCGTCAACGGCTACTTCATCGTCGAACCGATCTCGCGACTGCGGCGCAATATCGACATCTACTATGAAGAAGCCGAAAAATGCGGATGGCCCGATAGGCTGGGCCGCGGCAAATTCAAATATGGCTGGGATTGCGAACGCCGCCGCGGGGTCATGACCGGCCGTTATGTGCATCTGACGTTGCCGGGCAGAAATCCGGACCGTGAACGCCAGCGCTTCCTCCGGGCACTGGAATTACAATGGGATTACTACGGACCGTTCGGCTTTGCCGCAGTCCTCGCCGACGAGAATGAACCGCTCTACGACATCAGTAAGCGGGTTAGTGGCGAGACGCTGCTGAAAAAAGGAGTCGCGCTCGCGGGCCGGCCAGCGGACGTCGCCGAGGAGATCATCAAAATCAAGGAAGGCTGCGGGTACGAGGATTATATCGTCAACGCCTGGTTCGAGACGGGCGGGTTTGAAGGCCGCGAGATCGAAGACCAGATGCAGTGCTTCGCTGAAGAAGTCTCGCCGTTGTTGAAACGGGCCTGCGGCGGCCAAGTCCAAAATCCTCCGGTAGCTGTAAATCTCGAACCGACCAATGGCACCCCGGTCTAATGACGGCGCGCGGCATGATTTTCACATCGTCCGGGCATCAATCGCCCGAATCGCAAAATCCGCTGATCCGAGATGGTGTCGGTTAATCGCGCCGCAAAGCTGCCAGGTTGCCCCTCAAGTGCTTGAGCTTCAGGGCATGTGCGGTCAAAGTGCCTGCCCACTTTGGGTCATCCACGGTGGCTTGAGACGTACGATCCTGGTGTAAACCGGACAATTTGGTTCGTGCGCGCCCGCGAGATAGCCGATGCTCAGCAAAAATTCGCCGGTTATCTCGCCACCGGTGAACGCGAATGTCTTCTTGAACAGTTTCACCCAGTCTGGCTTAGCGAGCGGATGATAGCTGGCAAGCCATGCCGCAAAGGAGCCGTGAGTGGAACGCAGGTCACGGATTCGCCGGGCATTCTCGATAGCGGCGTCGATCTTCAAACGATTACGCACAATGGTGACGTCGTTTAGTAATCTCGCACGCTCGCGAGTCCCGTAATTGGCCACCTGGTCAACTTCGAAATTATCGTAGGCAGCGCGGAAATTCTGGCGCTTGGCCAGAATCGTTGTCCAGGACAGTCCAGCCTGATTGATCTCAAGCACTAGTCGCTCGAACAGCGAAGACTCATTGCTCACCGGGAAACCATATTCGCGATCGTGGTAAGGGCCATGTAGTGGGTGAGCGGGCGCCATCTTGCAGTAGCTCATGGCGCTTCGTATAGGGAAGTGGCCGCCACGTCAATAGAGTTCTGGAGTCGATGACCGCGGGGTCAAGATTGCTGCATACCAGGCTGGCCTCAGCTTAACCATTATTGATGGTTACGCTTGTGGGTTGGTGAGCTTGTAGACAAAAGTACCTGCTCAACGTGCCGGGACCCCAGCAGCAAGGGTTATCGAAGGGACTCACGAGCGACGGTGCTCGTGGTTCGAAGAAGCCTATTGACCCGACCGGTGCAAATCCTGAATAGCTGGCGTCACGGCATCGACCAGCGCTGAACGAATTCACTCAGCCGCCGCGCCGAGTAGCGCGCGCGCCAGCGCGGATCGAACAGTGGTAGTTGTGCCATAAGAGAGCCGGACCGGCATCGATGAAATTCACGAGCTTGCCTCAGAGGAGAGTCTCGCCCCCTCACATGGTCACATCGCTCAACCGATAGCCATCAGCATCTGATAATAATTACTGAACGCGCGCATCGTACGTGTCAACGGGGGGATCGCGATGACGGCCGTGGCGGGTGGCGCTCAAAGGCAGGAGCCCTGCTGGGCTTTAGCGTCGGCGTTAGGCGTCGATGGCCGAAGAAATCCGGTTCATCCGCTCGAAAAATGCCCGAAGATTGGGCAAATTTGCCGGAATTGCCAGAGTGCCGCTAATCGCAAAATAGGTAAGTTGGCCGTAGAGCGCAAAATCCGCATACCCGATTCGGCCAAGTACGAAGGCACGATCGTCGAGGGAACCCTCCAGCGGCGCCAGCAACTCATGCGCGCGGGAAAGACTTGCCGGATGCTCCCGGAGCATCTGCTCGACGAAGCCGGCGCCATATTTGCGCTCCTGGATGAGGCGCCACAACGCTTCGCGGTCCGCCCCTTGCTGGCGGTAATGCGTAAGTTCGTAGGGTACGGCGGCTCTGAACAGCGCATCCTCCAGTTCCGTGTCGAAGTATCGAGCGAGCGCCAGATGAACTCCCTGCCAAGCGTGAGGAAAAAGCGTCGGCTCAGGGTAATGTTCCTCCAATGCCATCGCGATCCGGTCCGAATCCACCAGCGTGTCGCCATTGTCCAGCGTCAAGGCCGGCACCATCATTTGTCTGGAGGCCATCACTAGTTCTTTGCGCTCGACGTAATCCACTTCGACGGCTTCGTAGTCGATGCCCTTGAAATCGAGAATCTTGCGCAGCTTGGCGCAGAACGGGCTGGTGGCGAATTGATAGAGGCGCATCATGGCTGATGGCGTGCGAGCATCTCTCGCATGGTAGTGGCGTTCATAATACCGAAGTTGCTGTAGCAGTTGTTGAAAATGGCGAAGGCGCGCCGCAAACCGGAAAGTTCCTTCAGCCGGCCGGCCCATTCGGCAAGTTCTCGCTCAGCATACAGGTATTTGAAACGTTCGGCCGCGCTGACGTTATGCTTGAACCAATTTTCGGCATTGCGGCCGTGGAAACGGATGTAAGCATCGTCGGCTGTGGTGGCTAGAAAGGGCGCGAGACCCGATTGTGTCGGCGCATCGAGCGAAACGTAGGCAAATCCGTAATCGCGCAGAAAGCGCAAGGTATCGGTCCGCCGGCGCGCGGTATCCATCCAACTCGGATGGCGGAATTCAACGGCGATCTCAGATCCCGGCAACCGCTGCGGCAGTGCTGCAAGATAGTCCAGATTGGATTGCCGCCAAGTCACATAGGGCGGCAATTGGAAGAGTACCCGGCCCATCTTGCCCCCGTCGCGCAAGGGTTTAAGCGAACTCCAGAACATCTGGAAAGCGAGACTCAGTACCTCAGCCGGCGGATTCTTGATCCGCGGCGCTGATTTCAGCTCTGCCGGCAAGGCGTTTTTTATCGCGGCTGGCAGCCGGCCGGCCTCAGCCGGGTGTTGTGTGAGCCAGGCGAAGGCCTTCACATTGAAAATAAAGTCAGGCGGAGTGCGTTCCACCCATAATCTGGCCACGCCCTCCGAAAGGATCGCATAATAGCTGGAATCAACCTCCACCGTGGGGAAATGGCTGGCATAGAAAGCTAGCCGCTCAGCCGCGGTGGTCGCGCCCGGCGGGTAGAACAGGTCCGATTTGACCAAAGTCGGATCGGTCCACGACGCCGTGCCGACCAGAAATTGCGGAGCACTAGTCATTTGCTAGAGGGCGTGGCAGATGACGAAACACTCCAGGCGGATGATACTATTTCCTGCTACCCGACCATACCGCAATCCGGTCACTGACATCCGCTGCTTTGACTTCATCCAAGCCCCGCGCAACCTCGTCGGCTTCGGTGTTATCGTCGACATCCTGGTCGCCGAGGTTCAGCCCGGTGCAAAGGAGGCGGCGCGCGATTGCCGCGGCGTAGGCTCCCTCTGTCGCCTCATGCTGGCTGTCACGCAGACCAGACAGCACGCGATGGAACAATTTGTTCACCAGGCTCCGGGTCATCAATTCGATTCGGGCGCGCTCGCCGGGAGCGAGGCCCGCGAGCCATGCCCGATTGCGTTCGAGCTCGCCGCTACGTAGTTGCTCAATGCTGGAGCGTATGTCTTTGATAGCTGGCACCAGTTCCAGCCCGTCCAACCATCGCATGAACGAATCCACTTCGAGTTCGACGAGCGGCTCGGCCCGCATCGCCTCGCGCGCGCGCTCGTCACGTGATTCGAGCGCTACCTTTCCAAGATCGTCGATATCATAAAGGTACACGCTTTCGAGTGAGTTGAGCCGCGCGTCAAAATTTCGAGGCACCCCCAGGTCGATCAGGAAGGTAGGGCGATAGCGCCGTTCCTTCACGATAATTTCGAATTCCGCCGGGCCGAGTATGGGTTGGCTAACGGCCAGCGAGCCAATCACGACGTCGGCCATCCTAAGATGCGGCTTGAAATTGCCGTAGGGCACCGCGGTACCGCCAAGTTCGCGTGCCAGGGCAACCGCGCGGTCAAAGGTACGGCTGGTAATCAACAGCGTCTCGATGCCAAGCCGCTTCAAGCTGCGCGCGGTCAGTTCCGCCATTCTACCGGCGCCGATTAGCATCACGGTTTTGTCTGCGAGCGTATCGAAGATCTTGCCAGCTAGGCTGACGGCTGCGGAACTTAGCGAAATTGCCCCATGTCCGATCAGGGTCGCCCTGCGCACCTGCTTCGCCACCGAGAAGGCCTTGTGGAACGCGCGATGGAGCACTAATCCGGCTGTGCCCGCCTCCGCGGCCTGTGCATATGCAGCCTTGACTTGTCCCAGTATCTGCGGCTCGCCGACCACCATCGAATCGAGACTGGCGCCAACCCGGAAAAGATGGCGCGCGGCCGCACGCCCTTCGAGATGATATAACGCCGGCCTCAATGTATCGGCCGCGACGGCCCGATCCTGGGCGAGAAACCGCAGGCTCTGCTCCGCTGCCTGCATGCTATCCGCGCCGGCACCAATTATCTCGACCCGATTGCAGGTGGACAGTAGCGCGGCTTCGGCGAGCGATGGCGCCTGCTGCTTCAGCCTCAACAGCGCCGGCATAACCTCGCTTCCGGCATAAGCGAGCCGCTCCCGCATCGCGACCGGAGCGCTCTGATGGTTGAGGCCGAAGATGAGGAGCTTCTGTTCCATCATCTAGCCGAAGCTGCCGCCATGTTTGCCGGGCGTCACCAGGCTAACCCCGAGAAATGATCCGACTAACACCGAAAATAAAATGATGGTGAGCGCCGCGGCCCGTCTGCCGCGCCATCCTATCGTCAGGCGCGATTCCAATAACGCGGCATACAGCAGCCAAATCACCAGCGACCATGATTCCTGCGGCTCCCACGACCAGAAATGGCCCCAGATTGTGTCCGCCCAGATCGCACCGCTTACAATCGCAAGGGTCAGCATCAGAAAGCCCCAACCAAGCAGATGGTAATTAACCCGGTCGAGCTTTTCGAGACTCGGCGCCGACCCCGCATCATTGAGTGACAGCCGCTTTGCCTTGAGCCGCCGCTCATAGACTAGATAGACGAGGCTGACAGCAGCGGCCAACACAAATAGCGCATAGCCGAGAAAAGCGAGGGTTACGTGAATCGGCAACCAGACGCTCCGCAGCGTGACCGGCACCGTCAGGCGCCGATCTCGCATCATCAAGATAGCGACACCGAGCACGATCACAACACTTGGCGCCACGAAGGTCCCGACCACGAGCATCTTAAAGCGTACCATCACGATTAAGCCAGCGAGTGCCGTTAGCCAGGCCAGAAACGACAGGGATTGGGCAAAATTTGTAACCGGTAGATTGCCAGTCTGGATGGCTCCAGTCGCAAACTCGATTAATTGCAAAACGGCCCCCGCGCCCAGCAACGTGGCGGCGCCATTACTCCATCGATTAGCCGCACCAAGCCGGTCCGTCGCAAAGACAGCCGCCGAAGCGAAATAGCAGCTCAATGCGAGAAGCGACCAAAATAGGTTCATTGCGAAATTTTACTTTCGGGCGTCGAAGCACCTGCGGGGCCAGTCCGCTTGGCGCCGTCTCGTGGGTCGAGCCCAAGCTCCGCCATACCCGCATGAAGATGCAGCCTAAGTGCCTGGTCAATCAGCGGATAGTCGAGGATTTCGATCGAATCTAAAAGTGCCCCCGCCAGGGACTTCAGAATACAGGCACGGGCGCGTTGGTCCGGTTGACGCTTACGGAGAAATTGGCGCGACCGGCGCATAATTTCCAGCACAAAGGCATACCCCGGTCCAATCTGTTGTTCCAGGCGCTGGCGCAGCATTCGCGCGACCGCCGGGCTCGAACCGCTGGTCGATATTGCAATTTGAAGGTCGCCTCGTTTGAAGGCGGCCGGAGATATAAAATCCGAGCATTCAGGATTGTCGGCGACGTTGAACAGAATTCCGAGTTCGCGCGCCTCGCGGGCGGCACAATGAGCGACTTCGTCGTTCTCGCTCGCGATGTAAACGAGCGTATTGCCCCGCAGGTCACCGTGATCATATTCGCGGGCAAGGTAGCGTACTACGCCACCCGCCGCCTGCAACTTTATTCCATCAGTGGCTTCACGGCTGACGACCGTAACGATGGCACCGGCGTCAACGAGCGCCCGGACCTTGGCCTCGGCTAACTCGCCACCGCCAATCACAAGGCACAGCCGCCCGCCTAGGTCCAGAAATATGGGCAGGTAACCCATGACCCTGAATGTTATTACAAGCAGCCGCCTGCTACATAGGCCCCCCCTCGATGGTTTCGCTAGCGCCCTATGATGGTACGTAATCGCACTGCGATGAAGGCAGACGGCAGGATTTTAACGATTTGAGAGGCGGCGACCGGACTTTGCCAGGCCGATGTCGAGCCGAATCGATCCCATCATCGACTTCAACTGCTCGATGCGCCCCCGCCGAACCAGCTCGGAGAGAGCGAAGATAATGGTGTCGGTTTTTGACTTAAAGCCCAGCATCCGACGCGCTTCCTCGACCAGATGATCGGGCAAATCAAGGGTGGTACGCACATCTCTTTAATCGAATTGTATGCTGATGCGTGGCACCGACAGAACCCGCTCCATGGATCATCTCTGAGCGCGGTCTGTTGCGGCCGAAACCGGTTGAGAGTCTTCGACAAGCCCCACGGGAATTTTGCCTCGGGCGCTTCTGCCCGCTGCATGCATTGAATGCTATGGTACCCCCAGAATCTGGCTGGTGCAGATCAATGGGAAACCCCGTCACCGGGCTCAAGGCTGAAATCGCGCAGACCGGCGCGTGGCCGCGGCGCTACACTGTGGTCGCATTGCTCGCACTTGCGACAGCTATCTGTTACGTCGACCGCGTTAACATTTCGATAGCGATTATCCCGCTCGCGCGCGACCGAGGTTATGATGCCGCCACAACTGGCCTGATCCTCTCTTCCTTCTTCTGGGGCTATATCGGACCACAGATGTTGGGTGGATGGCTCGCGGACCGTTTTGGCGGCAAGCGCGTTTTGACGGTCGGCGTCCTGCTCTGGTCACTCGGCACGTTGCTCACGCCAGCCGCGGCGGAGGTCTCATTTGGCGCGCTGCTGGGGATGCGGGCTTTGCTCGGCCTGGGTGAATCGGTTCATTTTCCGACCGTACACAGTCTTGCCGCGCGCTGGACCATCTCCTCCGAGCGTTCGCGCGCGATTTCGCTTTATGTAAGCGGCGTATCTTTCGGAACCGCGGTTGCGCTCCTGGCCAGTCCAATGATTGTGCTGAGCCTCGGATGGCCGGCGGTCTTCTATATCTCGGGCATGCTCGGCCTGCTATGGCTCGTGGCGTGGCTGCTCAAGGCGGCGGATGTTCCCGAGAAATGCGCCGGCGTGACGCCTCAGGAGTTGGCGATGATTCGGGCGGACCGGCCCCAGGCGCCGTTGGCCGAATCGATTCCATGGGCGGTGATTCTGCGCGAGAAGAACGTCTGGGCGATCGTCATCGCACACGTCTGTAACAACTTTGGCGGCTATATCATCCTGTTGTGGCTGCCGACTTATCTGCACAAAATCTTCGGCGTTCCGATGGAGCGGCTCGGAAGCTATTCGATCATCCCGTGGATAGCCGCGTTCTGCATCGGCAATCTCAGCGGGTGGATTGCAGACGGACTGCGCAAACGGGGGATGACCATGACGGGAGTGCGCAAGCTGATGCAAGGGATGGCCTTCAGCCTCGGGGCAGTACCAATGCTCTTGCTGCCGCTGGCTAATTCAGCGGTGCTGGCGACCGCGCTGGTCACGGTAGCGACTGGCGGCGCGGCGTTCGGCGTCGCCGGGTTTGCCGCCAATCACCTCGATATCGCGCCCCGGTACGCGGGAATCCTAATGGGCCTCAGCAACACATTCGCCCAATTGCCAGGGATCATCGGAGTTGCCTTGACCGGCTTCATCGTCAACCTGACTCATTCGTTTGCCGGAGCATTTTACCTAATCGCCGCGATCTATATGGTTGGGATGAGCTGCTATCTGACGATGGGCAGCGGCGAACACCGCTTCTAGCTCTGGCAGGCCCCAGTCGGCGAGGTTAACACCATCCCAGCCCGAGGTTGTATAGATCGAGCAATCGGAGGTGTATTCGCATGGTGGATTACAGCAAATACGAGGCGCTCAAAGTCGATAAGGCCGAGCGCGTTGCAACGGTCACGCTCAATCGGCCCGATTCGCTTAACGCGGTCAATCCGGTGATGCATCGCGAATTGTGCACGATTTGGCTCGACCTCGCCGTAGACGACGAGGTCAATGCGATCATCCTGACCGGCGCCGGGAGGGCTTTCTGCGCCGGTGGCGACGTCAAGGGCATGGCTAATCGCGCCGGCTCGTCTGATGGCCGACAACGCACGTTGATGACGCCGGCCGAAGCGCGGCGCATCGTCGAGAATATGCTCGACGTAGAACAGCCGATTATCGGAGCAATCAACGGCGATGCGGTTGGATTGGGAGCTACGATCGCGCTGCTGACTGATATCACGGTGGTATCGGAAAAAGCGCGGTTCGCCGACACTCACGTGCGCGTGGGAATCGTGGCCGGCGACGGTGGCGCGCTCATCTGGCCACTCCTGATTGGTCCCCATCGCGCCAAGGAATTCCTGATGCGGGGTCATTTCATCAATGGTGCCGAGGCGGGGCGGATTGGGATGGTGAACTACGCAGTGCCTCCGGAGCAGGTGATGACCAAGGCACGTGAACTCGCCCAGGAACTCGCGGACGGGCCAACCTGGGCGATTCGGTGGAGCAAACTCGCAGTAAACAAATGGCTGAAGCAACAGGCCAACCTGATCCTCGATGCATCGCTGGCGTATGAGATGATGACTTTCGGCACTGAAGATCAGAAGGAAGCGGCCCGCGCTTTCGTCGAAAAACGCAAGCCGCACTACACCGGACATTAGAATTTCTGGTGGGGCGGCTCTGAGCCGCCCCACCAGCGCCGTGTCCTGATGAATGCGCCGCTCCTTAATGACCAACAGCCCGCCCGACTCGACTTGGCGGAGCTCCTCAAAATTTATTTAGTATCGGCTTGCTGCCGTTCTGGTTCCTGAGCTACCAGCGGTCGCTGATAGCGTGCGTAACGCGCACTGCGAATAGCAGCTTGCCGGACCAAACAACACGTGGGAGCGCGTCAGGGCTTGATTGTATGGACGTCCAGAACTATATCTTCCCCGATTTAGGCCGTAGCTTATTGGGCTTTTTTGGGGAGGATTATGCTCTCGTCAAAGCAGATAGCGGCGTACGCGACTTTTGCCGGGGCGGCATCATTGCTAACCGCGGCTCCCGCGATAGGCGCCGATGCGAAAGTGAGTGCGGGCGATACCGCCTGGGTTTTGACCTCTTCTGCCCTGGTGCTTCTTATGACCACGCCGGGCCTGGCGCTCTTTTATGCCGGCATGGTGAGACGGAAGAACGTGCTCGCGACGCTGATGCACAGCTTCATTCTCGCCGCTCTGATTTCCGTGCAATGGGCGCTATGGGGTTACAGCCTTGCATTTTCACCCTGGCACGCGGTGGTTGGTGGTTTGCAATGGGCGGGTCTTTACGGTGTCAGCGCAACCGCAGCATATGCAGGCTATGCGGCAACAATTCCGCACCAGGCCTACATGGTCTTTCAATGCATGTTCGCGGTCATCACGCCAGCGCTAATTACCGGTGCGTTTGCCGAACGTATCTCGTTCAAGGGGTTTTTGGTCTTCAGCATCCTATGGGCGACGCTCATTTATGATCCGCTGGCTCATTGGGTGTGGGGCGTGGATGGCTGGCTTCACCAACTGGGCGCACTCGATTTTGCCGGTGGCACTGTGGTTCACATTTCGTCCGGGGTTTCCGCTCTGGCAGCAGTGTTGGTCATCGGCGGGCGGCAGGGGTATCCGCGTGAGCCGATGCTGCCCAACAACTTGACCCTGACGGTAACCGGCGCTGGCTTGCTGTGGGTCGGATGGTTTGGTTTCAACGCAGGGAGCGCGCTGGCAGCCAACGGGTTGGCAGTCTCAGCCTTTGTCGCAACCAATCTCGGCGCTGCCGCCGCCACGCTTTCGTGGGTAATCGCCGAATGGGCATGGGCAGGCAAGCCAACGGTCCTGGGCGCTGCCAGCGGAGCGGTGGCGGGTCTGGTAGCTATCACACCGGCGTCCGGTTTTGTCGGGCCGATGTCCGCGATACTCATCGGCCTCGGCGCTGGTGTTATCTGTTACGCTGCGGTGCGCACGAAGCCAAAGTTTGGCTATGACGACGCGCTTGACGTGGTTGGCGTGCACGGGGTGGGAGGTTCATGGGGCGCTCTTGCTACTGGTCTGTTCGCCAGCGTTGCCGTCAACGCCAGCGGCGCCAATGGCCTGTTCTTTGGCAATCCGAGACAGCTATTGACGCAAGCGATCGCGGTCGCCGCCAGTATCTCGTTCGCGTTCATCGGCAGCTTGGTGCTTTTGAAAATAACCGACGCGACGGTTGGGCTTCGCGTTGACGATGAAGCCGAGCGCCTGGGCCTCGACCTTAGTGAACACGACGAAAACGCCTATGCTCTTGAAGCCTAAGTACCTGACTCGATTGCGGCCGCGAAGCCGCGCAGCGCGTTGGCAATAAATGCACGGACCCGCGCCAAGTCCTTTTTGCCGCGCCGGCCGGGGATATCGGTATGAGTAAATGAATCGACGCCCCAGGGCCTGACCGCGGCAATCGCTTTCTCGACGTTATCCGCCGAAAGACCACCCGCCAGAATCACGGGTATGCGCGAGCGTTCTACGATAATGCGGCTGACCACCCAATCGTGCGTCTCACCGCCGGCGAGCGGCAGACCTTTGGCGCCCGATTCCAGCATCAGATAATCAACGCTTTCCTGATGCGCTTCAGCCTCGGCGACCGTCTCGCCTGCGCGTACCGCAATTGCCCGCAGTACCCGCACCGGCGCGACGCGCGCACGCAGCCAGGCACAATCCTCGGGCTCGATCTCACGAGCAGCCACATGCACGATGTCGGGCTGGACCGCATCTACCATCGCGCAAATCTCTTCGCGATTATCCGAGAGTGAGAGCGCCACGCCGCGCGCCCGCGGACGAACAGCCTCGAGAATCGCGCGAGCGGCGTCGCTACTGATTGCTTCAGCCAGTACTTCGGGGTCACCCACCACCACGCCGACAAGGTCAGCACCAGCCTCGGCGCTCGCCACGGCATCGTCAACACTAGTCATGCTGTAGATCTGGACTATCATTTTCGAAGCCTTTTCGCTGGACGGTGCATGCTTTCCGTCATGTTAACACCGTGCGTTTGGAACGTGGTAAACGATCGTCATGGCAATTTTCAGAATGTATACCGGGACCGACGGCAAGTCTCACTTGGAAGAACAGAATCTGACTGACCATCCCATCTTACGAAAACCTCAAACGGCAGAGCATATTGTATTTGCTCAGCAGCCGGCCGGCACCTTTATCGATTGGCATCCCGCGCCGCGAAGGCAATATGTGATTCTGATATCCGGTGAACTGGAAATCGGTTTCGGCGATGGGACCGTACGGCGCTTTGCAGCCGGCGATGCGCGACTGGTGGAAGACACCACCGGCCAGGGGCACACGACCCGATTTATCGGAACCGGACCAGTGGTAACCGCGGTAATTCCGCTGGCCTGACCTCTGCCAGGGATCATTCCTTCCTGCTCGTCTGCGTCTCCAGCTCTTCGAGGGTGCGCGGCCAGTCCTGGTGTAGCAAGCGGGACAATGCGCGGTCGGCGAGCAACTTTCCGCCGGTTTGGCAGCGGGCGCAATAGTTCGCTTCGTTAGCCGCATAGCGGATGCGCTGGATGGCTGCGCCGCAGCGCAGGCATGGTTCGCGATAGCGCCCGTGCACGGCCATCCCCTCCTGGAACGCGGTCACTTTTGCAGGAAAAGCTCCGCCCGCCCTCGTCCTCAATCGCTCGACCCAGCTTTCGAGGGTCGCGCGAATCGCGTCAAACAGCCGTGCGACCTCTTCGTCGTTGAGCTTCAGCGTCATCGCGGCCGGGGACAGCCGCGCTTCGAAGAGAATTTCGTCCGAATAGGCATTGCCGATTCCGCTGAATAAACGCGGGTCCGTGAGTGCTCGCTTGAGTGTATGGTTCGCAGACTTCAGCACCGAAGCGAACTGCCTGAGATCTGCGTCGAGGACCTCCAGGCCGCCTGGGTCAAGTGCACGCAGCGCCTCCTCACCGGCTACCAGGTGAAGCGAGGCACGCCGCTGGGTGCCTGCTTCCGTCAACCACAGACTACCGTTGGAGAAATCGAAACCTGCTAATGCGCGTGGCGGGGGGCCCTGGCGCCGTTCCTTCCAATGGAGCCGCCCGGCGATCATTAAATGCAGTACGAGCCACAGCTCGTCGTTCAGCCCAAGCGCGATTCGTTTGCCGGTGCGGCGCAATTCGCGGACCCGCTTGCCTGCTGCCATTGAAAGCGGCGGATTGACGGTACGCAGAAGAAATGGACTGGCCAAACGAATTCGTTCAAGCGTCTCACCAGTAATACGCTGGTCGAGCGCCTCGATGTAAACCATGATATCTGGAAGCTCGGGCACCGGGCTTTTCCTCATTGACAGCGCGTATGGAGCGATCTAGAGGCACGGATGCCAATAGTCCACCCGTTAAGGGTCATCGCGATGGAACAGCATAGCTATTTTACCGATGACGTATTCCGCTTCCTCACAGAGCTGCGGCAGCATAACGAGCGCGAATGGTTCCAACGGAACAAGGAGCGTTACGAGACCGCGGTTCGTGGTCCATTTATCAGTTTTATCGGGGACTTGGGCGCTCCGCTGAAAAAAATTAATCCATACATGATCGCTGACCCGCGCCCGGTGGGCGGCTCGATGATGCGCATTTATCGCGACATCCGCTTCTCACGCGACAAGAGCCCTTACAAGACCTCGGTCAGCGCGCATTTCTGGCACTCCCAAGGCGAGGAAGGAGCGACACCCGCCTATTATTTGCACCTCGAACCAGGACACTCGATGATTGGAGCGGGCATTTGGCGGCCGGAGCCTGGCGCGCTGAAGAAAATCCGCGACGCCATTGTGGCCGACAGTAAGCGATGGCAGCGGGTTACTTCCGCTACGGAGTTTCGCTCGAGTTGCGGGATGGCGGGAGAATCACTCAAACGGCCGCCGGCGGGTTACGATCCAAAGCATCCAATGATCCAAGACCTCAAGCGCAAGGATTTTGCGACCAGTTCACCGCTTGACGATCAGCAAGTCTGTGGCCCGGATTTCATGAAGACCGTGCTGTACGCCTTCCGGGCGAGTGCTCCCTTTGTTCAGTTTCTCTCTGATGCGATTGGGCTGGCGTAAGACGAGATCGGCGGTTTCCGTGGATTTTGACCTCTCCCGAATAATAGGCAATGAGCGGTCCAGTGTTCACGAATATACTCCACGCCTGGGCGTTTCTTCATAATCCCACGGTAACCACTTTGCGTTCAGCCTGGCGAAATGGGCCCCGCAAAGGCCAAGATCGGGCAGGTGCGCTGAAAAGGGAGCGCAGATATTCACATACCTGGCTTCGGGATCAGGCTCGCAGATCGGCGACGAATTCCAGCAGTTCCCTGTTAACCTCAGCAGGCTTCTCTTGCTGGGTCCAATGGCCGGCACCCTTAATCAGCACGATCTTTCGCAGGTTCGGAACGAATGCCTCCATCCCGTTGCATAATGCCGGCCGCAGCACCGGATCGTATTCTGCCGTTATCATCAAGGCCGGTTGCTTGACCAGGTGTTCCACCCGGGTGCTTTCTTCCCAGCTTCGGTCGATGCAGCGGTACCAGTTCAGCCCCCCGCGAAAGCCGGTTCGCTGGAATGCACGGACGAAAACCTCGAAGTCGTCGTCGGTCAGAAATTTGCCATGCGGCCGATCGGGCAGGCGATCGAGGATGCCGCCACCGGCAGGACCGAAAACTCCCGGGGGAGCGCTCTGGTCCAGTGCTCCTAAAAGGTCCTCCGCGGCCTGGTAGAAACCTCGCAATGAACGGCGGACGTCGCGCTCCAGTTCGGCCTCGGCTGCCCCTGGCCGCTGGAAGTACAGGATGTAATGAAATTGGTCTTGGGCCATCGCTTTCATAAGCTCGGTCGGCTTCAACGGCGTCCGCGGCAGGAAAGGCGTATTGACTCCAACCACGCGCTCGATCCGCTCAGGTGCCATTAGCGCCGCGTTCCACGCGACCGCGCCACCCCAGTCATGGCCGATAATTACGCACTTAGCGAGGCCAAGCGCATCGAGCATGCCCACAATGTCGGCGACGAGCTGTTGCTGGGTATACGCTTCGATTGGCTCCGGTGCGTCACTTTCACCATAGCCGCGCTGATCCGGCGCGATAGCGCGAAATCCCGCCTCAGCGAGTGCTCGCATCTGATGGCGCCACGAATACCAGAGTTCAGGAAACCCGTGACACATCACAATCGGGTATCCATCCCCGGCTTCCGCCACATGCATACGAATTCCGTTGGTGTTGAGGTGCTGATGCCTGAACTCACTCATTTGGCGCGCCGCCTCCGGGCTGGATTGCTGGTGAGCCTATTCCTGACCTGGGCAATGGTAGCGTAACGGTAAATCGTACCGATTGACAGATTTGGGCGAGCGGTCCTATTTTACTGCGTTGATCCCTGTCTGCCCAAGACGGCCTTGGGCCTCATAAGGAGAATTACTATGAACCGCGATTTCGAGTTCAGGCAGCTTCTGCGGGCCTACCGCTCCGGGGTTATCACGGAAGAAACCTTTGAGCAGGAAATGGCCAACCTGGAAAACGGCGCCACCGAGATGACGAATGGCGTGGGCGGATTTCGGGCCTTCGGCAAGACTTACAATAACGAACGCGAGGCAATCATCGCTTTCGTTGATCGCGCCCGCGTCGCCGAATCCAACGCCGGCGTGGCGTTTAATAACTGGGCCAACGTGTGCAAGACCGACTGCATCCGCAGTGGCCTGCGCATGATCTCAGAGCGCGAGAGCTATCACGGGCGTATGTTTGAGCGGCGGTTGCGCGATTTGGGAGTCGAATGCCGCGCGACGCTCAATGAGGACAGCCGCAAATTCGCCGAGACGGTGTCGGATCAAGCCCTCGCCGACAACGAGAAGCTGCTGCGGTTCAACGCGCTCGTCCCCGATCCGGAAGCCGCCGTCAAGCCGATTCGCGAATTCGCCGACATGATCAAGGACGACCTCGAAACCAAGGAAATGCTCAAGCTGTTCTACGAAGACGAACTCTCCAGTACCAAATGGCTGCAATATGCATGCGCCGCGTTGAATGCGCCCGCTCAAGCCTCGCAGATGGCGCAGCCTTCGGCCTAGTGATTCGGGCAGACGCCCATTGCGTCTCACCTTGGTGACACAGGTCCAATCCTGTGTCACCAAAGGCCTCATCTTAGCCAACATCGCCTTAACCCGCAGCGAATTGTAAAAGCTTCCACCGAAGACTGTAGCTCGGTGAGTATCATGAGCTTGTTGCTGCGCGACCTGAACTCCGCTCGCGTTCACGGTTCCTACTAGCTCTTCAAAATCACCTTCGCTTTTCTGACTGAACTAGTCGCTGATTGATCGACTTGCTTAAAGCATAGTTCAAAGCCAATTGCTCAATCGCGACCTCAGTCGCGGCCATTCGTCCGTATTGACAAGTATTGCTGAGTCGACGAGATTTGAAGCGTCAGAGGCTATTCGGTCGCCGCGCTCGATTTTCTCAAGCAAATTACCTGTGCCAACATGCGGCGTTCTTCTGAGCAGACCGCCGTGCGCCCTCTCTCATCCTATCTATTTTTGCTGAAGGGACGTGTTTCGCCATGGCGCGTGGAAACTGAGCAAATCGTATGAGCATCGAACCACGGATCTCAGACTCCGCATCAGCCGAATCTGGTCCGCTTACTGCAAGTCGGGGCTTGTAGCTTTTCGCAGCAGAAAGATGGAGGTTCCTCAATGCTTACAGTAACGGATAAAGCCGCGGCGGTTTTGAAGGCCGCAAAGACTGGGCAAGGATCGCGCCGGAATCGGGCGTGAGGATTGTGCAAGGATCCATGCCAGATGATTCCGGGAAACCGGCTTTGGCAGTTGGCTTCGCAATCAGCGATGATCCTGCTCCGAATGACGAAGAACTCCAACAAAATGGGCCGAATTTTTGTGGAAGACACGCTGGTAGAGCCGCTTGAAGGCCGTACAATCGATGTCCGTGAAGGCGACGATGGGCCCGAACTCATCTTTCGATGAGCGACGGCGGCGGCGATCGACTGCTCCTCGCTCGCAAGCTGGGAACGGCCGCTCACATTAACTGGCGGCTTACAAAGCAAATGTGAATCTCTGCCTGCCCCGACAGGCAGGATCCATTGCTTTCCCATTCTCAATGTAAGAGGAAGCGTAAACACCTACAGATCTTTCCAAGAGATTCACTCACGGCCCGCGGTGATCCGCAGTATCCAACGCGGGTCGGCGAAGTCCTTGGCCGTATCGCAGCTTGCGATGGGTCGCGCTGGATGGCTAGTCCGGCTTGCGCGTGATACTCTCAGGGTACGCTGGGTACATCAACCCGTGGCATTAGGCCGGCAGTTCCCCTCTTAGTTCGTCCGACAGTCGAGACTTCAAGCAATGAGTGAGCAACAAAGTTCGCATCCCGAGCGCAAACCGAACCGACTGCTCCAAGAGCAAAGTCCCTATCTGCGCCAACACGCTTACAACCCAGTCGGTTGGTATCCGTGGGGGCAGGAAGCGCTCGCCCGCGCCAAGGCCGAGAACAAGCCGATACTGCTGTCAATCGGCTACTCAGCATGCCATTGGTGCCACGTCATGGAACGCGAGTCGTTCGAGAACCAGGCGATCGCAGACCTGATGAACGAGAACTTTGTCCCGGTCAAGGTCGACCGTGAAGAGCGGCCTGATCTCGATCAAATCTATATGGATGCGGTACAGGTGCTGACCGGTAGAGGCGGTTGGCCGCTGACAGTGTTCCTCACGCCTGACGGCAAGCCCTTCTATGGCGGCACCTATTTTCCGCCCGAAGACCGCCATGGTATCGCTGGATTCCCACGCGTGCTGACGGCGATTGCTGATGCGTATCACAACCGGCCGGCCGACGTGCACCAGAACGTCGAGCGTCTGACGGAGGCGGTTGCCGCGCTCGCGGATTACAAAGCGCAGCCCGGCGAGATAAGAGCCGATCTTGCGTTAGCCGGGGCGCGCGCGCTTGCTCAGAGTTACGACCGGGTACATGGCGGTATCGGTGGCGCGCCCAAGTTTCCGAATACGTTCGTATTTTCGCTGTTTTTGCGGATGTACACTGCGGAAGCCGAGCAGACATTTGGCGACATGGTGCACGAGACGCTTCTCAAGATGGCCAAAGGGGGAATTTACGATCAGCTCGGTGGTGGCTTCCATCGCTACAGCGTAGACGCCCGGTGGCTAGTACCCCACTTCGAGAAAATGCTCTATGACAACGCGTTGCTGGCGCGGCTTTATCTCCAAGCTGGCTGCGCGCTCAATGAGCCCGCATTCCTCCGTATTGCCCGCGAGACGCTGGATTACGTGCTACGCGAGATGACTAGTCCGGAGGGCGGTTTCTATTCGAGCCAGGACGCCGATAGTGAAGGTGAAGAGGGTAGATTTTTCCTGTGGAGACTGGCCGAATTGCGTACCGTGCTGGGAGAGGAACTGGCGCCGCTCGCCGCGCGCTTCTTCGACGTCAGTGATGAGGGAAACTTCGAAGGTAGTAATATCCTCCACCGCACCATCGAGCCGGCTGAAGCAGCTCGGATGTTCCAGAAGTCCCCTGAGGAGATGAACGCCTCAATTGAAAGGGCGCGGGAGCTGCTGTTCTACGCCCGTGAACGCCGAGTCAAGCCAGGCCGCGATGACAAAATTCTCGCAGCCTGGAACGGGATGATGATTAGCGCTTTTGCAGAAGGCTATCGCGTACTCGATGACGAACGCTTCTTGCAGGCCGCGGCGCGGGCGGCCGATTTCCTTAGAACGCGGCTTTGGGATGGCCATGCGCTGCGGCGCTCGTTCAAGGATGGCGTCGCCCGTTTCAATGGTTACCTGGAAGATTATGGGTTGGTCGTGAGCGCCCTGGTGGACATCTATGAAGCCTCACTCGAGCGCCGCTATCTGGAGTTCGGACGCGAACTGGCCGAGGTGATGATCGAGCGTTTCGCCGACCAGGAAAATGGTGGCTTCTTCTTTACCTCAAACGATCACGAGAGCTTGATAACACGCGGCAAGGCTGCCTTCGACGGTTCGACGCCGTCAGGCAATAGCGCCGCGGCAGTTGCCCTGCTCAGGCTGCATTCGTATCTGGGCGACCAGCGCTACATGGCCGAAGCGGAAAGAACGATGCGGCTTTTTGCTCCGTTTATGGAGAAGCAGCCGTTTGCCTTTTCCCATATGCTCGAAGCCGCGGACCTCTTTCAACGTGGCCCGACTGAAATCGTGATTATCGCCGAATCCGGCACCACGCAGATGAAGGAATGGCTGAAGCGGCTCGGACTCGCGTATGTTCCAAATCGCGCCATATTTGTCGTAGACCCCAATAGATCCGACAATACATTGGTTCCCGAAGCTGCGGCTGGCAAAAAGCAAATTGCTGGACGTATCACCGCTTATGTCTGCCGTGAGCGGACGTGCTCGTCGCCAATTACCTCGTTGGAGGGATTGGAGACCGTCCTGGATGCCCGTTAAGGCTGCACCAACGAGCCCCCGGCAACGGACGAGTAGCTGAACCAGGATCCCACCGCGATGGAGGAATTGGCTGCGGCGGTCGGAGCCGCTCATACCGCACATGCGTGGGGGCCGATCGTGCTGAATCGGGCCGCGCGCGCAGAGCGGCGGCTGCTCAAAGTTGTCGCGTTCAACGCCCGCGGCGGGCGGTCATTGGACAAAATTTCCACGTTACTGCACCGTCCTCCGTTGAACGATCCGGACATCGTCCTGCTATCTGAGATGGACTGGCGGATGCGTAGATCTGGCCGTCGCGAAACTGCTGCCCAACTCGCAGCCGATCTCCAGATGAGCTTTGCCTACATTGGCGAGTTTGGCCTCCAACCCCGAGAGGGCGAGCCAGTTTCGTTTATCGGCAATGCCATCCTGAGCAATCGGCCATTGGCTGACGTGCGCGTCCTACCGTTGGCGAGCACACTCCCCCGGCGACGCGTCCAGCGGCTATTGGGGGGACCGGCCGGGCTGGCTGCAAAAGTGGTGGTGAATCGGCGGCCGCTCGCGTTGGGCGTCGCTCATCTCAACAGTCGATGGAACCCGAGCGGCCGTGAATTGCAGATAAGACAATTTTTGGAAGGTTTTCCGGTCGGCGGCCGCGCGATACTCGGCGGTGATTTCAACACCACCACCGCCGACCTCAGCTCGCCAACTTTGTTTATCAAGGTTATGGCGCTCGCATTACTGCAGCCGCACAGATTTCGGAATCCGCAAAGCTGGGAGCCGCTGTTTCAACATCTCCGCGAGGCGGGCTTCGAAACCGCCCGCGCGAACGTAAGCGGAAGGGCGACTTTCACCCCGAGCCGGCTCGTACCACCGTTTTTTCGTCCGAAGCTCGATTGGTTGGCTCTCCGAGGCCTCGAACCCATTGCTGGTTCGGCGGCAGTCGTGCCCGCTCGGATGTCTTTCTTCAGTCCTACCTTCTCAGATCACGACTTCATAGTCTGTACCGTCGAAGCATAAGACTCCTCCATGGGGTCAAGCTATAAACCCCGCGAGTTCCCAAAGGATAACGGCGAACAATAGGCTGACCCATGGGTCCCAGAGAAGTGTCCCAAGAATTACGCTAAGCGCGGCAAACGGAAAGAAGGACCGGCCGAACACAATACCAATAGCGACGGCCACGCGTCGCAGCCTATTCACTGTGCGGCCTCCCCGGGGGTTACTACGATGCAGCACGCAATCATCTGCCCTTGCGAGTTCGAAGGGCTGAGCAACATTGGTTACGCGGTTCAGGAATTCCGGGTGGCGCGCGAGACGTGCTTCTCGCCCGGTAGCGTTAAGCCAAACCTTGGCTAGAGTGTTCGCCATGCGGTAGTACCCGATTCGGAACACGCGCGCGTGCTGCGCGCTCAGCTTTCGTTTCATGCGCTCGTGAAGATCGGGCAACCGCGCCCAATGGACCCGGGGGTACTCGTGATGATGCGCGTGGTAGCCGACATTAAACATGGCCAAATTCAAAAACGGGGAGAGTGAGATATTCGAATGCTCGTATGGGTGTTCAGCGGATTTAGCGATGCAGCCTGCATGCTGCAAATACATGCCGGCGCCGGAGATCGTCACATTCCCGAACCATTGCGGCAGTACCCACAGCAAGAGCGCTATCCTCATGTCGATCCAAAAAGGGATGGACCACAATCCGATGAAGATAGCGAGTTCGCGCAGCGCTCGAGCACCGGGTTCGTGAGCCCGTTCCTGCGCTGTGAAATCGCGATAGAAGTGATAGCCGAACCGCCATGGCCAATGCGTTAACGCGTACCGGATTTGGCTCTCGAACGAGCCGTCGCGTCGTCTACGAGGAAGTGTCCAATCGTCGCTTCCGAGAAGGTTGAGGTGGTGCACCCTCAAATGTGCGTGTTCGAAGAAAAAAGACGGCCAGCCACCTGAGAATGTCCACACGCGGCCTACCCACCGGTTAAGCCTGGGCACGGAGAACAGTGGATTGTGGGCGTGGTTGTGAAAATTAACCGGCACGTCGATGCCAGAGACCCAGCCCAGCATAATCGTTGCTGCTGCCACGAAAGCAGTCATCGACCAGGGGCCGTCGATATGCGCGTATCGGGGATGCAGGTATATCCAGAAGGCGCTCGCGTAGCTAAGCAGGACTGCGCTGTGGAAAATGAGGCAATGCACATCCGCACGACATCGAAGGATCGGCTGCCGCCTCCCTGACCATTCCATGACTCCAAGCTAGCCGTCTCAATCATTGGTCGTCAATGCTTGCCGAAGATGCTTAACACCGCTACTATGCGCGCGTTAATCACACAAGCGTAGACCGAAGTTTGGGGGAATCTTCACGTGGATGACAGGGAGCTAGCCCGGCGGATCAGGCGTGAGCTTCCGCCGAAAGCATTTCAGCACGGCTCGAAACGTGCGCTCATCGCGGTACCGCTGATCGCGGGAATTGTAACGTTGAATTTTGTATTGATAGCCGAACCGCTCCGAGCGTTTTCCGCCCTGGTAAGCGCGCTGGCCCTCGGGAATCTGTATGTAAGCCTCTTCTTCTTTGGACACGAGGCCGGGCACGGTGCAGCAACGCGCTCGCGCCATCTCCAGAGCCTTCTGATGTATGCCGGTTTCTGGATCTTTTGTCTGTCGCCACACCTTTGGCGGGTGTGGCACAACCGAGTGCACCATGGGTACACGAATCGTGCCGGGTACGATCCCGATAATTTTGGTGACGTTCAATCTTACGTCCGCTTCCCGGCGACGAACTTTCTATTGAAGGTAGGTCCGGGCTCAGGACACTGGCTGAGCTTGATCTATTTCCCCACCTGGTTCACGGCCCTAGCACAGGGGGTGCTGTGGATAAAATCCCGGCGAATGGCTGGATTCGGACAATTGAACCGGGTTCGCGCAGCCATTGATAGCGCGCTCATGGCTGCAAGTTGGGCAGCACTCGGCGTTAGGGTCGGTATTTGGCGATCTCTGCTAGTAATCGTGCTTCCAATGATGACAGCAAACGCGATCGCAATGGCTTACATCAGCACCAACCACCTCCTGCGGCCACAAGTCGAAGACTATAACGTTCTGGACAGCTCGATGAGCGTAACAACTTATCGATTGCTGGACCGGTTGCATTTCCACTTCAGCCATCACGTTGAGCATCATCTGTTTCCCTCGATGAACACTCATTACGCGCCCTTAGTGAGAAGCATCTTGCGCCGGCTCGCAGGTGACCGGTTCCTGGCGCCCAGTCATAGGCAGGCGCTGATGGTGCTGTTCCGAACACCGCGAGTTTATGACGGAGTTCACGCGCTGGTCGACCCTCAGCGGGAGCTGAGAGTTCGCTTCCGAGATATCGACGGCGCACTTTGGCGGGGCGACACTCTAATCCCGGTTGAGCGTATCGGTGGTGCGACGTTTCTCGAAACCATCGCGAGCTGAATGAACACGAAAAAGCGGATCCATAGTCTACTCGGGCGCATTAAACATGCGTCATTCGAAGTCCGTTACTGGGACGGCGAACGCGTCAACTACGGTATCGGATCCCCCGAGTTTAGGGTTATTTTGAAAAATAAACTTGCGGTTGACCGGATTTTCGCAAATCCCAGAATGCGACTGCCTGAGGCATACACTGATGGCGGAATAGAGATCGAAGGAGATTTGCAGCAATTTCTGCGCTTAGGCTTTTTGCTGCAAACAGAGCTACCCGGTTTGCGCGCGGCCGACAAGCTGGCATTAGTGATGGCGGCATTGCAACCAGGCAACCACCTGAGGCGGTCACGGCGCAACGTTGTTCATCACTACGATTTGGGCAACAGCTTTTTCAAATTATGGCTCGACCGGCGAATGGTTTATTCCTGTGCATACTTCCGCGATCCAGAGGATGACATCGATAAGGCGCAGGAGCAGAAGCTTGAATACTTGTGTGCAAAGCTGCGCCTTTCACCCGGGGAACGATTGCTCGATATCGGCTGTGGATGGGGAGCGTTAGCGATTTACGCGGCGCGCACTCGCGGATCTTCCGTCGTAGGTATTACTCTGAGTAAAGAACAGTTGCGTGAGGCCACGGGGCGGGTTGCGGAGCTGGGCGTCGGCGATCGCGTCGAGCTCAGATTACAAGATTATCGCGAGGTGTCGGAAGAGGGAGGATTCGACAAGATAGTGAGTGTCGGCATGTTCGAGCATGTCGGACGGGAGCACATGCTTGAATACCTGGGCCACGCAGCGCGGCTACTAAAAACCGGCGGCATTGGCGTTCTGCAAACGATCGGGCGGATGACCGAGGGATCCGTGAATCCGTGGGTTCACAAGTACATATTTCCGGGTCTCTATCTGCCGTCGCTGGCTCAGCTCGCGCATGGTATGGCAAAAAGCGGCATGAACATAATCGACGTCGAGAACTTGCGGATGCATTACGCATACACGCTTGACCGCTGGGCGGACGCGTTCGAGCTGCGGATCGACCAGATTCGAGCAATGTCCGGCGAACGATTTGTGCGGATGTGGCGGATGTATCTTCATTCATCAGCCGCAACTTTTCGCTACGGCTACCTCAATTTATGGCAGATAACGTTCACCAAGGGATTGGTGAACGATCTACCGCTTACCCGCGAACATCTTTACACGCGCTACCGCTTCGATGGACTGGGTCTCCCTGAGAAGGACATTCTTTCCGGGTCCGAATCTGTCTAACCACAGGTCGCAAATGTCGTCGTCATGGAGAAAAGCGAACATAGCTCGCATTTCGATGTGATTATCGTCGGGGCAGGCTGGTCGGGGCTGCTCGCCTGCAAGTATTGCTTATCCGAGGGACTCAGGACGTTGGTCCTGGAAAGCCGCGATAGCATCGGCGGCATCTGGGCCTACTCGAATGATCAGACTTTGGGCGGCGTGATGAAATCCACCGAGACAACGTCGTCTCGCTGCATTACGGAAATATCCGATTTCCCAATGCCAATAACCTATCCTGATTTCCCCTCACACCAGCAAATCCTCGCCTACCTTAAGTTGTACTGCGCTAACTTCCATCTCGAAGAACACATCCGGCTTGACTGTAATGTTATCAAGGTCAAAAAAATTGGCACCATCTGGGAGATAACGTGCGAGGACGGTTCCGCGTATCTGGCAAACAGCGTGGTCGTCTGCTCGGGAGTCCATCGGTACCCGAACGACGTTTCGCGCCACCAGCGCTTCTCTCAATACACCGGAAGAATCTTGCATAGCGCCGCGATCAAGGAAATTTCAGCGGACTATGCCGGCAAGACCGTTATCATTTGGGGTGGCGGAGAGAGCGCCAGCGACATCGCACTCGAAGCAAGTCGTGTTGCAGTTCGTGTCTATTGGTGCATACCTAACGGCCAGTGGTTTGCGCCTAAAGTCGTTGGCGGTTGGCCCCCGTTCCCGAGCAGTCGGCGGAAGGTGGCCGACCACATTTCATCCCGTCTGCGCCTCATTCTGTCACCAACGCACCGATATTCGCCCTTCATCAGCCAGTATTTCGAATACACTTTCGGCGTAAACGGACATGGTCAAGAGGCATGGAAGACCGAGGCGCCTTACAGCCGATCGTTCCTAAACAAGAGCAGGAATGTGCTTTCATGCTTAAAATCAGGGCACGTGGTTCCCAAGCGGGATTTACATCATTGCGAAGGCGATACCGTCTTCTTCACCGATGGCAGCTATGCCAAGGCGGAGTTTATTATCACTTGTTCTGGATATCGGGCTAGCTTCCCGTTCTTTGAAGAGCCGACGATTCTCGCCGCGGATCCGCGCACCTGGTACAAGTATATATTCTACAATGACGACCCGACACTCGCGCTAGTGGGCTTCGCTCGCCCGGTTTTCGGATCGATTCCGGGCATCTCAGAACTGCAGTCGCGATATATCTCTTTGGTCTTAGCAGGTAAACGATATCTACCGCCGCCGAACCAGCGAGCGCGCATTATCGATAAAGACGTGGCGTTCTGGAACCATCATTTCCGATATACTTCGCTCCGCTTGGGCGGGCTAGTGGATCACTTTCGTTACTGCGACGAACTGGCTACGCTGATCGGTTGCAGGCCTCGTCTGTGGAAACTGCTCTTCAGCAGTCCGCGCAAATGGTGGAAAGCGATTTCCTCGCCATGGAATGGCTGCCAATTCTGGCTTAACGACGAGTCCCAGCACGAGCGCGTCTTCCAGACCCTCGACTCCTATCGGGACAACCAGATGAGCGAGGTCTATGTATTTCTGTTACTCGCTCCGGTCCTGCCCCTGATTGGGCTGTATAGTTATGTCCGAATCTTGTTAAAGGAGCATCTCTTCTACAAAAATACGCGCACGGCCCACCTTCGGAATACCGATTGGCGATCGGCCAGGCAAGCCTCTAATATGGTGCGTCCGGCAGAGGCCAATCCCGCATGCGGCCGAGTCGCGGGCACCCGGCCGATCGAGCCAGTGGTGTGGACCGACAGTGCCTCTCCCTAGGAGGTGCCGCTAGCTAGCAGTTGGTCCGCGTAATCAACGGCGAGCTGCCGATCACGGCAGCCGAAGGACATCTAGATCCCCAAGCCAAGATGCACATGGATTCTGCCGAACACCGCCGGGATCAGACTTGGTATAAGTGGATATACCTAATCCGGAATTGTGGACGGTTCCGCGACCTCCGCATGGTGCCCTCCAAGATTTGGGCCGATCCGCAGAAACCGGGAATGGTCCACCTTTGGAGCTGCTGGCCGGGGACGGAGCATACGGCAGAGACGGCATTCGACATGTATCATATTCGATACCTCATCCAAGACGGTCGAATTGTCGAAATCTGGACTCATAAGGCGAACTGCGTGTTAATTTTCAGCAGTGGATAAGGTAGTCGGCCTGCTACCGGCTATTCTTGGGATGGGCTATGTTGCATTTCGCACTTGAGTGGCTATGGGGCAAGGTTTACCGCAACGACTGTGTTGAAAGGTAAATTGGCGCATGCGCACCGCAGCCAGAAGGTATTCGCAGTAGGGCGTCCGTACTTGATACCGACCCGACGGCTGGATTGCTAGATCGACAGGTTCATGCCACACAAGGTTAGAAACCGGCGAGCCCCTGGTGATTACCCCATCTAACGTCGTGACCCGGAGGAGGTCGTACCGTTACCAGCCTTTGCCGCCGCTGGCGTTAGTGGCGTGTTCCGCCGATCCGCATTTCCATTCGGCCGCACTCACAGCGATCCTTCGGACATTTCTCCCCCATGGGTCAACCTATCGATCGCCCTGGTTCTCTGCTGTGTCCTGGATGACTAGCCGACACATGTTTACGCGAGACCTTGGCCTTCGCTTGCAGCCATGGAACGGAGCACTTTCCAAGGATTCTCGAACCACAAAGCGCGACGGTTCATCTGTTGAATTGAATTCTTCCGTCTAATGGCTCAGTTCATCCAGCAGAGACTGTGCTTCCCTCAGATCGGCGTAGTCGAAGCCTTCGGTGAACTCGCCGTAGAGTTTGGCGAGCATCGTTCGCGCGTCATCGCGACGTCCGTGCTTGTCGAGCAAACGCGCCAAGCTCTTGCTCGCGCGCAACTCAAACAACTTCGCGTCCTGCTTGCGTGCCACCTCGATGGCAGTGCGAAAACAGCGCTCGGCCTCCTCTGCCTGGGATGGACTCTCCAACAGGAGCAACTCGCCCCTGAGCCGGTACTGGTCAGCCCATGCCCATCGCTCGCCCGTCTCTTCTGTCCGGAAAGCCGCTCGAGAGAGCACCCTCAGCCCTTCTTGCGTTTGGGCCAATTTCAGGCAACCTTCTGCCAGGTAGCAAATCAACCAGGGGCGTGCAGCTCCCAAGGCCTCCAGACCGGCGATGCCCCGACGCATCTCGACCATGCCTTGTTCGGCATCTCCTTCTTCGGCGAGCGCCCGACCCCGGAATAACCGACAAAGATGGACATGGAACAGAAACCCGTGCTTGTTGGCAAGAGCGAGTCCGTCCTCGGCATGCTGCAGAGTCGCCTTCCAAAGCCGAATTTGAACAAAAATCGTACATGTGTAGGCTAGGACATTGGCAATCAACAGGGGCCGGTTCGATTTCTGCGCTGCGGCGAGGGCTTCCCGCATTCGCTCTTCCGCTTGGTGGGGATAGCCGAGACTCCACAAGGGACAGCATAAATGTCCCACCGCGCTTTGCACAATCCCATGGTGCGGCGAACCAAGCTCTATAGCCCGTTCAAGGTGGGCTCGGCCCGAGTGAAACTCACCGAGGTACGTGGTGGTTTCTCCCATGGCGAGGTGCGCTATAGCGAGCTTCGTCGGCTCCTCGAGCGACTCGGCAAGCGACAGGAGCTGTTTTGCCAACTCCCGTGAAGTCTCCAGGCCTTGCCGAGGTCCAAACATGTAAAAGGTGTGCAGTCCAACCAGAACATCGAAGAGTTGCGCGCTGTCGTTCACGCCACACAACTCCCGCGCCCGTATGAGCGCATGCTCCACCTCCGGGGCGGTAAAACCTTTTGTCGCACGCAGCGAGAACCCGGAGCCGATTTGCAGGACCAACTCGAGCCGAACGCGTTCGCTGCCGTGTGGCAGCCTCTCGAGCAGCGCCAGCCCGCGGTCGAAGCAATCGAGTGCTTCGATATGGGCGGAACGCGCCGCACTTTGGCGGCCCGCAAGGTACAGGTAATTCACGGCCTTTGCCACATTCGTGCTGCGGCTATAATGGTGTGCCAATTCGCTCAAGTGGTCATCGAGCCGATCAGAAAACAGCCCCTCGATCGCCTGAGCTGTGCGCTCATGAAGTAGCCGTCGCCGCTCATTCAGCACCGAGCTGTAAGCAACCTCCTGCGTAAGCGCGTGCTTGAAGCTGTACCCAACGTCAAGAAGTTTCGGCTGCTCGTGGAGGAATTCCCGGAGCTGCAAATCTGAGAGCATGCGCTCCAGCTTTTCTGATGCCTCGTTCGATTCTTCGCCGGAGTAGCCGCCGGACTCTTTCCCCTGCTGGTGGGGAGGCATGAGGCGCCTGATGAGACTCAGCGGAAACTCCTTGCCTACCACCGCGAGAGTTTGCAACAGTTCCTTCTCTTCTGCTGGCAGCCGATCGATACGAGACGCAAGGATGTCCTGCACGGTCGGTGGAACTTTCAGTTCAGTTAACGGCTGAGTCAAAACGGCTGCCCCATTCCGCACAAGCACTCGTTGCTCGAACAGCGCCTCCACCGTCTCTTCCATGAAAAACGGATTACCCCCGGTTTTTTCGATGATGAGGCGCCTGAGCTGGTGCAGACTGGGATCCTCGCCGAGGAGCGCCGTGAGCATCTCGTCGGCGCTCTCTTTTACCAGCGGATCGAGCCTGAGCTGACTGTAATAGCTTTTGCTGCTCCACTCGTGGCGATACTCCGGACGGTAGTTGATCAGCAGCAGGATGCGCGCATTGCCGATACCTTCGGCCAACAGGTTCAAAAAAAACTGGCTCCCCTCGTCGACCCAGTGGAGGTCCTCGAAAATCACGACTAGCGGTTGGACGAGACTCTCTCGCAAGAAAATGCGCTTAAGCGTCTCCAAGGTACGGCGGCGCTTGATCGAGGAATCCATTTGGGCGAGTGGGTCGGGCTCATCCTGAATTCCAAGCAACATCATCAGATAGGGCAGTGTATCGTTGACCGCAGGGTCCAGCGCGGAAAGTCTGGCCCTGAGTTTCTCACGCCGCAGCGGACGGTCGTCTTCGCCTTCGATCCCCAGATAGCCTTGGAGCAACTCGAGCAAGGGCTGATACGTAGAGGCTTTACCACGCGAGATGGAATGGGCCTCAAGCAACATGCAACCGGTGGGCACCAGTCGTTTGAATTCGTGGAAAAGGCGCGATTTCCCGGTCCCTGCATCCGCGACGGCCGCAACGATCTGTCCGTGCCCCTGTGTCGCGAGTTCGAGTGCCCGCTTTATCTCGGCAATTTCGCGTTCGCGGCCGACAAACTTGGTGAGCCCGCGCAGCGTCGAAAGCTCAAAGTGGGTGCGCAACGGCCCGGCGGCTACCACCTCAAAGACATTGACCAGTTGGCTTACGCCCTTGACCGCTACAGGTCCCATCGGCCGGAGGTGAAAATATCCCTCGATCAGCGTCTGCGTATTCTCACTGATGGCTATCGAACCTGATGGCGCGATTGCCTGCATCCGCTCCGCCAGGTGGGCGGTGAGCCCTACGGGCGCGTACTCGGTGTGACTGGAGGTATGCAGCGTTCGAAGGACAACTTCTCCCGTGTTCACCCCGACCCGCGCTTCTATCGAGGGCAGTCCTTGAGCTAAAAGCTTCGCCGCATATTGCTTTATTGCCTCCTGCAGCGCGAGCGCGGCATGAATGGCGAGCTGTGCATGCTCCTCGTGAGCAACAGGAGCCCCGAAGAGAGCAAAAATCCCATCGCCGGTCGATTGCACGATATACCCATGATAACGATTGATCGCGTCACTCATCAGTTGCAATATGGGATCGATGATGGCACGTGCATCTTCAGGATCGAGGTTCGCTATCAATTCGGTCGAACCCTTGAGGTCGGCGAACAGCGCCGTCACCATTTTTCGCTCGGCGTCGGGTACTTCATACGTTTCGAGGGCGGGTTCGGGCAGGAATACTTCCGAGCGATCACGAGGAACTCTACTCTTTTGCCTCGAGCCCGATGATTGTAGCGCCCTCCCGCACTCCGCACAAAATTTAGACCGGTAGGGATTTTCAAACCCACATTCTGAACACCGGCTAGTAAACGAGGTGCCGCATTCGATGCAGAATTTTGCAGTCGACGGATTGTCTGAATTGCACCTTGAGCAGCGCATCTCCCTAACCTCGTCAAAGGGCGGCGTTTCCATTACCACATTTCGCAATTAAACGCCACGCGGAAGAGCGTGGAGGTGATTTCTTGATAAAGGAGCGACGTTGCGGCATCGGCAGTTTTGGAAGCCGAGCATAATAATAATGGCAAGGTCGGAATCCGGGAGTTACTCAGACAGCTCAAGTCGTTAGACTTTGGTGCTGCCGCCCCTACACTCAAGCCCCCTCGGGATCGTCTCTACCGCAGTTTGAAGCGTAACTCGCATACTCAAATGGGCCAATCTTGATATTGCACGCCCTGACTAAACAAGCAATGTTGCTGACGGTCAATCTCGTTGAGGCCCCTAGAAGATGTACGCCGCCGAACCTCCGGAAAGTGCGAAGTTGCGACATCTAGTATGATGTCCCGTAAGTAACTTTATACGCGCGTCACCGTATCTGCTAGGTTGATTTGCGAGTGGCGTGGGTGGGCAGACCGAACAAGACGCTGATGATTAGCGAGGCTGACCGCCTGCAACTGCGCTCGATGGTGCGCTCGCACAGCATGCCGTATTCGTTGGTGCGGCGCGCGCAGATCGTTGTTGGCTGTCGGGTGAGGGCGAGTCCCATCGGGAGTGGCGCGGCGCTGCGGGATTAGCGCTCCGGTGGTTAGCCATTGGGGGCCAATGCTAACAGGCGCGGGGAATCTGATTTTCGCGTTCATTGAGCTGACGGTGACTTATAATAGCAGGGAGATGCCGGGAGTGCATGTCGTCATTTCGTCTAGCCCCTGGTGAAACCGGCTCAATCTCGAACGCAAAAGCCGTAAGGCTTTGCTGGGAATATGGGACCCCATGGAAGCTGCCTACTTGGTTGCCGGTAACGTTCCCTCGTCCAGCGACCATCGGATACCGGCTTCAATACTCACTTCGGGGCGCCATCCCAGAATCCGCCCTGCCGCGCTGAAGTCTGCGAGAGTGTGGCGAGCGTCGCCAGGCCTGGGCGGCAGATACACTTTGCGGCCACCGATCATCTGAGCGATACGATTGACACTGACATTATGCCCCTGACCGATGTTGATCGCCCGTCCGTCGGCTAGGGCACAATCCATTGCAAGTAGATTCGCCTTGACAACGTCGTGTACGTGCGTGAAGTCGCGCGTCTGTTCTCCGTCCCCGTAAATAGTCAATTCCGTACCCTCGCGCCGTGCACGAAGGAAGACGGAAATCACCGTAAGGTACTCGCCCTCGGTAGCCATTCGCGGACCAAATACGTTGAAGTAACGCAACGTCAGCGTTGAAACCCGTAAAATTTATGAAACATCCGGGTGTATTGCTCGCCCGTCAGCTTCTGAAGCGCATAGGGGTTGAGCGGATTTGGGCACATGTCTTCGCGCAAAGGCAGCCGCGGCTGATCGCCGTATACTGAAGAAGAGCCTGAATATACGACGCGTCGCACGCCCTGTTCGCGCGCGGCCGCGAGCACATTGAGCGTACCTACGACGTTGACCATATGGGTTTCAAGTGGCTTTTCAATCGAAAGCGGGACGCGCGGCAGGGCGGTAACATGGAATACGCTATCTACTCCGGCGAAGGCGGGCTTGATTTCTTTGGCATTGCGGATATCGCCTTCGACCAATTCCGCCTCGGGCTTAACCGGGGCGCAGTTGCCGGTCGAGAAGTTGTCGATAGTACGAACCCGAAGCCCGCAGCCGATGAGCGCATCGACGAGGTTAGAACCGATGAAACCTGATCCGCCCGTAAGCAGTCCGTACGCTGGACTTTGCTCATGCAACATGCCGCTTGGCATAGCCGGCGGCAGAAAGAGTTCTTGCAGGCCTGCTCCCCTCTGTAGTGCTTATCTTCGACTCCGCCACGCGTGGTCCAGCGACGAACAACGTCGCCCCTGGTTCTTGCTTACCGGTATTCGAGTGGTGCGGCTTTCCAGCGGCGATAGATCTCGCCGGCGGCAAAGCAGCACCCGATTAGCGTCAATGCAATAAAGAAGCGAGGAGACCCAGGCTTCCACAGTGCGTCGCCCAGCAAAGAGAACAGCACAGTGCCAGGGATCATCCCGATGACACTCGCCCAGAAATAGTCTCTGAATCTGATGGGCGACGCGCCTGCGAGCAAGTTGAAAGCATTGTAGGGAATAACCGGCACCAGGCGCAGGTAGAGAGTTAAGTAAAACCCGTTGTGCTCAAGCCGGTTGAGGATCCGCTTCAGTCGAACGCCCATTGTGCGTTCGACGAACGACCTGCCCAGGAATCTCCCCGCCCCGAACGCCACCACCGCACCGGTGTCAGCGCCGATCAGCGACCATATCGAACCCCACCAAGCGCCGAAAGCCAATCCGGCCGCGACCGTCATGACCGCGCCGGGAACCAGGAAAGAAGGGCCTATCGCATACAGTAGCATGTAAATGATTGGCCCCCAGGCGCCCCATGAAACGACTTCGCCCTTGAGCAATTTGGGGTCATCAAACCATTCGCGATGAGCCGTCAATAGGTATGCTGAGAGACCGATCAAAATGACTAGAATAGCCAGTCGGAATATATTGCTGATCGCGCTTTTCCGGGAATTCGGTGCGTCGGAGCCACTTGGAATGGAGCCAATTGCAGCCATACTCGACGATCATAGGGAGCATACAAGGCACAAACAAGAACTTAGAAGCGGCAGCGGCATCGCCGAGCTTTTGAGTATGCCGTTTTTTGTCCTGGCACTTGCGGACATTTGCGGGTGAAATCCGCTGCGAACTTGACGCTCAGACTCGTATCAAGCAAGCTTGATGAGAAAAACCACTTCAGTCGTGAGGGACGGAAGGAAGGGAAATACTACGATGCGTAGACACAGTACACTAATTGCGCTCGCACCAGCGCTCCTGGCTGGTTACGTACTTGCCGCTGTGCCGAATAACGCCCCGAATGGCAACGCCGCTGATGGAATAGAGTCCGCCAAACCCAATACTCAGGTTCTGGCGCAAGCCGAACAAGCGGGGCTCGAAGCGCAGGAGCAAGGATTGTTAAACCAGATCCAGGCTGACTCGGCTAAATTGCGGGCTGACGAGGCGGCCGAGAGGGCCCAAACCAGAAAGGTGAACCCCCAGATCAGGTTTATTCGCGCATCCCTTCTTCACTTGGCGGAAGCGGCAGGAGAACTCCAGCACACCACTAAGCATTATCACGGTCACCGAGCGGATGCCTTGAGAGCGATGGTTGAAGCCCATAATCAACTTATGGCGTGTTATCGAATCGATTCACAAAGATAATGCAGCCACTTCCATGAAACCAACAGAAGCATTCATTGAAATTCATGGAATTGGCAAATAGTTGCAATCGTCACCGGCGGAGGGTATCGCATCGGGCGCCAAAATTGCCCTCGCTTATGCGAACCCCGGGCGAGTGCCGTGATTGCCGGCGTACACCAGGGGCATCTTTGTTCCTCGCTCGAGCCGATTTCAGGCAACCCAGTGTTCAAGGCTGCGTGGAGTTATCGATCATCACGCGCGAGATCATGATCGCGGACTTCTACCTCGATGCCTTCGCGTGCGAGCGCGTCGCGCAGTTCACGTGTCAGCACCGGCGAACGATGGCGCCCGCCTGTACATCCCAGACCGATGGTCAGGTAACTCTTGCCCTCGCGCCGGTAGAGCGGGACGAGGAACTTGAGCAGACGGGTGACCTCCTGAATGAAGCGACCGGCTTCAGGTTGTGCCATCACATACTCGTGCACGCTTGGATCGGTCCCGGTGAGGTCCCGCAGGCCAGGCACGAAAAACGGGTTCGGAATAAACCGCGCATCGAGCACCAGATCGAGTCCCACCGGGTTTCCGTACTTGTAACCAAAAGAGACCAATGCGATTATCATGCGACCGCCGATCTTCGCTCCGATCACCGCGGCGGTTATGATCTCGCGCAGTTCATGGATGGTAGTAGTGCTGGTATCGATGACCAGCGTTGCCCGCTCGCGCATTTCGGCCAGCGCTAGACGCTCGCGCCGGATACTTTCGACCATGGTCACACCGCTTTCAGCCAGCGGGTGAGGTCGGCGGCTTTCTGAATAGCGGCGCGCCAACACGTCGTCGGAGGCGTTGAGAAAGATCACTTCAGGCTTGAAACCGTCGCGCTCGAGTTCGGCAAACGCCTGGGGCCATTGAGGAAAGAACAGCCGCTCGCGTGCATCGATGCCGAGCGCTACGCCAGCAATTTTCGGATCGTGCTCGCGCGCCAGACCAACAACTGAGCGAGCCAAGGCAACCGGCAGGTTATCGACGCAGTAGAAGCCGAGATCTTCCAGCAGGCGCATCGCCGAGCCACGGCCAGAGCCGGACACGCCGGTCACAATAAACAGGTGAAACCGGGGTGCTTCTGTCTCGCCTCCGACCGCCATCGAAGTTATGTCTCAGTTCGAGTTGGAAGAAATCGAGTTGCTCTTCGTTTCAACGCTTCCTAGTAGCGCGCGTCTTCCTCAACGATTAGCCGAAAAATTTCCTCAGCGTCCTTCGCCGCCATCAGCCGCTCGCGGAATGAGCCGTCTTTGAATAAGCGAGAAACCCGTGCCAGCGCTTTCAAATGCAGGCTGGTGGAGTCTTCGGGTGCAACAAGGACAAAAAACAGATGAGTGGGCCTGCCATCTAATGATTCGAAGTCGACACCGCGCCGATGGCGGCCGAAAGCGCCGAGGATTTGCTTCACGCCAGGCATTTTGCCATGCGGAATAGCGATGCCGTCGCCGATTGCCGTCGAGCCAAGACGCTCTCGCTCTGCCAGCACCGTGGTTATCGCGGCGAGGTCAAGGTCACGATACTTGCTCGCGAGCGGCTGCGCCAACTCGCGCAACAACTGTGGTTTGGTGGTTCCCCCCAACTCCGCTGCCACCATATCGGCGCTCAGGATCTCGGTGATTTTCATTGGTTCAGATGCGCGTCGAATCAGGTTCCGGCGCTAGTTGTTCATTGCTCATCAGCTCGCCCGCGGACGGCGCGCGCAGCCGCTTAGTGGTAGTCTTGCCGCGATGATTCTTGAGTTGCCGCTCGACTTTATCGGCCAGCAGGTCAATGACTGAGTAAAGGCTTCTGGTTTCTTCCTGGGCGGCGACGGCGACGTAACCGGATTTGACCGTAACCTCGCCGCGATGACGATATTTATCGACCGTGAGGATCAGGTGGATCTGGCAGGGGCGCTTTAAGAACTTGTCTAGATGTGAAAGCTTGCGTACCGCATAGGCACGTATCGCCTCAGTCGGCTCGACATGCCGAAAGGTAACGGCAACCTCCGGAGCGGGAATGCGAGCCTTGAGCGACGACCGGCGTGTTTTGCGCGCGATCGCCCGACTCCTCTTTCCTGGACCAGCCTTGCTTCGCATAGAACGACCTTCCCTTTCAGTTGCGTCCGTCGCTGCATATGGTTCCGATGCGGACCTTGCAAAACCGTTCTGACCGCAAATCCACTTTTTTCGGGACTTCCACTCGCGGGCTACACCCTGCCAAGCCAGCTTGGCCTTGAAGCTACGCCAGTTTCTTGCGGCGGCTCGAGGGCAGGATACCCAATGCCTGCCGATATTTGGCGACAGTGCGCCGCGCGATATTGATCTGGTCATTGTGCAGAATATCCGCGATGGCTTGGTCGGACAGCGGATTGTCCTGGTTTTCGCTCGCGACCAAAGTCCTGATTTTCTCCTTGACGGTCTCAGCGCTTACGTCCTCACCGTCAGTAGCTTTGACGCCGGAAGTGAAGAAGAACTTCAGCTCGAAAATTCCCTGCGGAGTATGTGCATATTTGTTAGCTGTGGCGCGGCTTATGGTCGACTCGTGCATGCCGATGTCCTCAGCAACGTCCTTCAATACCAGCGGTCTGAGGTGACCGACGCCATGCTCGAAAAAGGGCCGCTGGAACTTAACGATTGAATTAGCAACTTTGAAGATAGTCTGCAGGCGCTGGTAGATCGATTTCACCAGCCAGCGCGCAGAACGTAGTCTCTCCTGTAAATATTCTTTAGTGTGGGCCTCAACCGCGTTGTCATTGAGCACCCGCTGATAGTAATTTGCCAGGCGCAGGCGCGGCACCGCGCTTTCGTTCAGGGTGACAACGAAGTCATCACCAATCTTTTGGATATAGACGTCCGGCACGATGTAAGCGGGTGCGGCGCCGCCGTAATCGCGCCCCGGTTTTGGCTCAAGTGAAGCGATACTACGGGCGGCTTCCGCCACCATCTCGAGCCCCACGCCCAGCGCTTTGGCGATCTCGGTATAACGATGCTTTTCGAGCAGATCGAGATGTTGCTGGACGATGCGGGCTCCGAGCGATTCCTCCATGCCTATATTTTGCAACTGCGCCAGCAGGCATTCGCGGAGATCCCTTGCTGCAACACCAGGCGGATCAAAGCGCTGGACTCGCTTCAGCACCGACTCTACCGCTGCGACGCTGGTCTCAAGTTGAGTAGCCAGCTCAACCAGCGGGGTTTCGAGGTAACCATCGTCATCAAGGTTGTAGATGATGGTCGCACCGATTCGTTGTTGATCATGGTTAAGGCCCGACATCCGCAACTGCCAAATCAAATGGTCTTCGAGCGAAGTCTTGCGCGTGAGCGTATTTTCCAGGGCCTGCCGCCGTTCATCGTCGTCGCTGGGTACCTCACCGTCTTGCCAATTGTTGGAGTAAGTTTCCAGGTATTCACGCCAGTCGAGTTTATCCAGGCTCGGCTCTCGCATCTCGGCCGCGGCATCCGCACCTTCCGGCGAGAGGCTTGGCGTCGGCGCCTCGCCTGCCACTTGCTCCCATTGCGATTCCGGCTCAATGGCGCCCGGTTCCGGCTCGGGAGGCAGAGGCTCGCCATCGGCCGGAAGACTCACATCCTCAGCCTGGGTTGCATTTGCAGCCGTCTCGGCGACGCTTTGGTCAAGCGGTTCCAGCATTGGGTTGGCGTCCAGCTCGTTCTGCACCACCGCTTCGAGCTCAGGCAATGAGAGTTGCAAGATCTTGATTGCTTGCTGTAGCTGCGGCGTCATGACGAGCTGTTGCCGCAACCTGAGGTCGTGTCCGAGTTTTACTTCGAGAGCCATCGGTATCTGTCGTACTCACTTCGTCTTGTCGGCCAATGCTTCATTATCGCGAGTTTTGGACTGCTGAGGGAAGATCACAGCTTTGGCCGCTTCGACGTTGCTTTTCCCGGTGTCCAGGTGGACCGTAATCCTGGTGCCGGCAATCTGATCGCTGGCGTCATGGCAGATTGGGCTGCCGGTTAGAATGACCGTGTGCTGCCGCTGGTCCATAACGGCATGATCGCTGGTGCACCATCGCACGCCTTGGCTGATGTGGACATTGCCATCGGCGGCCATGTTCTGTACCTCATGGAAATCCTTGCCATACTTGACGTTAAGCTTATTACTGGTGAGCGCGCCGTCAGCTTGGGTGGCATGAACGTGTCCATTGAACAGAACCGCATTCTGTTTGTAATCTAGCGCCAACGAATCTGATTGTATGCTGATTGGACCTCTGTTGCTGTTGGAAAAAGAGCCAAAAGGCGTCTGGCTATCTTGGTCTTTCGAGCCGCCTGGCGTGGATTTATCGCGGCTATCGGCTACATAGGCTCGGTCTGTTTTGCCCACCGCGGTTTTTTCCGCTTTTTCGGTTTTGACCTTCTTTTGAATTGGAAAACGGTTCCCGGCGGCGATCGGGGCTCCCGTTAAAGTTTGCGCACACAAGGGGTCGCAGTTGACGCCGAACCACAGCGCGAACGCAACCACGGCTGCAAAAACGGCGGCCATCCTGCTTGAAGAATACTGGCTCAAGCGGAGCCCGTCAGCCGCCGGATCGCTCAATTATTTGTCCTCGTCTACCACTCATACCAACCGAGGCGTCACGGTTAAAATCGGGTTATCCGCACCAAATCCTCAAGAGGCTTTCGCGCCAGCAGGACGTCGCCTTTGGTCGATCACGGTCTTTACCTGTTTCAGCAATTGGAAAGTTTGCGCCTTGGGATGGCCGCTAAGTCCAATGCCCGCAACGTCAAGGCCGGGGCCGTTGATTTTAACTGCTCCAGGGGCATGCAGTTGGTCGTCGTCGGGTAAAAATGTAGCCGTGTCCGTCATTAGAACGAAATCGCCGTAATCGACTGTCAGGCCGCCGCTCATCTCCGCCCTGCTTATATGGTTTCCGTGAACTGTCAGCACCGCACGGGATGCGGTTAGTGACAGATGTTTTCCGTCTGGCACGGTCATTGACAGTTGCGGCCGGACCAACAGAATACTGGTCTTGTCGTTCGAGTAGCTGGCATCGTTAGCTTTGAGCACCCATCGACTCTGATCTCCCCGCATCTGCGTCCAGTTGAAATTGCGAGCATGTAGCAGGGCACCCGGGACAATCGCGGCCACGGATTGCAATTTCTGCTGAGTCGATCGCTGGTGCACGACGAACACGGTACCCACAACAATAACCGTCAGGGCGGCTGTTCCGAAGAGTGCCAAGAATCTCGCTATACGACGTGGACTCATCACGTCACACCCGGATCGAGCTAGCAACCATTATGTTAGCTGTAAACCATAGAGTGCAGAGAGCGGGCGTCTAATTACATCAAAAACTAAAATAGCCAACCAACGAACAGGAGAATCAATCGATTGCAGTCGGCGAGAGTAGGATGGCTGAAACGCATGGGGTCAGACTGCAGGCGAGGTTACCTTAGGCCCGACTCAGCGCGACTTCATCGATCCGCCGCAGATCACGAAGCAATCCGGCCACCTGGTCCAGCGGATACGAATTCGGTCCGTCACTCAACGCCCGCTCGGGATCCTCGTGCACCTCCATGAAGATGGCATCGACGCCGACGGCTGCCGCGGCGCGCGCCAGAGGTGCGACAAACTCGCGCTGACCACCCGAGCGCTCTCCACCCGCGCCCGGAAGTTGCACTGAGTGGGTCGCGTCGAACACCACTGGATAGCCGAAGCTACGCATGATCACCAGGGAACGCATATCGCTGACGAGATTATTATAACCGAAACAGAAACCGCGCTCGGTTAATAAAATCTTCCGGCTACCACTGGCTTCGGCCTTGGCCACCACCGCCTTCATTTCCCAAGGGGCCAGGAATTGACCCTTTTTCAGGTTTACCACTCGCCCGGTCGCGGCGGCTGCGCTCACCAGGTCTGTCTGGCGCGAGAGCAGCGCCGGAATTTGAAGTATGTCAACGACCTCGGCGGCGAACAATGCCTGTTGTGGCTCGTGAACATCTGTGAGCACAGGCAAGCCGGTTTCGCGTTTGACCCGTTCGAGTATACGAATTCCAGCCTCCAGCCCCGGGCCGCGAAACGAGGAATGGCTGGTGCGATTGGCCTTGTCGAACGATGATTTGAAGACCAGCGGTAAACCTACTTCGCGTGAGATCTGCGCGAGGCGCTCCGCATGCCGGAGAGCGGACTCCGCGCTCTCTATCACGCAAGGACCGGCGATTATGGCGAGCCCAGGCCCGCCGAACATCACACGTCCAGCTTCGACTTTCGCCACTCTCATGAGGCGGTTCGCAGCGCACGCACCTTGGTGTGATTCGGCGTAATCTCGCCGCGCCGAGCCACCGCAGCTCGAATCAGGCCTCGGAAGAGTGGATGGCATTCGAGTGGACGTGACTTAAGCTCCGGATGGTATTGGCAGCCAAGAAACCACGGATGGTCCGGCAACTCAATGATCTCGACCAGGGTATCGTCAGGAGAGGTCCCGGTCGCCTTAAAGCCCGCTTTCTCCAGCGCTGGACGATAGTGATTGTTTACCTCCAGTCGATGACGATGGCGTTCCGAAATGCGGCTACGGCGGTACAGCGAAGCGGCCAATGACCCGGGCCGAATCACACATGGATACGCTCCCAAGCGCATGGTGGCACCCTTTTTGTCGATATCGCGCTGACCTTCCATAAAGTCGATCACGGCGTCGGGTGTATTTGGATCGACTTCACGCGAATTCGCGCGCTTGATTCCCAGCACGTTGCGGGCGTACTCGATCACCATCATTTGCATCCCGAGGCAAATTCCCAGGATTGGGATTAAGTTCTCGCGCGCGTAACGCACGGCCCGCACTTTGCCCTCAATACCACGTTCGCCGAAACCACCTGGAATTATGATTGCGTGCGCGTTAGCCAATCTCGCCGGATTGCCTTTTTCCAACTCTTCGGCATCAACGTAATCAATATGGACCCGCGCCTCGTTCGCAATCGCTCCGTGAGCTATCGCTTCGTGCAGGCTTTTGTATGAGTCGACCAGGTTTACGTATTTGCCGACAACTGCCACATTAACCGAGAGGCGGGGATTCTGTGCAGTTTTTACCAGCCGGCGCCATTGAGCCAGATTTGGCTGGCCGGTCCAGATATTCAGCTTTTCCACCACCCGTTGATCAAGCCCTTCGTCAAGGAATTTGAGTGGAACTTCGTAGATAGTCTCAACATCCTGCGCCGCGATCACGCAATTTTCTTCAACATTGCAGAAATGCGCGATCTTGGTGCGGAATTTCTTTTCCAAAGGCCGATCACATCGGCACAGCAGGATATCGGGCTGGATCCCGAGGCCGGTGAGTTCCTTAACACTGTGCTGAGTAGGTTTAGTCTTTAGTTCGCCGGCCGCCGGGATGAACGGAACCAGGGTGAGGTGAATGTACAAAACGTTCTCGCGTCCCAGATCCCAGCGAAATTCCCTCATCGCTTCGAGAAAGGGCAGGCTCTCGATATCACCCACGGTGCCACCGACCTCAACGATGCACAGATCATTGCCTTCGGCCGCGAGCAGAATTCGACGTTTGATCTCGTCGGTAATATGGGGTATCACCTGCACCGTAGCCCCGAGGTAGTCGCCGCGCCGCTCCTTTTCGATGACAGTGTCGTAGATCTGGCCAGTGGTGCAGTTGTTACGCCGACTAGTGGTGGTCCGCACGAAACGCTCGTAATGGCCAAGGTCAAGATCGGTTTCGGCGCCGTCATCGGTGACGAAGACCTCGCCATGCTGGAGTGGCGACATTGTCCCCGGATCGACGTTGATATAGGGGTCCATTTTGAGCAACGTGACTTTGAGGCCGCGCGATTCGAGCAGCGTGCCGAGCGAAGCTGCCGCGAGACCCTTGCCCAGCGATGAGACCACACCGCCAGTTACGAAAATGAATTTGGTCTTTCCGCGTTCCACCTCTTTCCTCCGCTTACACTTCCTCCACCGTTCTAAATACCTCGCTGACCTTGACGTCTCGGCTTCCGCTCGAGTGTGGCTTTCGGGCTACGCGCTGCTCCGTAGTTTCGCTAATCCGCTGCCTCAATGTTGGCTCGGGCCAGATCTTCCGGCGTGTCGACCTCAAGTGATGGTGCTACTGAGCCGACCACCCTGATTTGATATCCATGCTCCATCGCGCGCAATTGTTCCAGCTTTTCGGTCTGCTCCAAACGCCCCGGCGCCAGTGTCCCAAAGCTCAAAAGAAAGTCACGGCGGAAACCATACACTGCCACGTGCCGCAGCGCGCCACGTGGTACCCCGCTGCTGTCGCGGAGGAACGGAATCGGGCTACGCGAGAAATACAGAGCATAGCCCTGGTTATTACAAACGATCTTGACTTTATTCGGGTTGCGCCATTCGTCAAAATCCATGATCGGAGCGCCCAGCGTCGCCATCGAGAGTGCAGGCTCGGCTGTCATTATCTTCACCACGGCATCGATGTCTTCGGGCGCAACGAAGGGCTGGTCGCCCTGTACATTTAGATAAATGTCCGCAGGTACCCGGCACGCGACCTCGGCGATGCGGTCAGTGCCGCTCGCGTGTGAACTGGCCGTCATCTCTACTTCGCCACCCGCGTCGCATACCGCGCTGGCTATGCGTTCATCGTCGGTTGCAATCAACACGCGCTGCAACAAACGAGCTTTACGAGTCTGTTGCCAGACCCGCACAATCATTGGAACACCGGCAATGTCGGCCAAGGCTTTCCCTGGAAGGCGAGTAGAACCAAAGCGCGCCGGGATCACCGCAATTACGACGTTCACCGTCGCCGACCTTGTTTGAAAAATCGGACAAGAAGGGGCACGAACAACCCTAGCGGGTGTAGCCGATAGTTGTCAAATTTTACGGCGCCATCAATTCACAGTGCCCGCTGGGGCAACTGAACAACACCCGCAAGTGTAGGGGTACCAAGGAGCTGGTACTGTGGGCGCGAACCGAGACAAGGCTGCCGCTACGAGCCAGAGCCCTCCAGCCCACAGCGGCAGCTTGAACCGATGACAATCAAGAAGGCGATGCAGCGGGACTCGCCTCTCCTCCGGCAGGACTAGCCATACCACCCATTGGGCTGGCCTCCCCGGCGGGACTGGCTGCTTCGGACGGGGATGCCTCTGGAGATGAAGCAGTCCCTTGCTCCTTATTACAAGCCATCGCCGCAAAGAAGATTGACATGAGAGCCAGAATCAGGACTTTGCGCATACCTCCTCCTTGGGACCGCGCTTGGCCAATGCCCGGCGTTCAAATATTCCGCCAGAATACTTCACTCAAGCGAGCTACTCAAGCAAGCACACACGGCTGGCTTTCTAACTTTAACAATCTGGCTAAGGGTATAAATCTCAATAAGCTATTCTGGGAAATTGTCATGATTTTTTTGATTGCTGCAGCGAAACAATGTAGCATCGGTCTGGCGTGAATCAGCACAAAAGGCTGGAAAAGTGGTGGCACTGCGAGGGGTTATGTTGCCAGCTAGAATTGCCAATCCGGTCCAACGGGTGGTCGAACCCGAACTAGATATGGATCGACTTCGGCGGAGGCAATCGCCCGGAGTCAACACCTTCCGTGAACTGATGCGAAAGTTAGTCCCGGTCGGTCAATGGGCGCTACGCTCACCGATGAGGTCGATCGCCCGCGAAATCGAGGAAGCGTGGCCTGCGCGCGAACACTAAATAGTGCAGTCCACCGCCGGCAGCTCAGGGCTGCGTCGGGTCGCCCACCTGTTGCCGATGGCGCCACACGCGGCCCTCTAATTAATCTGCATGAGTCGGACTCGTGATCTTTTCTCCTCGATGCGCCTCCGACTGTCTGGCGTAAGCGGTCTTAGCGATCGAGCCGTGCTATCAGACGTTCGAGCCGATCGAACGCCTCGTTCAGGTTCTCACGCGACGTCGCGTAGCTCAGCCGTACGTGCTCTGACGCCCCGAAGTCATTGCCGCCTACCAAGGCAACGTGCGCTTCGTTCAGTGCCACATCAGCGAAGGTATCGCCGTCGGTAATCGTTCTGCCGTGCAGATTTGTGCCCAGCACGCCGGTAATACTTGGGAACGCGTAGAAGGCGCCTTGTGGGACATTGGGCAAATGAAAGCCAGGTAGTCGGCGCACGCGTTGCACAACCAATTCCCGGCGAGCGCGGAACTCCTCGACCATTCTCCCGACCTCATCTTGTGGCCCGGTCAAAGCCTCGACAGCAGCCACCTGGGTAATCGAATTCGGGTTGCCGCTGTTCTGACTTTGCAGGCGGGCGGCTGCGGAAATCACTTCGCTTGGTCCGGCGGCGAATCCGATGCGCCATCCAGTCATTGCGTAAGCCTTGGATAACGAATTGAAGACGATGCCCTGCTGTTTAAGCCGCGGCTCGATTTGGAAAATGTGCGGTACGAAACCATCGTACACGATATGTTCGTAGACGTCGTCAGACATTACCCAAATGTTTGTCTCGACCAGCGCTTTAGCGAGTTCAGACAATTGAGCGGCGGAATAGACCGCTCCGGTCGGATTCGATGGTGAGACCAGGATTACACCCCGTGTCCGAGGATTAATCGCCCGGCGTAGACGGTCGGGGTCGAGTAAAAAACCCTGTTCCTCGGGACATCGCACAGGAATCGGCAGCGCTCCTGACAAACTCACCATCGCGGAAAAGCTGACCCATGCTGGAGTGGGGATTATAACCTCGTCTCCCTCGTCGAAGAGCGCGTTGATTACGTTCGCTTCGGCCTGTTTGCCGCCGGCGGATGCGAGAATCTGCCGCGCATCGTAAACAAGTTCGTTGTCACGTTTGAGCTTGTAGCTGATCGCAGCTTTCAACTCAGCGATGCCACTTACCGGAGTGTAATGGGTGCGTCCTTCAGCCAGTGCGCGCCGCGCTGCGTCCTTGATCCGATCCGGGGTATCGAAGTCTGGTTCACCCGCCGCCAACGGCATCACGTCGATTCCTGCCGCCCGCATCTCGGTGGCGCGCGCATCAGCTGCCAGCGTGGCAGAGTGTTTGATTGCGGCTATCCTGCGATTGAGCTTTATCATTAAGCTCTACATTTACCCGACCAGGCCCCCCGAAGCGAGATTGAGCAGGTCAATCACTCAGCGGCTTGCGTGCTGTGCACAATCTCGCGGCAATACCGATGATACTAGGCTCGCCCTCAGCCTCGCTTCGTGGGGCGTTCAGCGACCGAGCCGCTCACGGCGGCCACCACTATTGTAATCCGCACGTCGAAGACCTCATTTTTGCGCGCAGGTCGTAGACTCGTTTGGCGGGCGCCACCTGGTTGCACCCAGCGCCCTTAGGCGCTAGGGCATTCGTCAGACTGCGGGCGGGCCTTGATTCGCAGGGTCAGCGGCGCTTTGGCTAACTGATTGCCCGACCCATATACGTCAAGCGGGACGCCTGCCCGCGACAGATGCGATATCGGCCTGGCGAGATACCGAACTCGGTGCGGAAGCTGCGGATGAAGTTCGAGAGATCGTCAAAACCGACGTCCAATGCAATTTCAGTGATAGGGTCTCGGCTCGTGACGAGGCGTTCGGCCGCATGTCGCAGACGCGTGCGCAGGAGCCACTGATGCGGGGTAATACCGGTCACGCGCTTGAAGGTACGCAGGAAATGATATCGGCTAAGACCTGCCGCGCGTGAAAGGTCGTCAAGCGATGTCGGTTCTGCGCTGCTGGCCTCCAATTGGCGCAAAACGCGCGAGATTCTACTCGCATCGCGCGCAACGTCTGTGGCCATTTGCGTAGGCGCGCTCGCGATCCCAATGACAGCCCCGGCCAACTCGAGTGCGATCTCTTCCATGGAATCGGAAGACGAGCCCTTCGTCCTCATGGCCGTGTTGGCCGCTATCCACGCGCGTGCGCTCAGCGGAGCAAGCATTCGCAGTGGAGGGAGCCGGTCGATTATCAGCGTAGATGCGGCTCCCACGTCGCGAGCCACTCGTTGGAACAGTTCCTCATCGAATTGGAACGAAAGACAGCGATCGCCATCACCATGCTTATGGGAGCACTCGAACGCTTGCCCAGCGTTGCCCAGCAGTACAGTGCCCGACGACATCAACGAGGAGCCGTGCGCGCTACGATAAACGAAACTCCCTGCCAGGACGAACGAGATCGAAGGCGCCCTGAAATGCTCTTCGAACGGGCGGTCGCCCGGGCCGTAGGTACACACGATATCGACCATTCGCCAGCCGTCTCCGGCCGCAACTGCCTGGGCTTGGGATGCACCTTGCGAACCGCTCTGCGCTTTCCGGGCGAGAGCCAGCGATAGCGGGTTCCGATTGGATGTCGCAGCCGAAAGCAATTTTTACCAAGTCTTCGAATGCGGCGATTGCTAAAAACGACGCTGCCGATAAAAGCACGCAGGTAGTGAACACCTGCCGTATTTCTAAACTTTTCACAGGAGAGGGTTATGAGCAACACGACCTTTGCGGGTGGATGCGCATGCGGGGCCATCCGCTACAAACTCACGGAACACCCGTTGATCGTTCACGCCTGTCACTGTCGCGACTGTCAGCGGATCACGGGCAGCGCTTTCGTGATCAATCTTTGGATCGAAAGAAAGCTCGTCGAAGCCAACCTCGCGCCGAAATCGTTCAGGCTAACGGCCGGTACTGGTAAACCTCACGACGTGTTTTTCTGCGAAAAATGCGGAACTTACCTGTGGAGCTTTTATCACGCGGCGCCCGGCGATGCCTTGTTCGTCCGTGCCGGTACTCTCGATCAGCCGGAGAAGGTGCGGCCCGATGTTCATATCTTCACGCGCAGCAAACTGCCGTGGCTGCAACTGCCAAAAGATGTGCCCGCATTCGAAACGTTCTACAAAATCGACGAAATCTGGACGGCGGAGAGCAAGGAGCGGCTGCGGCGAAATACGGGCGAACCCCGGTAAGCGAGTCTCGCAAAACGCCGTCAATGGGAGAACTGCGCGTGAGCATTAGCTTACGCATAGAGCAGGTATGAAGATGCTCCGTCATGTTTCCATTGGAGTCGAGGATCTCGCGAAGTCGCGGCGCTTCTATGACGGGGCACTCGAACCGCTCGGCTACAAGTGCCTGGTCGAGAGCCAAGAATATCTCGCCTACGGCACCGCGACACCCGAGTTTTGGGTGCTTGCAGTGAACCATCCCGTGCCCGCCGACAACGAGTCCGGACTACATTTTTGTTTCGACGCAACTCGCCGAGCCGGCGTTAATGCGTTCCACCGGGCAGCGATAGCGGCCGGGGGGGCGTGATAACGGCAAGCCGGGAATCCGTAAGGACTACGGGCGACAACTATTATGCGGCATTCGTATCCGATCCTGACGGCTATCGGGTCGAAGCTTACACCAATAGCGCGCAGTAGCTTCCCCGCCGGCCGGGATGCTGAACCAGCGGGCGGCGATGAGGTCAAGCATCGCCGCCTGGATGGAGAAGGACCAATGCAGCGTTGGCGGTCCTCGATTGGACAACCTTCCGCACATTTTGTACTTTCCTCGCAGGTGCGCTTTGACGCACAGTTTTGCGGATCCGAAGGGAGGTTTGCTTAATGTCGAGCATGCCACGAATGCTTGAGGGATATCGGGTGCTGGATTTCACGCAATTTGTCGCCGGTCCAACTTGCACCAGGCTGCTGGGCGAGATGGGCGCCGAAGTAGTCAAGCTGGAATTGGCACCTGACGGCGACCGCGTACGTGCTGGAGGACTCAAGCCGCTGCAACCCGAACATAGAAACACCACCATCAGCAGTTATTATCTGCAACACGACCACAGTAAGCTCAGCTTTGCGATTGATATGAAAAAGGCCCGCGCACGAGAACTGGTGCGCGCTATGATTCCCAAATTTGACGTGCTGGTCGAAAATTTTGCTCCTGGGGTGATCAAGCGCCTGGGTTTCGGCTACGACGACGTCAGGCAACTCAATCCGAAAATTATAATGTGTTCAATTTCGATGGGCGGCCAGACGGGACCATTGTCTGACAAAGCCGGCTACGACTATATCGGCCAGGCTTATGCAGGGATTACCGACGGCATCGGCGAGCCCGATCGCGCGCCAGCGGTGACGACGATGGCTATCGGCGACATTTCAGCCGGTGTCGCCTCGGCGATGGCGATTGGGTTTGCCTTGCTCCATCGTGAGCGTACCGGCGAGGGACAATATCTCGACGCGTCGCTGATTGACACCTACTTCCATATGCACGAAGACTCGGTACCGCGAGTCTCGTTGCGCGGCGACAAGTATCAGCCGACGCGTGGCGGCTCTCAGCATCCTGGCGGCGGTCCGACCGGGATTTATCATTATCGCGGCTCGCAATACGTCTATCTGTGCGTGCCGACGGCCCATCAATGGGTCCAGCTAGCGCGCGCGATGGGCGCGCCGGAGCTGGCGACGGATCCACGCTTCAAGAGTGCACGCGGCCGGCGCGACAACAATGCCGAATTGCAGAAGATAATCGAAGATTGGCTCGCGAGCTTCCCAACCCGCGACGACGCTATCGCAGCGCTGGACAAAGAGCGCGTGCCCTGCGCGCCAGTGTTGACGGTCAATGAGGCCCTCAAACATCCACATCTGAACGAGCGCAAGACCGTGCGCTGGGTCAATGATCCGTTGCTCGGCGAAGTTGCGATTCCTGGTGTCCCCGTGAAATTCTCGGCCTGGCCCGATCGTACGCAAGTGCGCGCGGCCCGGCTTGGCGAGGATAATGAGCGGATCCTCCACCAGTATCTAAACATGCCCGACGAGCAAATCCGCCAACTTTATTTGGAAGGGGTGCTGGTCCGAGATCCAACTATTGGCCCGAACACTGTCGGCGCGTGAACGGAGGAAGGGATGGGAGCAGCGTCACGAGCACGCGCAGTAATGCTCCTTACAGGCCGTCTCTGATACTGGCGATAGGTGCGGCGCTGATGCTTTTGCGCCCACCGGCCTGGGCGCAATCCGTTCTTCAGTATCACTCCTCGCCCGGCCGCGCGGGAAACTATGTGGTACCGGGGTTTACCCCGGATCGCGCCCGCTCGATGCATCTGGATCGCGCCTTCGACGGACGCGTCGGCGGGCACGTTTACGCGCAGCCGCTGCTGTTCAATGAAGCGGGTAGGGAGCTGTTAGTCGTTGCAACGGAGAACAATGTCGTCGATGCTCTTGACGCGCGGACTGGCAGGCTGGTCTGGCAGAAATCACTTGGAAAGGCGGTAACATCCACGATGCTGCCGTGCGGCAACATCAATCCGCTCGGTATCACCGGAACGCCCGCAATCGATGATTCACGACGTGCGATTTATCTGGATGGGATGGTCCTGACTCAGGATGGGCCGCAGCATCTGGTCTTTGGTTTGTCATTGGAAAAAGGTCAGATCCTCCCTGGCTTCCCAGTGAATGTGGCGCACGCGCTGGCCGTCAGGGGGCCGCAGTTTATCCCGAGCGATCAGAATCAGCGGGGTGCGCTGCTAATAATACAAAACACGGTATACATTCCTTACGGCGGACATTTCGGTGATTGCGGTCATTATCATGGCTGGGTCGTGGGCGTCGGCCTCGATGAGCCCCATCGCGTTATCACGTGGAGCACGCGCGCGGCGGGTGGTGGAATCTGGGCTCCAGGCGGTGTTGTTAGCGACGGCCATTCACTGTTCGCTGCTACCGGCAATACCTTTGACACTCCCCAGTGGGGTGGCGGGGAAGCAGTAATCCGCCTTAGCCTCGACCTAAAACCGCCGATGAGCACTCGCGACTATTTCGCCGCGTCCGACTGGCGCATGCTCGATCGGCGCGACGCCGACCTCGGCGGGACGGCCCCGCTGCCTTTCGACTTGAATGGTTCGGCGGGCGGCGCGCATTTGATGCTCGCGCTTGGCAAGGACGGCAAAGCCTATCTGCTTAACCGTGACAATCTCGGCGGGGTCGGGGGAGGGTTGGCGACAAGACAAGTTTCAAGCGACGAGATCAAAACGGCCCCGGTGGTTTACCCGGCTCCTGATGGTGGCGCATTTGTCGTATTCGCGGGCGGAGGGATCAATTGTCCAGCCGCAGCCATTTCGCATCCTTCAATCGCCGCACTCAAGTTTCAGACCCACTACAAGCCGGCGATTTTGACTGCGTGGTGCGCCTCGCTCGATGGGAGCGGGGCGCCTATCGTGACCACTACCGACGGCCGTTCAGATGCAATTGTCTGGATAGTAGGAGCCGAGGGTGATGATCGTCTGCATGCGTTTCGAGGCAACACTGGTGAATCGTTACTCGCTGAGCCACAAGTCCGGCTGCAAGGTCTGCGGCATTTTGCGACGATCGTAGCAACGCAGCAGCATCTGTTTGTCCCCGCCGATGGGAAGATCTACGCCTTCACGCCGTAGCCAATCTTGTCATCCTGGCTAGCAGAGGCGGAGCTCAGCCAGGACACAGAATTTGCAGGCAACCATATGGACGAAACAAATACTGTCTCCCTTCCCCGCGGAGTCGCACGACCCGGGCTGATTGCGACCTGGATGCAGGCGAGCCGCGCATGGACACTGGCGATGCCCTTCATGAGCGTCTCAGTTGGAACCGCCGCGGCGTTGCGCAATGGATTCTTCTCGCCATGGATGTACGCGGCTGCGGCCGGTAGTGCGGTCGCATTGCAGGCCGGTGCCAACATGGTCAATGACTATTATGATTTCGTCAATGGCACTGACTCAGCCGACTGGAATGCGCCCGAGAGCTTCGGCCCTGGTCTCGTAATTCAGCGGGGTTATCTGCGCCCGGAACAAGTGTGGTGGGGCGGACTCGTCGCACTGGTATTCGGCTCTGCTCTTGGGCTTATTCTGGTCGCGGTCTGTGGCTGGCCGGTGCTCGTGCTGGGGCTCCTCGGGGTTGCCGGCGCCTACTTCTACACCGGAGCGCCGTTGCAGCTGGCCTACCGTGGTCTCGGCGATCTAATGGTGTTTACCCTGATGGGGCCCGGCTATGTGCTCGGCGCGTATTATGTTCAGGCGCTCAGTTTTTCGCCGACCGCTCTGGTCGCATCGCTGCCGATGGGCTTTCTTTGCTCGGGCGTACTGCAGGCGAACAATCTGCGCGATATCGAAAACGATCGCGCACATGGCAAGCGCACGTTCGCTGTCCTTATTGGACGGAAGGCGGCGACAATCGAACTGATTTGTTCGGATCTCGGCGCCTATCTCGCAACCATTGCCGGCGTGATCGCGAGGGTGCTTCCGTGGCCGGCGTTAGCAGTCATTATCACTGCGCCCCGTGCGATCGACCAAATTCGCCTGGTGTCTCCTGGCGCCGATGCCGAAAGCCACAATCGAGCCATGAACCGCTCAGGTCAGCTGCAGTTCGAATTGGGCGTGCTGCTCGTAATTGCCTTTGTGCTGGGCAGACTGTTCGGTTGGTGAAGCGGTTCTGGAGATTAAATCCCTATAAGATTCGCCTTCTCAATTGTGTTGCGGATAATGCGCACTGAGGCGGCATCGATCATCACGCCTTCAAAAGTGACCGCACCGAGGCCTTCAGCCTCCGCCCTCGCGTAGGCGGCTTCCAGCCGGCGTGCGCGATCAACCTCCTCCTTTGTCGGAGAGTAGATCTCATTGGCCATATCAATTTGGCTTGGATGGATAGCCCATTTGCCAACGAAGCCCATCGTCGCTGAGCGCGTCGCTTCTTCGCGGTAGCCGGCGGGATTGCGGAAGTCGGCATAGGGTCCGTCGATTGCGTCTATTCCAGCAGCGCGCGCCGCTACGATGATCTTGCTCCGAGCGTAATGCCAAATATCGCCCGGATAGGTCGATATAGTGCCGCCAATCGTCGTCATCCGCACGCCCTGAGACGCACTGAAATCGCCCGGTCCGAAAATGATCGCTTCGAGCCGGGACGAGGAGCGCGCAATTTCTTCGACGTTGATTAGCGCCTGCACCTCCTCGATCAGGACTTCGAGAGCGATACGCCGCTTGAGCCTCATCCGTGTTTCAATCTGCGTCAACAGCGTATCGACCCAGAAAACGTCATGGGCAGCCTTGACCTTGGGAATGATTATGAGGTCCAAGTACTCGCCCGCCTGTTCGACCACTTCGATCACATCCTGGTAGGCGTACTCGGTTTCGATATTGTTCATACGGAAGGCACGGGTCTTTTTGCCCCAATTGAGCGTGCGCAGCGCCTCGATAACCTTGCCGCGTGCTTCAACCTTCTGGTTGGGTGCGACAGCATCTTCCAGATCGAGAAACACCACGTCGGCGTGGGTGCCGAGAGCCTTCTCGATCATTTTCTCACTGCTGCCGGGGGTCGATAGTTCGCATCTTCGCAGACGCATCTTCATTGCTCCTCGGTTCAGCTCCGAATAGCCGCCAAGGTTGCGGGGCATCTTTGTCGTGTCTCATTACGCTATACTGCCGCCGCGGGAAAATCGACCCCCGCATTACAGGCGCGGCCCGCTTACGCGAATCGAGTGGCCGCGCCATCTGATGCAGTGTGCTATTTCCCAAGACTAGGCGCCCAAGGCCCGCGTCCCTTGCCAGGTCACGACGAGCGCACCCGCTTCTCAGTGTCTGTGAGTCTGCCCAGGAGTTCCTTCATATCCTGAGCATGCTGCGCTTCAACCGCCAGAATATCCTGCATGACCTTGCGCGTGGTTAAATCGCCATCACCGAGCCAGTAGATAATCTCGGAGTAAAATTCCACGGCGATGCGCTCCGCTATCAAGTCCTCTCTAATCATTTCCGTCAGCGTTCCCGGCTCCTTGTATTCCGAGCGGCTGCGTGACGTAAGCGCCGCAGGGTTGAAGTCCGGCGCGCCATTTAGCTGAACAATCCTGGCTGCGACCATATCCGCATGCTGCTGCGCTTCTTGGGCGTGTTGAAGAAATTCTGGTTTGATGGCTTCTGAATTGATTCCGGATGCGCGGTAATAGTGACTCTTGTAGCGCAGCATGCAAACCAGTTCGGTCGCGAGGACTTCATTGAGAATTCCGATCACTTGAGACCGGTCGGCCTTATAGTCTTCAGTAACCGCACCGCTCTCGATATGCTGCCGGGCACGCTCTCTCATCTCGTGAACACTCGCGAGAGCATGTTGGCCGAAATCAGTAACCGTCTGCTGCTTGGGGGTGTTTGCACTCATTCCGCTTCTCCTTTACTCGCATCACCGCATTCATGATTCAAAAGAGGTTAGACCGTGCAAAGCTTGGGCCGCGCTGATATTGCGCAAACACAATCCAAATCGCATTGGTCAGCTTTTATGGAGGCGTTACAAACCTGCTCGTTGCCCTATTCCTTGTAGTTCTCGCCGAGGCTCATGATTACGAGCGCAGTCGGTTCGGCCTGAGGCGGCCTTAAGTCCGCGGAGGCGTGATCATCCCTACGTGCTGTCTGGCCAGAGGATGTCCGTTGATCTACGTTATTTTTCCGCGGTCCGGATGATTGGCGATTAGAGTTCGTCGCCGTCTTTAGAACGTTGGCAGGTGCTGCACTTCCTTATATTTATGGTAACCAGGGCCGACTCCATACTCCATGATGCCGTAGCCAAGGTCGTTGCCGCAGCGCCATTCGATCAAGTGATCGCTAAGCGTACTCGCCTCGGCCAGCACCTTGGGGTTGCTCAAATCCCAAGCGTCGTACTCGCTATAATACGCCCCTTTGTTGTCGCCGTGATACCAGCCGCGGTAGCCGCCGTAACCGCCGCCTTTCAGATGCCATCGGGGCGCCAGCGTTACAAACGAAACTTCGCGGTCCTGTCCATTCTTGAAGAAGAGTCGAATATGTCCGCCTGTTAGCGTCTGGACCGGACCGCTGCCGTCCCAGCGGAACTCCTGTTCAGTCTTGTCCAGACGCCAGCCCGGGTCGTTAGTCGCGCCGAGGGGCACGGCTTTCTCGCCGCTCAAATAGGTATATTTTCCTGGCCCGCGTTCGACGAACCGCCAATGGAGCGCGTAATCGCGGAACTGCGCCACCGACCAGCTAAACAGAAATGGAGCGAAAGTACTGCGCCTGGCATCGGTCGCATCGGTGCGCAATGGCCGGCGCGTGCCCCATGAACGGTCACGATGCCCCCACCAGTTTTCCTCGTCGAGCGAAATGGTTTTGCCGCCAAATTGGAGAATGCCGCGGCCGCGCCCTGCCTGATCGAAGCGCGAAATGTCCTGCACCACGCGGCCGCCACTCTCACGGAAATCATGTTCCTCTTCGTGAGGATTCATCGTCGCCGTCCATTCTATGTCGAGTAGCAGGCCTGAAGGATTCTCGTCGAGTTTGAGCCGCAACCGTTTCAGGCCTTCAAGCAATTCGACCGAGAGCGGACCGATTCTTACATCAGCGATATTGGGTCGGAGTATCCGCGACGCGCGAAAATTATATTGCCTGCCGAGGTGCCATACAGTGGCGAATCCGTCCTGCACGTTTTTGTTGGGATATTGGCCCACGCCGAAACCGACAATCGTGTCCCGGTCGCGGACGTTGTAAATGCTGACGTAGATACGTTCCGTCCATTCGGGATTGTCAGTATGCACGTGGTCCATCGTGTTGGGCAGTTGATGGCATAGGAGTTCGTCCCATTTGCTCAGCATCGCATTCTCCTTGAGTATCGAAAGGCTACCCTCCTGTAAGGCGTTGGGCAATTTGACCGCAGCGGTACAGAGTAGCCGCGCTCTTTTGGGCCGTGACCTAGCTGGCCGGAATCTAAGGCACGCACTTTCCTGGCCGGCATCGATCGCGGACAATGCGAACTGCTGGAGACGATCGCGAAATGAGATTCATACCGCAGACTGACGCTGACGTTGCGGCGATGCTCGAGATGATCGGGGTTTCCAGTATCGACGAGCTCCTCGGGCGGGTGCCGGCCAGCCTGCGCGCCAGCGCGACAATAAACCTGCCGCATGGACTTGGCGAACCAGAGGTGGTCGCCGAGTTGTCCGCGCTAGCGGCACAAAATCGTGGCGTCCACGAATTCGCAAGCTTCCTCGGCGGGGGTTCCTATCGCCATTACGTGCCTGCCGCCGTGCGTGCGATAACTGCGCGCGCCGAGTTTGCGACCGGCTATACGCCGTACCAGCCTGAGGCGAGCCAGGGCACCACTCAGGCCATTTTTGAATTCCAGACGCTGCTTGCCCAGCTCACCGGAATGGACGTCGCCAACGCAAGCATGTACGACGGTGCTTCGGCGTGCGCTGAAGCAGTATTGATGGCGCGCCGGCTCCTGCCAAAGCGTGCAATTGTAGGCCTCGCGCGCACTCTATGGCCCGATTACCGCGCCACGATTCGCACCTATCTTGGAGTGCAGCCCGAAATCCAACTAATTGAGCTTCCGTTTGACCGCGCCACGGGAGCCGCGGGCCTTGATGCACTCGAAAAGCTGGCTGATGACCGCCTTCTCTGCGTGGTCATTGGTTATCCCAACGTGTTTGGAGTCATCGAACCGCTGGGTCGAATCGCCCAAACAGTACATAGTGCTGGTGGCCTTTTGATTTCGGCAACCGCCGAGGGGCTGGCACTCGGACTGCTGAAAACGCCAGCCGAGTTGGGAGCCGATATCGCCGTCGGCGAGGGCCAGAGTTTCGGGCTTGCGCCGCAGTTCGGCGGTCCCGGCCTTGGTTTCATGGCAACGCGGCTCGCGCATGTCCGCCAAATGCCTGGGCGCCTGATGGGTGAGACGATCGACGCGCGCGGCCAGCGCGCCTACTGTCTGACCCTCGCAACTCGTGAGCAGCATATCAGGCGCGAGCGGGCGACCTCGAACATATGCACCAACCATTCGTTGTGCGCACTCGCCGCAGCTGTGTACCTCGCTCTGATGGGACGGCATGGGCTGCGCAAACTGGCGGCCCGTAATGTTGAACTCGCACATACGGCGGCCGAGAAGCTCGAAGCCGCCGGAATTCGGCACCGCTTCAGTGGTATGTTCTTTAACGAGTTCGTCGCTTCCCTGTCTGATCCATCCAAGGCGCTGGCGCAAGCTGAACAATGCGGGGTGATCGCCGGTAGCGCAATGGCGCGTGATTATCCCGAACTTGCCGACGGACTATTGATTTCCGCCACAGAACTGAATTCGCTGAGGGAAATTGACTTGTTGTGCAACGCGCTGGTGGGAGCGAGTTGATGGTGAAGGCGGAGAAGATCACAGAAAGCGCAGCGGCCTTAGCTGCACATCAACCGGTGATTAACCTCAAAGGGAATTCGGGTGAAGTGCCGTTGATTTTCGAGGAAACGTCGCCGGGACGATCCGGCATCGACTTGCTTGCCGGCGATGAGAGCGAGCGGCGCGCGTGTGAGCTTCTCGGCGAGGAACATTGCCGCACCGATATCGAGGGCTTTCCGGAATTGAGCGAGCCGCAGGTGGTCAGACATTTTCTGCGTCTGTCGCAAATGAATTTCGGACAGGCGCTCCAGTTTTATCCGCTTGGCTCATGCACGATGAAATACAATCCGGTCGTTAACGACGAGCTCGCTGCGCTTAACGGCTTCGCTGCATTGCATCCACTCACACCGGTCCATCTGGCGCAGGGTGCGCTTGAACTGATGGCGCGGTTGGAGCGGGCGCTGGCCGAAATAACCGGGATGGACGCCGTTTCGCTCCATCCGGCCGCCGGCGCCCAGGGTGAGCTGGCCGGCTTGCTCATCGTGCGCGCCGCGCAACGCAAGCTCGGCTGCGTCCGCCATAAGGTCATCATCCCCGACACAGCTCACGGCACTAATCCGGCAAGTTGCACGTTGGCCGGATTTCACGTCGTCGTAGCTAAATCGAACCGGCGCGGTTACCTGGAAGCAGGCGAGATTCGCCGGTTGCTCGACGATGATGTGGCCGCGCTGATGGTGACCAATCCCAATACCATGGGAATTTTCGAACCCGAGATCGAGGAAATCGCCGCGGCACTACATGAGCGTAACGCGATGCTCTATCTCGACGGCGCCAACATGAATGCGCTGATGGGAATCGCGAAGCCCGGACATATGGGGGCCGATATCGTGCAGCTCAATCTGCATAAGACTTTCTCGACCCCGCACGGTGGTGGTGGTCCTGGTGCGGGTCCGATCGCGGTCAGGCAACATTTGGAGCCGTTTTTGCCGCTGCCACGCATCTCTGCTGTCGGCGGGACCTGGCAGTTCGCCTACGATCGGCCGGATTCAATCGGGCGCTTGCGCGCATTCCATGGTAATTTCGGGGTGTTGGTGCGAGCCTACGCCTATATTGTGGCGTTAGGCCGGGACGGACTCACAGATGTGAGCCGGCGCGCGATACTCAACGCTAATTATCTGCGTAGGCGGCTGGAAGATTGCTTTCCAAGCGCCTCGCCCGAGCCCTCGATGCATGAATGCGTGCTGATGCATGAACTCGAAGCTCGCGTACATGTAACCACACTAGACTTAGCGAAACGGCTGCTCGACTTTGGAATACATCCACCCACGATCTATTTCCCGCTGGTGGTTCACGGTGCACTGATGATCGAACCGACCGAAACTGAAAGTCGTGAGACGCTCGACCGCTTCGTTGAGGTCATGCGCCAAATCTATGACGAGGCCCTGAACCGGCCCGAAACCGTGCGCACGGCGCCCCACACATTGCATCTTGGACGGGTAGACGAAGCCACCGCCGCCCGCCATCCGATTCTGCGCTGGACCCCGCCCACCAGCTAACGGTCGAGCCGGGTCTCGCTTTGCCGGTGCGCCCATCGGAGTACAAGTGCCGTCAACTGCGGTTCACCCAGTTTCCGACCGAGCTTTTGAGCTGGATGTTCGAGCAGGTTTATTTCTCTTCTCGTCGGATTATCCACACATCGAGGGTGGACAAAATCCGCGCAAGCGCTCCGAGTCAACGATGCAAGGCCAGCGAGGAAATCAAGGAACTTTTCTGCGCCACCAATTCGCGGATCTGATGGGCTATTGCCTAATTTGGCGCCAGGCATGTTAAGCTCCGGCTGAGCCGTGTTTTTGATCCGATCGCGGAGCATAATCCGCGCCTAGTCATCGTTATCTGCTCGTTGTTATCTGCTCGTTTGAGGCGCCGAGCCCCTCGTGCCCAGCAGGTATATCCCGCCGGCGAGCGGGGTTGACAGCACCATCGCAAGGGCCAGGCCGCCGATGACTGCCAGTGCTAACGGTTGCTGTACGCGAGCACCCGCTCCCAAGGCGAGTGCCAGCGGGAAAAGTCCGGCGGCCGTTGCCACCGTCGTCATCAGGATCGGGCGCAAGCGAATGCTCGCAGCATTGGTCAACGCCAGGCGAGGATCTCTACCATGCGCAACTTCCCCTTCGGCATGGTCAAGCAGGAGAATGCCGTTTTTGGCGGTAATGCCAGCAACCATGATGATGCCCATGAAGGATGAGATGTTCAGTGTGATTCCGGTCATATCCAGTGCGAGGAAACTGCCAGCGAGACATGAGAGTGCGCCGAGCAGCACCGCAATCACAGGAGTAAGCCGCCCGAATTCCCACACCAGGATTAAAAACATCCCGACGATACTCGCCACCAGAACCAGCGCCAGTTGATGGAAGGCCTTTTGCTGTTCGGCGTAAAGCCCACTGTATTCGAGCGTTACTCCGGGCGGCAGTGTCAGGGAGCGCAGTTTTACCTGAACTTGATTGATGGCGCTGCCTAGATCGGTCCCTTCGACTCGGGCGGTGACGCGAACCACCGGCCGCAAGCGCTCGCGGTCGAGTTCTGCACTCTCGCCCAACCATTGCAGCATTGCGACCGATGAGAGGGGCACCTGGCCGTTATCAGGTGTTTTCAACATGACCTCAGGTAGCAGGTCGAGGCGTTCGCGATATTCTGACGGGTAGCGCACCAGGACCGGATAAAGGCGGTCGCCGACGCGAAGCTGGGTGGCAACGGTGCCTTCGACTACGGAGCGCAATGCTGCCCGAATCTCATCGGCGTTGAATCCGTAACGTTGCGCGCCGCTTTCGTCGACCACGATCTGTTCCTCTGGATTGCTCAACACGATCCCGTTCCTGACGTCGACCAAGCCCGGGATGGTTTTGAGTCGGGTCGCGATATCCCGAGCCGTGGCTTCGATGGTCTTTTGGTCGGCTCCGAATACATCGACCACGACCGGCTCAGGCGTGCCCGAAAGATCGCCGATCAGGTCCTGCAGCACTTGCGAGAACTCGATCTGCACGTGCGGCACGGTCGCGAGAATACGGCTTCGTACCGACTTGATGATCTCGTCTATGCTGCGGCTACGATTGCTAGTGAGACGCACCGAAAAATCGCCCCGGTTGGATTCCGTCAAAAAAAAGCCGAGCTGAGTGCCAGTGCGCCGCGAAAAGGCTATTACCTCGGGTGTTGCCTTGAGTATTTTTTCTGTCTGGGCGAGCAGTTCCTGCGTATCGTCCAAGGTACTCTCGGGCGGCGTACTATAGTCAAGCACAAATGCGCCCTCGTCGAGCGCCGGCAAATAGTCAGTCCCCATCGTCTGGTATAGCCAATACGCCAGTCCGAGCAGAACCATTGCGGCTAGGGGCGCCAGTGCCGGAACGCGCAGAAACGGCCGGAGAAGAGCCAGATACGCGCGCTGCAGAGTTCCATAGAGGCGGCCCGCCGGATGTGGCGGCCGGCGGAGTCTCTGGACCAGAAGTTCCAGTGTGGGATTGAAAAACAATGCGAGCAGCAAAGATGCGAACAGGCCCGAGCCCAGCGTCAGGGCGAGCGCGCGGAAAAAACTCCCGGTCACCCCGGATAGCAGGACCAGCGGCGCAAACACGACCACTACCGTGGCCGTCGACGCGATCAACGGCCGCGTCAGCTCCCGCAGCGCCTCGGAGACGCCGGCCTCGCCGCGCGCGCCGCGCTCATGCGCGCGATGGATCGCCTCGAGCATCACAATGGCATCGTCGATGAAGAGGCCGATTCCCGCGGCGAGGCCTCCGAGGGTCATCATGTTGAAAGTCGCCCCGGCGGCCTTCATTACCACGAAGGTGATAGCGATCGTACAAGGGACTATGATTGCGGCAGCCAGCGCGCTCATCACGCTCCAGGTGAAAAGGAACACCACTACTACCGACAGCAGCAGCCCAAGTAGGATGGCGTCGCGCACGCTGCGAAAAGACTCACTCACCAGCGACGCCTGATCGTATGAAAATGAGAAGCGCACATCAGGATAACGCATACGGAATTGATCGACTATCGCATGCGCCTCAGTCGAAATCTCCACGGTATTGCCGTCCGGCAGCTGGGAAAGGTTGACCAGTACGGCAGGCCCGTTTTCACAGGAAGTTCGAATGTAGTCCTCGACAATGCCTATTTCCACACGGGCAACATCGCGCACGTACACCGGTTGACCCCCGACCCGGGCGACCGCCACCGCGGCGAGCTGGTCCGCGTCGTGAAGATTCGCCGTCACTACCGTCAGCAGCATCCGATGCTTGTCCATCACGCGCCCGGCTGACTCGATCACATTTGCATTCGAGAGCCCATTGACGACATCGCTGGCGCTGAGCCCGTGCTGCAGCATTTTTGCCGGGTCGAGCCATACGGTGAACTGACGGTACTTGGCGCCGACCGTCTCAACGCGGTAAACGCCCGCGAGTCGATGCAGGCTCGGCACCAGGTCATACTGCGCAATATCGGTAAGTTCGGGCAGAGTGCGGTCACGCGAACCCAGGCTGATATCCAGAATCGGAAAAGTTCCGGTAGTCAGCAAGCGCGACTGCACGTTGCTGCCGGCGGGCAGACTGGCGCGCACTTCGCCGAGCGTGTTGTTGAGCAATTGGAAGCTCGACACCGGATCGCTACCTTCGGCAAATGTCACGTCGATTTCCGAACTGCCTCGGGTAGTAGTCGATCTCACCTGGCTGACGCCCATGGCGCCGTATGCGGCTTCTTCCAGCGGACGCGTTACCGCCACCAGCATCTGAGCAGATGGGAGATCTCCGCTCTCAGCGAGAATGATCGCACGGTTGAATTGAATCTGCGGGAACACCGCGCTGGGAATTGACTGCGCGAGTATGATACCGAGGAGCGAACCGGCGATCACGGCGAAGAGCGCGAGCAATGAATTGCGGCGGCTCACGGGGAATGCTCAGTCTCTCCGGCAAACTGAGATTGGATCACAGGAACAAATGTCCGGCATTTGCATGACCGCTGCTGCCGCTGCGCGCTAACCCCGAGTTTAAGCTCTCTTGGGCTGCAAGCTCACGTTGACTTTCAGGCCATCAGACAACGCATAGCCGCCTGAAGTAATTACTATTTGGCCGGCTTGAACTCCTGAAGTAGTCTGGACTTCGGTCGGACTCCGCATGCCGACAGTTACCGTCTTGCGATGCGCCAGGCCGTCGTTTCCAGCCACGAAGACATAGAAGCGGTGATCGGCCGCATCTTCGAAAAGCGCGGCCGCGGGAATCATGGTCGCGTTGAGCACAGACTTGATCGTGATAGTCACCTCGACCGGTGCGCCCGACTCATCAATACGTTCACGGCCTGTAAATTCGATGCGCGCTGGTGAAGTAGCTCCGGCCTGGCTGAAGGTCGGTGAAATGCCGGCGACCCGCGCGGTAAACTCAAGTCCGGGATGTAGCGGCGAGGTTATGAACGCTTCCATCCCAGGCCGCAGCGTGGCGAGATCGTCAACCGGGACCGCTGCATTTACGAAAATGCTCCTCGGGTCGATCAAATCGGCCAACTGATCGAGGTCGGCCACCAACTGGCCGGGACTTACTATTCGTTGGGCGACAATCGCGTCTTCTGGTATCGTCACCGGCACGCCGGCGCCATAGGCGTAACGATTAACAGATTCAGTCAGGCTGGGCGCGTCGGTTGGATCTACCTGCCGGGCCACCGCCAGTCCATTTTCAGCGGCTTCCACCTCGCGGCTGAAAAGATGCGCGACGATTTCCCCGCGCCGGACGCGATCGCCCGTCTGAATGTTAAGGCCGACGACGCGTCCGGCGGCAGGGGCTCGCAAGGAAATATGGCGTCGCGCCACGGTTTCGCCCAGCAACCGCAATTCGCTGTGCATCGGTTTAATGGCAACTCTGACGCCGCTCACCGCCATTGTAATCGTGGGCGGCTCGGCCGCCTTGTCTTCGTTGTCCGAAGGACCGGAATGACATCCAGCGAGGACCACGGCGAGAATTGCCACCAGCGGAATCGCGAGAGTTTTTTTGTTCGCGAGCGCTGCGGGGTTCATTGCAGAAGACCGAGAATCATCCGCGCTTGAGCGGCGGCCTGGCGCGCATTGAATTCCTGATCGTAACGAGCGACCCGCAGATTTTCCGCCTGCTGGTAGGCATTAGTTACTTCCAATATGGTTACGTTCCCGCCACCCAGAAAGCGCGTCCAATCCAGCGCAAACGCGTCGCTGGCACTCTGCTGCGAATGGTGCAAAATCGCGAGCTGGTCGAGCGCACCCTGATAGCGGACGTTTACCGCCGCCAGGTCGCGTTTCACTTGCAACTCGATCTGCCCTTGCTGCGCCAGCGCGGCGCGCTCACCGGCTAGTGCCTGATCGATATGAGAGCGGACGAGGCCGCCCTGAAAAATCGGTACCGCAACTGCGCCGTCGTAAGATGCGCCGAAGTGATGGCCGAAAGTCTTGGGCGGGTTGACCCCTTGCCAGCCGGTGGTCAACGTCAGGTTCAGGTTCGGAACGCGCTCGGCCCGCGCAGCATCAACCGCGAGTTTAGCCGCCTGCAGTTGGCGGACCGCCGCCTGGTAGGCTGGGGTTCGGGCGAAATCGCCGGTTGGCGGCGGTGGCAATCCGGAAACCTCGGCGACCACGAGGCTGGTATCGCCGAAATCGCCGATCATCGAGCCCAGTAAGATGGAGGCCTGTGCTTGCGCCTGGCGGCCTGCTGCGAGCGACAGCTCGGCCGCATCACGTGTCACCCGCAGCGTCAGAACGTCGTTGGCAATTGCGCGTCCACTGCGCTGCAGCGCTTCGACGATATTGACGTATTTTGCGAGACGGCCGGCGCTCGTGGCCAATTCCGCTTGAGTCTCGCTTTCACGCAGCAGATCGAAATATGCGACGGTTGTGTCAAACACAACTTGCGCTTGGGCAGCCTTGAGGCCAAGGGTCGCCGCCTGCGCTGCATACCGTGCAGCGCGAAGCAGAGCGCTCCGTCTGCCACCGTCGAACGCTGTGTAGGTAAGAGCGAATTGCCCCTGGGTGAGCCCGCCATTGCTGATTGTCTTGTCGTAGCCGGAGGGCTGATAGTATTCGCCGTTCCCGGAAATCCATGGGAAAAGCGGTGCGCGCGCTTCCTCGATACGCCCGCGGTTTAGGTCAGTTTGTGCAGCAGCCGACTCCAGCGAGGGAGCGACCTTTAAAGCACGCGCGATTGCTTCATCCAGTGTGATGCCTTTTGCAGCCATCGCATCGCGCCGCGAGACGGCGGCGAGTACGAGTGGTAGCGAGAATGCGGCAAGGGTCAGCCAACCGCGCCGGCACAGCATAGAGGGATAATACCAAGCACCGACACCCAGCCCTAATTAATAAATGTTAAGGTTGAGCAACAGTTGCCACACCCCTCGGGCCGCGTATTCGATGCATCAGGAACCCGATTCACTCAAGGCGTGTGAACCGAGGTAAGATTGCAGCGATTCGATCTTCTAAGTCTTAGCTCGGGCGTCCGTTACCCTTAACGTTAACCGGCAACGCCGGGAGCATGACTACGAATTCGCTGCCGCCGCCGGGTTGGTTGGCGGCGCTGATCTCGCCGCCGTGCAGCTCCACAATCTCGCGGCACAGGCTGAGTCCGAGGCCCTTGCCCGCTTGATGGCGGCCACTGCGGCCACGGAAGAATCGCTCGAAGATAAACGGCAGTTCCTCCTGCTCTAATCCCGGACCGGAGTCCGCAATGCGTAATGTCACACGGCCGTTGTGCGATTTCAGCGCGATCCGAATCCATCCTTCTTCCGGCGTGAACTTCAATGCATTATCGAGCAGGTTGATCACGACGCGCCGCAGGTGGTCGCGATTGCCCTTCACACTGGCCGCGGTTGGTAGGTTGGTCTCGATCCTCAGGCGCTTCGAGGCCGCGAGCGGCTCGATTGCGTCGACGACTTCCTCAGTCAGCCCGCGGAGGTCGATTGGTCCGCCATCGCAAGACAGCTCCTGGTCGAGGCGGGTGAGCGCCAGCAGATCATCCGCCAGTGTGCAGACCGCGGCGGCATCGCGCAGTGCCGTATTGAGCGCCCGGGCGTACTCGGCAGCGCTTCGTTCGCGGCCCAGGACAACTTCGATTCCGGTGCGGAGCACTGCGAGCGGGGTGCGCAGTTCGTGCGCGGCATCAGCCGCGAATCGGCGCTCAGTCGCCGAGGCCCGTTCGACTCGTTCCAGGAGCCCGTTAATAGCGCGAATCAGCCGGCCCAATTCGTCATCAGCCGGCGCCAGAGGCAGCCGGCGGCTAAGGTCGCGGGGTTTAATCTCGGCCAGACAGCCGGCGACGGTCACCAGCGGGCAGAGCGCCCGGCCGGCCAGCCAGTAGCCGATCGAGATGCTGCTGGCCAGCAAGACCGGTAGCACAAGCAATAAACTTGTTCGAAGACGGCTGACCGAGTCGCGCACGGCGCGTGCGTCAACCCCATCCACGAGATAGGCCGGAGCGCCATTCAACGGGAAGGGCATTATCGCGTAGCGGAAAATATCGTTGTAGCCATTTACGATCGTACGCTTGAGGCCGGCTTCTTTTAGGATCGGCACATCAGCACCTTGGTCTCCGGCCGCAGCGATTGTGCGCGCACCGACTACCACCCATACCCGGCGCCTCGGGCTTAGATCCCGCTCCTCGCTCAAGCGTGCGACCATCTGTGGGACATCGGCGCCGTGGGCAATTGTCTGGGCAGCGGTATCCGCCTCTTCCATCAGCGCACCGTCGAGCCGGCCCCATTGCTGGCGCTGGAACAAAAGAAACACCGCAACCGCGGCACCTAGCAGCAGCAGCGACAGCACCCCAGCCCAATAGAGGGTCAGCCGCACCCGGACAGTCATGTGGGTCTGCGCATCGAATAGCCGATGCCGCGCTGTGTGGTGATTAGCGGAATGCCGCCATCTTCGATCTTACGCCGGAGCCGATTAACAAAAACTTCGATCAAATTCGAGAGGTCGTTGTAAGCGGGACCCCAGACCACCTCGGTGATCATTGCACGCGTTACCGTCTGACCGACGTTGCGCATCAGCAACTCGAGCAGGAGCGTTTCCTTTGGGGAAAGACTTATCTCATGACCGCCCCGGCGCACGCGCCGAGTGACCGTATCGAACTCCAAGTCATCCACTTTGAGAACCGGTTGCACGGAAATAAGCCGTCGTCGTACGAGCGCCCGTATCCTCGCCAGTAGCTCTGCGAACGCGAATGGCTTGACCAGGTAATCGTCGGCGCCACACTCAAGCCCGACAACTCGCTCGTCAATCGAGCCGCGCGCCGTAAGGATGAGGACAGGGGTGGTATTGCCGGCGGTGCGGATTTCACGCAGCCACGTAATGCCGTCCTTTCCAGGTAAGCGGAGGTCGAGCACGATGGCGTCGAAATCGTTCATTACTAGCGTCTGTTCAGCTGCTTCAGCACTGCTGACGCCGCAAACGGAGAACTGATCCTCAGCGAGTCCCCGGCAGATGTTGTGGCGCAGCTTGACTTCGTCTTCGACGATCAGAAGGTGCAAGCACTCCATGAGTAGTTGTGAGCTTAGCATTAGTGAATGGCTCGGGCGCCCCGGTCTGCGTGCCTTAACTCTGCTGTGGCAGGATTCTCAGATTGCGAGAACGGAAAACGACAAAAGTGCTGATATGCGTCAAACAAGGCGATATAGGTAACCCGCCGCCTTCTGCCTCATGTCTGTCGATCCAGGCCACGGCGCGCCGACTCGCGGCTTCGAACCAAGATGGCACAGCTGGAGCCGTGCTCCGGAACAAACAAAGTTGCCTGACTGCTGGCTTTCCGGTTAGCTCTTCAGATGGGCCGTTTGTCTGCTCAAGGCAAGTATATCTACCAGGACGGGCAGAAGTTTTTCGCGCGCGGCGTCTCGTATGGCCCCTTTGCGCCGAATTCCCGACGTGAATCGTACCCCGAGCCGGACCGAGTCGCAGCTGATTTTGCCTTGATGGGCGAACTCGGTGCGAACCTGGTGCGGACCTATGTGATACCTCCGCCATGGATGTTCGAACTGGCGGCCAGATATGGGCTTCGGCTGATGCCGGGGGTTTCATGGCCTCAGCACCTGACTTTCTTAGACTCGCCCGAGATGGTGCGCGACATCCGCAACACGGTCCGGCGGGAAATTGCCGCGATGCGTCAGTTCAAAGAGGCGATCTTCGCCTACAGCATCGGCAATGAGATCCGTTCCGATATCGTTCGCTGGCATGGTCCGCGTGCGGTCAGCCGGTTGCTGGCTCAATTGTACGATATTGGCAAGGAACTCGATCCCGACGGGCTCTTTACCTATTCAAATTATCCCTCAGCCGAATATCTCGATCTGAGCTTTCTCGATGTGGCCAGCTTCAATGTATACCTGCACCGCGAGCCTGATTTCCGCCGTTATCTGACGCATCTGATGTCGATAACCGATGAACGCCCACTGGTGCTGAGCGAGACCGGTATCGACACAATTCGCGAGGGTGAGCCTCAGCAGGCGGAGGTGCTCAGCTGGCAGCCGCGCGCCGCATTGGAGTTGGGCCTGTCGGGTCTGGTGATTTTTGCGTTCACCGACGAATGGTTTCGTGGCGGCAGTGAGATCACTGATTGGGCGTTTGGCATCACCACCCGCGAGCGAGCGCCCAAACCCTCCTTTGCGGCTGTCAGCCGGATTTTCCGGGGCCCGTTGCCGCCAACGTTAACGTCTGCGCCAGCCGCATCCGTAGTAGTGCCGGCCTACGATGCCGTGCGAACGATTGGACGGTGTATAGAATCGCTGAAACGACTCAACTATCCCGATTACGAGATTATCGTGGTCGACGACGGTTCGACCGATTCCACTGCCGCAATCGCAGAATCCGCTGGGGCGCGCACGCTCAGGTTGCCGCATCGCGGACTGGCCGCTGCGCGTAATGCCGGATTGGCTGCCGCCCGCGGTCGCGTCATTGCGTTTATCGATGCCGACGCTGAGGCTGATCGTGATTGGCTGTACCATCTCGCCGAGGTCCTCACTCGGCGCCAAGCCGCTGCGGCGGGTGGACGGAATTTCGCGCCGCAATTGACTTCGACCGTGGCCGCAGCGATTGCTGCGGCACCAGGGCAGGCTCAAGAGGTTCGTTTGGGCGATCAGGACCTTGCACAGTTATGTGGCTGCAACATGGCGGTGGACAAGTCCAAACTCGGTCCCCGGCAACTCTTCGATTGTGCCTTTACGAATGCTGGAGACGACGTGGATTTTTCATGGCGTCTACGGGATGCGGAAATGACGCTTGCCTACGCGCCGGGCGCAATCGTCCTGCACGAGCGGCGTACGACAATTGGCGCTTACCTCAAACAGCAGCGCGGTTACGGGCTGGCGGAGGGCCTGTTGTTTCGCAAGTACCCTAACCGCCAGGGCCGGGTTTACGGTGACTCGAACTGGTATGCTCAGTGGTTCGGTGCCGGGTCGCGAATCTACTACGGTGCTTTCGGACGGGGATTATTCCAGACGATTTATCCTCGCTCCTGGTTGCCACCAGCCGCGCAGTTTCCGCTGACGCTTCAGTGGATCGCGCCCGCTTTAATCCTGGCAGTGACGGGCATTTTCGATAGATCTCTCGGCATTCTAGGGATAGCCGGGTTGTTAATTACGCTCTCGAGCGCAGTTGCAGGCGCGGCGGCCTCTGGCGGCAAACTCCGGGGCTTCGCCAGCAGGGCGATTTTGATCGGATTGTGGGTGTTAGGCCCGCTGTTACGGAGTTGGGAGCGCGAGTGGGTGAAGTGCAGTTTTTCGCCTGATGCATCCGGCACCGCCACATCCGCAGCCACGAGGTTGAGCGGAACGATTGCGTTGGTAGCATGGTCGCCGGAATCTCCGCCAGGAGACGCAATACCACCGAACGTTGTCGACGAGATGATGAAGGCACTGCATCTTGCGCTGATCCGGCGTGGTCTGGCAGTCGCCCGCGGAAGCAGTTACGATTCGTTCGATCTGCAGATTATCGTCGCTCCTTACGTTCGCATCGGCGTGCTCTTTCTGAACAGCGGCAGAGGTGTCTCGCTCGCGTGGCGGACTGGCGCGGATGGGCGGCGCATGGCCGCTTCTGTGACGGCCTTACTAATTTTGCTGCTGGCTGGCGGCCTCTCAATAGCCACCGCGCTCGCGATATGCGGGCTCGCTAGCGGTGCTTTTGCAGCAGTGGCATTGCGACGTGCCTCCCGAGTGCCCGCGGTCATCTGCGCAGCCGCTGCGGAGCTGGCGGAGCGAAGTAACATTGGAGCGCAGGCCGAACAGCAGTCACAGACGCCCACCCAATTGGGGGAGGCGGCGAACTGATGAAGACACTGCGGCTCTATAGCGATGTTTTTCGCCGAATGCGCAGGTACGGCGCGCGCCTGGTGACAGTCATCGTGGCTCTCCTTTTCTCTAGCATTATCGAGGCCGCCAAGCCTTGGCCGCTGAAAATCGTAATCGACAACGTCCTTCGCGCTCAACCACTAAGGCTGAGATCGCTTCCACCCCTCTCGCGCTATCAATTATTGCTCGGCGCCTGCGCTGGGCTGGTGCTCGTTTATCTGGTGGTAGGTGCAATCAATATCACGAGCAATTACGTCACTATCTCGATCGGGCAGCGGATGGTGAACGACATTCGCGCACAACTATTCGATCACTTGCAGCGCATGTCGCTGTCGTTCCATCGGCGCCGGGAAATCGGCGATTTAATGGTGCGAATTGCCTACGACACGATGTCAGTTCAAACAATCGCCATGAACGGGCTCTTACAGATGCTGTCGGCGGGAGCAATGCTTGCGGCGATGTTCTACGTGATGGTGCGGATGGATGTGGTCCTCACTCTAGCGGCGGTCGCGATTGTTCCAATCTTGCTTGTCCTGATCATGTCTATCAGCCGCACTATTGACCGCCTGTCGACCAGCGCCCGCATCAAGGAGAGCCGACTGTACACCGTAGCACATCAGACCCTCGCGGCGATTCACGTCGTCCAGGCGTTTACACGCGAGGCGGAATCCTATCGGCAATTCGTGCAGTCGAGCAGCGATAGCCTGGACCAAACGCTCAGAGTCTATGTTTTTCAGACGATGTACGCCGGCGCGGTCAGTCTCTTGATCGCAGCAGGTACCGCCACAGTCATCTACATTGGCGCACTGCACGTGATGAGCGGCGCGTTGACCATCGGTGGTCTGATCGTCTTCATCACCTATCTGGCCTCGCTGTATCAGCCCGTCAATCAGATCTTTCAGACCTATGGACTGGTGGAGAATGCGAAAGCCGGGCTGCGCCGGTGCCTGGAACTGCTCGAGATTGAACCTGAAGTGAGGGATCACCCTGGTGCGCGGCCGCTGCGTGAAGTGCGGGGCGACATCGATTTTGACAGCGTAGTTTTCGGTTACGACCCGTCCAGGCCAGTGCTGAAGGGCGTTAGCTTTCATGCCCAGGCCGGTCAGACAGTTGCGATTGTCGGACCCAGCGGTGCGGGCAAGACCACGATGGCCAGTTTGTTGATGCGCTTCTATGAGCCGCAACAAGGGGCGATTCGAATCGATCAACAAGACACGCGCGCGGCGACGCTGCGCTCGGTCCGCGGCTGCATCGCTACGGTCCTGCAGCCGCCGCTGGTGTTGGGCGCGACAGTGCGGGCTAATATTACGCTTGGCAATCCGGCGGCAGGCGAACGCGAGATTCGTAGCGCTGTTGAGGCTGCCCGTCTGACCGCCCTGATCGCTAAATTGCCAGGCGGTCTCGACGAACCTGTCGGCCAGGGCGGTCACAATCTCTCCGAGGGCGAAGCGCAGCGTTTAACTATCGCGCGCGCGCTGCTCAAGGACGCGCCTATTCTGATTATGGACGAGCCCACCAGCGCGCTTGACGCAGAAACCGAGTCGATGGTGATGGCGGCGGTGCAGTCGGCGATGCGCGGGCGTACAACGATAGTGATCGCACACCGTCTGTCGACGATTCAGAAGGCTGATCGGATTCTGGTGCTGCGCGATGGGCACATCGTGGAGCAGGGCCCGTTCGTAGAATTGCTCTCACGCGATGGATTCTTCAGTTACCTCTATAATCTGCAGGCCTGGAGCAAACGGGCTGCGGAAGCCTGAGGCTCTCGGGTGGTTTCGATGCGAGCAACACGAGTGTGGGGCAAAATGTCGCAGAGCGGCGGGGAAATCATCCAGACTTCGGCGCGGGGTTGGTATTCGCGGCCGGTCAGTACCGCGGCGAATGCTGCGCCGACCACAACATAGACATGAGAATAGAAACGTGCAGAGCGATGGGGGATGGCAGACAAGCATGGCGAATGAACCCGCCGGCGTATGCTCCCGTTTCTATCTCCTATAGTCCATCTGCTCTCTCTTTTGTTCCCGGCTTCACCCTGCTCGAACTGGCGGTAGTGCTTTTCATAATCGGCCTGGTATTGGCGATAGCGATGCCACACTTCGGCAGTTTCCAGGGCGCCGAGCTCAGAAGCGAAGCCCATCGGCTGGCTGCCCGCAGCCATTACCTGTACGAGGAAGCGGGCGCGCAAAAAGTCCTGCTGCGCCTGAACCTTGACCTCAATCACAGCACCTATTTTGTCACCCGGCTGGATCCGTTCGCGGTCGAACCGTCCTTCTTACCGGAAAGAGGGCCGGCCAGCGGGCTGGTGACGATGCCTGCCGACGTTCGGTTGCGCGATGTTTGGGTCGAGGGCGGCGGTGTGTTCCGCAGCGGAATCGCCCGATGTCAATTCTACCCGAGCGGTATGGCCGACGCCGCAGTTATCCACCTCTTTGACCGAAATGGTGATGTGATGACGCTCGGAATCGATCCGTTCAACGGCGCCGTCGCGATCATTTCCGGCGACCTCAGTCCGGCCGCGCTTCTGAAACAGACGAGGAGATGAGTGAACAGCCAGAGTAGGATCAAGTTAAGGAATTTACCGCTCGCCGGTCGTGGCTGTTCCCTAACCGCTTCGGCTGATGTGGGCTCTGAACCGCGCTTCTCGCACCTCTTTCCTCGCCCCTGCCGTCATGGGTTTACGCTGCTCGAGGTCATGATCGCGCTTGCGTTCATCGGGTTCGCCATGTTGGCGCTACTCTCATTGCATCACAGTGCCATGCAATCCGTCGCGCGGGCGCGGGAACTGACGCAAGCGGCAATGTTGGCGCAAGCGCTGATGACCGACGCGGAGCAAACGCGGTTTCCGGAACCCGGCCGGCTCGCTGGCGATTTTCGGAAAATGTACCCGGGCCAATATCCCAATTTCCGCTGGCAACGTATAGTCGAGCAGTCGGAGGAGTTCCCCGACATCCGCAGGGTTCGTATCATGTTATTTTACGGGCCCGGATTCCATCGTACGTTCGTTCTGACCGAATTCATGCACAACCCGCTTCCCCAGCTAAACCTTCCTAACGGATCGCCTGATCAGCAAAACGCGCCCCAACAGCCGGCGCCCGCCGAACAATGAGGTCGGCATTCGCCTGTATCGGCCGCGTCTCGGCAGGATTCACGCTGATCGAGATGATGCTCGCGGTCGCGGTTCTGGCGGTGATCCTGGTAATGCTCGCCGGTTCGTTCCATGCGGTTGCGACGAGCAAAGTGCAGGCCGAGCGCCATATAGTGGTTGATTCGACAGCACGTGCGATCCTGGCGGACATGACCAACGAAATCCGTGGTGCTGTCCAAACCGCGCTGCTTCCCAGCCGCGTGCTCATAATGGGCGAAGCTCATGGTCACGGTGGCCAAGTACTCGACTCAATTAGTATCTCAACGCTTAACCCCGGTCATCGCCGGACCCTGGAAGATTTCGGGCCGGAGGATACCGTCACATACACCACGGCACCGAATCCCGACCATCCGGGTTGGTTCCTGTTGCTGCGCAGCCAGAACAGCAGCCTTTTGGGGATTGGCACCGGGGTTAGTGCAAGGGAACCAGCGCTGCTGGCAGAGAATCTGCTGTCGCTGCGTATCCGCTACTTCGATGGCAATATTTGGGGCGAGAGTTGGAATTCGCAAAGCCTGCCGCCGGGCCGTCAATTACCCAATGAAGTCGGCATCGAGCTGACGATGGCACCGCGTTCGGGGGCACCGTTTTCGCTCGCGACAAAGGTCACGCTGCCGATGGCGTTTTTGCAATGGTGACCCGGAGCAGGCCTAGCATTGAATGAGACCGCGGCATAAATACGATCGCGGGATAGCGTTGCTGGCGACCTTGCTCGCTATCTCATTGATGACCTTATTAGTGGTGGAATTCAGTACCTCAGCCGCGCTCGGATATCGCGCGGCGGCCAATCAGGCCGACGAGCTACGCGCGTACTACCTCGCCCGTTCGGGCATCCAAATCGGCTTGGCCGTGCTGGCGCGAGATTCCGTCAGCAAGAGCCGTGCACAACATCAATATGAGAGCCTTGACCAGGTGTGGGCACAGCCCATTCCGCCGATTCCGGTGGACCGCGGCATGGTTTCGATGTCGATTGTCGATGAAGAGCGCAAACTCAATATCAATAAGCTCTTCAATCAGCAAAAGCGCGAACCGGACGAACAATTTGCCGCGATCGTCACGAGGTTATTATCAAATATCGGCTTGTCCCCCGCATTAGTGCCGATTCTGATAGATTGGCTTGACCCTGACAGCATCGAATCGGACGGAGGCGCCGAAGCAGACTATTATCTTCGCTTGCTACCGCCCTACGAGCCTCGCAACGGTCCAATGCCCACGATTGGTGATCTGCGCATGCTCAAGGGGATGGACGACATCACCTTCTTGCGGCTGAGTCGCTATCTCACGACAATGGATGTCGGCACCAGCCCCTGTTGCATCAACGCTAATACCGCCCTGCCCGAAGTATTGGCGGCACTAACGCCCGAATTGGAGGATAACGCCGACCTCGTTAAGCAGATCGTCGATGTGCGTGATATTCGCCCATTCAATCAGGTCACGGACTTGCTCAATTTACCCGGGATTAGCGCCATCGGTGAGCATCTTAAGCCATTTCTGGCCGTTACAAGCCAAGACTTCTTAATCACCGCGCAGGGCGATTTCGCCGGAGCTCGCAAGCGCATTTACGCCACCTTTCGCCGAAATCTGAACGGCACCGCGTTGCTCCTGAACTGGCATGAGGATTAACGCTTGAGCTCACAGTTACCGGTCGCCGAGAATCGCCGGCTTGGTCGTCCAAAACGGAGCGGCGGCAATCCTTCGCATTTGTTGAGGACAGACCGGACAGACTCTGTAGCGGTGCATGTCGGGTCGATGGAGAAATGGCACAACGAGTACTAGCGCTCGAAGTCAGCGGTGATCGCGTGCGCGCCGCGGTGGCCGAGCGCACCTATAAGACATTCGAGCTGGTCGCGGTCCACGAACAGGAACGTAGGGCCGGTGAGACTGACTTGAGCGACGCGCTCAGCCGTATAGCCAGCGTCGCCGGCCGGTGTGAGGTAGTAATTTCTTCGCTACCCGGTGAGTACGTCGCCAAACGATTACTGGCGCTGCCATTCACTGATCGGCGCCGGCTTCAGCAGGTGGTCGCGTTCGCACTGGAAGAACATTTGCCGTTCGCGGTGGATGATGCCGTAGTCGCATTCGCGCGAGTCGGGCAGGAGTCGAGCAACACGTTGGTTATAGCCGCGGCCGTCCGCCGCGACATCGTGCGCGAACATCTACAGTTGCTCGGCCGTGCCGGCCTTGATCCAAAAATTGTAACGCTGAGCGCCCTCGCATTGGCTGCAATGCTGACTCGCGCGCGCGACGGCAGCCCCAGCGCTCATTTGGTAATTGATATAGAAAGTGCGTGCACCTCAATCGTGCTCGTAGACTCGGCGGGGACGCCCCGAGCGATGCGCACCGTTGGGCACGGACTGGATTTCCACGTCAATGGCGCCCTGCACGCGCCAGCCACGAACGCGATTTTTGCCGCAGCTCGCCAAACGATGCTCGCCCACGGCGAGCAGGAACGGCCGGAACTCATTCTGGCGGGTGCGGCTGCAGAGACACCTGGAGTGCCGGATCTGGTCGCGCGGACACTGCAAGTGCCTATGCGCGATATTGGCGAGTTCGACTATTCTGCGCTGATTGGGGGTAGTGAGACGATTTCGAAGCGGTTCGCCGGATGCATCGCCATGCTGCTGGGGGAAGCTCCCTCGAGTCCCCTGGAACTGCTGAATTTCCGTCAAGGCGAGTTCGGGTTCCGCGGCCCCAGTGGCGCCACTGCTCCGCTTAGAATGCCGGCCCTGTTGGCCAGTTTGGCAGCATTTGCGGGAATCCTGCAATTTTCGCTGGGGCTCGCCGTGAGCGCGCGTCAATTACATTTGCTTGATCGACAGGTCCGGAAGATTACCGCTCCAGCGCTGGGAAAGGTCGATCCGGCGACGGCGCAAGCCAATCTTAAGGCTAAATTAGCTGATATAAGCAACCGACTGCGTCTGATGGGCGGGAACGTCGGACACGGTTCACCGCTGGACGTTCTGGAAGCGCTTTCTCGTGTGATGCCACCTGGAATGCCAGCGGAAGTAGAAATGATTCAAATCGATGACGGTGGAATGAAGCTGGAGGGCGAGGCTGACTCCTTCACCACCGTCGACCAAGTCAAACGAGCACTCGAACGAAATGGCGACTTTGGCCAGGTTCAGCTGGATCATGCTGCCGCCAGTTCAGAGCCGGGCAAAGTTGACTTCCATCTGAGTGCTACACTCGATTAGCCGAAACGTGCCCACTATGCAGCTTAGAATTCGACATTTTCTGCCGCGTCCGCAGGCAGCCGCCGTATGGTCCCGACTCAGTTCGGCCTGCGAACCGTATATCGTTCGGGGGCGCGCGGCGGTGGGCCCTTATTGGCAGCAAGCGACCGATTGGTATCAGAAACGCGAACCGCGCGAGAAGCTGTTGTTGCGTCTGCTGAGCGCGGTAGTCACCCTTCTATTCGTTTATAACGTATTGTATGTGCCCGCGCGAGGATGGCGCGAGGCACTGGCCGAGCGCGTGGCAACGCGGCAGCAGCAAGTCATGCGTCTGCGTGGCATGATGCGGAGTTATGAACGATTGCGCGTCGAACTCGCTTCGACGCAAAAGCGTACGGTTCCGGGCGGCAAGGATCCCGCGCTTTTCTCGGTGCTGGAGATGACCCTTACGAACATTGTCGGGCGCGCCAAAATCGCGTCGATCACGCCCAGCGAGCACCAGGTTCCGGGTGGTTTTGAGCAATATACTGTAGACGTGAAACTCAACGAAATCGCGCTGCCGCAGATAGTAGATACACTTTACAACCTGCAAACGCTTAATGTTCCGGTCAGTATTTCCAGTCTTCAAATCCATCAGCACGCACGCGATTCTCACTCGTACGACGTCGACTTGACTTGCATGGCTCTAGGCAAGACCGGCTAGACTATCCGCAGCTGTCTCATCGTGCGATGAAAGTTGGGCTGCACGGATCGAAAAGCGAGGCGTACGTTCCATCGGCGTCGAAATTTCCCTATCACAGGCGTCCTGGAGTCCCCCAGCGCAAGCGCCGTTTGCTCCTGGCCGGGTACGGCGTCTTCGCCGCGATATTGTTTGTTGCATTTGTCACGGCCAGTTTCCCTTATGCCGACACTATCTCGGCGCTTGTCGCCCCGATGAGAATGAAAGTGGTTTTTCAACGGCAAGCGATGAACTTTCCCATCGGCGCGCGACTGGGAAACGTCCGCTTGATCTCAATCCCCAACGAACGGTTGTTGCTCCAAAGTCCCGACGTTACGGTCTCGCCAGGCGTCGCCTGGTTTTTCCTTGGCCGGCCCAGCGTTAGAATCCGCGCACAGATTTGTGGAGGCGTGATCGATGCGGCCATCCGCCAGTATGCACGAGCCACAATTGTCAATTTCGACCTCGATTCGCTCGACCTCGAACATATCAGCCGGGAGGCTGGTAAGCTGGAGTTCCCTGCGTCAGGCAAGGGCAATGATGAAGGGGATGCTCCGCATCAGCTTGGTGTAGTTTTGAGCGGTGAACTCTCGGGCAGCGGTTCAGCGCAGGTCATGGGCCCGGACATCATCGGGGGCAGCGCGAGCATGATTCTTCTCGGCCGTAATGTTAAAATCGCGATCGTAAATGGCCTCCCACCACTTGAGCTAGGCGTCATCCGTGGCAAGGTGCTGCTTGTACAAGGCGTCGCGATCTTGCAAGGCGTGAGAGCCTACGGTCCGGATGGCGATCTCGAGGCCAATGGGGAGATTCAGCTCGCGCCGGATGTCGCTAACAGTACAGTAGAACTCACCTTGACGTTGATGCCAACCGCCAAGGGCCGAGCAAGCTTCGGCTTCCTATTGAATATGCTGCCCCATGCCCCAAGCGAGGGCCCCTATCATCTGCAAGGCGCCCTGACCGGCCCGTCGGTGAGCTGAAGGTCCGCCATTTTGTTGCTTGACGAGGAGAGGCTAACTGTCTTTAACTGGCGGCGCCGTCCGAAGCAGCGCTTGGCAAGCACTGATTGCTTCCGATGCCAGTCGAGGATGAGAAAACCCAGTGACTTTGCGCTGCTGGCGCTGACCCTGTTGGTTATCCTAATCGTGACCAGCCGGGGCCCGGCCACGGCTCAAACTCTGCGCGGTCTGAACGAAACCCTGGACCAGATCGAACCGGGCATCGCTCAAGGCATTTCCAACCCAGGCGCCGCGAGCGAGTCTATTGATCGGCTGGACCAGGCTGAGGCTGATTTCGCGCGAGTCGCCGAAGAGGGTAGGGTCGATCAGGAAGAGCTGCTCGTGACTTATCATCGACTCGAGCGAATGCTCGACCAGATGTACCAGACCTATCAGAACCGCAAGGACACCTGCATCAACACCATCGACCACGGAGGCAATTGCGATTACGAGGAGCCGGAACAATTGGCGCTGCGCGCGCTCTATCCGCTTTCATGGCTCAAATTCGAAGGAGCGGCGCTTTACAGGAGTCAACCGTACGAGGCCCGCCGCCTTTTAAACCAGGCGATCGACGGGTTTACCGATAGCACCCTGGTAATCCTCGCGCCTGAGCTTGTGCGCGAAAATCTGCTCGGGCGCGCATTTGCGGAGCGCGAGCTGGGCAAGTTTGACCAAAGCGAGTACTCAAGAGCGATCGCGGACTTTAAGCGGATCATGAAGGACGGGCCCACTCGTCAGTACCGGGCCGCAGAACAGGGACTGGCCGCTACCTACGCTGCGATGGGCCGGATCAACGAAGCTCAGGGACTCACCTCGCGCCTGGCCGAGGACACCAACGGGCCGCAGCAGCGGGGACTGGAGATGCTGCACCTGAAGGAATTGTTCCGTGCCGAAGCAGTGGAATCGAATCCGGCAAAACACGCGCAGTTACATCAGCAGATTCTGGACTTCATCCGCGCCCGCCAGAACGATAAGGATAGCTGGGCAGTGGCCGTTGCAGCGGCAGCACAATTTGCACGCGATCCGGTTGCCGAGTTCGGCGGCAGCAACGACAGCTTCCAGAACTGGTTTCTAGCTAACGTGCTCTATTACAAGCATCAGCCACTCGAGGCCGCGAAATATTATTGGGCAGCAGCGCAAAGCGGCAAGTATCCCAAGGCTTACAAGTATGCCGCCGACCTCTACTACTCCCAAGGGCGACTGGACATGGTGGAGAAAGTGGCTGATGAAATAGCCGGGCATCCGGATAGCCCGGATGCTCAGTGGGCAGCATACATGCGCTTTAAGATCCCGCGCATCGAATGGGAACGAGGCGGAAAACGGAGCGCCGCTTTGGAAACTCGCTGGGTCGATGGGGCGCAGAACTACCTTAAGCACTATTCGCATGGACAATACGCGTTCGAGCCGCGTTTCAGGCTGGCTGAGATGCTTCAGCGCAAGGGTCAGTATTTGATGGCAGCAAGCGAATACGAGCAGGTTGCGGGCAATGCAGATTATGCATTCACAGCGCGGTTCAATGCGGCGCAATGCTATTATCGTGCTCTGGGGCCTGAGGGGACGCGGAATAAGCCAGGTGGTCCGTTGGCGGCGTCTCCGCTCTCTGAGACCCGCACGGCCGCAATGCACGCTCTGCGGCAGGCGATAAATCTGGAGCCGTCGGCCGAACGCTATGCCTCAATCTCGCAACGCCGGGCGCTGCATGAGAGCCGCGGCCGCGCAATTCTGATGCTGGCTACCCTGCTTGAAAGTGAACCCGCCGTGGACTACCGGCAGGTCGCCGGACTGTTCGCGGGGTACGAGGCCCAGTACCCGTCGATGAGTCAGCATTTCAATGAGATCTTCGAATGGCGCGTCGAGGCGCTCCGCCAGACCGCGCAATATGCCGAACTTGAGCGCGAGCTCGCGAACCTTGTGGCGCATGACGCTGGAGCTCCGGCGCAAAACGATTACATCAAGGGAATTGGGCTGGATTTTTGGAAAGCCCACCAGGCGAAACAGCGCGCTGTCGCCTACGCCGATTCCATGGAGGATGCCAAGCTGACTGCGATAACCTACGAATATTTCGAGCGGCTGGTGCGCGAGGGTAAGATGCCTGCCAAGGATCTTACCGGCACCCTCTCAATCCTCGGCGAGTCATATCTCGTACAAGGCCAGGTCGACAAAGCGAACGCCATTTTCTCTCAGGTCGCACAGGCCGACCCAGGTTCTCCAGACGCCAACGCGGGACTCGCGCAGATCGCCCAGATGCGCAAAAATTACCGGGATGCACTAGATCTTTGGAGCCGAGTCGAGTCCATAGCTGCGGAGTCGGATCCCCTGTTCTATGAGGCCAAGTATCATATGGCCGAGATCTTTGCCCAGGAGGGTAACGTCAACAGCGCATGCAACAAATTGGCGGTTACGCGCAGCGAACATCCGAATCTCGGTTCACCGGCGATGAAGGCGCAATGGGGCGAGCTCCAGCATCGGGTCTGCATCAACCATCCTGAGGAGCAAGGGTGACGCAGCACAAACATTACCCGATAATGGGAAGACAGAGCCCCAGAGGGCAGCGGCCGCGCACATGGCAGGCTGGATGAAAAAATGCTCAAGAAAATTCATCATGTTGGGATAGTCGTGCCGGATTTGGAAACGGCAATGAGTATCTGGCGCGACCTGCTCGGCTTAGCTCTGGTTAAAACCGCCGTCGTGCAGGACCAGGGTGTTAAGGCCGCGCTGCTGAAAGCAGGGGAGAGTGAGATCGAATTGCTCGAACCAATCGTGCCCGAGAACGGGGTCGGCAAGTTTCTTGCCCGCCGCGGTGGCGGACTGCACCACGTTTGTTTTGAAACCGAAGACGTCGCGGGCGAATTGCGCCGGGCCCGGGCTAAAGGTATTCAAGTGATCGACCAGCAGCCACGGCCGGGGCTTGCCGGTATGATCTGCTTTCTACATCCCAAAGCCACTCGCGGGGTCCTGGTCGAGTACGCGCAACCGCAGTGAGACTGCGCTGAATTCAGCCGCTAAGCCGAGGCCGTAGAAGCCGCCGGGAGCAGAGGAAGTCTGCGACCTGCACTTTCAAATCGGGGAGTAAAGTTCGCTCATGCCAATCTATGAATATCATTGTGAGGATTGTGATAGCTCGTTCGAAGCGTTCGTGCAGGCCGGCCATCATGAAATCCAATGTCCATCATGCAACAGCGTGAAGATTAGCCGGGAGATGTCGGTGTTTGCTTCACGTGGCGGTATCAGCGCAGCAAAGCCTCACGGCGAAGCCGCGATGATGCGCGGTGCTGGCGGTTGCTGTGGCGGTTCCTGCGGCTGCCATTAGCAGAACGCCCAGTCGATTTTAGGGCATCGTTGGGGGGGATGCATCCATATGGTTTCCTGGGCTTTATACAGGTCGCCCTTATTGCACCTGCGCCAGCGTACGAGCAGATTGTGGAGGCTTCGAATAATGAAAAAGGCACCCTAGCCAGTGTCCGTGTGAAGCCTCGGGAATTCTGACCTTGTTCTTTTGGCCCGCGCCTTTCTATAAACCGAACGCGGCTGTGGCGCTCAAGCAGCCGAACATTCTGCTGAACGTTCTTGAGGTTTCGATCTACCGGTTTGGCCAATTCATAGAATAATTGGGGATGCTTTGTGCGGATCGCCTGCAGAAGAGTAAGGCGCTCTCGGGTCAGAAAATTGCGCGCCGCCTCAAGGCTGGTGAAATACACCCCTTCGCGTCGTTTAAACGTCCGCCGAATCGACTGCATTTTCGCCCAAGGTTAGGCTCGTTTCTGCAGTTGACCAAAAAACTCCAGCGCCTGCCGGATAGTAAACTCAGGCTTTTCTTCAGCGATGAAATGCCCGCATTGTTTGATCTCGCCTCCCTGGACATTCTCGGCCACCGCTTGCCAATTGGGCACGATGTTGCCCAAGAATGCCGCTCCGCCCCAAGCCATGACCGGTAGGGTGAGCTTGCGAGTGCAACTGCTCAGATTTTCAAGATCTTCCTGCAACGCGGTCCGATAATACTGAAGCCCTGCTCGTACCGCACCCGGTGCTGAATAGACGCGCACGTACTCTGCAATATCATCACTGCTGAAAACCGCCGGATTATAGTTGTAAGCGGTGGAGGAGTAGAAGTAACTGAGATACGCTTCGACATTAGCGCTGATCAGCTTCTCGGCCAAATCGGGTATTCCAGCATGGAAGAATACATGCCAGAGCTGCTTTGCGATCTCACGGTTGATTTTGCCACCGCTTCGCCCCAGGCCAGGAATTGCATCTAAGATCATCAGCCGCTCGACCAGCTCCGGGTGGTCGTAAGCCAGATAGTACGCGACGACGCCGCCCCAATCGTGGCCAGTCACCCCAATCTTACTGAAGCCCAGCGACTGCACCAGCGCGTACACATCGGAGGCGAGGGTGCGCTTGTCGTATCCGGTCGTTGGGCGGTCAGAGTTGCCCAGACCGCGCAGGTCCGGGGCAATTACTGTAAAGCGTTCGGCGAGGAAAGGAATAATCTTGCGCCACTCATAACAGCTCTGCGGCCATCCGTGTAAAAACACGAGCGGAAAGCCCGCACCTGCGATGACATAGTGCATGCGGAAGCCGTTTACGACCGCCACATGATGAGCACAAGGATCAGTCATGAGGAGACCCTCGGTCCGTTGGCAGACAGCCTGAAAGGTGAGTATGTTGGTATTGACACAAGCCTCTCCCTGCGCTAAATTATTATCATCATGGACAGCAAAGCCGAAGCTGGGTCGCCCGAAAGTTAATGCCTAAGTACTCGTTGGACGCGTTCGACCGACGCTTTCCGAACGAAAATGCCTGCAAGCAATATATCGTTGATATGCGCTGGTCTAATGGCGTGAAATGTCCGCGCTGTAAGGCCGACAAAATTTACAAATTGTCTAAGCCTTGGCACTGGCAGTGCCGCGTTTGCCAGAAGAACGGCTATCGATTCTCTGTGCTCGCAGGCACCATTTTTCAGGATACGAAGTACCCGCTGAAAACGTGGTTTAAGGTCGCCTATCTGATTCTGTCCAGCAAAAAAGGCATGTCGGCTTTGCAGCTATACCGGATGCTCGCACCTGGGAAAGGTTCGGACTATCGGACGTTCTGGTATATGGCGCACCGGCTTCGTGCTGCGATGAAGAACATGGAATGGGACTCGCTCATGGCCGAGGTCGAAGTTGATGAAACCTATGTCGGCGGGAAAGATAAGAACCGGCACTGGAATAAGCGCACGCATCAAACTGGCGGAGAAGCGGGAAGGTGCCCGTCATTGGAGCTATCAGCCGGAAGGGCAATGTCGTCTGTCAGGCAATTGAGAACACCAAGCGCGAGACTCTGAACAAGTTTGTGAAAGAGACTGTTAGCGACGATGTTACGTTACTGGCAACAGACGAGCATCCGGCCTACGGGAAGCTGAGCGACTATCCGCACGAAATCATTCAGCATCGCGATAACGTGTACGTGCGGGCAACGTCCACACTAATTCGATTGAGAATTTCTGGCCGCTCATGAAACGCGGGATTATCGGCACTTTCCACAATGTCAGCGCTGAATATCTGCCGCTGTATCTCGCGGAGTTTACCTTCCGGCACAACTTCCGTCAGGAGCACGATCCGTTTGCTCTTCTGATTAGAAACGTGTCTTCAAAGCAAGCCGCGGCCCGTGTTACAATAGCAACGTGCGGAAAACGCAAGCAAAGACCGCAACGAAACGAGACCGCGTCGAACAGGAAGCTCGCGAACGCCTCCAGAATCCTGACATGGGGCTATTTGACAGATTTATGCGAAACCTTGTAAGACAGCCGAGCAAAAATAAATCTGTGCATCACAAATAAGAAGGATTCGCTGACGTGGCCGAACGAAAAACGCTCAATCTCGGCGGGCGCAACGTGGAGGTTACCGAACTCGAGATTAAGCATCGTCGGCGAGAAGAGCCGAACGAATATGAGCTTGAGGACGGTACTATCATTCGCGTAAGCAGTCCAAGCTTGGTTGTTTACCGAATGGAGGGAGCGCCAGACCTAGAAGGGAATCCAACCTTTCTGGTTAAAACAGGTATTTCAACAGTTGTGGTTCGTCCCGCGCAGAAGCCTAACGGGTAAAGCCAAATGGCAGCAGCAGTTTCTCGTGATTTACAAGAAGCGATAGACGAAGACGCGCTTCAGCGACCACCGCAATTGTATGCGTCGCAAGCTTTGGAAGCAGGAATCCTGAGGCCTGTTTCTATTGAAACAGGTTTGGTTTCTGTTCAGCCAATATTCGTGGGACGAATAGACCAAGAACCAGCGATCAAACCCGCGGATGATTTCCATGGCTGGTTGCTCGATCAAGCTTCTGCCTTACGGGAGCGACGTTCCTCGTCGCTTGATTGGGACAATCTGGCAGAGGAACTGGAAGCGATGGCGGCCACGGACCGGCGTGAATTGCTGCGTCGTCTTACTACTTTATTTGAGCACTTGTTGAAGTTAGCTTATCAACCGGACGAGTTGCCTCAGCGAGGTAATGGGTGGCGAGGCACCGTTGTTCGTAGCCGTATTGAAGTTGAGCGGCTTCTAAATCAAAGTCCGGGATTAAAAGGCCAGATAGACGAGTATGCAGTTGATGCTTACCTTGGCGGTCGGCGAGCTGCGGGCGCAACCATGGGGTTTCGACGGAATCAATGGGAAACGATTTTGCCCGAAGTCAGTCCGTGGTCTATCGAGCGAGCCCTAGAAGCTGAATTCTTTCCTTCATAAAAAACCCAAGACAATGTTTGGGCCTGTCACGTCTGCCCCCGGTCTATCGCCCAGATGTGTCAATTGCAACATACTTCCTCTGAGAAACCTACCCTGCTGTGCTTGCCCGTGCGCTGTGCCTATTAAGCACCGCGGCGCTGTGAGCGCTTCGATGCCTAAGATTTTCGTTCCGCGTGCGGAACGTACGTGCTTCATAACGGCTTGTCCTGTAACCGCCCAAAAAATTCGTCTACCTGCCGTAACACAAAGTCGGGCCGTTCCTCAGCCATGAAGTGTCCACACCGTTCTACGCTTCCTCCCTGCACGTCCGCTGCTACGCGCTTCCATGCCGCAGTAACGTCGCCCATGAAGCGTTCCCCACCCCAGGCGCGAACGGGCATTTCGAGCTTCTTCGTACATCCGCTGAAGGCGGCGACATCCTCTTCCAATCCCGCTCGGTAATAATGAAATCCGGCGCGCAGTGAACCCGGTCGGGAGTACGCGCGCACATACTCAGCCATCTCGTCCCGGCTGAACAGAGCCGGGTTGTAACATGCCACGCTGCATAGCCGATCAAGGTATAACCCGATATGGTCGCGCACCAGCACCTCCGCCAAATCAGGGGCGCAGCCATGAAAGAACACATGCCACTGGCGGCGAATCCCTCGCAGCTCAAGCTCGTCACCTCGCGTGCCAGGGATCGATTCCAGGATGAGCAGGCGTCTGACCATTTCAGGATGATCATAGGCAAGGTAATAAGCCACGGTGCCACCCCAATCATGGCCGGTGAGGCCAATGCTACCGTATCCCAAGCCTTTGATGAGCTGATACACATCAGAAGCCAGCGTCCGCTTGTCATATCCGGTAAGTGGGCATTCGCTATCACCTAAGCCCCGCAGGTCCGGCGCTATAATCGTGAAACGCTCTGCCACAGACGGAATAATCTTCCGCCACTCATACGACGTTTGCGGCCAACCGTGCAGGAAGACCAACGGGTATCCTGAGCCGGCGACAATATAATGCATACGGAAACCGTTCACCTTCATAGTATGATGGGTCCACGAATCGGCCATTGGAGTTGGTCTCCTTTTCTAAATCAGGTCTCCAGCAGAGTTTGACACGATTACCGCCTGCGTTCGCGGGTTTCAATAAACAACAAGCTGTGGTCGAGCAGCGGTACACCTTAATCAGTAAGCCGCCGGCTCAGTACCGAAGCCTGCTCATAGAGCTTGAATCTTCCTGCGAGCCAAAGCCTTTGCAAACTCGGTAGTGAGCGTCAAAGAGATCACTCGGTAGTGAGCGTCAAAGAGATCAGAAGATCGACTTGCTTGTCCACTCGTTCCAGAATGGGATCGAAAGGCTCTCGCGGCGCCGGAGCCAACTGAATGTATCCTGGCCGTGAGCAATGGCTATTTCTATCGGTATAAGGCCATGAAAGGCTGGTGTCCTTGCCTCTATATCGATTTAATGTCGTGCCATTCGTCCGCCATTCATAATCCATATGTTAATTCAATCAGTCTCGAGGCCATCCGGCTGTAGCTCCGTTGCTGAAAGGTGAGTCCTCCCCCTCAGGTTGCGGCGCGATTCGGGCGAATAGTAGATGAAACGCACGAGAGGCCCTTGGCTTAGGATGAAACTGACTACTCACACTGCTTTCTTCAAGAGCCGCCTAATGCTTCATGAGGTCATTACCCATTCAGAACTCTTCAAGTCTCCGAAAATAGGAGATCGGTAAAGCCGATCTGAGACACTTAGGCAGTGGCCTTCGAGTCGGCGGCTCGAGCCTGCAATTTCGGCCTGCCGGACGACTTTGAACTCATTTCTTCTCGGCCGCGAATTCGGCTTTGGCGGCTGCCAGGGCATCCGGATTTGCGAGAAGATCGTAAGCACTCAGCGCCATCGCCTTGGCTACTCGCATCATCGCCGCGTAGCCGCGATCTGAATCGCTGTATCCTACGAACGCATCCTCGTGACAAGTGCCTTCGCCATGATTCGAGATCTGAAACAGCGGATGAATCGCGGGGATGAAATGGCTTACGTCGCCCATATCGGTGCTACCGGTCGGGGTTCCCGGCGGCGCCTCGCGAGTTATGGTGCCGAGGGCTTCGGAATGACGTTCGTAGATTTGCCCGATGACCCGGTTATTGATCATGTTCTTGTAGGCGCAAACGGTTTGATGCTCGAGGCTGGCCCCGGTTGCCATCGCCGCGGCTTCGGCACATCGGCGAATCCTTTGTGCGATTTCGGCGGCGTGCTTGCCGGTGACAGCGCGGGCGATAAACTCGCACTGGGCTAGTTCGGGCACTATGTTGACCGCCTGACCACCGTTGGTGATGATGCCGTGGACACGGGAAAGATCGCGAAAGTGCAATCGCGCGGCATCCACAGCTTGAAAGGTCTGCAGCACCGCCGAGAGAGCGCTGACGCCATTCCAGGGTGCCGCGGCAGCGTGAGCCGCACGTCCATGAAAGGTGATGCGCAGGTACTCCATCGCGAGCACGGGAGTGGCGCTGTATTCGCTGTCGCATGGATGGGCCATTATGGCGGCGTCGACTCCCTTGAAGGCCCCGTTGTCGAGCAGCGCAATTTTGCCCCCACCACCTTCTTCCGCTGGGGTGCCCATAAGCACGATCTGCCCTGGTAGCTTCTGACGCAACGACGCAAGACCAGCAGCGGCGGCCAGCGCCGCTCCAGCGATAAGATTATGCCCGCATGAGTGGCCATTGGGTAAGGCATCGTATTCGGCCAGAATGGCGATAGCGGGACCGGGATTGCCGAAAGCGCTGCGAAAGGAAGTATCCAGACTTCCAACGCCGGTCTGGACCTCAAGCCCCAGATCGCGAATCGCGCGCGCAATCAGGTCGCAGGCGAAGTGCTCGCGGAACCTTAATTCCGGATGCGCATGAATTTCGTGACTGAGCGAAACCACCCTTTTTTGATAAGAATCGATCGCGCGGCAGATTTCGGTATAAGCCTCCACTTGCTCGTCTCCTCCAGCGGATCAGAAAATTGGACCTGCCCCTGACTGATTAGCGATCAGGCGCGCAGCGACACCTCTGAACGGTAGCGAATTCCGACCACATCGGCGTTGCGCGCGAGCCATTCACTCAGACGCGTTGTCGCGGTCGGCGCATTCTTCGAAACCAGCGGATCTCGCATCAGCCCGCGAATTTCGTCACGTGTCAAGGTCACGTCGCCCATCAAGCTGCTGAATATCCGCGCCAAGATTAGCTCAACTGAGGGGCTGACGTGAACGATCCAGGCCTTGCTCGCCACCGTTCGAGCAAGCAACGCTACCAGTTCATTGAATGTAAAGGTCTCGGGTCCAACGGCGTCGATCGCTAAATTGCGCTGGTCGTGGGCCATATCAGCGGCGAGTTGAGCGAGGTCGCGGACAAAAACCGGCTGGACGCGATAATTGCCGTTGCCGGGTATAGTGAACAGCGGAAACCGGCGCAACATCCAAGTGATGTTGTGCAGCAGAATATCCTCCGGGCCAAAGATTATTGCCGGACGCAAAATCGCATAAGACAATCCCGAGTCCATCAAATACTGTTCGACGACGCCCTTGCCGCGAAAATACGGCAAGGGAGAATCGGCGCGCGCGTTGGTGATGCTTATATGAATAAAGCGGTCTACACCCGTTCGCCTGGCTGCATCGATCAAAGCCTTGACGTTCCTGGTTGCGCGCTCGAAGGTTAGCTCGCCTTGTGGAAACCTTATCCAGTAAGTGTTGAATACCACCTTGGCGCCGTCGAGACTGCGCGCCAGTGCATCTGGATCATCAAAGCTGAAGGGGTTCACCGTCACCGCATCGCCGAATGGATTCGCCCGGTTCGGATGGCCGGTGAGGGTCATGACTTTAATTCCGCGCTGTAGTAGCAAGGCGGTGATGTAACGCCCGGTGTAGCCGAAGGCGCCTGTGACAACATTGACCGGACCGCGATTCGCCATGGCCCGACGCAACACCATCAGGCGCGAGCGGTGGCGGGAAGCTCGGGTGTGACCACCACCGCCAATGCACATCGCGCATTGCGCAGGATATGCTCCACCTTCGGACCGAAGAAGAGCCGACGCTCAGCCGCACGCAATTGTACGCCGAGCACGAGCAAATCGAATTGTCCGCGGTCGGCCGCGGCGACGATCGCGTTCTCAGGGCGGCTTCCAGAAGCGATTAGCGTGTCGAGCCGTACCCCCAACTCATCAGCGAGGGTCTGGATATCGCCGATGATATATGCGCCTTCGTTCTGCTGATCATAACCTTCTCGGAAACTGCGCAATGAGACGAACGGGGTTTCCTTAACGTACATCGCGGTAAGCCGCGCTCGTGTGGCGTGAGCGTATAGCATTGCCACAATCGCGCCCAAACGCGAGAAAGCTGCGCCAGTGGTCGGGACGAGTACGCGTCGCAAGGGCACTGGGGCACCGAGGTTACGGGTAATGATTACCGGGGTCTGCGCGCTCGCGACTAATTCATGTAGGACCTGGCCGCCGAGGGCGTAATCGCCCTCGGCCGGTGAGGCACCGGCAAAAATTGCGTCGTACCCGCGCTCGCTTTCTTTGGCGATGGCCTCGGCTACGGTGTCGGCGGAGCCGGAGCGCTGATAGACGTTTTGTGCGCCGCTCAACTCCGCAATCGATCGTATCCGTGCGAAGTGCTGGTTGAACTGTTCTTCGGCTTCGGGCGTAGGCTCGCCGCTGCTGGCATGAAATACGGTCACGCTCGCATCGTGATGATTGCCGAGCGCTGCGGCTAAATGGGCCGAGAGTTGCGCGTGCGGCCCACCCCCGGCGAGCACCAGCAATTTGGCACCCTCCTTGGTAAATGGCAGTCGCGCAAGTATTCGCTCGCGCTCCAGGCGTCGGGCTTCAGCGGGCCGTCGCTCCACCCCGGCCAGCAGCCAACTGAGCAGGGGTGGCGTCATCAACGAGGTCACTAGCGCGACCATAATGATGATCGCGTACATTTCGCGAGTAAGGACGCCGAGACTGAGGCCGATGAGAGCGACTATTATCCCCATCCCGCCGCGCGCGTTCATGCCAACCCCGGTAGCCAGGGCTTCGCGAAACCCAAACCTGCAAAGCAGCGCTCCGCCGGTGCACCCCAGGAGCTTGCCCAAGATCGCGATTACGAGCACGATCAGCAGCACGCTTATCCCATGCAATGCGAACAAATCGACCTTCAAGCCTGAGTAGGCGAAAAAAACCGGAGCAAAAACGCCGATAGTTGCGGCTTCCAGTTCAGCGCGGTCCGAGCGTCGCAGCCGTGCTGAGCGTCCAATCATCAGGCCCGCTATGAATGCGCCAAACACCGCGTGAATCCCAATCGCCTGCGTGGTGATCGCGCAAACCATCGCGATTCCGACCATCGCGCTCATCCCGGCGTGCTCCGCAAGTCCGCGGTCATCAACCCAGCGCATAATACGGACGACGACGCTGGCGCCAATTAGATAGCAAAAACCGATAAACACCACGACGGCGATCGCGATCGATCCGAGTGAGCGCAGGTCAACCGTGCCTCGGGCGGCGAGACCAGCGACCAACGACAGCATCAGCCAGCCGGCGGTGTCGTCCAAAACACCCGCGCCGAGAATTAATAGACCGAGATCGCGCCGCATCAGATCAAGATCGATCAGGATCTTGGCGATCACGGGCACTGCGGAAATCGACATCGCGATCGCCATGAACAACGCAAAAATCAGACGATGGTTCTGCGAGGCCAGATAGTGCGCTGGAATCTCCCACCCAAGCGCGAATCCGCTCGCCCATGGGATCACGATTCCGAGCATCGAGACCGCAACCGCGGCACGACCAATGCCGCGCAGAATTGTCAAATCGGTTTCGAGTCCTGTATACAGCAGCAGCAGGATCACGCCGAGCCAGGCGAGCGCTTCGAGCAAATGGTCACTAAGCGGATCGGCTGGAAATAACAGGCGATAAACCGCCGGCGCGGCATGCCCAAGCAATGTAGGTCCCAACACGATTCCGGCTAGCAACTCGCCAATCACCGTGGCTTGGCCGAGTCGCTTCATTAAATCCGCCAGAACGCGTGCGACTACGAACAACAGCGTAAACTGGATCAGGAAACGCAGTACCTGGACTTCATCGAGGTGCGGCACAAAAAATCAATCGCTATTTTTTCCGGAGTTGGTTGAAGGCAATGGAAATCAGCGTACAGGGCGGTCAACGAACCTTCGCTGCGGCACGCCGACGGTGATGAGAAATCGCACTTTCCGAAGTGCCGCAGTTTTGCATCCGAAACAACTTCGGCCGCAAGCCTGAAAACCATACGGCGTTCCGGCAATCAAAACCCAAAGTATTCAACAATTGGACAGCTCAAGCAGCGGTTGATTGGAATCAAGTTGGTCGGCCGCGACGCTAGCAAATCTCCGCAACTCGCAAGAGCGGACTCGCTATCAATACTTAAGATTTTGGCCTAAGGTTTTGCTCGAATAGTCTCAGGGACCGCTCCCAGGCATCACGCGCATCTTTGGAGCTATAAATGTCCGCGCGGGCATCGTTGAAGAAGCCATGGGAGCATCCGGAGTACACCCTGACCTCACCTGTCTTGTTGAACCTGCTTAGTGCGCTGGCCAGCCGATCGACATCTTTGCGCTGAATCCATCCGTCATTTTCGCCGTATGCGTAGAAAAGCGGACAGTTCAGATTCTGCAGCTTCTCGTCCGGCGGAATTTCGCCATAAAATGGCGCAGCGGCCTTGATGTCGCGGCTGACACATGGCAGGGCCATCGCATAGCTGCCGCCCATGCAGAAGCCGATTACGCCGATATGTGACGCGCGCACATTGCTCTGCGCTTTAAGCCAGCCGATTGTGCTCAACAGATCATCGATGCCGTCGCTCTGATTCAGGCCGCTCATCAGTTCGCCAGCCAGGTTCGGATCTTTGGTTACCTTGCTGCCTTGCCGCGAGTAAAGGTCCGGGGCGATGGCGAAATAGTGCTCAGCCGCCAATCGCCTCGCAACATCCTTAATGTGCTCGTCGAGCCCCCACCATTCCTGGATGACGATCACTGCAGGATGCTGGTGGCCTGCGTGCGACGGCTCCGCGACGTAAGCTTTAAGCGTGCAAGCTTTGCCCGGATAATTGACTTCCCGGGCGTTAACCTCCTGAGCGGCCATCGTTTGCCTCCGTTAGTGGAGCAGGCGTTCCAGCCTATCTTCCTAATTGTTACTCCGCGGCAGTCGCCGGAATAAACCCAATCGTGCCGTTGCGGAGCTGAATGCGCAGCCATTGCCCTCCCAGGCCGGTGACATGAACGTACCTGCGCCGATGCACCTGGGCGACAACGCGGGCTCTGTCGCTCATGGATTCATAAACCGGTGAATCGTGCGTCAACAGGAAACGCTTGTTGGCGTCTCTGATGGCAGGTCCCTGGGCGATCGGCGCGGTACTCGCAATTGGCGTGTTGGCAAGCGCCGGTACAGCCGCGGTTCCGATGGCATTGGTGGGGACCAGGCCGGGATCGAGCGCTCTAACCTCGGCATATTCCGCCTGGGCCTCGTTTTGGCGATTTGGCTCCGAATTGAGCAACGTCGCCAGAGCCAGATGCGAGTGCGCGTTCCGAGGTTCCAGACCCACGGCGGTCCGATACTCGGCTTCTGCTGCGGCGAGTTTCTGCTCATTTTGAAGAGTAGTCCCCAGACTCATGCGATATTCAGCCCTGGCTGAATCGAGCGCAACGGCGGCGCGCCCTTGAGCCTCCGCCAGTCCCAATTCAGATTGCGCGGTGTAGGCGCCGGCGAGCATAGCATGCGCCTTGGGGTTGCCCGGTTCCAATTCGAGAGCTTTCATCAACTCGGTCTCAGCTTGAGGCGGCTTATGTTCGAACGTATAAAGACTGCCCAACGCCAGATGTGGCCGCGCGTCATTGGGCGCGATTTTAGCCGCTTGCTGATAATCGGCTTCGGCCTCGGCCAATCGGGTATTCTGCATTGCCTCGTCGCCGGCAGAGAGATAATCAGTGGCTCCCTTACGACTGCATCCCACGATCAACAGCATCGCGAGCACGGGCGGGAGCAGGTACCCTGCCCGGCCACAATCGTGCCCAGCCCTGGCGCGGTATATATTCATCAACCTCCACCCCCGCTTTTTCAATAGTGGTGCTGCACGTGAGGGTCCCCACCGAAGCGACCGCCAGTGAGGTAACCGGGATGCGAGTCTGAACGCAATTCGGATGTTGGGTCACGCCAGCATCCCTGTCAAGTGGGCGGACATCAAGACACTTGTCTGGGGCTATCGCTCAAGTGCCGGTGAGACGCTCGCGGAGACCGCTACGGGTGACCGGACCATTATGGCATCGCCCGCCGATGCGTCTGGCCCATCCCATCGTGATAGGTTATAAGAAACAGCCGTGCGCGCCGTTCTCATCGCAGCAAAGCAACTGGCGTTGGCCAAGACCCGGCTGATACCGGCACTGCCCGCAGTGAGCGAAAGAAGCAGTCTGGCGGCGGCTATGTTCCGCGACGTGCTGAGTGCGGCGCTCAGTGCGCAAACCCCGGAGCGCGTGATAGTAGTAACTTGCGATCCCGTGTTGATGATGGTGGCGCGAAATACAAAAGCGGCTGTGATAAACGAGGAATACCCACGCGGGCTCAACGTCGCGGTACGGCTTGCCACGACGAAGTTAATAGCCGCGGGCACGACCTGCATCTGCACACTGTTATCGGATATTCCGCTGGTCACCGGAGACGACATAGACGCCGCGTTCGCGGCAATGCCCTTCGAGCAGCGCGCGGTAACATTGGTCCCGTCGCGAGATTTCTCCGGGACCAACATCATCGTGCGCAAGCCGCCCGATGTGATTGCCACTCAATTTGGCCGCTTCAGCCTGCTACGCCATTTGGACGATTGCCGCCAGCAGGGTATCGCGTGCCAGATTGTTCGGCTTGAGCGTCCGGCGCTCGACCTCGATGTACCGGCTGACTTGCAGGAATTCGAGCGTCGCCACAGCCCCACCCATACGCAGGCCCATCTCGCTCGCCTAAGTCTCGCGCAGAGCTGACACTGGGTGAAGCGCAGCAGTGCCGGTAAATCGGAAGGCGGACGAATATACGGTGCGGGTAATAGAGCGCCTCGGGGAGGCCGTTATCGAAGGCGTGGTGGTGTTGGGCAACTTCGTCCTGTTCCTGTTGTCCGCTCTTCGTTACATGCTCACGCCGCCGTACAAGCCGCGTCTGCTGATTCGGCAACTACGGACAATTGGCGCGGAATCCTTCTTTCTGGTCGGCCTGATAGGCCTGTTCACTGGAATGGTACTCGGACTGCAGGGTTACAACACGCTGCGACGTTTTGGCTCGGAAGGAGAACTTGGCACCGTCGTTGCCCTGGTGCTGGTGCGTGAACTCGGTCCGGTGCTCGCGGCTCTGATGGTCACGGCGCGGGCGGGTTCGGCGATGGCGGCGGAAATTGGTGCGATGCAGGCTACCGAGCAGGTCGACGCGCTTACGGTGATGGCGATTAATCCGGTGCAGTACTTGGTATCGCCCCGCGTCCTGGCTGGGGTAATCAGTTTGCCGTTATTGACCTGCATGTTCGACGTTATCGGTATTTGGGGAGGATATGCGGTTGGCGTGGGACTAATGGGCGCGTCGTCAGGGCCTTTCTTCAATGGCATCGCACAGAACATGCGCAGCCACGATATCGCGATCGGGCTCTACAAGGCTCTGGTGTTTGGCATGGTCGTGATGTGGGTCTGCTGCTATAAGGGCTACCACGCCGCCCGGATGGCGACGGGGGTAAGCCGCGCCGCCACCGACGCGGTTGTGCTTTCGAGCGTGCTTATTCTGGCGTGGGACTATTTTATGACTTCAATTCTTCTGTAACAATTCTTCAGCATTCTGCGCAGCGTGCCAGGTGAACCCGGGAGATCTCATTAGTTGGAAGAATCCGACAGATGCGGGCTGGGAGCATGTGAAATCAGGCGATGGCCGACAACGGTGTGAAAAATGGGCCGGCGATCGTCGTACGCGAATTGCGGCGGCGTTTCGGCAAACAGCAGGTGCTCGACGGCGTCAATCTCGATTGTCCGCGCCATCAGATTACTACCATTGTGGGACCTAGCGGATGCGGCAAAACCGTCCTGCTCAAGCATTTGAACCTGCTGTTACGGCCGGATTCCGGCCAAATTGTGATCGATGGGGTCGATGTCACGCGGTTAGGCTCACGCGGTATTGACGCCGTGAGAGAAAAATTCGGGATGCTGTTTCAGGCTGGGGCATTATTTGATTCTATGTCCGTGTTTGACAATGTCGCGTTTCCATTGGTCGAAAAGACCAATTTCACTCGTGAGCAGATTGCGACGCGCGTCGGCGAAATTTTAAGACAGGTCGGTCTGGAGGGTATGGAACACAAATATCCATCCGAGCTGAGCGGCGGAATGCAGAAGCGCACCGCGCTGGCGCGCGCGCTTATTCGACGTCCAAATATACTGATGCTGGACGAACCAACTACCGGGCTCGATCCGACCCGCACCGCTGCAATCCATGACCTGGTGCGCAACACCCAGCAGCGTTTTGGCTTGAGCGCGGTGATGGTTAGCCATGACGTGCCGCAGGTGTTCGAGGTGTCCGATCGGGTGGCGTTCATGCATCTAGGTAAGATAGAACTGACCGGCAGTGTGGCCGAAATGATGGCCGCGGACAATGAGCACTTCAAGAGTTTTCTCGCCGGCAACGCTTCGGGCGAGGAAGAACGTCCTGCTTCTCAAGTGATCGCCACCGTTGGCAGATAGCTCGTAATGTACGCCAGTCGCTTTACTCAATTGATCGTCGGGCTGTTCGCGTTGCTGGGAATCGCTGCGTTAGTGTACCTCTCCGTCCGACTCGGCAACATCGGTATTGTCCCAACCCCCGGCTACACAGTGTACGCGAACTTTGACAATATCTCCGGTCTTAAGACCGGCGACCTGGTACAGCTTGCCGGAGTGCCGATTGGAAAAGTTCAGTCAATCTCGATTCAAGATAATCGGGCGCATGTTGGGATGCGTATTAATACCGGCATACAAATCGACACGGATGCGATCGCTGCGATCAAAACCAGTGGCATCATCGGCGAAAAATATGTCTCGGTCGCGCTCGGCCCCGGTGAGCACAACCTTACGGCCGGCGGAACCATTCGTCAGACACAGTCGGCCTTCGTGCTCGAGGATGCTATCGGTCAATTAATCAACAGTTCCAGCTCAGGCGGAGGTTCGAAATCCGGTGATGGCGCGTCAGGCGGCAGTCAAGCTGCTGCGGGCGGCAGTGCGCTCCCTAGCGTCAATGAGGCGTCAAACTCGAAGGCTGGGAACTGTAATTGCATGGACAACCAGCGAAGCAAGAAAAGGTAGGTGCCAGACTTTGAACCTATTTTATCATAAAGCCAAAACGTCTAACCAAATGCATGTTGGCGAAGGCGAAGATCTCGGCCATGCTCGATCGCTGGGCTTTTTCGCAATCGCAATCCTGGTGGTTACCACGACGACTTTCATGGTCGGACTGATACCAGCTCATGCACAAACAGGTGCTAAGGCGGCGACTCAGGAATTCGTCAATCAAGCGCTGCAAATCCTGCGCGACAGGGGAAAATCCGTCCTGGAAAAACGGCGTGAATTGAAACCCCTGATGGAAGCGCGCTTTGATTCCACCGAAATGGCACGATCTACCTTAGGCTACCATTGGCGTTCGTTAGCGCCCGATCAACGCGCCAATTTCACGCGACTGTTCACCGCTTTTATCGAGGCCGCGTATCTCGACAAGGTTCAGGATTATGAGGGCCAACAGGTCCAGTTTGGACAATCGCGTTCGCTTGGCGAAGGCTACGCTGAGGTTGACACGAGCATCGTTCAGGCCGGTAAAAACCCGATTCCGGTAACCTACCTGCTGGAGCAGTCCGGCAGCGGATGGAAGGTCTACGATGTGCAAGTCGACAGTATCAGTATCATTGAAAATTATCGCAACCAGTTTAACCGGGTGATAAATGAACAAGGGTTTCCCAAGCTGATGGCTGATCTGCGCGCAAAGCAGCAGCAGCTCGGCTCGGAGCTAGGCGAAGGATAGGGGGCAAGCGCCGAATCCTCGGCTCTGACAGAATCCGGAGGTCGCGAGCGAGGAGAGAAATTAGTCCAACACAGCATGATTTTGGACAACGACAAGGCGCTATCCGGCATAGTATACTAAGCTCAATTGAGATCTGGCGTTCGGGAGGGAGAAAACCTCGTGCTTAAGATGATCAGTGTGGCTATCGCGCTGACGATCGGCGTGTGCGCCGCACCGGTGATGGCTCAGGACCAGGCTCCTCCCCATCTACCGGGAGAGTACGCGCAGGCCTACAGCGATCCGCTTGCACCGTTCAACGAGAAGATGTTTTGGTTCAACCTGAAGTTGGACCACTACATCCTGCATCCTATAGCTAAGGGCTATGCCGATATCGCTCCGACTCCTGTGCGTGAAAGTGTCGGGCGGTTCTTCTCAAACGTCAACTTCATCCCGCGTTTCGCGAACAATCTGTTTCAGCTCCGGTTTCCAGAGGCGGGTGGCGAGCTGGCGCGTTTCGGCATCAATTCCACGCTCGGAGTCGCAGGATTTTTTGACGTGGCCGACAAGTGGTTCGGGCTTAAAGAACATCCTAATGATTTCGGCCTGACACTCGCTCATTACGGGGCGCCGCCGGGCGCCTACATCGTATGGCCGTTCATCGGGCCATCGACGGTGCGTGATACGATCGGCTACGCAGCGGACGGCTCGATGTGGCCGCTGCCGTACTTCGTGCCGTGGTACGTTTACATACCGACAGCAGCCGGTAAAACTGCAATGGAAGCGATCAATTACCGTTCGCTACATCTGAATCTGTTTGAAGACGTGGATCGCTATGCAGTCGACCTCTACGGCGCGGTGCAGGATGGTTTTCTGCAGCGGCGTGCGGCAGATTTAAGGGCGCTCGACAAAGGGCAACAGGCTCCGTATCGCGCGAATCAGTAAAGAGAAGATACGAATGAGGAAAGGGCCGCGGAGTAGAGTCTGCGGCCCTTTTTTATTTCCTCCAGGTGGCCGCTCGAATGACCTCCAGGGACTGGAAAAACTCGCGTACCAGCCTTTGCCAAAAGCGCGGGTAATGCGGTACATGGCCCGTAAGGGACAACGCCACGCGAAGACCGATAGGCCAGGAGGGAAACCAGATGGCTGCTGGAGGACCGCGGCACGTACTCGACGGCTACAAGGTGCTCGACTTCACGCATATTGTTGCGGGCCCGACGTGTACGTTGATGTTGGCGGAGATGGGCGCCGAAGTGATTAAGGTCGAATTTGCGCCAGACGGTGACGCCGCACGGCGAGGCCCTTACGTTGTGAACAACCGCAGCGGTTATTTCGTGCAGCACAACCGTGGCAAGAAAGGGCTCTGCATCGACCTCAAGCATCCGGAGGGTGGCGACATCATCAGAGGATTGATCCCACAGGTCGACGTCCTGGTCGAGAATTATGCCCCCGGCGTGATGGGCCGGCTCGGCTTTGACTACGCCGCGGTCAGTTCGTTGAACCCGGCCATCGTCATGTGTTCGATTTCTGCCTTCGGACAACGCGGGCCTTTAGCGAATGAGCCCGGCTTCGACTACTTGGGGGCAGCATACGCGGGAATCGTCTCGATGTGCGGTGAGCCCAACGGCCCACCTTATGTTCCGATGGTAGCACTGGGCGATGTCAGCACCGGAGTCCATGCTATGGGTGCGATATGCGCCGCGTTACTGGGACGGGCACGAACGGGCCACGGCCAGCATCTGGATGTATCTTTGCTCGATACCTACATGCATTACCACGAATGCGGTATCGAGACGCACAGCTTGAGCCGTGGCGAAGTCAAACCGACCCGTTCAGGACAGCACTCATGGTATGCGGTGCCGGCGGGAATCTTCAAAGGGCGTGAACATTACTTCATTATCATCGCGCCATTGGACCATCACTTCGCCGCCTTGTGCCGATCAATGGGTCAGGCAGAATTAGCCGCTGACCATCGTTTCAAAACCAATGCCGATCGGCTAACCAACCTTGATGAGTTGATCCAGATTATGGAGCAATGGCTCCAGGCAGTCGGCGATGACGCCGCGATGGCCGCAATGAAAGAATACCGCGTGCCGCATGCCCCGGTGCTGTCGGTGGCCGAAGCAGTAAAACATCCTCATCTAAGAGAGCGCGGCACGGTGCGCACCGTGCATGATCGGATTTTGGGAGACTTTGACGTGCCGGGTTTTGCGCTGCGCTTTTCTGATTATCCTCGCCGCCTCGAACTCGAAGTACCGCTGCTCGGCGAACACAACGAGGAGATCCTCCGCCGCTACCTGAACTATCCGCGATCGCGGATTCGGGAGCTGGAGCAGAAGGGTGTGCTTCGCAATGGTCCGGTGTAACGGCAACTCAGCGGCGGGATAGCCAAATAGTCATAAGCCGATTTCCTTGACGAACAGCTCCAATGCGTCCAGCAGGCCGCGCGGATTATCGCCTTGGATTGTGTGACCGGCGTTTGGTACCCGCCGCCAACGTCCGTTTGGCAGCGCATTGGCGAAGGTGTGGGCGTTATCGTCGGTGAAAACGTCGCTCCGCGCACCCCGCAGTACTAACGTCGGACAAGAGATTCGATGGATTTCCTCTAGAATCTGCTTCGCTCGCGTATCGCGTTCGCCGGCGAAATTCGGCGAATGGCGATTGGGATCATGCTTCCAGGTCCACTTGCCGTTCGGCAGTTGACGCAGATTGTGCAACAGGCTCCGGCGCAAAAGAGCCGGATTACGCATTGGATTAAAGGCCATTGCGCGTTCGACGAATTCGTCAACAGAGTCAAGGACCCGGTCCCGGCTGACAAAATCGCGGATGCGTTTGGCGCCGTCCATGCTCAACTCAGGGCCAACGTCAACCAGCACCAATCCAGCCATTTTCGCGGCGTGCCGCATTGCATAGCCCATTGCGGCAAAGCCACCCATTGAATGGCCGACCAATAGCGGCCGCTGGAGCCCGAGCTTCTCAACGAAGCCTTCGATATCCCTGATTTGACTCTCGAAACTGTAGTCAGCGGTCGGCTCCCATTCGCTGTCGCCGTGGCCGCGCTGGTCGAGCGCGACACAACGGTAATCGCGCCGGAGCATCAAGCAGACCACGTCCCAGGTATGCGCATTGAGACCGCCACCGTGCAGAAAGACGATTGATGGCCGTCCTTCGGTACCCCAATCGAGGTAATGCAGACGGATACGGTGGACTACGATGTGATGCGATTCGGGCAGGATGACTTCCGGCAATTCAAGACCGGCAACGTCAGCGGTGAGCTTAAGATGCTCAATCTGTTCGGAATCAGTCAACACGATCAATCCTCCTGGTCTGTTCCTTCTGGCTCCTCCCTGAACCAACTCGTGGGGCCGACACCCCCCCTGGCCCTCCCTAATAGGAACCTTCGGTGCGTAGCCGCAGGTGAGGATGGCACGCTAAACGAGTCAACGGACAGGATGCCGCGACGATAACAGCCGTCGTGAAAGGCTATAGCAGAAGCTCGAAACCACAAGCAATTCGCGCATCGAAATAACAGCCGGTTGTCTAGGCTCGATCTGCGGCCGGAGCTGGCGCAAGTTTTATTGAATAGGAGCTAATTGCGACGCGCCATTCTTGCTAAAAAGAGAAGACAGCAGCAAACAGACCGCCGCCTTCAGGAGGGGCCTGCGACGTCGATAAAATGGCGCGTCAAAAAGGATTTTCAGTTCCGCTTGTCTCTGGCAGAATCGGCCGCCGGTCTGGTGTCGTTTTCAGGTTCCCGGCTGATTACAGGTTGGCGCGCCAGCACAAGGTCATTCGGGCCGTCATGGGCTTCATCGGGATAAGCCGCGAGTCCATTATTGACGCCCGACCGGAAGTTGCGGATCGACGATTTGGCAACCATTCTCCCCCCTGCTGTTGCCGTCACCCTCGCGTGGCTGCCGCGAAGGGTCCCGCGTCTTCGCTGCTGCGTCTCCGGGACGGCCGCTGCGGCCGCCCTGAATGGAGTGAAGGGTCTCGGCGCGGGCCTAGTTCCTTCGCTGCGCTCAGGACGGCAAGAGCCGCTTCGCGCGCCAGGCAAAGAAAACAGACGCGCGAGAATGACAGAGAGGGGGCGTCGACTACCTAATAAACCTCAGTGCGATGCTCACTGCCAGTGCGATAACCCACGCCAGCGCCGTGATTGCCCACATGCGCCCCTCGAGATTAGCTGAACCTTTCTCCAAGGAGTTCAGGCGGTCAATCAAGATAGCTCGCTCACGGTCACCCGCCTGCGTTGCGGCATAAAGCTTATCCTCGAGCGAGTGTATCAGGGCAGTCACCTCCGATCTCGGCATCAGCATCTTGGCCTGATCGTCGAGCTGTCCGCGAAACTCGTTGCTGCGCTCATTGTACGCTCGCTGCGCCTCTTCGGACTTGATGATCGCCTTGTCGCTGGCCAGGAAGGCGTTAGTCATCGACTCCCTCTGCGCCGCGAAGGCCGCCGTCACCGCGATCTCGACCGCGCGGAAGCGAGCGTCATATTGCTTGTCACGCTCGTCCAGCAGCCGCTGTATAAAGTCCCGCATATCATTCAGGATACGCGTGATATGCTCGCGGTACGCTTCGAGCGTCCAAGCCGGGGCGTCCATTTTCCTCCTGGGTTCATAAGTTGTATGGTCCTGCTGCTTGACTTCATTCCCATATGTCCAGATAACATCGTCTCGATCATACGGGTGACATTGTCACCCGGTAACCTAATACCTAAGTAGGTAGAGCTGAGAGGATGGAGACCGCACTTCGCGTGAAGCATGAACGGTGAGGGACGACTATATTGAGGGCAGGTCTCTCGACCTGCCCACCGCCGATTAATATAGTTCGGCAAGGTAAGCGTAATGCTATGCCAGCTCACATGAGCGAGACCGTTGATGCTGGATTCTCCCGGGTTATGTGATGAATCTCGACCTTACATCCGCTGATGGCACCTGGCATGTATCAGTTCTCCCAAACCATTGGTACCGATGCCGGACGACGAAGCCGTAGAAGGTATCGCGCGGTCGACGCGGAATGACCCGCGCCAGTTCTAACCACGACCAAGGTGGACCAAGCCGCATATCTCCAACACCGCAGTAGATTCTGTGTAGACCGAGTCGCCCGCAATCAGAATAACACTGGACAGTTGCGGAGAGCCGCTCATGTGTTCCCCGATAATCGCTCGCCCGGCAGGTGATTGCTGTGCGGCGAACCGGAAAATTCCGGCCGGTGTGGGACCGATAGCGGGTGCGAGCACGACAGCCATTCCGTAGATCCCGAAAGCTATCGGTTGTCGTCGCTCATCTCCATTGGCATTCCTCACAACGGTTGCCACCCACGCGCTCGCGAAGCACCGGATTGATAAGGGTGCGCCGCGCAATGTAGGCGGCCTCGAACGCCGGCATTCGGCGGGTAGTCCGAGGTTGACGTCGCATAAAGCTCAAGCGCAGTGTCTTCGAGTGGTAAATAGGGCGCGCAGGAGAATGAATATGGATGTGAAACAGGTAATTGCTGCAAGGCTTGCCGAATGGAACCTGACGCTCAGCGATTCCGAAATCGAGCAGCTCGTGCCTGCCTACGAAAAGCTACTTGGTTGGCAGTCGGTGCTCGAAGGGATGCTGCGCTCACGTGAAATCGCTGCGGGAATGAATTTCCCCGAAAGCGAGCCTATTACAATTGTCGCGCTCGACCGAAAAGGAGGCCCTCAATGAGGAACGTCGACGAGTTGGCCTATATGCCGATTGCGGAACTTGCTCCGCAGGTTGAGCGCAAGCAGGTGTCGCCGGTCGAAATTGCCGAAGCTGTTCTCAGCCGAATCGAGAAGCTAAATCCCAGACTCAACGCGTACTACACCGTCTATGCGGACGAACTGCGCACTGGTGCTCGCAACGCTGAGCAAGAGATTGCGCGCGGCAATTACCGCGGTCCGTTGCACGGGATACCAGTCGGCATCAAGGATATTTACGAGTACGGACGCACCACGTGCGGCTCTAAACCGCTCGAGAATTATGTCGCGGAAAAGCAGGCGAGCTCGGTTAGCAAGCTGGTCGAGAATGGTGCCTTGATTGCCGGAAAGACTGCAACGTATGAATTCGCGTTCGGGTTTCCGACCAACAAATCGTATTTCAAGCCGACGCGAAATCCCTGGAATCAGGCCTACGACTCAGGCGGTTCCAGCAGCGGCACCGCCTCTTCAGTCGCAGCAGGGCTGGCCTACGCGGGAATGGGTTCATGCACTGGCGGCTCGATTCGTTGGCCGGCGCAATGTTGCGGGATCGTCGGACTGAAACCCACGTACGGCCGCGTCAGCCGTGCTGGTGTATATCCCCTGGCGTGGAGCCTCGATCATACCGGTCCGCTGGCGCGGACCGTTACCGACGCGGCGTTAATGCTTCAGGCGTGCGCCGGTTATGATCCTGCGGACCCGGCCTCGGCGAATGTGCGGGTGCCGGACTTTACCGCAAAGCTCGGCCGGGATATCAGAGGCATGCGCATCGGACTGTTACGCTCCCTTTACGATAGCAGTTGTGAAGGGGGAGTCCGTGTGCCTTATAAGGCGGCGGTGAAAGAGTTTGAGCGGATCGGCGCGCGAATCGTCGAGGTGCCGTCGATAGCACTGGCCGAACAACAGGCGATCGAATGGCCCGCTCTGTTTGCGGAGACCGCCGCAATTCATGTGGATAACGTCCGCAATCGCGGCAATGAATATAACCCGCACGCCAAACTGTATGTCGCCTTCGGCTTGCTGGTTAGCAGCGTATGCTATCTGATGAGCGCGCGTGTAAGGGCGCAAGTGCGGGACGAATTGGTAAGCGCGCTCGAGACCACATGCGACGTCCTGATGCTGCCAACTTCTGGAACCCCGGTACCGCGTATCCCGGAGGATTCGCCCGGCTTGAGCATTGTTGCGGAAGATTTCGCGATCTACACGCCGATTTTTAATTTCACCGGGTTGCCAGCGATACAGGTCCCATGCGGCTTCGACAGCGATGGTCTTCCGGTCGGGTTCCAGATTGCAGGCAAGCCGTTCGACGAAGCAACCATCTGCCAGATGGCGTTTGCGTACGAGCAGGCAACGCCCTGGCACTCGCGCCATCCGAAATTGTAACCGGCCCTCATGCAGGAAGAGAGGGATTTGTCATTCTCGCATCTGTTCTTTCTTCAACCGTAGACGGCGTCGCGGTTTTTAAAGACACCATCGGAGGTTGGAGCTGGAACTCGATCGGCCGATGCTAGTAGATCTCCGGCTCCTCTCCCCGGGCAAATTCCGGCCGCGGCAAAATCATAGCTACTTCGGCTCATCGTGAAACGCGCGGGCATCTAAAAGGTCGTGCTCGAATGAGGGAGAGTTCACCCGTCTCCACCAAGGCCTGGAATCCATCTCGCAGCCACGCCGCGAAGCAAACCAAGGCGGTCCCTGCGAGGGCACTCGTTTACCTGCTACAAGGAACTAAGGCGGGCCTTGACGACCCGCCTTACTATGCTCGTTGGGCTAAATCCGATGCGGACTTACCAGCGGCGATCACGCCCACCACCACCGCCCGAGCCGCGGCCACCACCGCCACCACGGCGCTCACGTCCGCCGCCACCACCGCCTCCACCAAAGCCGCCACCGCGTGCTCCGCCTTCGCGCGGGCGTGCCTCGTTGACGCGGATCGCGCGGCCCTTGAGTTCGGTTTCGTTGAATTGCTCGATGGCTTGAGCGGCCTCGTTCGAATCAGCCATTTCGACGAAGCCAAAACCACGTGACTGACCGGAAAATTTGTCGACCACCACTACCGCAGTGTCGACCTTACCTGCCTGCGAGAATAGCGCTTCCAAGTCTTCGTTGGTCACCGCGTAGGCCAGATTGCCTACATACAATTTCGTGGGCATCAATCGCCCCTCCTTACCGCATTGCCGGGAAGCGCGAGCCAGAAAAACCCCTAAAGGGTTTAAATGATTAGTGCTCCGGGCCTGTTACATTAGACCTTTTACCTTGCATCGACGATAAAGTCCATGACCTCGTGCTAGCAATGTGGGCCAATAATTGGCAGGCGCACTCGCCAGCAACGGTGTCTGGCCGGGAACAGGAACCTGGAGTCTATTCTCACCTTGTTGACTTGCCGGATAGGCTGAGGCTAACTCGGCTATGTGGGGATTAGTGCGCAAATAGTAAAGGAGCCGTCAGCCGTCGTCTGGCAGCGTCTCCTTCAGCTCCAAATGTTCACCGGCTTCACCGAAGACCAGCGCGATGCGTTTCTGCGGGCTTACGAACAAGAGCCGGCGATCGGCATGCGCCGTTTTAATCCCGGGGAGGTCATTTGCCGCAAAGGCGAATATGAACTTGACTTGTGTTTCGTGCTGACTGGCGAGGTCGAGCTCCTTGATGATGAGGCTCACGGCCGTGTTCATGTTGCGACCTTGCACGAGGGGATGTTTTACGGCGAACTGGGCGTGCTCGGCGGCTTGCCACGAACGCTCGATATCATCGCCGCCACCGAGACAGAGATCTTCTACGTGCCGCGCCATGCGTTAAAATACCTGGAAATCAATCTGTCGGCCCGCACAATGCTGGCAGACCGCTATCGTGAAATGGCGGTTAGCGTTGCTGCCGCGGATTTGGATCTATTCCGGGGAGTCCCCTCTGAATTCATCAAGCAACTGATCCCCAGGTGCGAGATCGTGCGCTACGAACTTCGTGGCGTCCCGATAGTGAAACAGGGCGAACCGGGCGACGCGCTTTACATAGTTCGCGATGGTTTCCTCCAGGTGGTGCGCCAGGAACTCGATGGCAGCGAGCGGGTGTTAGCTTATCTTCGCACGGGCGATTTTTTTGGCGAGATGGCATTATTTCAGACCGGGGTGCGCTGGGCGAGCGTACTGACGGCTGGCAAGTGCGAGCTAATTAAAATCGGCCGCGATGATTTTCTCGATCTGTGCCGGCGCTTTCCCCAAATCGAAGTTGAGGTGCGCAAAGTCATCGCGCGCCGGCTCGAGCAAGAGCGAACCATTACCCCTGAGCTCTCGGAGCTGCTCAGGAAAATGGGGCAGCTCGGCGTGATTCAATCCGACGCCCTGTTGGTCATGGATCTTGATCTGTGCATCAAATGCGACAATTGCGTGCGTGCCTGCGAATCGCTCCATGGTCAGAGCCGGCTGATTCGCAATGGCATCCAACTCGGTAAGTACCTGGTGCCGAGCGCGTGCCGCCATTGTGACGACCCGAAATGTATGAATGCCTGTCCCACCGGGGCGCTAAAACGGCGGGCTGAGGGAGAAATCTACTTCGAGTACGACATGTGTATCGGATGCGGTAACTGTGCAATCGCCTGTCCTTACGACAATATCGCGATGATCGATACACCGACTTTCGATCTGGCGCAGGCACGCAAGTCTCGCATCATGAATGACCCCGACTTCTTCCGGCCGTATCCGGTTGCTTCGCACGACGTTGCGGATGAGGGTTGGTTCAGCCGCCTCTTCGCCCGCGGCCACGAAGCAAAGAGCAAGCGCAAGCCGGATTTACTCCCGGCGGGCGCCGTGCCGAGCCACGTACCGGCCGCCTTCCCTATCAAGTGCGACCTGTGCGACGGCTTGCCTTTCATGGGCTGCGTACACAGTTGTCCGACCGGCGCGGCCATCCGGATCGATCCGGCCACCCTGCTGGAGAAAACCGGCGCTGTGAGCGCAGGCTCGCGGGTGCGCAAATCGCGCGGCGGCAGCGACTAGGCTGCTAAGAGCGCGTGACCTCTGTCGGCACAACCGTGCCACGGCCTCCCGAGAAACAGTCCTCAGCGGCCTCATCTGGCGCGGGGATGCGCAATACGCTGGCAGCCGCGGAGAGGAGTGACGCAGGGAAGGCAGCGAGGATACAGATTGGCGAGGCTGCGGCCCGGCGGCATACAGCCCCCATCGCCTCGATGCTGTTTTGGGCGGCGTTTTGTGCTTCAACCGTCATCGCGTTGCATAAATTGTCAGCCGGTTGGGCGGCGCGCCAGGGTTCTTATCGCACCGGTGTCTTAACGGTGAGCGTGTTCTTGCTCGCCGCCCTCTATCCTGTGCGCAAGTATACCCTGCGGTTGTCGCTGCGCTGGCTGCGCCTGGCCTCCCGGCTACCGCGTGCATGGGCGGTGCGGCTGCTGCTTCTCGATCGGCTTGAAACCTGGCGCGTGGTGCACGTCACGCTCGGTGTATTTGCGATGCTACCGTTCTGGTGGCATATCCAATTCGGCCGCCGGAGCCTGCTCGAACTGGCGCTGGAAATACTCGTGATGCTCCTGGTGCTCAGCGGCTTTTTGGGCTCAATGGTCGAAGATTTCCTGCCCGCACGCATGCTCAAGATGGGTAATCCGGAGGTCCGGCTCGAAGATGTCGAGGCTGCTTCTCATGGGTTGTACGTCGAGGCTGAGGAACTGGTACTCGGCCATTCGGAGGGTCTGGTCCACTCTTACCTTTTATGCGTAAGGCCGATTCTGGCTGGCAGCCAGCCGTCCCGCACGCTCTTGTGGGCGACGCTCACGGGCAACAGTCCCGCATCTGCGGTGTGCGAGCCCGCACGGCTCCTTGCGGGCGGATTCGGAGCGGAGGCGGCAGCGTTTCATGACTTGGTCAACATCGCCGAACGTAAAGTAAACCTCGATCACAATCAGTTCAATTTGAGGCTGAGCACGGCGTGGCTGCGGCTTCATCGTCGTCTCGCCATCAGCGTTCTGCTGCTGATAATTTTCCACGTGACCGGCGTGTTGTATTTCGCGGGAATATGAACGTTCGCATAGCGCCGCTAGCGTGGGGCATTGTGAGCGCGGCAATTGGCTTGGTGTTGATCGCGCCGCGTTCCAGTTACCAGCCGGGGGCATTGCTGGCCGCTCATCAGCAACTCCACACTAACTGCACTGCATGTCATCGGCCATGGCGCGGGCCATCGAACGCCGGATGTGTCAATTGCCATGGCGATATCAGCGACAACAATCCACATAGCGGACTTGACGTCATCCAGAAAGACATTGGCCTAATGCCGGGCCGTAGCCTGGCGGTAAGTCCATTGCATAACCTCGAATGCCTCAGTTGCCATACTGAGCATCGAGGTGCAGCGCCGAACGTGAGCGCAAGTTCTGCCTTTGCGTGTGCCTGGTGTCACAAGCACCCTGTGATCGCTAAGGTTGCCGAGCATCAAGTGCCGGTGATGCAGCGTCAGTTCTTCGTGCGCCATTTATTCAAGCGCCGCTTCAATCACTATGAGCATGGATTGCTGATTAAGTCGCATTACCCGCCGGCCGCCGGCGGCTTTAGCTGTACATCCTGTCATTTGGTGCCGCCGTCGCAGCCCGGCAGCCACGAGCAAATGAGTTTCAAATGGACTGGATGCGCCGGAGCGGGATGTCATGTGGCTCCACAAGACAACTTCATGGAGATGCCGGGATCGCTGGGCCGTTCACCTGTGACTATCCCATACTCAGGTGCGCTTCCCATTCGTCATATCAAGGCCGTCTTCGTGCATTCAGCCGGGCACCTGCAGGCGGCCTGCGAACAATGTCACTTCAAGATGGCAGCGAGCCGAGATCCGGACGATTTCAACTCGCTGGCGCTCATCCGTTGCTTTAACTGCCATGCCCATCAGCCCTGGCAGCTAGAGGCGAAAACCCCGCCTATCGTTCTGCTGCCATGGCGAGGAACGGCAATACAAAGCGAAGCGTATGGGGCAGCGCTGATTACCGGTGGATCGAGCGCTGTCTACGCGCGTGACAGAAGCCGAACGGTGGTAGCGTGCAACCAGTGTCATTTGTTTCATGCCTATGGCGTGGTACCGACCCCGGATTTTCCCAATCCGGCGCCGAATTTTCCGCCCAACCAGGCACGGCATTTCGAGTTGACTGTCTACATGCCCCATTCGGCAAGGGGCCCCGGCGATGCGCAGCTCGGACCGGTACCGCTACGGCCGATAGTCTTTTCGCCGTGGTGGATGGGGCTGGTAGCGATCGGCTTCGTCGCTTTTCGGTTTGCCGGATACGTCAGAGAACTGCCGCAGAAGCACGTATTGTCTGAAGCAGCGCCGGATGTGGCGCCACAACGCTCTAAGGAAGTACCGGCACTTGATGATATCTATCAGACCAGCGTCCGGCACTTGTATATCGTGGGTGAGGCTGCGGGCACCGCTTCGATAAATCTCGCGATGCGCTCGGGACGGCAGGTGATCGAAGCTATTGCAAACGAACTGCGCCACGCTTCGCCTCAGGTGCGGCCTAACCTATATGACGTTGTGATTGTCGGTTGCGGTCCCGCGGGACTTGGAGCAACCGCGACCGCGAAAGTCCTGGGTCTCAAGTATGCGACGCTGGAGAAGTTGACCCCCGCCAGCACGCTGCGGTCGTTTCCGCGGGCCAAGTTCGTGCAGGCTACTCCGATCGATATCGCCGAGTACGGCTCGTTTTTTTTGGAGGGCGATAATTCGCGCGAAGAATTGATCCGAGAATGGGAAAAGATCATCTCAAAATTAGGACTAGTGATTAACGATAGGGAAGAAGTGACCGGCGTCGAGCGCGAACAGGACTACCTGGTAGTAAAGACCGCTCGAGGCAACTCCTATCCATCGCGAAGTGTGGTGCTAGCGATTGGAGTACGCGGCAACCCGCGCCGCCTGAATCTCGAGGGTGAAGTCCCGCAACGGGTCTCTTACAACTTGATCGAACCTGACGAGTTCACCGGCCGCAAAATTCTGGTGGTCGGTGGCGGTAACGCAGGCGCCGAAACGGTACAGGCGCTGGCGGCCTCGCGGCTCGGCAACACTGTTACCTATTCGTTCCGCTCGCTGGTGCTGACCAACGTCACCCCTGAGAATGCCGACGCGATTATCGCACTCCAAACAACGAGGGCGATCACAATTTATCCGGCGACTGCTTTGGTTGAGATCCGCCGGAACAGTGTAGTGCTGGAGCCAGTGAAGTCGGCGGTCCGTCAGCCGGGCGCACAGACCGCTTTGCTGACACCGATCGAAATCGAGAATGATTCCATCTTTGCGATGATCGGCGCCGAGTTACCGACCGCCTTTCTAAGAGCGAGCGGTATCAAGATGGTAAACAAAGGCCGGCTGTACGGATGAGCTAGTACTAGGGTGCGGCGGGAAAACCGGCGTAGCTCTCGCCCGTGGCTTTGGTGTCGATCGCGCGCTGGATGATGTAGGAACGGATAGCGTCGGCTTTTTGACGATTCAGCACCTGGCCGAAAGAGACCATCCCCTCCTTCTTTAGTGCTCCTGCCAACACAATATCGAACCATCCCTTACTCGCTAAGAAGCCGCTATAGCGCAGATCCGGCACCAGGCCGCCGCTCACCGCATCGAATCCATGGCAACCCACGCAGTAGCGTCCGTATAGTCTCCTGCCGCGGTCTATGGTGGCAGCGTTGGCGGTTTGCGCAGGTGGATTCAAAACCTTAGCTTGTTCAACCGGTAAAGGCGGCAATTTAGCGCTGCCACCCAACTTAAACGCTAGGACACGGCTTATGTTTCGCTCGTTGCCGGATTTCTTGACCAGTTCACCTCCAGTCACCGCATAACCGCCGCCCCAGCCGGCGAGCACAGCAATATATTGCTGGCCATCTACCTCGTAAGTCATCGGGCCGGCTACGATCCCAGTTTGCACCGGCATGGACCATAACTCCTGACCGTTATCGGCCCTGTAGAGAGCGAAATTGCCAGCCGCATCACCTTCGGCCACCAGATTCCCTGCTGTCGTCATTACGCCGCCGTTCCACGGACCGGGATGTGGAGCTCGCCAAGCCGCACGTTGTTGAATCGGATCCCAGGCGAGCAAATAGCCCTTCAACCGATCCCATGCTGCTTTCTTTGCTGCTGGCTCCGTCGGCGGCGGCAGAGCATCGAGGTTGATACCGATATTAAAGGAGACGGGAGAGCGTTTATAACTGGTGTCGACCGCAAACGCAAAGTCCAACTCTTGCGCAGGTATATAGACCAATCGGGTTTGCGGGTTGAATGCCATTGGCTGCCAGTTATGACCGCCAAACGGGGCCGGCTTAATATCGATCGGCTTGCCGGTCTTCTCATATCTGGCCTTAGGGTTTTCGATCGGCCGTCCCGTCTTCAAATCGATGCCCTTAGCCCAAGTGACCGGAACAAAGGGCTTGGCCGAAATCAGCTCCCCCGTTCGGCGATCAAGCACATAAAAAAAGCCGTCCTTCGCGGCATGCATCAGCACTTTGCGGGCGCGGCCATTAATAGTCAGGTCGGCCAGGACCATATCCTGAGTGGTGTCGTAATCCCATACGTCGCCCGGCACCACCTGGTAATGCCAGGCGTATTCGCCCGTTGAAGCTTTGACCGCGAGGATTGAGGCGAGAAACCAATTGTCGCCGCCTCCGGGACTCCGGTATTTCTGCACCCATTCCACGCCGTTGGCAGTGCCGAAGTAGATGAAATCGAGTTGCGGGTCGTAGGCAATAGCGCCCCATACCGTCCCGCCCCCTCCGGCCTTCCACCATTGGCCATGCCAAGTCTTTGCCGCCTTCCTAAGAATCGGGGCCTCAAACGCCTTTGACGGGTCACCGGGCACCGTGTAGAAGCGCCAATCCAACCTGCCGGTATTCGAGTCGTACGCCGAAATGAACCCACGCACACCGTACTCGGAGCCGCTGCTGCCAATTATGACGCGGTCATTGATAGCGCGCGGGGCGGAGGTAATCGTGTAGGGCTTGGATTTGTCGAAGGTCTGCACGCTCCACACCGGTTTGCCGCTGGCAGCGTCGAGCGCGATTAACCGTCCGTCAAGCGTGCCGACAAAGACCTTACCCTTCCAGACCGCGACTCCACGATTAACCGCGTCACAGCAAATTTTGATCAGGATTTCACGCGGTACCTGGGGATCGTATGACCAAAGCAGCCGCCCCGTTCTAGCATCGAGCGCTTTGACCATGCTCCAGGCAGTCGAAACGTACATGACGCCGTCGACCACCAATGGCGTGGCCTCCTGTCCGCGGGAAGTATCGAGGTCGTAATACCAGGCCAATTTCAGGTTCCCGGCATTGGCCGCATTTATCTGGTCGAGAGGGCTGAACCGCTGTTCGTTGTAGGTGCGGCTATAACTCATCCAATTGCCGGGTTCGCGGTCGGCGGCGATGAGCCGGGCCGCATCGACTAGCGCGGCGCCAGCTTTGGTCCCCGTCGTCTGGGCATCAGCGTAATGCAGCCAGAATGCTGCAGCGACGATCGATAACGTGACTGCGCTTGCAAGAAGGATGGTTTTCTTAATCATATGAGCATCCCCCAGGCTATTTCCCTTTCGGAGCTGATGCCGTAAACAGGAGTTCGATACATCACACCAACCGCGTGTCATTATCAAAAATGCCACGATTTTTGCCAGTCTTCCCGTGCCTTTGAACTGAACGAGACAAACCCGAGCCGACCATCTGTGCCACTAACCCAGAGGAGCGATCATGGCATATGTGACTGCCGACGATGGTGTCAAACTCTATTACGAAGAGGCGGGTGAAGGATTCCCCATCGTATTCGTGCATGAATTTGGGGGCGACCACCGCAGCTACGAGCCACAAATCAGGTATTTTGCCCGCCGCTATCGATGCATCGTTTATAACGCGCGCGGCTATCCTCCCTCGGACGTCCCCAACGATGAGCAAGATTATTCGCAGCAGATAGCGCGCGACGACGTTCGCGCGGTGCTGGACGGCTTGGGAATCGAACAGGCTCATGTCGTCGGTATTTCGATGGGTGGTTTCGCGACCTTGCATTTCGGCATGGCATACGCGGAGCGGGCACGTTCAATGGTAGTGGGAGGATGCGGCTATGGCGCCGAACCGGGCAAGCGCGAACAATTCCAGGCTGAGGCAGAAGCCGCGGCCGCCCGTTTCGAGGCGCTCGGCATCGAGGCCGCGGCCAATGCGTATGCGCTGGGTGCGACACGCGTCCAATTGCAGAACAAGGATCCGCGCGGATGGGAGGAATTTCGCCGGATGCTGACTGAGCATTCACCCCGCGGTTCGACTCTGACGTTGCGAGGCGTACAGAAGCGCCGTCCCTCGTTGTTCGACCTGGTGGCGCAGATGAGACAAATCAGGGTGCCAACCCTCATCGTTACTGGCGACGAGGATGACCCGTGCATTGAAGCCTCGATTCTAATGAAAAGAACCATCTCGTCGGCGGCGATGGTGATGCTGCCGCGCAGCGGCCATGCGATCAACCTGGAGGAGCCGGCGCTATTCAATCAGCTCGTCGAGCAATTTTTCCATCAAGTCGAAAGCGGGCGATGGCGACTACGCGACCGTCGCTCGCTCACGGATAGGATCTTGTGATTGGCATCGCACTTTGCCCATTTTCGTTGAGCTATCATCTCTGGTGACGCATCACCGCGGCGGGAGCAGGCGCTCTTCCTGGAAATGACGGACCCATTTGCGGAACATGTCCTCGGTATCCATGCAGTCGTGAAAGCCCGCCTGGCGCGCCTTGATGGTGCTGACGATCGCGGGACGGGGCGGCCTGTCGGCCCCGTAGGCGAAACAGAAATCCGCGAACTCGAACGATTCGCCGACGAAGGCGTTAACATCCGCGGGCGAGCGCAATCCGTACTTACGCGCGACGGCCGCCCATTCTGCTGCTTTTTTGGGCATTTCATGCTGCAGGCAGACGGGTTCCGGCGGACCAACTTCCATCCCAAGCGCATCTGCGATGGCCGGCCAGACCTCGTCCCATACAAAGACATCGCCGTTTGTAATATTGAAAATTTCGTTAGCGCACGCAGAGGTCGTTGCCGCCCATTCGAAGGAGCGCGCGAGCAAACCGGCATCGACTGCTTCGAAGATGAACGGCGGACCTCCGGGAAACGACAGTGGCAGTCCAGCTTCCTTTCTTAGAGCGGCGAATACCCCGATCGCGGGTATGATATTCAGATTGCCGCCGATCGCTTCGCCCACCACCAACTGAGGCCGTAGAATTGTCCAGCTCCATCTGCTGCCGGCCTGTTTGGCTCGAAGATAGTCTTCCTGCAGCCAGTAGAAATTAGCATGCGGATGGCGTGGGTCACGCTCGCGTGCTGGAATCCGCATTGGCCCGAGGTGAGCGCCATAGGCCTTGGTGCCCTGTAGCAATGAAACATGCTGCAAATTGGCCGCGGCGTTGAGCGGCTCGAACAGGTTCCTCAGCATCGTCAGGTTGGTCTCCATCTGATCGCGCTGCGTCCAGCCTTGTATCAGCGACGGCTTTTCGTAGAGCGCAGCATAAATCAGGTGGGTGACATCGGTCATTTGCCCGAGGACTTCACTGCAACGCTGTTGGTCCTGCAGGTCGAGGGAAATAAACGTGGCTCCATCAACCGCCACGGGCATCCGCCGCGAGATAGCCACCACCTCCCAATCGTTGAGCCTGGCGAAATGACGCACCGCGGCGAAGCCCACTAAACCTGACGCACCCGCGATAAGCACTTTGTTCATGGTTTCATGCACCTCGGATTTCTTTCCTAGCCCGTCCGGGCGGGACAAACCAACCCGAACACGGTTCACATTGGTTTCTCATCCAAGTAACGTGACCCCGCTGGCGGGATCGAGATGGCGATAATATTTGCGTGCTTGACGTTTGTCTCAACCTGTTTCGGCGGCCTCGCAGCTATCCGCCTGCGTGACCGGCTGCATCTGTTGCTCGGCTTCAGCTCCGGTGCGGTTATTGCGGTTGTGCTGTTCGATGTCATCCCAGAGATCTTCTATATAGGCGGCGCCGCGACGCCGGTTATGCCGGTCGTGGCTTTAGGCTTCCTGACGTTCTTTGGGCTCGAGCGCTTCACCGCTCTGCACCGGAGCCGCGAACACGCCCATCAGACTGGCGTCCATCCGGAAGAGTTCGGCATAATTGCTGCGGCTGGGCTCACGGTGCATAGCTTCCTCGACGGCTTCGCTATTGGCATCGGCTTTCAAACCAACTTTCGTATCGGACTACTGATTTCGCTGGCAGTTATCGGACATGATTTTAGCGATGGTCTCAACACGGTGACGGTAGTTCTGGCGCACGGAAATGCAATTGAGCGTGCGGTAAGATGGCTGATAGTCGATGCGCTTGCGCCGATGGCTGGCGCGGTCACTGCGTTGCCTTTGCGACTCGGCGAAACAGTGCTGCCATGGCTGCTGGCTTTTTTCGCGGGCGCTTTTTTGTATATCGGGGCTTCAGATTTGCTGCCGGAAGCGCGGGAACACGACTCACCTGTGGTAGGAGTAGCGACCACAACGGGGATGCTACTGATGTTTCTGATCAGCCACTATCTGCGTATGCGCTAAGAGCGGGCAAGGTATCAAGGGCTCCTGCGGGCAATACCTTTTTAGGGTTCAAAGCTTCTTTTCGCCACAATAGAGGAGATTGGCAGAGGCGACGAGCAACGGTGTATTATTCGTAGGCTGAGCGAATCAATTCCGAATGAAAAAGAGGCGGTCTGCGGCCCGCCGCAGTAAAGCTACTGTAAAATCCTGCGGAGGAGTTATGGAGATATCAAACGAAGAGATGCTCAAGCGTATCGCACGGTTCAACGAACTAATGCCGATGGACTACAAACAGATGACGGGCGGCGAGATGGTCCCGCGTTCGATGCAAGGCTTCTCGGTCATCGGCCATGTCACCAAAGCCGCCCCCGCCATTCCCGGCGATCATGGCTTTACGGTTGCCTTCAACAGAGTGCAGCCGGGTAAAGGTGCGCCGCTGCACAGCCACACGGTCGTCGAGGTATTCGTACCGCTCAGCGGACGATGGAAATTCTGCTGGGGTGAGGACGGCAAGGGCGAGGCTGAACTCGGGCCATGGGACACAATCTCTTTTCCGGCCGGTCTGATGGAGGGCTTCCGCAATATCAGCGCTGAGGAAGGCACGTTGCTCGTGATTCTTGGCGGTCCCGATGTCGGCGAAATTATCTTCCGCAAGAACGAGGAGCAACCGGCAGCCTAAGAACACAGGGAGAGGAGCGCGGAGGTACTGTTCCCACTCTCCGGAGCAAAGGGCGCATCACAACTGGACCGATGCGCCCTGATGCTTACCACGTCGTCAGAGAGGCCGCCGGAGAATTCAACTCGAATTAATCACGCATACTGACAAAAGTTGGGCTTTGCCGGCCGCGAGCTTACTACGATCCGATTTCCCGCAGGAACGGCGACAGCACCTCCAGCAGTCCGCCAGGATTGTCGCCCTGAACATTATGACCTGCATTTTCGACCCGTACCCAACGCCCGTTGGCGAGTGAGCGTGCGAACTTGCCAGCAGCATCGTCGGTTAACACGTCGCTTAGTGCTCCGCGTACGATCAATGTCGGGCAGCTTATCTGCGGGATTTGCTGAGCCAGCCGCTCACGCTGCGTGGTCGCTATCCGCGCATACTCTTCGGAGGCGCGCCGCTGATCGTGCTTGAGCGCCCATTTGCCGGCGGGCGTCTGCCGGAGGTTGTAGTAAAGACTGCGTTTTAGGACGGCCGGATTACGCAGCGGATTGAATTTTACCGCACGCTCGAGAAAAGCTTCGGGCGAATCGAGTTCGGGAGTGCTCGCAAATTCGCGGATTCGCTGGGTGCCCGCCGGATTGATTTCCGGACCGACATCCACTACTACCAACCCTCTCATCTCCCGGCTATGCCGAACAGCGTAAGCTATTGAATTGAGGCCACCCATAGACTGTCCGACCAATACGGCGTTCTCGAGCCGCCGCTGTTTGATGAAACCCTCGACATCCGTAAGTTGAGTTTCAACTGCGTAGTCAACTACCGGCGACCATTCGCTGTCGCCATGGCCCCGCTGATCGAGCGCGATGCAATGGTAGCGGTCACGCAACATAACGCAGACCACGTCCCAGGTGTGGGCATTGAGTCCGCCACCATGAAGAAAAAGGAGCGGAGGGCCGCCGCCGCCCCAGTCGAGGTAATGAAACCGCATCGAGCCGATGATCACCTGACAGTCTTCCGGCAGAGCAACGGCGGAGGGCTTCAGATTGGCAACTTCGAGCGCCGTCCGAAACATTTGCAACTGTTCAGTAGGGTCCATGATGTTTCCTCTTTTGTGCATCCTTTTTCGTTCTCTCCTGGATGCAGGGAGAATACCGAGCGGGCCAGGCTGAGAACACTTTGTCGACGGCCTGCGCGAAGAAGTATTTAACTCGCGGGCCGGCGGAGCACTACCGGATCGATTTTGCGCGGAATGAGTTGGCCGTCTCCGAGCTTGCCTGCCAATTGACCATTTTCAACAATGACCTTGCCGCGCAGGATAGTCATTACCGGCCAACCCTCTACCTGCCATCCTTCCCATGGACTATAGTCGCTCACGTGGAAATCCTCGCGAGTAAGGGTCTTCTTGACTGCGGGGTCGAGCAAAACTATGTCCGCATCGCTGCCGGGAGCAATTACTCCTTTCCGCGGGTACAGTCCAAGAATACGGGCCGCATTGGTTGATGTCACTTCGGCGAAGCGCTGTAACGTCATGCCACGCCGAACGACGCCTTCTGTATAAATGATGCCCATGCGGGCCTCGGCACCGAGATTACCTCCGGTGACATTGTCGATTCGCTTGCCCAGCAATTTGTGCTCGAGCGTGGTTGGAAACTCGTCGGTGGCGGTAGTTGAGACACCGTCATTGACCAGCCCTTGCCAGAGTGCCTTCTGATCGTCTGCATATTTCAATGATGGATAAGTGTGATAACAAAAACCGCGCGGCTTTTTATAGTCATCGGCCGAGAACAAGGCATAATGGTGAAGGGTCTCGCAATAAACCGGCAGGCCATGTCCTCGTGCTTCCGCCACCGCCTCGACCCCTTCCAGAGCCGAAGTATGGACGAAATAGACTCCGGTCCCGGCGGCCTTGGCGAGCCGGATAACGCGCTCGAACGCAAGGCATTCCGACAACTTAGTATGAACCAGGTGCAGATTTGCTCCCTCGGTGCGCCCCTCTTCGGCAAATCGCTCGTAGTTAAATTGAACTATATCGTCATCTTCGGCGTGTACCACCATAATTCCGCCATTCTTTGCCACTTTTTCCATTGCGAGCTGGATGCGGCCAAAGTCCAGCCGCAGCCGGGGCCGTTTGGGATGAGGGGGCAGCACGTCGGTAGTAAAGACCTTGAAACTGGGGAATCCTTGCTTGATTACATCACCAAGCTGATCGAACACCTTGAGTGGCAGCGCTCCCATCAGGGCTACATGGAATGAGTAATCCACAAACGAATTACCTTTCCAGCGCGCGGCGCGCTCTTCGATAGCGTTGGTGATTTCCATCGACGGGTCGACGAAACAGAAATCGAGATGCGTGGTGGTGCCGCCATAGGCCATCCCGCGCGTGTCCTCTTCCGGCCCCAGCGTAGATTTACCGCTGTCGGGGTTGGTCAGGTCGAAGATATCCAGGTGGGCATGGGGTTCAATGCCGCCTGGCACGACGATTTTGCCATCGGCGTTAATCGTGCGCCCGGCCTGCATCGAGGGATCGTCGATGCCGACGTAGGCAATATGTTCACCGCTGATGCCGACCGCCCATCGCGCCACACCCTGGGTGGTTACAACCTGACCGTTACGGATAAGCAAATCCAACATGGCTCCAGCCTCCCTTAGTCGATCTTCCCGCTGAAATTTCAGCCTGCGAGCAAGCGAAAGCGCATCACCCTCACCCCGCCATCTCTCGTGAAAGAGGAGCGGACTGAGTCGTGCCGCGAGACTCTTTGGATTATCCTTTGCGGCAGTCGAAATTCCGCTCGTAAGCATCGGCGATGCGCAATAGCATCACCTCGTCGAAGTGGCGTCCGGTCAGCATCATGCCGATCGGCAATCCGGCTGACATCGCGCAGGGCAGACTAAGTGAGGGGTGGCCCGTCATGTTGAATACTGCGGTATTTCCCAGCATGCTCCAGCCTCGCTCGATCACCGCCCGCGGCCGCAGATCTGGCTCATATCGGAGAGCCTTCACCGGAGTAGTCGGCATGACCAGCGCATCGGCCTGCTCCAGCACTTGGTCATAGGCGCCACGCAACGGTGCGCGCATGTTCTGTGCCTTCGCATAAAGACGGCCGTGATAGTGGCGGTTCAGAAAACTGCCGACGAGGAGCACCAGCTTCAGAGTCGGCGGCAGATCGTCTCCTTGCGTCTTGCGGAAACGTCCCAGGGCGCTGGCCAGGCCAGCATCATAATAACCTCGAAAATGATAACCGACGCCGTTGGCATACATCAGCGCATTGGCCCCTTCAGCAATGAGACCCCAAACGACGCTGTCGGCCTGAAGATGAGCCGGTACCGACACTTCCTCGACTTGGGCGCCGAGTCCCGCCAGTACCTGAATCGCTCGGCTGACGGCGGTGTCGACGTCAGGTTCTGCGCCGGGCAGGCCGAAACCTTCTCGCAGTACGCCTAGACGAATCCCCTTCAGGTCGCGGCCAAGCGCCTGCGTATAGGGCTCTACTTTGATTTCCGTTTGCCGAGGATCCATTGGGTCTCGGCCCGCGATCACTTCGAGCATCAGCGCGACATCGGCAACGGTCCGGCCCATCGGTCCGGCATGGTCGAAGGTCGGGTCAATGCCGACGCAGCCGGTGTATGGCACAAGCCCATGGGTTGGCTTCAATCCGACCACTCCGCACCATGAGGAAGGAATCCGGATCGAACCGCCCTGATCCCCGCCGATCGTGATGTCGATATCATCATAATATAGAGCCGCGGCGGAGCCGCCCGATGAACCGCCAGCCAGATGCTCATGATTGTGCGGGTTACGCGTCGGACCGAACGCGCTGGTATCGCCCGCGCCGGAGAATGCGAAGTTGTCGAGGTTGAGTTTCGCGACGATTTCACCGCCGGCGTCGAGAATTCTGCTAACGAGTGTGGCATCGGTTTCGGGCGCATAGCCTTCCATCACCAGCGATCCGCACGTCATCGGAATTCCCGCGACGGCGAAACAATCCTTAATGCCAACCCGTTTGCCCGCAAGTTTGCCGGCGCGAGCACCTTTGACCGAGCATCGCCGCAGTATTGCATTGAGTGGATCGTCTTTGGGTTCGGGCCGAAAGCCGCGGTCGCGCTCCGGATATTTAACCGGCGGCAGCGGCGACGGGGCGCAGTCGAGGAGGTCAAGGGTCGCGAACATCTGTGGAATCATCGCATCGAAATCAGCGAGTTCGTCCTCGTTCAGGGCGAAACAGTTTGCCGATGCGAGTTGTTTCAGCTCTTCTCTCATCGGTCGTCTTAGCGCCATTTCGAGTACCTCTTAACCGATTGATGCGCCTGGAGGGCCGCGTTCCCTATCCTGATTAACTTGTAGTTAGCGCGGAATGACGGGCAGGATCACCCTCGACGGATGAGCGGCGTCGTGAAAGATGGTCTGCGTCGCCCGTTTGAAATTGCTTTCCTTGAACAGCGCACCACCGGTGTTTAGATTGCGATCGTAATGAGGGAAGTTGCTGCTCGAAACTTCAACTCGAAGCCGATGGCCCGGTTTCACCACATGGCTGGTCGCCCACAAATCGATCGTATACTCGTATACTTCCCCGGGGGTGAGCAGCGACGGATGCGTTTTTGAGCTTCGATAGCGCGCTCGAATTATTCCGTCCTGGATATTCTGGGCGTACCCATTGGGCCATACATCAACCACCTTCACCGTAAAATCGGTGTCAGTCGCGCTTGAGGCGGCAAACAGTTGGGCGCTGAGCGGCCCCGTAATCTCAAGGTCGTCCGTGAGCGGCTCGCTGGAGTAAACAAGCACGTCCTGGCGGGTCTCGACCCGGCGCTGGTCACAGGGGCCGGTGGGGTTGGGTCCTAGCTGAGAACCACCGCGAGTGGGCACCGGGTCGTCAGGATCATAAACAAATGAATCGCTGCGTTCTTCGTTCTCTGGCGAGATTCGGCTAAGGATACCGTCGCCGTTCAGAGTATTGGCCCTGCCGCCACTGTGCAGATAGAATGGCGTATATTTCGCTCGCGCCAACGGCCAGTCGTCTTCCTGACGCCAGCTATTGTCGCCCATCACAAAGATATTGACCGGCTTCTCCTCGGCGACACCGGAATCGATATCTTTGAGCCAGTAATTGAACCACCTTATGGCCATGTCTCCGACTCGCACCATAGCCTCCGGTCCGAGATCGAGTTCGCCAACTTGCGAAGACGGCGCGTCGTAGGGATACAGGTGAGGCCAGGGGCCGACCATCAGTCGTTGTCCGGCGCGCGCTTCGGCAGTCATCCCGTGCTGCCTGATAGCCGAGAAGTAGTGGAGGCCGCCTTCGAGAAAACCATCATACCAACTGGCCAGGTGGAAGATGGGTACGCTCACCTGATCGGCCTGGCGCCTGACGTTGAGTTGATGCCAATAGCCGTCCTCCTCGGGATGATCGAAATAATCCTTCAGATAAGGAACCGAATCCTGCAGCCGTTCCGCCCAGTCGTAAATTGGCAGATGGCGGAAATGCTCTTCCTTGAGCCCATCCCATAGGTTCATCTCAGCCTGATTGGGATAGTAAGTGCGGATGGTTTCCAGCAGATGGCGCGCACCTTTGCGCTTGAGCTGGTCCGGCGTCATCATCAAGCAGTAGGGCAGCAGCCAGCCGAAATCGAGCACGCCGGCACCACGGTAAACCCAGCATTCATGCCAGTCTGAGGGAGCAGAAGTCGCGAACATCGCGCGCAGATGCGGCGGACGGGTGGGAGCCATCAGGTATTGAACCGCACAGAGATAAGATTGGCCGTAGGTGCCTACTCTGCCATCGCACCACGGTAGGCGCGCGGCCCATTCGACGGTGTCATACCCGTCAATCGCCTCATGAATGAGCGGGTAATACGAATCACCCTCCGACCCGAAACGGGCGCGCGTATCTTGCGTGACGAGCACGTACCCATAAGGGACGAACCGTTTGGCATTGGGCGCGGTGGCTTCCCTGCCATACGGTGTTCGCATCAGAATCACAGGGTATTGGCCAGGTGCGTCGGGCCGGTAGACGTCAGCATAGAGAGTTACCCCATCGCGCATTCTGGCGGCCACATTTTCTTCTTTGATCACCTTGTATGCTTTGGGTATCCAGTTGGCCACGAGATTCCCTCCGATATTGGCGCTCTCGCCTAATATGCGCCGTCTGGCAGCTGCGCTACAAACGAACGACGACAATCCCTGCATCCTCGTACCAAAAATGAGGGGAGGACGGGTTGCTGGCGCCGGTGACGAACGACGATGAATCCTAAAATAGCCCGGCGACGGCGTTGCTGATCTCTTCGGGTTCGCCCGCCTGCCCTGATTGGTTCTTGCCCCAGCTGCCCCCGCCAGGTTGTCCGGGTGCTCCATTTGCTGGAGCGGAGAAGATGCCGACTAAACCCGATCAACCGCGTTGGTTCGGATGTTGGCGAGCACGTATTCAAGCGCCCGCGGTGCCCCCTTCGGAGAGCCAATCAGTGCAAGGCACAAAAGGACGGGGCGCGGCGTCTCTCCGGCCGCGCCCCGTCGGCAATCGCGCTCGACTATAATTATTAGCGACTTGCTAACGCAATATCTGCATTAAGCCAGACGGGCTGCCGTATTTGACACCGTTCATGTAGTCCTGGGGCACGTTCTGGTCGATTAACATACCGCCGTGTTGCCAATCGGGGTGCCCGTGATCAGACCAGACTGTCTGATGAGAGTTCTCGACGTCCCACGCCACCGCTTCCGGGATGGACTTCCACTGGTGGCCGATGTTGGGTACGTCGCCAACTTCGTTCCCATACCAAAAGAACTTCCAGAGCTTATGGGCGGTATCGTACCCCTCAACCCAGTCCGCCAGCCACATCGCACGCTCTACATACATAATACGACTTGAGTAGCAGTAACCCGCGGCTTCGCTTGGAATACGATGAGCGTCGATGATCGCCGAATGGCGCAATTCCCATTTGCCCCATGACGGTTTGGGGAAGCCGAGCGGCATATCCCAGCCTTCCGGGAATCTGCCCCCCTGGGTATCGTCCCATACCGTGAGGTTCAGGATCCTGCGATCGCCAAGATAATCGGCCGTATACAAGGCCGTGCTGCCGTTGAAGCCATTGAATTTGGCGTCATCGTTGGTCCAGTCAAAGCCCAGTACCGGAGAGCATCGGGACGAGGCCGACAGTCTCAGCGAGCGTCGCAGCGCCGGAACAAAGACGTAGAGGTCGGGAAACGGGTGGGCTTCCTGGTCTGTGTAGAAGAGATCAAGTACGGCGGTATACCGCGCCTGCTCCGGTGTTTCCTGCATTATCCATTCGGTGTACCAGGTCCCGGGAGCATAGTTGTACGTGTGTTGAAAGCCGCGGTCGGTGATATAGTCGCTCATCCGGTACACATAGTCGAGGCTGTTGGCCGAGATGTTGCCGAACCGGTCCTGCGCCCAGACCGTGCCCCAATTGTTATTGCTCGGATTCTGGTTGATTATCGCCGGCGTGTAGCCCCAGAACGAATTCGCCAGGATCTTCCAGCCCTTGTAGGGCTCCTCCGGCTTCGGAAACGGCGTCCCGCCATAATAGTTCTTCAACAGATAGTGCCCGTTGGGCAGGAGCTCGACCGCAGTCTGCGAGCCGTATTTTTCGGTGGCTGCAACCCAGCTCTTGGGCAGATTATCCTCCTCGTGGCTGGGGCCGACGTCCATTTCGACGTCTGCCGGCATTTTCCAGTAGTAACGTCCTTCAAAAAACACGATCATGCCTAAGGGCATGAACTCCTTGTACTGCTGCCAGTTGGACATCGTGATTTTGGTGCCGATCGGCAAGCCGCCCTGATGCTCAGTCGCTTTCAACCATTGATCGAATTCACTGCGAGTCGCTCCTCCCTGAGCGAATGCGAACGACGGTAAGGCGAGCAACAACACAATTGCAGCTATGCGAGCCCACGTCTTCATGCCAGTCGTCCTTCCTGTTGTGTCTGAGGAGAAAGCCGCGACATCTTCGTCCTGCACCGTGCGCGATCGCGAGAAGCAAGCTCCACTCTATACGCACGTCGCCGACTCCTTTGCTCAGCTTCGCCTCACGACGCCTGATGCCTAGTTCAGATGATATATCCGCGCGGCGTTGCCACCCGCGATTTTGGCTTTCTCCGCCTCAGAGCAGTCCGCCAGGATCTCATCCAATATCTGCTGAGTTCTCGGAAAAGTTGATTCCGGATGAGGATAGTCAGAACCCCATTGGAGATTGTCTACTCCGATAATATGCCGCTCCTTTATCCCCAGGGCGTCTTCCTGAAAGCCCACAAATACGTTACGATGAAAATAGTCGCTGGGCAGCATATTCCCGGTGTAGCGGCTCCAATAACCCTTCTTGAATAAATCACGGGCGCGTTGCTTGAAGTTGTAATCGAGGCGCTCGAGGAAATGAGGTGCCCACGACAGCTCCATCTCAACTGATCCGACCTGCAGTTTCGGATACCGCTGGAACACTCCGCTGTAGATCATCTGCGCCAGCGACATCCGCACCCAGTGGTCCGCATTGCAAAGAAAGGCGGGTGTCAACTCGTCAATCGCAGCGAATTCCTGGCCCGGTCCCGGGCGGTTCGTGCCGATGTGCAGACCGAGCGGCATCTCCAGATCCTGCGCCGCGGCCCAGAGCGGCTCGTATTCTGATGAATCATAAGGTCTGCCTTCGGGCGGATAACAGGTAATCATTCCTCCCGCCAGGCCGAGCCTGGCGCATCGCTGGAGTTCCTTTACTCCGGCCTCAACATCGTCGATGTTGATCATCGCAATGCCCTTGAGTTGGCGAGGGAAAGGCCGGCAGAATTCAGCCAGCCAGTCGTTGTAGGCGCGGAAAATTTCGGTCAGTAACTCACTATCCGGCACACCGAACAGCAACAGACCGACAGTCGGATACACTACCGCGGCATCGACTCCGTCGGCCTGCATATCCTTAACGTGTGCTTCCGGCAGGTAACCTCCGGGGCGGACATTTTCTAACAAGTCGTTGCGGCTGAGCTTTTCCGGTGCCTCAAAACGCCGGCCGGTTTGTGCCCCGGCAAACGCGCCAATTATCTTGTGGCCATCGCAAAACCACCAGTCGCCTTCATCTTTCAGGCGAACCACGCGGGGCGCGCGGCCGTGAAACGTGGCTGCGACTCTGGATGCCCACAGGTCGGGGGGTTCATAAACGTGATTGTCGGACGAAATAATTTTGTAGTTACTCATATTTGGAACCTCGTCCGCTCTATGGCGTGACTTCTTGTCGGATGGAAGGGGCGCCGCTATACCTTGCCGCCTTCGTTGGCTAGTCCTCGCCCGCACAGTCGCGGGCGAGGGACGGAATGAAGTTCTTGACGATCTCTCCGCCCGGGGGAGTGATATCAGGCCATCGCTCGCCCGTTTCGGAGCAGCTTGCCCGGCGTCGCACCAGTGCACTCGCCTTCTTCAAAGATGGGCTGGCCGTTGACCATGATCCAGCGGTAACCCTCGCAACGCCGGACCCGGCGCCATTCGTTGGCCGGGATATCGTGCAGGATTTCCTCCGGCAGCGCTTTGAGCCGATTCAAATCATAAACCACGATGTCGGCCGACATTCCCTCACGCAGGGTGCCGCGATCCTTAAAGCCCGCCGCCCATGCTGGCAAACCGCTCAGGCGGAAATGTGCCTCTTCGAGCGTCAGTGCGCCCACGTCACGCGCCAGCCACGCCAGCACCTCGGTCGGGAAAATCCCCGGCGTGATGAACTTGATATGCGCGCCACCATCCGACACCCCCGGAATCATATAGGGCGGCTGTAGCACTTCGCTGTATAGATCGGCGCGGGTGTTCCTGGCTGGTGCCGCCCACTCGGTGCGCAGGTCGTCTTCAACCGTCAGATCCAGCATTGCATCGATCACATGCTTGTGCTCAAGCTGCGCGATCTGCTCGATCGATAGCCCCTCGTATTTGTCCTTGAGGTCGGGCCGATGGACCTTACGGGCGACCCATTTCGGCAGCTCGCCGAAGATAAAAGCCAGCGTCTCCATCCCGCCCTTGTCGTACTCTTCGCGCATCGACCCGCGGATCTCCGGGCGGCGCAGCTTCATCTTGCGCTCTTCGGTGGTGCCAATGGTTGCCTCGCGCCAGGCAGGCACGCTGTCAAACAAATTCCAATCCTCCAGCGTCATCCGCACCGGCGCACGCCCGGTCACACTCTGACCGAAGATGCGCAAGCCCCTTGCATTGGCATCGCGCAGCCAGTTGAGCTGAGCCCGATGCGAGTCAGGATATTTGTCGTTAATCGCAACCGCGTTGTAGAGCAGCGGGCGCCCGCTTTCCCGGGCCAGTTGTTCAAGGAAGCGGAAGTCGTCATCGATGCCAAATTGCGCCTTGTTGGCTCCCGACTGGGTGAATTGGATACAACCGTCATTCTTCTCGCCCAGCGACTTGGCCAGCTCAATATAAAAATCGTCCGGCAGAATATCGGTGATCATCGGGGTGCCGTCGTAGTCACGCTGGACTGAAGCGCGGCTCTCGGGCACCAGGCGCTGCGCCGACCAGCCAAAAGCGCCCGCATCCATGGCCTGGTGCAGAATCCGCTTGAGCTGGAACATCTCGCGCTCACCCGGGAATTGTTTCTTGGCCTCGTCGAAGCCGCCCATCACGTAAGCCACCGCTGGCGCGGTCGGCAGTAAATGCCCCAGGTTGATCCCCAGCGGCATTTTCGAGAGCCGGTCCATGTACTGGGGGAAAGTCTCCCAGTCCACCTTCATCGAGACCCTCATCGGCTCCAGCGGAATCGACTCGTTGCGCGAAAGCGCCAGCATCGAGCGCTCGACATCCTTCGCCTTGACCGGCGCAAAGCCGAAGCCGCAGTTGCCGATGGTCACCGAAGTCACCCCATGCCAGCTCCCCATCGTGCAGTACGGATCCCAATGGATCTGGGCGTCGTAGTGCGTATGCAGGTCGATGTACCCGGGCGCCACGATATGCCCCGACGCGTCAAGCACTTTGTCGGCGTCACCGGTTCTGAGGCGCCCGATTTTAGCGACTTTACCCTCCTTGATCCCGACATCCGCTTGATAGCGCGGGACTCGGGTGCCGTCGACAATCATCCCGTCTTTGATAATGGTGTCGAACTCAGCCATGACTCACACCTCCTGCGGTCAGCTCTGGGCCGCACAACAGGGGCAGGCGCCGCGCCTGTCGACATTAGTTGAACTGCATCTGGTTCGAACCCGAACTAATTCCGTTTCCTAAACCTTTCCTCCATTGTCGTCAATGGAAACGATTGTCAATGGAAAGCGATCGACGGGTCTGCGCCGCCAAGGCAAAAGGTCATTCAGATAAAAAAGATGGGGCGCGGCGTATCTCTCGCCGCGCCCCGTTGGCAATCGCGCTCGACTATTACCCCGAGGGCTATTTCATTATCTGCATCAACCCGGACGGGGTGCCATACTTAGTGCCGTTGAAAAATTCTTTAGGCGCGTTGTTGTCGAGGTATGGCTTGCGCTTCCACGGGTTACCGAAACCCGACCATACGGTCTCATGCGAATTCTGGAAATCCATCGCCATGGACGACACTCCATCCCAGGTCCAACCAAGTCCTGGCACATTGCCTATGTCGTTATAATATGCAATCGATTTCCACAGCTTGTTATTGGTGTCGTACATGTCAGCCCAGTCACCGTTCCACAGTTCCTTCTCCGAGTACATGACTCTGTGGCGATAGCAATAACCCGCCGCTTCGCTGGGAATCCGGTGAACATCGACGATCGACATCGGGCGGAGTTCCCATTTGCCCCACGTCGGCTTCGGGAATCCTAAGGGCATCAGATAACCATCAGGGAAAATGGCGCCGTCCTGATTAAATACCGCCAGCGTCAGGATCTTGCGATCAGTGAGGAAGTCTCCGGTGAAAATCGACGTGGTGCCATTGAAACCGTTGGTCTTGCCATCGTCGTAGGTCCAGTCGAACCCCAGGTACGGCGAACAACGGGCGGTGGTTGATAGCCGGAGCGAACGCCGCAGGGCCGGCACGAAAACGTAGAGGTCCGGATACGGATGTGCTTCCTGATCCTGATAAAAGAGATTTAACGCGGTGGTGTAGCGTGCCTGTTCCGGCGTCTCCTGCATCACCCATTCGGTGTACCAGGTGCCAGGCATATAGTTGGGGATGTTTTCAAACCCGGGATCGGTGTTCCATGCACTCCAGCGATAAACTACGTCCAAGCTCGAAGGCGCAACGTTCCCGTAACGGTCCACCGCCCACACTGTGCCATAGTTACTAGGGGCGTTGACGTAGATGGAGGGTACATAAGCGAAGTAGATATTCGCCAACACCTTCCATCCTTTGTACGGCTCCTGGGGATTGGGAAAGGGTATCCCGCCATGGTAGTTCAGGAGTTGATAATGGCCGTTGGGCAGGACTTTCACCTCGACCTGCGAGCTGTACTTCTCAGTGAAATCCTGGAAACTCTTGAGGCGGCTGCCGAGATGAGTCGGGCCAACCTCCAATTCGACATCCGCCGGCATCTTCCAAAAATACTGGCCTTGGAACAGTTTGATCATGCCCAGCGGCATGTACTGTTGGTACTGCTGCCAATTCTGCATCGTGATCTTGGTGCCAAGCGGGATGTCACCCTTGGGAGCGTTCTTCACCCACTGGTCCATCTCACTGTAGTCAGTGCTTGCTTGCGTCCATCCGAGCGATGGCAGCAACAAAACCAGCGCCCCTACCGCAAGCACACGAGCCAGACCCTTCATAATGTGCTCCTCTCTTGTCTGCGCCCCCGCGGTGCAGAGCACCCGGAGCGGCTACTGCGATTAAACGTCCTCCCGAGAGCGAAGCCAAACCAAATCTAAAACGACTGTCGGTCAGACAGGCCCCCCTGTCAAGACGAAAAATAAACCTCGAAGAGCCCCGCCTAGCCGTCTTGCTCAGTAGCCGCGATCCCAGTCGATTACGTTGGCCAGCGGCTGGCCGTCGAGATAGGCGCGAAGGTTGCTGCAAAAAAGCTCGACTCCCCGGTGCCGGCTGAGATCGCTCCCCGCAGAGACATGGGGCGTGATGACGACCCGTTCATCGTCCCACAGCCGGACATCCGGCGGACGTTCGAATTCGCCAACATAGACATCAAGCGCGACGCCCCGTAACTTCCCCTGGTCCAGGGCTGCGAGTAAGGCATCCTCATCGACTATTTCACCCCGGGCCACGTTGACGAGAATGGTACTCGGCTTCATCGCGGCAAACGCTTGGCGGCTGATGAGCCCGTTCGTTTCCGGCGTCCATTGGCAACAAACCGCGACAAAGTCGCTTTGCGCCAGGAATTCATTGAGCTGCTCCGGCTTCCCCAATTGTGCTAATCCTTCCGGCAATCGGCCGCTGGCCGCACCTGAACGTCGGGTGCCTATCACCCGCATGCCGGCAGCCGCACAGAGGCGGCCCACCTCTTGACCGATTCCGCCAGCGCCGACAACACAAGCGGTTTTGCCCTCGACTGAGATAGGCCGATAAGCGCGATAGTCAAAGCGATGGCGCTGCTGGTCGCGGCCGGCGCGATGGAGACCGCGGGCAAAAAGCAAAAAGCTAGCGAGCACATACTCCGCCATCGCCCGGGTGTTGCCGTAGCCACGCGAGGTAGTGACGGTCACCTCACTGTTCCACAAATCGCCCCGCAATAGATTGCTCGCGCCCGCCGGCAATTGATGGAACCAGCGCAGGCGCGGCGCTCGCGCCCGCAGGTCCAGCGGAAAAGGCCATCCGCCAAGGATTATTTCGGCGCCCGCCAGAACGCGATCGAGTTCCTGCCGAGGATGGTCCGCGATTGGACGCTGCGCAAGATAGCGCTCGACAGTCCAGCGCGGCCACGTTTTCGCGATCTCAGCGTCAAACCAAGCGCGAGCATCGACCACCCTGACCCGCGGGTCAACCGCCGCAATGCGGCTCAGACCTTCCGCCGCTAACGGCACAATCACCAGCACTTCAACGTCATGGGTTGTCATGGGATTACCGGGTGATTGCCGAAGCACATGCAGATTTCGTTTAAGACCACAACGCCCTAATTTGAAATCTCGGTGAGCAACTCGACAGAGCGCAAGGTCTCCGGCGAATCCGGCTGGGCTTCGAAGAGCTTCTTCCACTCGGTGTTGGAGTTTTCGAACGCCGTGCGCGCCCGATAAGCCGCCATGTCCTCGTACTCGATCATCATGATCACGGGTCCCGTGTCAGGTCCGGGAACTGTGCTGCGAAAGAGTCGGAATGACTTTGGCCGCACCTCGCTTTCAAAGCGTGGATGGGCTGCTTTCTTCAGTTTCGTCATGAAGTCGTCCATCCTCCCTGGCTTCACCTCGTACGTGAATACAGCGATGACCGCCATTTGGTCGACCTCCTCATCTCAGACGCATCGTAATCGAACGCCGATCGCGTTCAAAACACAGCCACCCGGCTGGAACAATAACCTCGCTGATTTTGTGTAAACCAGCCCGCCGCCCTAAAATGGGCCGATGAACTTCACCGCGGAATTATGGGAATCAATTGAGCCGATCTATAGCGCTATTTTGCGTCACCCATTTATCCGAGGCCTCGGCGACGGGTCCCTCGATCGCGAGTGTTTCAAATTCTACGTGCTGCAGGATGCCCTCTATCTGCGCGAGTTTGGACGCGCCCTGGCCATCGCCGCTGCGCGCGCGCCGGAGGACGACTGGATCGTGATGTTCGCCGAGCACGCTGCCAATGCAGTCAAAGTCGAGCGGGCGCTTCACGAGGGCTTCTTTCAGCAATGGGGCCTGACGGCGCTCAAGGTCGCGGCGACTCCACCCGCGCCGACTAATCTCGCTTACACCAGTTACCTGCTGGCGGTTGCCTACGGCGCCAAGTTTCACGAGGCCATTGCGGCGCTGTTGCCTTGCTACTGGATCTACTGGGAAGTAGGTAAGGCACTTGAGCGAATGGGTTCGCCCGAGCCGCGGTTTCAGCGCTGGATCGGTACGTACGCTTCGGCGGACTTTGGCGCCGTCGTCCGCGGTGTACTGGAGGCGGCCGACGCCACAGCAGCCGCAGTCTCAGAGGGCGAACGCGAAGCGATGCGGCGCCATTTCGTTACCACCAGCCGCTACGAATGGATGTTCTGGGACATGGCATACCGGCGCGAAGGCTGGCCGGTATGAGCACATTGGCAGCCCGATTTGGAACGAAACCGCTCTCTGCATTACGGGAGCAGCAGGGGAATCGTGCCAGTTGCCCCGATAATACTGACCAGACTCGGCCCGCTGCTGGGTACCGGGTTTGGTGGAATGTTGCTTCCCCCAAAGGCAAGCAATGTTCCTACCGCCGCGCTGCTGCTTGTCGCGGCCGGTGAGTATATCTGCACAGTGCCGGAGAGCGTATATCCGAAGCCGGGCGTACACAACTGGCCGACCAGCTTAACCATGTACGCATCGCCGTCGATTCCGCCTGTACCGAGTACCTCATCACATCCTGTGAACGCGTCCCCGGTCTGATTGACCGAAAGATTCAGCGCAAGGGTTGCTTTCCCAAACGGGCGCCCCGACAGAGTGGCTGTAAACGTTCCCGCGCAAGTATTGCTGGTGCATTCGGGTGAAGACGGTGCAATCTGTCCCCGACCTTCCAACAGCAGACTTGGCATCGGTACGGGCGTTGGCATCGGAATCGACCCGGAGGACGACGTAGCGACGACTGAGAAAGCCGATTGGGCGGAACTCGCGAGATAGCCTAAAACGAGCACCCCCAGGCAGGTGGCAACGCTAAACAGCAGTTTTGGGGCGGACCCAAGTTGCGCGTTTTTTTTCACAACCCCCTCACTAATGTTAAACAGACGACGTTTATAGCTGTCGGGATGAACAGCGGTGCGGAACAACTCCAGGGTGCCTTATTTCCATTTAGACGCCGTAGGTCAGCTTAAGGCTATTGTGCAGCGAGTTTCAAACCCTCCGCAGTATATAAGCGGCGACATCGGGATGCGCTAATCATTGAGAGCCTGGGTATCGATACTCCATCACCGTGTCATCGCACGTTGCCTGGGTCGAGGCAGTCGCGTAAGTAATCGCCGATAAAGTTGAATGACATCACGGCGATTGAAATGAAAATCCCGGGAATCAGCACCCACGGATAGTGCAGGATATTCTGGGGATCCATCGCCTGCGATAGCAGATTGCCCCAGCTTGCAGCCGGTTCCTGGATGCCGAGGCCGAGCAACGAAAGCGCGCTCTCGCCCAGGATATAGCCCGGAATTGATAACGAAGCGTTTATCGCGGCGAAACCGAGTACCGACGGAATCACGTGGCGCCGGAGCTGCCGGCTGCGTGAGCCGCCCAGCGCCCGTCCGGCCTCAACGTATGGCGTTGCACGCACCGAAGCCGCCATCCCACGGATTACCCGAGCAAAGCCGGCCCATCCGATGAACGCCATAATCGCGACGATCATGAAAAAAGTAACCACCGTGCTCAGGCCGGAGGGAATAACCGCGGCCAGTGCCAGCAGGAAATAGAATTGCGGCAGCGACATCTCAATCTCGCACCAACGCATTATCAGGTTGTCTATAGCGCCGCCGACGTAGCCGGAAAACGCACCGACCGTGATGCCGAGTGAAAAGCTGATCAAAACGCCAACTACGCCGATACACATGCTGACGCGCGCGCCGTACACGATGCGCGAGAACAGGTCGCGGCCTAGCCCTTCGCTTCCGAACATGAACCACGGTAAGTCGGCCGCTTCGGTGGTGAACAAATGGCTGCGATAAAAAAACCTGATGTAAGTCTTGCGGCTGCGGTCTTCAATGAATTTGCGCGCCAGTGGATTGACCATCTTCATCGGATAAGCGAAGAACCACCCGTGCGCACGCTCCGCCGCTGGTGTCACATGCAGCGCCATCGGGGGACAATCGGGCTGACTGCGGTACTGACGAATGGGATCATAGGGAGCGATGAACGGCGAGGCTGCCGCAAAGAGATAAAACAAGAGCAGGCAGAGAGTCGACATCCGCACGATCCAGGGCGACGCGCCCCATTGGCGAGCAAGCGCGCCACCGCCCATCCGGGTCCATCCTGCAGGGGTGGCAATCGGCAATTCGGATTCTAAAGCAGGGCGCGGCAGGGCACTCATTGCGAAGCCATCGAGCTGAAATTGACGCGCGGATCAACGGCCACCAGCGCCATGTCGGCGAGCAGATTGCCCACCAGTAGCAACACCGTGCCCATCAGCACCGAGCCCATGACCAGCGGAATATCGAGCGACTGCACTGCGTTGAGCAGCAGCAGTCCGAGTCCCTGCAGATTCATCACGGCTTCAACCAGCGCCGCGCCAGAAAGCAGGTCGGCGAGCGCGTAACCAGCCATCGTAACGAATGGATTAAGTGCATTGCGGAGGACGTGTTTGCCGATTACCAAAGATTCGGGCAAGCCTTTGGCGCGGGCGGTGCGGACGAACTCCGCATCTTTGAGGTCGAGGATTTGCGAGCGCATCAACCGCATCAGCGATGCCGTTCCCGCCAGACCCAGCACGATTACCGGCAGAATCAGGTGGTCCGCGCGATCGGCCAGTTTGCCCCAAAGCCCAAGGCTCGCGTAATCGGGAGAAATTGTTCCGCCCACCGGCAGCCAGGGCTGGTCCATCCACAGCGCAAAATCAAGTGCGAGGAAGGCGAGAAAAAAAGCCGGCACCGACATCCCCAGAAAGGCCAGGAAGGACAGCGCACGGTCGAGCAAAGAGTTTTGCCTGACGGCGACGATGATACCGAGAGGAATCGCCAACAGCCATGTGAAAAGCATGCTGACCACCGAAAGAATGACCGTATTGAGTGCGCGCGATCCGATAAGCGCGGTGACGCCGACGCGATACTGCAGGGAAACTCCGAAGTTGAGATGAACCACCTGCCATAACCATTTGAGATAGCGCAGCAGCAGCGGTTGGTTGAGCCCGAATTCCGCCTCCATCTGCCTGATCACTTGCGGCGAGATCTGCGGGTTCATCGCCAGTCCGGTGAGAAAATTGCCGGGCACCAGCGACATTGCACAGAATGAGACGAAGGTTATGCCAATAATCAGCGGGATCATTATCAGCAGGCGCCGGACCAGAAACCGCAGCATTTGGTTCATTACCCTACGACAGATTTTTCGAGCGCGGGTGCCAGAGAAGTCGCTCCGCGTGGATCCTTTGTAAACGCGCCTCCAATAGGCCCTTACGGGCCGTTCGGCGGACTCGTTTCCCTACGGCAGACTCAGGGCTTCGGCTCACCGGCTACACTTCGTTCCGCCTGGTCCTGGTGCGCTTCGGTCACGATGACAGAGACGCCCGGTCTGCGCGGAGAGAAGGGAGCCTTGTCAGCCAATCGACTGAAACACCCAGCCGCCGTGAAAGCGGAATCATTGGCGGAACTGGATCCACTCGGGCTTATACAGACCCCACGTTGTTTCGTCGAAATTCTCGAGTGAATCACGATAAGCGACGTAGCCGATTTCGCGTACAGTTTCGATTATGGGCAATTGATCGTGGAGAATCTGCTGAATCCGCCAGTAATAAGGCGCACGCTGCTGCGGGTCCATCACCCGCGTGCCCTCATCCAGCAAACGATCTATCTCCGCTTCCCACGGTGTCGCGGGATGCGGTTCACCCGGATTCCAGATGTGCAGGTTGCCGGAGGAACGCAGGAAATTGGCGGCGTTGTTGGGCTCGATGGTGCCGGTAAAGCCGATTAGAATACAATCCCAATCGAAGCTCGAGTCGAGTTTCTTCACCAGCGCGATAAATTCCAACGGCCGATAGTTGACCGTGATGCCCAGCGATGCCAGGTCCTGCTTATAGATTGCGCAGATCTGGTCGCTCGTCGGATTGCCGGTTGGAGTCGTCAGTTCGAAGACGATTGGATGGCCCTCAGGGTCACCGCGCACGCCTGGGCGGAGCATGCGATAGCCGGCTTCATCGAGGATCCTCGCCGCCAGTTTCAGATCGTAATCGTAGTCTTTAAGGTTCGGGTTATGAAAAATTTTGTCGGCCGGCGAAATATCCGCGACCGCCGGGACGGCGAGGCCGCGATAGCACAGATTGATAATGCCACGCTTGTCGAGCGCATGGGCCAGCGCCCGCATGAAATTGATATCGCTAAACCATTTGTACTTCGGGTCGACGATTCCGTGCTGAACGTAATGGCGGGGATTGCGGTTAAAGGCAAAGAAACGCGAACCGGTGTCGATCCCAGTCGGTTGCAGCCTGATGTGCAGTTCCGCCTGCTTCTGCTGCAGTTGCCATACCTCCTCAGCCCGCGGCCGGTATACGTCCAGCAAACCGGACATGAAGCGCAGATACATCGCATTGCGGTCGGTCACGATCATCTGCACCTGTGCGAGCAGCCGTGGCAATTGGCCATCATGCTCGTCCCGCATCCAATAGGCAGAATTGCGCTTGAACGCGAGCAACTGGCCGGGCACGTAGCGCTCCATCCGATACGCCCCCAGGCAAATCAGTTCGTGAGGTGGCGTATCGATGCCCCAGGTGCGGTTGAATTGTCCTGCCGCCAGCGCTTTAGCGAGCGCGTGCCGTGGGACGATTGGGACTCCGATGGCATATAGCAGCGGCGCGAACGGCCGCGGCAGTCTCATCACCACCGTATAATCGTCGGGCGCTTCAACCTTGAGCGGGTTGCCGTCGACCGTCAACGAGGAAATCATGCTGTTCGGAACGCGCGGGTCGTAAATCACGCGCATCGTGAAAAGCACATCGCGCGCGGAAAACCTCACGCCATCGGACCATTTCACGCCGTGCCGGAGATGAAACGTAATTGTCTTGCCGCCATCGGCAATCTGCCAGCTTTGCGCGAGGTCGGGCTCCGGCAGGGTGGTTTTCGGGTTAATCTTCACCAGGCCTTCGAACAAATCGCCAATGGCCGTGCCTGACGCCGCATCGGTGACGATAATCGGATTGAAGGTGCCTGGATCGCTGCCCATCCCCTGGTAAAGCGTCTGGGTGATCGCGTGGTCGTGGTGCGGGCGATTCACCTTACATCCTGCCGCCGTGCAGAGTGTCAAGATGAGCAGGCAACCGACGGCCGGGCGCATCACAGTTCGCAGATGTTCAACCCGGACTTGCTGGTAGCGTTGAAGGTCTGGCAAATCCAAGTTCGATCAGCCTGGTGCCAGGTGCGGGCGAAAGTACGAAGGTAGAATCTGCGATCTGACGATCGATTGACGGATTCAGGTAGTGAAGCTTGATCGTCGTTGCGCTCGTAAAGAAACGTGCCTCGAGCTCAAACGGGAATTGGATCGCGCCAATGTCGCGGTAATCGCTGTAACGCACCTCATACGTCACCTGGCCAGCCGAGTCGCGTGCGCGCACCAACGCGAGTTGACCGCCGCTAAACCCTAGTTCGTAGCTGGCTGCACCGGTTCCGGCATAAGACAAGACTCTAATTTTGCCTTCAGTCCGGGAGCTGGAGGGCGTGGCCGTGAGAATTGAGTTGTCAGGTGCAAGGGCGAGCAATAGTTGCACCGCCTGCGCCGGCGCCATTGGAATCCGGGTGAAACGCGCAAGGGTCGTAGGGCTCGCGCCACCTCGCATCAGCGTGTTGTTCAAAGGATCGAAGACCGCGATTTGGGCGTCATCGGCGGCTACTATCAGCGCGACCCCCAATGGCGACATGGCATCGATTCGCAGACTGGCCGGGCGGCGCGTGGTCAACTGCTCCCGCGCCTTGAAATGGCCTGATGGTCCCGAATAGTCCATTATCGCCGGCGTCTGCAAAGAAGTGAGCAAGCGGCCGCGGTCAGCCAAAGATCTTGCAGCAGCATCGGGCAGAAGAGTAGGAGTCGGATTTGAAACCTGCCGCGCGGTGCATCCGGCGACCCCAGCCAGAGCCAGGGCCAACACTACGGCAAGCGCTGCATCCAGCGTGCCCTTAATGGCGTGCGTGTTGCTCAACATCGCCCAGATTGGCGAGCTTGGTCTTGAGCCGCCGGACTTGGTCTGACTCCTGGGCCTTTTTCAGCGCATCCTCATATTGCTGGCGCGCATCCTGGTACTTACCGACTTTACTGTAGGCATCGCCCAAATGCTCGGTGATAGTAGGGTCGCTGCTGGTCAAATTGACCGCTCGCTCGAGTTGGTCGACGGCTTTCTGGTACTGCCCCCGTTGATAATAGACCCATCCGAGGCTGTCTATATAAAAGCCGTCCTCGGGCTCAACACCCAGTGCCCGCTTGATCAACTTTTCGGCTTCGTCAAGATGATTGCCGGCTTCGGCGTAAGAATAGCCGAGATAGTTGAGAGCTGGCGCGTTACTCGGATTGAGCTCGATCGCCTTGCGCATCTCCGCCGCGCTCAGGTCTTTCTGCTTGTTCTCGTCATAGAGAGCGCCGAGGGTGAAGTGCAATTTATCGTCACGCGGTTCGAGCTGAACCATCTTTTGGGCGAGAGCGATGGCATCGGTGTAGTCCTTTTTTTCCTGATATACACCGACCATGAACCCCATAATTTCGGTATCGTTGGGCTTTCGCTGCAGCGCATTTTGCAGGTTCGACAACGCATTGTCGTAGTCGCTGCGCTTGTCGTAGAGGTAAGCCATCTGCAGACGGGACTCGACGTAATGGTCATCGGTCTCGGGGATTTGCTGAAACTGCTTGATCGCCGCCTCGTTCTCGTCAAGTTCGGTATAAACCGTGCCGAGGTAATAGTGCACGCGGTAATTGTCCGGCTGAGAACCGAGCACCAGATTGAATTCCGTCGCCGCGTGATCGAAGTCGCCGCGCTCGAAGTAGAGCAGTCCGATTTTGGTCCGGGTATCAGCCGGAGTGGTTTCGAGCTGTTCCTGGCGTTGGAGTTGCGCGATTGCTTCCTGGAGCTTGCTGTCGCCGCCGTAGAGTTCGGCCAGGCGCTTGCGCACGGTTCCGTTATGGGCATCGGTCTGCAAGATTTTCTGGTAGATAGTGATGGCATCCTTCGGACGATTCTGCAGTTCGCGCAGCACCGCAACGTCGAGCAGCACCAATTGCGACTGTGGATTCAGCTCTAGCGCTTTCTGGTAGTAGCGGTCCGCCGCGGAATAATTCTTCGCTGCCACCATCACGCGTCCGGCGTAGTAGTAGCCCAGGAAAGACGTTGGGTCGAGCACGATCAGCCGTTTGAACGTCTGCTCGGCACGCTCGTAATCGCCCTCCTTGGCGTAAAGCGTGCCGAGAAACAGATAGGCTTCCTGATTCTTGGGGTCGAGTTGCATAACTTTTTCGTACTGCTGTTGCGCGGTTTTATCGTCATCCAGGGCGGAACTGATCCCCGCGACCAGCAGTCGCGCGTGAATGTAGTCGGGGTCGAGCTGTTCGGCCGCAATTGCCTGTGGCAGCGCGTCCTTGAGCCGTCCGTTGCCGACATAGAGGTCAGCTAATTGCACATGCAGCGCCGCGTTATGAGGATCATAGCGCACTGCACTTTCGTAGTTCTTCAACGCCTCTGCACGCTGGCCGTTCTCTGCCGCCATCTGGGCTTTCAAATATGCGCCCATCGCATACGCGGAAGGCGGAATATCGACTGCTGGGGTGCCGCCGAAGGGACGCCCGTTGATGCTGACAGATTGAAGGCTGCCAAGCCCGCCCGTGGTTACGCACCCAACCAGCGCGACGGCGATTCCTGCAAGCCCAAGCAGCACCCGAATTTTCATCTTTTACTCAGGACCTCGTGGCCGTCTAAAGCAACGGATACAGCACTTGTTGGCCTACAATGCTGCGAGAAGCACTTGTGTACTTATATTTCGCGTCCGCTTCGCTGGCAAACAGGGCGGGCCGACATGCCCTTCGGCTCGGCCAGACTCTCCGCCTATTCTCCGAGGCGGGTTTCCGCGTGACAAGACGGTGTGCCAAATAGAGGCTACAATCGGGCGCCGGTCGAATCGATACCGTTTCCGCAGCTAGCGCCGATGTTCAAGCCGCGTCTCACACTCCTGCCATTGGTCTGCATGATGTATTTAGTCGTGAGCGGTGGTCCTTACGGAATCGAAGATGCAGTTGGCATTGCTGGGCCCCGGCTGGCGCTGCTGCTGTGCTTGCTCGTTCCCCTCACTCTGAGTCTCCCAACTGCTTTGATGGCGGCGGAACTGACGGCGCTGTTACCGGCGGAGGGCGGATTCTATTTCTGGGTGAAAGAAGCTCTGGGACCGTTCGCCGGCTTCGCCGAAGCATACCTGACCCTACTCTATACTGCGGTTGATACTGCAATCTACCCGGTGCTGTTCGCCACCTACATCACGTCCTTGTTTCCAATGAATGCGGTTGCCCGGGTGGTGCTGGCGATCATGCTCGTATGGTTGTGCGGGCTGCTGAACGCAATCGGCGTGCGGCTGGTAGGTTACACTTCGATACTGTGGACGGCGGGTCTGGCCGCACCGTTTGTTGCCCTGGTCGCGCTTGGCCTGCCCCGCTTGACTCATTTGCAGTTGCCGCCGGAAGTCCTGACCCGTCGCGATCTGATGGGGCGCCTCGGGGCGGCATTGACCGTCGTCATCTGGAATTTCTGCGGATGGGAGAACCTGAGCGTGGTGGCAGCCGAGATCGACAATCCGCAACGCAACTATTTGCGGGCAGTGGCGATCGCGGTACCGGCCGTTGCACTAGGTTATGTTGTGCCGCTCGCAGTTTGCGTGCAGGGGGCGGGCGGAATGGATTGGCATACCGGATCGTTTGCTGAGCAGGGCATGCGAATTGGCGGCTCCTTGCTTGGCACCGCTATAGCAATGGGGGGTGCGCTTTCCTCGTTTGCCATATTTGAAGCGGCAATGCTCTGGGTGTCGCGGCTGCCGTTCGTGCTCGCACGCGAGGGCTATCTGCCAGCAAGCCTGGCCGCAGTTTGGAGCAGCCGCGACGTACCGGGCCGTTCACTGGTGCTTTGCTGCGCCATTTTCACATTGCTGATACCGCTCGGATTCATCACTCTGGTGGTGTTCGACGTATTTTTTTACATGTTGGCGTTGACGCTCGAGATGGCGGCTTTAATCCGGCTACGGCGGCTTTATCCTCGACGTGACGGGCTGTTCATGATCGGCGGAGGGCGATGCACGCTATACCTGGTAGCGCTCGCACCGCTCTTTACGTGGTTCGCGACTTTCGGTTTAGCCGTTTCGCAGCGCGCCGATGATCTCATAATCGCGTCGCTGCTCGGAGCCTTCGTGTGGCCGACCTACAGCATGCTGCGGCGGAGTTATGGCGGTCCGCCAGAGATAGAGTGCCGCGACACTAAGGATTAGCGGCTGGGCGGCGGGTTGTAGAGGTCGAAGAATGAAAAAGCCGTGATTACCAGTGCATGCGTGATTTTGCCGGTTGCGATCATCGGCTTGATATCTGTCAGCGGTACCAACTCGACTTCGGTTTCTTCCGAGCTATTGATATGCGAATTCGGCTCGCCCACTTTGCGCACATCGGGCGCGAAGAATAAGTAGCACAAATTCGGCTGGATAGCCGGATTTGGATGGACCTGGCCGAGCGGAATGATGATGCTCGAATCGTAGCCGCACTCCTCGCGCATCTCGCGGCGGGCCGCTTCTGCCGGGCTGGGGTCCTCCGGATCAATCATCCCACCCGGAATCTCGAGCGTGAAGTCGCTGATACCATGGCGGTACTGCCGAACCATCACCACTTCACCCTCCGGTGTTAGCGGTATGATATTGACCCATCCGGGCGCCGAAAGAACGTAGAAATGGCGCTCGCCGCGATGCGGATGTGCCGACGTACGCCGATGGAGGTCAAAGATCGGCGTACTGTAGACGCGCTCAGTTTCGAGCGTTTTCCACCGGCGCGTTGTCACGGGCGCGGCCATCTCACCTCCCGCGTACCTGAACGCGAAATCGACCGTCAAGCAATCCTGACGCCCAGCTCAGAACAGCCGTTGATACTCGACCGCGGGACAACGGTCCATCACCACCGTCATCCCCGCCTTGCGCGCCCGCTCGGCCGCTTCGAGGTTGACTACGCCCAATTGTCCCCATAACACACGCGCTCCCTTTCTGGCGGCCTGCTCAGCGATTTCGGGCAGATATTCCGGACGGCGGAAGACATCGACCATGTCAACCGGCTCCGGGATCGAGTCGAGACCCGGGTAGCAGCGTTCACCGAGTTCTTTACGCAGGGCATCGGGCTCAAGCTGCGGATTCACCGGGATTACGCGAAATCCCTTGGTTTTGAGTAACTTCGCAATCTTGAGGCTATCGCGGCCGGGATCATCGGAGCATCCGACCACAGCGACAGTTACGGGGTTCGAGAGAATTGCCCGAATCTCATTATCAGGTGGATTTAGAAAGTCCATTTCGGCTCCTTCACTTAGTTCAGGATGACCTCTCGGCTCCGCCTGCAAGGCCACTTCAATACCAGATGATAGAGCCAGGCCTGCACCAACTGAACGCGCATCATCAGAACGAGCACGACGACTCGTAAGCTCGCTCCGGTGCTGACGCCTGGCCGTCAGCTCTTAGGCCAAACTCTTGGGCCAGCCTAATCCAGCCCGAATAAACGTTCTATCACCCGGGGAACCAGCCTGGTTATTTCTTCGCGGCACTGAGCGAAGACCAGGTCCCCCTTCTCGAATGGATCATCGATATCCCCCGCTTCGCCGGCGAACGAGCGCAGCGTGTGCACTTCGAGACGGTCGGGCACTGCGAAGCGCTCGCGCAAATCGCGCGCCTGCTGCTGAGTCATCGCGATCACCACGTCGGCCTCATGCAGCAGCTCAGGATGGCGCTTGAGATCGGTCGATGTGGCGTCATCATCAAGATGGATGCCGATATCGCGTAGGACCATTCGCGTGTCGAGCGAGACCAGGGCGCCGTCGCGAGCATAGGGAGCTATACCTGCCGAGCGCACTCTGATCTCGCGGTCGAGCCCGCGCTGCCGCAGTTCGCGGGCTATAATATGTTCGGCCATCACGCTGCGCGCGGTATTTGCAGCGCAAATTAAAAGGACAGAACGAAAGCGCGGCCCAACAGCAGCCACGTTCGCGGTGGGTTTCCTGTGCGACATTCTTTTTTTGCAGTGGACTGCTGACCCGTCGACTCCGCTCAATGCCTGGCTTAAGGGCTTTGCTGCATTTCGCCGAGCCTCAAGCGAGCCGCGGACCGCTCTGTCCGTCGTTACTCTGTCTGCTTGCTTCAATTCCCAGCCAGTACTTCTCCGAGACTCTCTTTTTTGGTGACCCCCTTGGCGAGTTCCTGCTTAACGCGCGCGCCCAGCTCGGCCGGATCCCAGAACTTGAGGGGGCCCGACTGGGTAATTTTGGCGGCAGTATGCCAGCCCGTCATTAGCCAGACCATTCCCAACCCGACCCGGAACACTTCGCCATGAACGTCCTTGGCGTCGTCACTGCCGAGCCATGCCACCAGCGGCGCAACGTGAGCGGGACTGAATCGATCAATCTCGCCCGCTTTGGGCCCTGGCATGGTAGCAGCCGTCTGCGGAGTGGCGTCGATCGTGAGCCGTGTGCGTGCGACTGGCGCGATTGCGTTTATGCAGACGCCGTAGCGGGACATTTCGCGGTCCATGATGATCGCCATCGAGGCGACCGCAGCCTTCGCCGTCCCGTAATTGCTCTGACCGGCATTGCCGAGCAAGCCTGAGTCGGAGCTGGTGTTGATCAAACGGCCGTTGAGCAAATTGCCCGCCTTATGCTGTTCACGCCAGTAATTGCAGGCATGGCGGGCCATATTGAAAGTGCCGCGCAGATGGACGCCCAGGACCGCGTCAAAGTCCTCCTCGGTCATATTGAAGATCATACGGTCGCGGAGAATGCCGGCATTGTTGACGACTATATTCAGCTTGCCGAAATTATCGATTGCGCACTCAACAATCCGCTTGGCCGCTCTGAAGTCAGTTACGCTTTCGAAATTGGCGACCGCCTCGCCACCGCCGGCACGGATCTCTTTGACAACTTCTTCCGCTGGCGAGCGTGACTCGCCAGTGCCGTCGAAGTGCCCGCCCAGATCATTGATCACCACCCTGGCGCCCTGCTTTGCCATCAACAGGGCCTCCTCGCGGCCGATACCACGGCCGGCGCCGGTGATGACCACCACTTTGCCCTCCAGTAATGCCATCGTTAGTGCTTCCTCTCCCGTTTCGGTTGCGTTTCGATCGTTGTAGGCGGAACGTTTTCTCTCCGGAATGACGCGTTAGCAGCTTGTTCCACCATCTCAAAGTCTTTAGCACGGCACAGCCGTTGCCTGCACCATGCCAACCCTGTCCCGAACTCCGGCAACGTCTTTGAGCGCCGCGAAAATGTAGGCTTTGGATAAACTTCCCAGCCAATCAAAGTCAAGCTATTGCGCCGATTATGGTGACCCTTGGTTTCACGTCGGAGTTGTAAAGTCTTTACCGGTCTTTTTGAAGCATACACTCAAAGCCTTGACAGCAGAGCGAGATTATTGCAGTTGGGCTAGGCAGAAGGCAGCAAATGCCAATATTTCGGGAGCCTAACCTTTAATGCAGGATCAGTTCAGTTTGCTCGCGATGTTCATGAAGGGTTGGTATGCGACTTATCCGCTCATTGCGATTTCGGTGGTCTGCGTGACTATAATTTTCGAGCGCATCTGGGCGCTCTGGGGGGTGGGACGGCGCGCGACGCGATTGGCAGAGCGGATGATCGGGCCGCTACGGCAGGGAAAATTCGCCGATGCCTCGGCGTACGTCAGCAACCGGCGCGGGCCCAGCGAGCGGGTCTTTCAGGAATTGGTGAGCGAAGCCGAATCAGCGCCACGCGAGCGACTCGAAGGGATCGATGAAGAGCGGCGCTTTGCCGAACTTCTGCAGCTTAGGGGTTCAATCTGGGTCTTGGCAACTTCCGGCGCATCTGCGCCTTTTATCGGACTCTTCGGCACCGTCGTCGGTATCCTGGCAGCGTTTCAGTCAATGGCGATAATGGGCACGGGCGGCTTTTCGGTGGTTGCGGCCGGTATTTCTGAGGCGCTCATCTCGACCGCTCTCGGGCTCATCGTCGCCATTATCGCCGTGATCTTCTACAACTACTTCTCTCAGCGTGTTGAACGTATCAACGCGACTATCCATATATGCGCCGCTCGCCTGATCGATGCGGCCGAGACCGGCAGGAAGGCCAATGGCGATTAGCACGCCGAAGGGCGAGGGCGGGATGTTCTGGGAGATTAACATCACGCCGCTCACCGACATCTTCCTGGTGTTGCTGATCATTTTTATGGTCACCGCATCGGTTGCGGTCGAATCAGCGACACATGTCAACCTGCCTGCGGCCGAAAACACCAGTCCCGAGAACAAAGGCGTGCTGGTTACGTACACCGCAAATCATGAGTTGTTCGTCAATTCCAAGGACGTACCGGAGCGCGATATCGAGTCTGAACTCCACGATGCTCTTTCGCGGGTCGACGCCAAGGTCGTGATTTTTCAAGGCGACCGTACCGTGCTGCTCGGCGATATGGTGCGGATCCTGGATTTAGCCAAAGCAGCAGGCGCTGAACAAATTGCTATAGCTGCTCGGCGCGCGGCGCCCGGGGAGCGGACCCCGGCAGGCTGACACGTGATGAACTCCACAGGAAGCTAGGGCGAAAATTCTGCGATGGCAATCCCGATTGACAATAGCGGCAATGGCATCTTTGCCTCGATCAACATCACACCGCTGACTGATATCTTCCTGGTCCTGCTGATTATCTTCATGGTGGCGACGGCCGTCACGATAGAGTCGGCCGCGCATGTCGACTTGCCGAGGCTCGAATCACCGGCGCATCCTCAACAACCAAAGGGTGTGACTATCAGCTATACCTCGGACCATCAGATTTTCGTCAACGGCAAGCACGTGTCCGAGGGCGATTTGCGTTCGGCGGTGCATGACGCGCTCGGCCGCGCACCGGAAAAGATGGTGGTCTTCGATGGCGACCCGTCAGTCATCCTTGGGGATATGGTGCGAATCGTGGATATCGCCAAATCCTCCGGCGCCGAGCAGATAGCACTCGCCGTCTCAGGCGATTCCAGCGGCCGCGAAGCCGCAGCGGTGCCCGCGCCGTCGGGCATCGAGCCCATTCCGGAACCCGCCGCCCCGGGCGGAGAACCCGCGCCCGAACCAGTCGCACCATCGCAGTGAGCTGCTCGCACAGTCACATCCGAGAGTTCGAGCGAAAGAGGAAGCGATGAAGACTTTTGTAATGAAGGCGATTGGGCAGGTCGGGTTTACTGAAAAGCCGATGCCGCGGCCCGGGCCGTTAGACGCGATCGTAAAGACGACGATGGCACTTATTTGTACGTCGGATTCGCACACTGTGCGGGGGGCGATCGGGCCGCGCGAGAATCTTACATTGGGGCACGAAGCGGTCGGTGTCGTGCACGAAGTCGGCGCCGAAGTCCGCGTTTTCAAACCCGGCGATCGAATCGTGGTTGGCGCGATTACGCCCGATTGGGGCGATCCGGCCTCGCAGAGCGGTCATTCATCGCAATCCGGCCAGGCGCTTGGCGGCTGGAAATTCGCCAACATTAAGGATGGCGTGTTTGCGGAGTATTTTCATGTCAACGATGCGGACGCCAACCTCGCGCGTATCCCAATAAATGTGCCCGACGAGGCCGCGGTTTACTGCGCGGATATGTTGTCGACCGGGTTAATGGCTGCCGAGAATGCCGACATTCCGACAGGCGGCACAGTGGCAGTCTTCGCGCTCGGGCCGATCGGCCTTATGGCGGTCGCAGGCGCAAAGCTGCGCGGCGCCGGTCTTATCATCGGCATCGACAATGTCCTCAAACGTCTCGAACTGGGGACCAGATTCGGCGCGGATGTTACCATTGATTTCAGCCGGCAGGATGCGGTCGCGGCGATTATGAAATCAACCGCCGGCGCAGGCGTGGACTCAGCCATCGAAGCGCTGGGCGCTGACACGACTTTTCAGAACGCGATCAAAGTGACGAAGCCCGGCGGCACCATCTCCAATGCCGGTTATCACGGCGAGGGCGAGTTCGTTCGTATCCCGCGGTTGGATTGGGGAGTCGGAATGGCGGAAAAAACGATCCGCACCGGTTTGTGCCCGGGTGGACGGCTGCGAATGGAACGCCTGCTCCGCCTGGTGGAACGAGGCCGCGTCGACCCAACGTTGCTGACCACCCATCGGTTTCGCTTTGACGAGATGCCCAAGGCGTTCGAGATGATGGACAAAAAGCTCGATGGCATAATCAAGCCGCTCATCCTCTTTTAGGGCCACTCGCGTCACCAGGTAGATGAAACGCGAAATCATCTACTTTGGTCACGAAGCGGACCAAACGTTGTTGGCGCCACCGCTTCCGGCCAATCTATAATTTTGCCGCTTACTTCTGGAGGAATCTTGTGGCCGAGCAACTGTACAGCAAATCGTTAATTTCCGCAGACTCGCACGTAATGGAACCACGCCGCCTGTGGCAGGAGCGTATCGATGCCAGATGGCGCGACCAGGCGCCGCGTATCGAAGCCCTCGATGAAAGCGGCGATTATATTGTGATCGAGGGCATGCGTGCGCGACCCCTGGCATTTGAAGGACCGATGGCCGACCTGAAGGCGCAGGGAATGGAGATTCCGCTTCCGAAAGGCTATCGCTACGAGCAAAACCGGCCGGGCTCATGGGATCCGAATGAGCGCCTCAAGGATCAGGACCTCGACGGGGTTTCGGGCGAGGTTATTTATCCCGGTATCGGTCTTCATATCGTGCGGGCTCCCGATGGCGATTACATTGCGGCGTGCTGCCGTGCATATAACGACTGGCTCGCTGAATACTGCGCCGTTCATCCGGCGCGGTTAAAAGGCGCCGCGATGCTACCGAACCGCGGCTCAATCGATGCCGCGGTCAAGGAAGCAGAGCGGGCGGCCAAGCTGGGGCTGGCCACCGTAATGCTGCCGGCGTGGGTTGACGACCGGCCTTATAACCTGCCGGAATGGGACAAATTATGGGCCGCGCTTCAGGATCTCGGCCTCATAGCCAGTATTCACTTGTGCGGCCGCGAGCCTTACGGAATCGCACACGGGCCGGGCGCTGGTGGTATCAACGTCGGCGTGGTCAAGTTCGGCATGTATGACACCCTGATGCGGATTATCTGGGGCGGCGCACCTCAGCGCTTCCCGACATTGAAATGGTCGTTGGTCGAAGGCGGGATCGGTTGGATCGCGTCGGTGCTTCAGTTCATGGACCACTGGTGGCAAGACCATCGCGGGTGGATGGAGCCGAAACTAGCCGAGACTCCGAGCTTTTACTTCCGGCGGCAGTTCTGCGCGACCTTTGAGGATGATCGTGCCGGGGTTCTGACACGGGAGATGATCGGGGTGGATAACCTGATGTGGGGTTCGGATTATCCGCATACCGAAGGCGTCTGGCCGTTCTCGCGCAGACAGGTAGCGCGCAATTTCGCGTCTATACCGGAGGCCGATACTCGTAAGATGGTGCACGATAATGTAGCGCGTCTGTTCGGCTTTTCGATGAATTGACATGAGCGCTAGAGGGCGGCTGTGATCCCGGCCGGCGCGGGGGAGCAGCGCGGCTCACGAAGTCGAGAGATCTACGGAAGGCGATTCGCGAAGCAATATCACAGCGGCTGCTGCCGTTGTTTGCCATTCCCGCGCGTGTCCGGCGCGAGAATGACAGAAGGGGCTCAAGTTCTAGCTATTGACCGGAGATAATCTTACGCAAACTCTGCGAAATCGGGTCGCGATAGTTGGGGTGGCTGATACCGAGGTCGGGGTCGTGCCCCAGTACAGCGCGACCCAACTCTATGTAAGGGCGGCGCGGCTGGCGCTCGAAGACGCGGGGATTACCAAGGACCAGATCGATGGTCTGATCACCTGTGCGTCGTGGGCCGAGCCATACCTTTACCACGCGGAAATGATCGCAGAATACATGCAGATCTTTCCGCGCTACTGTATGGGAGCGCCGGCTGGTGGGGGCACCACGCTCGCGATCATGCATCACGCGGCGTCAGCTATCGTCATGGGGATGTGCGATAACGTCCTGATCACGATGGCTGACAGCCAAGTCACCGGCTTGTCGCGCGACAAGGCGGTGGAGATGATGTCTACCGCCGGCCATCCGCAATTCGAACGCCCCTACGGCCCGCCGATTCCCGCATTTTACGCGCTTATCGCGCGAGCGCACGAACACGCTTACGGCACCACGGCTGAGCAACGTGCTGCGGTGGCGGTCGCGTGTAGGAAACATGCTTCGCTAAACCCGGCGGCGCAGATGCGCAAACCGATTACTATTCAGGACGTGCTCGCTTCGCGCATGATTGCCGACCCGCTCCATTTCTCGACTGCTCGCTGGTCAGCGACGGCGGTGCGGCTTTCATAATGACCTCGGTTGAGCGCGCGCGCGATTTCAAGCAGAAGCCGGTCTATCTGCTGGGCGTCGGCGAAGGGCATTCGCATGAGCATGTGACGCAGGCATTGAATCTGACAACCTCCGCCGCCAAAGAGGCCGGTGAACGCGCCTATGCAATGGCTGGTGTCGGTCCGAGAGACGTCGATGTTGCCGAATTGTACGATTGCTTCACGCCGGTGGTGATAATCGAGTTGGAGGACCTGGGCTTTTGTCCCAAGGGCGAGGGCGGCCGCTTCGTCGAGGACGGGCGGATCGAACTCGGCGGTGAGCTGCCCGTTAACACCCACGGCGGCCTACTCTCACATTGTCATCCCGGTCATCCAGGTTCGATGTTCTCAATTACCGAGGCGGTCCGGCAACTAAGGGGTTCCTGTGGCGCTCGACAAGTGGAGGGCGCCAAAATCGCATTGGTGCACGGCCAGGGCGGTATCATGTCGACCCATTGCACCGCGATTTTCGGCAGCGAGCCACTCTGAATTAGGCGGAGGGTAGCGGAGCAACAAACGAGTCTGGTAGTTCGGCCTGATAAAGGAGTCTGCGAAGTGCGCATAAACACCAGGCGGAGCGCAGCGGAGCCCAGCTCGCTATGCGCCACGAAGTGGAGCCGAGCAAACCAGTCCGCGAGGTGCGGTAGCAAAGGAGTCTGCGGTCTGTGCATAGTTCGGGCGCAAAAGGCCATCAAAAGGGGGTCGCGAATCGCCTAAGGCGGCATTTGAGGCGATTTGGCGCGAATCGCGGCTGACGCAGGCATGGACGATTAGGCTGCGAGTGTGCAGCCTTTTTGGAATCTTGTTCCTTGTGTAACAGTCAGACGTTTTCCGCTCATTGCCTTTGTTTAGACGAAAAACCGGCAGTCTGTAATTTGTAATTGTTGCTCGGGCCAAAGTGCGCGCGCAACGCGGATACTCATTCGCTTTAGCCAGTAAAACCATCTTTTTCTTTTCGGTACTCAGTGGCACAGCGCTTGCCATCTGGTCATAAGGCTCTTTGTTGAAGTTATCGCGATCACATTGCCCAATAGCAGGCATACAGATCAAGGTTAGCGGTTCTTGCGCGCATTATTAGAAGGTTGAAGGGAAGGGCATGAAAGTCAAATTCCGATGCCGCCCCCGAACGCCGACTGCGCGTTGGATTCTATCCGCACGCCGGAGCGCCGCCCTTGGCGCTTTGTGCCTGGCGGCCGGTGCCTGGGCCTGCTCCAGCGGAGCCAATGAGGCAATGCGCGGCGATGTGGCGCCGGCACAGCTTTCTTCAAACAAGCTTACGCCGGAACAGTGCATGGCGGGCGGCGAAATTCAGCGAGCCGCAATGCGCTCCGACGATGAAGGCTATGTAATTCAATCGGGTGATGTGCTGTCAGTGGATTTTTACCTTAACCCGGAATTCAACGACGAGCCAGCGGTGCGGCCTGACGGCAAAGTCACCATGAGGCTGATCGGCGATATTCAGGCTGCCGGTCTGACGCCCAGGCAATTCGCCGCCAGTCTCGACCGGGCTTATCTGAGCGAGCTGCGTTCACCAAATGCGGCGGTGCACCTCAAGAGTACACCGAGCCGCAAGATTTTTGTGCAAGGCCAGGTGAGCAAGCCGGGCTCATTTGCGCTGGAGCCAGGCATGACCGCCCTGCAAGCGGTGAGCGAGGCCGGCGGGCTCACACCCGAGGCCGCTCGCAATGCCGTGTTGATTCGGCGCGACATATGTGGAGAGCCCCATGGGATGAAAGTCGATATTTCCAATGCGCAGGGCAAGGTCGGCACCGGTGAGGATGTGGCGCTGATGCCGCGCGATATCCTGGTAGTCCCGCGCAGCAAAATTGCCAACATTGACCTGTTCGTGAAGCAGTACATGCAGGACATTCTGCCGATCCCGCCATATTTGGCGATCCCAGCCATGTAATGGGGAAACCCGATGCAAGAACGCAACTTCAGCTACTGGGCTGATCTGCTCGTGCGCCGGCGCATTATCGCGCTGGAGGTTGGTTGTGCGGTGTTCGGTTTGGTCGTGCTGATTACGCTCTTATGCCCTCCGACGTATAGCTCGAGCGCAAAGATCCTGGTGCAGAGCAACCGGGCTCAGTACCTGGTGTCACCCGAACTGCAGGGCAGTGCGGGGAGCAACCCGGCCTTGGGAGTTCAGCCAATCACCGAGTCTGATCTTAACTCGGAGGCTGAGTTAGTGACCAGCGTTTACCTGGTCAGAGAGGCCCTCGCTGGACTGGCCCAAACGCGCAGCGATGAAGGAGTTAGCTCGAAGGTCATGAGCGTGGTGAATCTGACGCTTAATCTGCCGGTGCTCGGCTATGACAGCTTGCATCATGCGCCGGCGGTTACACCGCAGGACATTTGGGCGCTTAAGCTCAGCCGGCACGTAACGGCCGAGCCGGTAAAGCTGTCAAATGTCCTTGAAGTGAATTTTCGATCGCACGACGCTCAATGGTCGCACGCCTTTCTGCAGCGCCTGCTGAACGAGTACCTCGCGTATCACGCCCGCATTTCGCACGATCCCGAAGCCGAGAAGTTTTTCAATCAACAGGCCGGGTTGCTGCGGCAGGAGCTTGATGCCTCTGAGGACAAGCTCCGCAAATTCGAGGTGCAAACCGGCATCACCGACGTCCAAGCTCAAAAACAGGCGCTGGTGACTCGTCTGTCGGATCTCCAGATCGACGCAGCGCGAGCAAATACGGGCGCGGCTGCGGCCCACGAGCAGGTGACCTCATTAGAAACCGAGTTGAAGGAAACGCCGCTCCAGATCAACAAGGAAACCCGCTCGGAACAAAATATCGCGTTAGCACAGCTCAAGCCGGAATTGATGCAACTTAAAGCTGAGCGCGCGGAATTATTGGCGCGCTATCAGCCTACCAGTCAGCGCATCCAGCAGATCGACGCTAAGATTGCGGCGGCGCAGCGGATTCTCGATCACGAGAATCATCTCGAAGTGCGAGAAAAGAGTACCGATGTGAACCCGGTGTGGGTCACGCTTGACACGAATTTGGAGCAAGCCAAGACCACCGAAGGTTCCCAACAGGCGAGTATCAAGGCCTTAACCAGCCAAATTCAGAGCCTGCAGGGCCAAATTAACCAGATGACCAACAATGCAGTAACGCTGGCACAGCTCGAACGCCAGGTTGCGGCCGATCGGGAAGCCTACATGTCGTACGTGCGCAAGAGCGAAGAGGCGCGTACCGCTCAGGCACTTAACATCAGCAAGATTCTCAACGTCAGTATTGCCGAACCAGCGACCACCCCGCTGGAGCCAGTGTTTCCAGTCGTATGGCTCAATCTTGTAGCAGGTCTGGCCGCGGCAGTGATTTTGGGCTGCCTTGCCGCCTTCTGGGAAGAATGGCAGGACGACCGCATCTTTTCGACCGCGACCATAGCTGACGTAAGCGGCCTCAACACTGTGGCGATCCTGCGCGACGAGGCCTGAACTGCGATGTACTACCGCCACTTTGGGCTGGACAGTGCACCGTTCCGATTCGTGCCTTCGGCCCGCGAGCTGTACCTGAGCCAGCCACATCGCGAGGCGCTCGCGGCACTTGAATGGGGTGTGCTGCACGAGCCCAGCGGGTTCACGCTGCTGATCGGAGAAACAGGCACCGGCAAGACCACATTGGTGAAATCAATTCTGGCGCGCAATTACGCCCGGGTTCGCGCCGCTTGCATCAGCAATCCGAAACGAGGCTTCGAGGGTATTTTGCGCGAGCTGGTACGGCAATTCGGGCTGGCCGCGCAGCCTACCACGTTGGACATGGCGGCTGCGTTCGACCGGTTCCTCGAACGGCTGCAGTCGGGTGAACGCATCGTGATTCTGATCGACGAAGCGCAGAGTCTTGACGATGAGAGCCTGGAAGAATTACGGCTGTTCTCCAACGGCGGCGGCGCCGAGGAAAAACAGCTCCATTTCGTGCTCGTCGGCCAACCCGAACTGATGCAGCGTCTGATGCAGCGGGGTCTGCGGCAATTCAACGATCGCATCGGCGCCCGCGCGCTGCTCAATCCCCTGTCGGCGGCGGAGGCGCACGCCTATTTGGAATTTCGCCTCAAGGCGCATGGTGCCAGCAGCAATCGAATCTTCGAGCCTGCTGCCGTCGATTATATCGTGGCTCACAGCAGCGGCATTCCCCGGCGCATCAACGTGCTGGGGCACAATGCCATGCTGTTGGCTTATTGTTCCGGCAAGCGGAAAGTCGACTTCGAATCGGCGCGGGCGGCCACCGCCGAATACGAAAACCTGCTGGGCGCGGACGGTCGCGACGGAAAGAGGCCGGCTGGCGCTGGTTGGCGCCGGATGAGTCTGGCGGCAATCGCCTTCGCCGGGCTGCTGGCAATAATCTTGATCGAGATCGGCGGAGCCGAACGGTTCAGCGAAGGCGGCCTTAACTTTGCCGGTGACCTTGCGTTAAAGCCTCACACCCCGGCCTTGAACAACGCGTTGATGCCCGCAAATCATTGGCCGGCGGAAAGAACGGTGACGGGAGCCACGACCGAGCCTCGTTCCAAGGGTGCCGCCGGCAGCGCTTCGCAGCCGAATGACGAACCTGCGGCTGCAGGGCACGACGGGCCATTGGCAGCCGGCGCCGGCCAGGCGCAACGTCGCCAAATCCGCGTTCGTTACGGTGATACCTTACAACATTTGGCGATTCAGTATCTCGGATCGAAGGATCGTCTACAGAGTTTGATCGACGCCAATCCGCAGCTCGGTGACTCCAATCTGATCTACCCGGGGCAGACGGTTTATCTGCCGGATTTCGCCTCATAAAACTGGTTCAGGCGTGAGCAGCTACTACGAAGCAATAAGACGGATCTCACCAGATGCAGCCAATGAGCCGGCATCCGAACCTAATTCTGGCCGCCCAACCGCGGAGCTGCAGGATGAAGTTCGGCGAGCAGTTCGAATTCGTCCGGCCAATGCCGTCGTGCCATTGCCGGGCGCTGAGGCGACTCCGGTCACGATGGCGCGCGCGGAGGGCCTGCAGCGACTAGCGGAGCGGCTGGCGCCGCTGGCGATCGTGGAACGTTCGATGCGGCTGTTGTTAAGTGGATGCCGTCCGGCCGACGGAACTTCGACCTTGGCATCAGCCTTCGCGTTGGATCTCAGCCAGCGTCTATCTGTGCGAACGCTGCTGGTCGATGCTCACCTGCGGCATCCGTCACTGCATCGGATGTTTACCCTGCCGGACTATAGGCCACCCGAACTGGCGCTGGACGGTGCGCTGCAGATTCGCTCCAGCGGATGGCCCCGGCTGGAGTTGGCAAGTTGCCGCTTCGATGGCGCTGAAGAAAAACACTACGAGCTGCTCCAGCGTTTGGAAAACATACTGAGCCATTATGCCGCGGTGGTCGTCGACCTCGGCGTCGTCCGGCTGGACACCCGCATGCTGACGCTGGCGCGGCCGACTGATCCGATTCTGCTCGTGGCCCGTTATGGCCATACCCGACGGCAGGAGCTGGCGACCACCACCGCCGCCCTGCGCGCCGCCAACCGTGCTGTCGCCGGAGTCGTGTTCAATGCGGCCCGAAGTCCGGTTGCCAACATGTTGAGGAAGTTAAGCCGGCGATGAATGATTTCGTCCACCTTGATCGCAACCACCTTGTCAAACATCCGCTGACCAACGGCAACGGAGTGGCCGTGCCGCATAATGGGGTTGTATATCCCGATGCTGACACTCGGTTAGCGGGGGTTGCTGTGGTCGGGCTCGGCTACTGGGGTCCGAACTGGGTCCGCAACCTTGAGCAACTTCAATGTGCGCGCCGGCTGGTCGCGTGCGACCTGGACGCGCCGCGCCGCAACCGTGTGAAGGAACTTCATCCGGCAGTCGAGGCGACCGCGAGCTTTGACGATATATTGCGCGATCCTGAGATCGACGCCGTCGTGGTCGCGACCCCGGTCAGCACGCACTACAGACTGGCGCGCCTGGCATTGGAAAGCGGCAAATCGGTGATGGTGGAAAAGCCGCTGGCGATGTCACGGCGCGAAGCGGGCGATTTAGTACGTCTGGCGCGGGGCTGCCGGCGCACCTTGATGGTGGGTCACACCTTCCTGTACAGCGCCCCCGTGCTCAAGACCCGGGAGATTATCCAATCAGGTGAGCTCGGCGATATCTTCTACATCAGCTCAGTGCGGGCCAATCTGGGACTGTTTCAGCACGACGTGAATGTGGCATGGGACCTGGCCACCCACGACATTTCGATCATCCTGTGGCTGCTGGATCGGGTGCCGCAAGCGGTGAGCTGCCAGGGCCAGAGCCATTACTGCAAGGACATTGAAGACGTGGCGCTGCTGACGTTGCATTTCTCCAACAGCGTCATCGCCTTCATTCACGTGAGCTGGCTCGATCCGAGCAAGATCAGGCGGACCACGATCGTCGGTTCGCAAAAGATGCTGGTTTATGACGACACTGCGCCGCAGGAGAAGCTGCGCATTTACGACCGTGGTGTCACCATGCAGCGCTATTATGACACGTTCGGCGAATTCCAGTTCTCTTATCGTTATGGCGATATCCTGATTCCGCGGCTCGACGAATCAGAACCATTGCGCCAGGAATGCGCTCATTTCGTTGATTGTATCCGCACTGGCAACCAGCCGCGCACCGACGGCGTCAATGGCCTGCAAGTGGTCAGCGTGCTCGAAGCGGCGCATCTTTCGATGCGCGAATGCGGGCGCCTGGTACCAATCAAGTATGCGACGGTGTGAATCGCGATGAATGCTTCAGCTCAAGTGTCGCCCCATGCCTGTATCGCCGACGATGTGCGCCTGGGCGCAGGCGTGCGGGTGAGTCCTTTCGTGAATATGTACGGATGCGAAGTTGGCGATGACAGCCGTATCGGAGCGTTTGTCGAGGTTCAGCGCGGCGCGCGCATCGGCGCTCGCTGCAAGATCTCCAGCCACAGCTTCATCTGCAAGGGCGTCACGATTGAAGATGAAGTCTTCATTGGGCATGGCGTTGTCTTTATTAACGACCGCACTCCACGGGCGACCAATTCCGACGGGCAACCGCAGTCCGAAAGCGATTGGCGGGTCGAGGAAACTGTCGTTCGCCGCCGCGCCTCGCTCGGTAGCGGTGCGATCATCATGTGCGGAGTGGAAATCGGGGAAGGGGCAATGGTCGGAGCGGGGGCGCTGGTGACGCATAACGTACTGCCTAATTCACTGGTCGCGGGGGTGCCGGCGCGTTTGCGGCGTCTGGCGACACTCAGCATTGCACGCGGGGAGCCGGAGCCGGAAAACTCTGCAGCCGACACAAGACTGGCGCGCCCCAGCCGATGAGGCAGCGGCGGCGGAATCGTCACAATCTGCGGCGTGCGCATGAGGACGGGTAGAGCCCAATGCAGCAAATAAAGTTCGTCGAGCTGGCGGCCCAGAACGACGAAATCCACGATGACGTCGAGCGGAGTTTCGCGTTGATTCACGCACAGACGGCGTACACCGGCGGTCCCGCGGTCAAGCAATTCGAAGAGGAGTTTGCGGCGTTTCTCGGTGTTCGTCATGTAATCGGCGTTAACAGCGGCACCGACGCTTTGCGGTTGGTCCTGCTGGCACTCGGGATAGGTCCCGGCGACGAGGTGATCACCACACCGATGACATTTATCGCCACGGTCGAGGCCATTGTGCAGGTGGGAGCGCGGCCGGTCTTCGCTGATATCGACCCGCAAACCTGCAATCTGAGCGTGGCCGCAGCTCGCGATTATTTGCAAGCGGGCCATTTCAGTACGCCTAACGGCCCCAAAGCGATAATGCCAGTGCATCTGTATGGCATGCCAGCGGAGATGGGTCCGATGCGCGAACTGGCGCATCAATTCGGGCTCCGCGTGGTCGAGGACGCTTGCCAGGCGCATGGCGCCCGAGTGGTGGTGGATCGGCGCTGGCTTCGCGCCGGCGCCATCGGCACCGCCGGCTGCTTCAGTTTCTATCCAGGAAAAAACCTCGGCGCTTGGGGGGAGGCGGGTGCGGTCGCGACCAATGATGACGAAATCGCCGAGCAGGTCGCACTGCTGCGCGATCATGGCCGTATTTCACATTATGCCCACCAGGCATATGGCTACAACGCACGGCTCGATGCGCTTCAGGCTGCCGTGCTGAGCGCCAAGCTCAAGCGGCTGGAGGCATGGAACGCGCGCCGCCGCGAAATTGCTGATGGCTATCGCGAGCTGTTAGCGGGTGTACCGCTGCCCCTTTGGCTGCCGAGCGAACCCGCCGAGGTTGAATCCGTGTATCACCTGTTCGTGGTTCGTAGTCCGCGTCGCGATGCGCTGCGCTCGGCACTGCTTGCTCACAAAATCGAGTGCGGGATTCATTATCCCGTGCCGCTGCACCTTCAACCTGCCTGCCGCGCGCTCGGCTACCGGGCCGGCGATTTTCCCGAAAGCGAGCGAGTGGCAGACGCGGTGCTATCGCTACCGATGCATCCGCACCTTAAACAGGCCGAATTGGAGCGGGTGGCCAAGGTAGTGACACACGCCCTGATCGGCGACCACGGCTTGTTCGCCGGCGAACGTTATGAGCACAGAGCTGCGTGCCTCCCCCCCACACACAGTGAGTGAAGTATGTTTGCCGGCGAACTCCAAAAGCAGAAAGCCTTCTTTGCGGTGACCGACGGCGTGGCATTGGCGGCCGCCTTCGTGGGCGCTCTCGCCCTCTACGATCCGTCGAGCGCGCTGGCTCATCGGCTGCTCGGTACCAATCCCTGGGTGTTGTGCTTCGCAGTTGTGTTAATGGCGGCGGTGTGGCTGGTTGTGTTTCACGCCTGCGATCTGTACCGGATGCGAGCAGGAGGGGTAAAGGAGCGCGTCGCCGTAATTCGAGCCTGCTCCATCGCCGCCGTTGTCGCCCTGATGCTGGCCTTCCTGGCGCATATCGATCTTGCACGGCTGACGATGGTGATTGGTTATTTGCTGAGTATTCCAGCGGTTCTCATTGGGCGCGCACTGACCCGCGCCTGCATCCGGCGGCTTTACGCAAATCCGAAAATCGCTATTCCGCTGGTGATAGCTGGATTCAACCAGGCCGGACAGTATCTGCTCGATCAGCTGCTCGATCACATGACGCCATATGAGCCGGTAGGTTTTCTTGATGCAGCGCGAGCTGCGCAACAATACAGAGGTTACCCGGTTATCGGCAGTATTCAGCGGCTGCCAGATCTAAGCGGTGACTATCCGTTTCTCGAAGTTGCGATCGCATTTCCGGACGCTTCGCACGAAGAGCTTGAAGCAATCATCAGGTCCTGCGAGCAGAGCCGTTTGCGCTGGTGGATGGTGCCGTGGATGTTTCGCGCGTTTTCGACCGGGGTCAAGGTCGATGTGCTCGGGAAGATGCCGCTGGTCGGACCGCGTTGCACCAATATCGAGGGACTCAATTATGCGCTTAAACGCGGGTTCGACGTGGTGGCGGCTTTACTACTGCTGGTGCTGTCGGCGCCGGCGTTGGCGCTCGGGGCCCTGTTAATCCTGGTTACAAGTGGGCGGCCGGTTTTGTTTCGCCAGGTCCGAATCGGTGTGCACGGCCAGCGATTCCAATTACTCAAGCTGCGTACGATGCAGCACGCGGTAAGCGACCAGATTCATCGTGATTACGTTCGCGACTGGATTCGCACTGGCCACGCCGCGGCGACAAACGGTAACTCCAATGGAGCCGCCGTTTTCAAGCTGGCCAACGATCACCGGATCACCCGCGTCGGCCGTCTTCTACGCCGCTTTTCGATTGACGAGCTGCCTCAGCTCCTCAACGTATTGCGCGGCGAGATGAGTCTGATTGGTCCGCGGCCGGCTCTGCCCTACGAACTGGACTATTACGATGACTGGCATCGCCGGCGTCTTGATGCTGCGCCGGGAATCACCGGCTTGTGGCAAGTAAGCGGACGTAATCGTCTGACGTTCGACGAGATGGTCCAGCTGGATGTGCAATATCTCGAAGACTGGTCCCTCTCCGGTGATTTCAAGATTCTGATAAGGACGCTGCCTGCGTTGCTGCGGGGAGAGGGAGTATGAATCAGCCGCAGCAACCCGGCGTGCCCAGCACGGGTGGCGGCCAGCTGAGCAGCACCACCCTGCCCTCCCGGCCAGACTTCGATCAGGCTCGCCACGGGGGGGCAGGTTGGAGTTCGCTTTGGGATGCCTTTGCCCGCGGCGTGCGCGATAACATGGCAGGCGAAGTAGTGGTTCAGGCCGTTCGCATCGGCGGCGTGATTTTTCTCGCCCGCGCTCTGCGTCCTCAGGATTTTGGTTTGCTCAAGGTGCTGACCATAGTCGGCATGTTCGGAATGTTGTTGGCAGAAGCCGGCCTTCCCGAGGCGCTGATCCAGCGAGCCGATTTGCGGCAGGAACACGAGGTCACGGCCTGGTGGTCGACGCTCGTATTATCTTTCAGCTTGGTGGCGGGACTTTATTTTGGCGCGCCTTGGCTGGCCAGCGCGATGGGGATGAAAGGCCTCGTTTTCGGCGCGCGTCTGTTGTGTATTCCACTGCTGCTGCAGGGCATCGCGATCTGTGCGCACGCGCGGCTCCGGCGCGAGCTGAGGTTTGGCGCAATTGCGGTCGCGAACGCACTCGCCGAAATCCTGTTTCTGACGGTCGCGCTGGTGCTGTTGTTTGAGGGCCTGCCCCAGTGGAGTCTGCCAGCCGCCCTCGGTGCGCGGCTTGGGGTCCATGCGCTGGTGGTTTTGGTTGCAGACGCGCGCTTACCGCTAGGCCTGCCGCGATTATGGGCGGCGCTCGATTTGGCCCGGTTTGCTGGTACTGTACTGGCGGGTGGTTTCATCACCACTGGTTCCGGCAACATTGACTACCTGCTGGTGGGGCGCCTGCTCGGCAGCACCACGCTGGGCTTCTACTCGATAGCTTGGGATCTCTTTCGATTCATTCCGGATCGGCTCTACCGCATCGCGGGGCTCGTAGCGTTTCCTGCTTTCTGCAAACTCCAGGGGAACGACCCCGAGCTGGCGCGGGCCTATCGTACCTTCGTTAACTATCTCGGGCGCGTGGTATTGCCAGTTCTCGGATGCGTTGCGATTGCAGCACCGGAACTGCTCGAGAGCATCTATGGGCCTAAGTGGCTGCCGGCGGCGGGGCCGATGCGCATTCTCGCTGTGGGATTGGCGCTGCTTGGAGTTCGCATCGCGATTGGCACTGTGTATTATGCCAAGGACTATCCTTCCTTCGACATTTACCTGCATGGCGTTCGTTTCGTACTGATCGTCGCCGCGGTGGGCCTGACCGCGCCGATGGGGTTGGTAGCCATCTGCGGCGCGGTCAGCATCGTCGAAGCCACAGTCAGCATTATCGGCCAGTATCTGGTGTGCCTCCTGGTGGGTATGCGCCTGCGCGAGCTTGCGGCAGCGGTGATTCCCGGTCTACGAATCACCGCGGCCTGCGCGGCGGTCACCGTCCTTGGGAAGCTCGCCGGCGCGACGCTCAATTTCCATGCGCCGCTGGTCCTGGTTTTTGTGGCGGCTCCACCAGCGATAGTCTTCTGCTGGCTCCAAGCGGACGAGGTACTGGGAATGGTTAGGCGGGCGTCCGGCCGCCGCTGGACCGGTATCCTGGACGTGGCGGAGACCTGAGATGAGCGGTTTGGTTGCGATAACGCCAGCGCGTGACGAGGAGAGACTGCTGCCCGGCTTGATTACGTCGATGGCCGCGCAGACACGCCTGCCGGAGCGCTGGATTGTGATCGATGACGGCTCGGCTGACGCGACCGCCGAGATTCTGGATCAGGCCGCGAGCCGCTATCCGTGGCTCGAAGCGCACCATCTGCCGCTCAATCGCGCGCGCGCAGCCGGTGGTGAATCCGTAATTATGCAGTTTCTGCCGCCTGAAGAATGGGGCAAATGGGGTTATCTGCTGCGGCTCGACGCCGATCTCACTTTCGCTCCGGACTTCATCGAATCACTGCTGGTGGAATTCCGGCGTGACACGAAGCTTGGGATTGCAGGGTCGATTCTGCTCGAACCCGACGGCGCACAATGGCGTGAGATCAACGTGCCGTCGTTCCATGCGCGCGGTGCGGCCAAAATGTACTCGGGCGACTGTTTTTCGGCAATTGGCGGTCTGGAGGCTGGATTGGGATGGGACACAATTGACGAACTTCACGCGATGATGCTCGGCTTTCACAGCCGCCACTTCCGCCATATCCGCGCGTATCACCATCGGCCGCAGGGCAGCGCCGCGAGCGCCTGGCGCGCGCGGCGGACGGCTGGGCGAGCCGCCTATCGTTCGGGCTACTCAATGCTGTTCATGATGGTTCGCGCCGCCAGTCACTTTTTAACGCCACCGTATGTGCTGGGCTCCGCCATGATGTTGGCGGGCTATTTCGGGGATTTCCTGAGACGGTCGCCGCGTGCGGCGCCGCCGGAAGTAGTTCGCTTCGTGCGCCGACAACAGCTACGGCGGCTGCTCATGCTGGAGACAGTATGGCGCTAGCATTAAATTCGTTAGCCTTGCGCACCCCTCAGCCGCTAACCGCGGAGCCGGCGACCCCACCCTCGGGCAACGACGCATTCAGCTTTTGGAAACTTCCCGAAGAGTGGCGTGACCCGCTAGGTCCTGCAACCAGCGACTCGCAGGCCGGCGCTGAACGCTATCTGCTGGAACTCTACCTTGATGAAAAGCAGCGGCGCCCATCAGCATCGCTGGATAGCTATTACCGGGTCAAGAACTTCATCCCACGCACCGTTCGCCACTGGCTTAATTCGACGGTTATCCGCGCCCGGCGCGTCAGCGGATTCCCCAATTGGCCCTGCGAAAACGCATTGCTGGAATTCTGGCGCGCATGGCTTAAGCACGCGCTCGATTCGATCAAGTCGGACGATGGGTGGCATATTGGTTTTTGGCCGGAGAATGCCCGCTGCTGCATCGTGCTGACGCATGATGTGGAAAGTCCGCTGGGGATCCGGCGCATGGAGCGGATAGCGGATATCGAACAGCAGCATGGGTTCCTGTCGTCCTGGAACCTGCCGCTCGCGCAATATCCGATTGACTGGGCCACGGTCGAACGAGTGCGCGCGCGGGGCTTCGAAATCGGCGCGCACGGACTCGCCCACAATGGCAGGTTGTTCCGCAGCGAAGCCGATTTTGCCGAGCTGGCGCCGCGCCTTGAACAGCTTGCGCGCGAGCATTCGTTGCGTGGCTTTCGTTCACCCTCCACGCTCAGGCGCGCTGAATGGATCGCGCGGATGCCGTTCGAATACGACTCCAGCTTTGCCGATACCGAACCGTACGAGCCGCAGCCCGGCGGCACCTGCAGCGTGTTCCCGTTCCATTTGGGCGGCCTGATTGAATTGCCCTACACCTTGCCGCAGGACCATACATTGATCCATCTGCTCCATCGCGATCCGCTCCAGCTGTGGTGTTTGAAGGCGCAATGGATCGCGGCTGCGGGCGGGATGATCCTCGCGCTAACCCATCCTGATTATATCGGCGCGGGCGAGCATTTGGTCCGCTATGAGGAATTTTTGAAGCGGCTGCGCGACTTGCCCCAAACCTGGCAAGCGCTGCCTTCCGCCGTCGCGCGCTGGTGGCGCCAGCGCGCTCAGATGAGCCTTTGCCTCAACAATGGCCAACCGGTGATCATGGGCGACGACACCAGCGGTGCGGTAGCGGTGCGCCTCAGCAGCGAGCCGCTAAGCGGATGAGGTCGGCGAGTGGCACGGATACTAATCGTCGCTTACACGAACTACTCCATGGACAGCCGCGTTAAACGTAACGCCGAGGCGTTGGCCGAGCGCGGCGACCAGGTCGATGTGATCTGCCTGGCCGATGGGCCGCGTGACTTAAGTCGTGGTGTCAATGTCATCGCGTTGCCAATCCCGCGCTACCGTGGTGAGAGCAAGAGCGCCTATCTTGGCAGCTATCTGCGATTTTTTGCGCGGGCGTCGATGCGCGCGACGAGGCTCAGCCGTGGTAAACCGTATGGGGTGGTAATCGTTTGCACGATGCCCGACGCGGCCGTGCTCTGCGCACTCGGTCCGAAATTCTACGGCGCCAAGGTCGTGCTCGATATCCATGACACCATGCCGGAACTTTACCAGGATAAGTTCAATGGCATACTCGGCACTCTGGGCAGTAGGCTCTTGATGGCGGAAGAACGGGCTAGCGCTTGGTTTGCTGACCGGGTTTTGGCAGTTCATGAGCCTCATCGGCAACGGCTCTCCCGCGCCGGCGTTCCAGCCGGCAAACTGGGCGTGGTGATGAATCTGCCTGATCGGCGGTTATTCGGACCTCCCCGGGTTTCAGAAGATGCAACCTTTGCGATGGTGAACGTCGACGGCAAGGGACGCCATCCTTCCGTTGGCGGCCTTATCCCTAAGCTTGGGCACGGCGCTGGAGATGACGAAGTGTTCACGCTGGTATGCCACGGCACCATAACTTTCCGGCTCGGGCTCGATCTCGCCGTCCATGCGGTCGGGCTGGTGCGAAAGACGATTCCATCAATTCACCTGCATGTAATCGGAGAAGGTGATTTCCTGCCCGCCGCGCAGGAGCTTACCCGGAGATTAGGCCTGGAACGCCACGTCACCTTTACCCCGTCAATGGCTGTTGAGCAGTTGCCGCCGGCGCTGGCCCGTGCCACAGCCGGGATCGTGCCGAATCGCGCCAGCCGCGCGACTCATCTGATGCTGCCGGCAAAACTGCTCGAATATGCCACCCTGGGCATTCCGGTGATTGCAGCGCGGTTACAAACGGTAGAGTATTATTTTCCGGCCGGCACAGTACGGTACTTCGAGCCGGGCGATGTACATGGACTTGCCGGCGCGATTGAGGATTTGTATCACCATCCTGAGAAGCGCCGGGGCCTCGGCCGCAAGGCGGCTGAAGTCGCAGCCAATCTTAGTTGGGAGCATCAGCGCTCTCGGCTTTTCGACACTGTTGATTCGTTGCTAGAGGCTGACAGCATGTCAGCAAAACGCTACGGCGAATTCCAGTCTACAACGGAAATCAGTCAGTTCTCGCAAGCAGGAGGGCAATCTTGCGACACGGCAAAACCTTAATTGTTGGCGTGGGTGAGGTTGGCGGCGCCTTGGCAGAGGTGCTCGAGCGCACCCAACCTGGTCTGCTGCGCCATGACCTCGAGCCGCGTGAGTTTTCCGATTCAATTGGAGTGATGCACATCTGCATTCCTTACCAGTCGAGCGAGCAATTCGAAGCGGCCACGCTCGAATATATTAAGCGCTTCGCGCCCCGCTTGACTGTCATCAATAGCACCGTGATCCCTGGCACGACGCGCCGCATTACCAACCAAAGTGGGGCGCGGCTCGCCTACAGCCCGGTGCGGGGCAAGCATGCGCGGATGACCGAAGACTTGTTTAGGTACTGCAAATTCGTCGCCGCCGAAGATGAGGAGATAGCGGCTGAAACCGAAGAACACTTTCGTTTTGCGGGCATGAAGACGCGGCGCGTCACCCGTCCCGAGACGCTCGAAGTCGCCAAACTCGCCGAAACCACTTATTTCGGTCTGCAGATCGCCTTTGCCCAGGAGCTCAATCGCTTTGTCCAGCAGCTCCAGGCGGATTATGACGAAGCGACTGATTTTTTTGACGAAGTCGACTTTCTGCCGCGCCTACGCTATTACCCCGGTTTCATCGGCGGCCATTGCGTGATTCCAAATATTAATCTGCTCAAGCAGGTGGTGAATTCGCCGTTGCTCGAAGCTGTGCTCGACTCGAATCAGCGGCGCGCAGCCGAATTGGCAGCCGGGAAAAATCATTTGGCCACCGGCCAGCAGCAATGACGGCCCACGAATGAAAGCAAAGTGCTGGCTCATGGCTGAACCCAACCAGGGCTGGTCATCGCGCCTCCAAGCCGCAAGCCGTGGCTGGGCGTTGGAAGTCTGCGGATATGGTGCCCTGTCCGATATTCCACGAGCGCCCGGTTCGCTGATCGCTGTTGATTTCGATGGTCTGCGGCGCCTGACGCCGTCCGCTTGTACGAGTTTGAGCGAACAGATTAAGTCAGGCGCGACTTGCTACCTCGGCGGCGGCTTGCCGGTTGGCGCGCAATATTCGCTGGAACCTTTGGTCTCAGTCGATTTTCGAGTTGCACTCGAGCGTGAAAGCCCAGGTTACATGCTCACTGCGCAGCCGCTGCTACCGGCCGCGATGCGTGGCGAATCGGTGGGGGGCTGTTACAACATCCCAGTCGCGCGCGGGCTTTCGGGGCTGGCGCAGCCGTTAGCAGTTGCACGCGCCTGTGACGGCCCGGCGACACCGTCGCTGTTTGCAATCGAGCAGGGCAGGGGGGTGATTGTCTGCGATCTCGCGGGCTGCGGCCAGACCGCGGATACCAGCAAGAGCGCGCGATTGTCTCTGCTGCGATCGCTCGAAAACGAAGCCACGCGGCTGGAGATCATCGGTCCACTCGTCGCGTTCGATAACGCTGCTGGACGCGATCAGGCTCGCCCGGTTGGCTGCAATATCGTCATCGACGACCGTCCGGCCAATCTAGATTACTTCAACGTTAAGGCGCTGCGCCACTTTTTTGGGTATCTGGCGCGGCGATGTCCCCAGGTTCACGTTGATTTCGCCTGGACGCCGGATCAGAGGCGACCGAGCCGCCACTATGTCGAGACGCTGAAACATTTCAATGCCGGTTTCGTCTGGCACGGTCTGCTCCATCATTGCGACCATCGCACCATAGCCAATCCTGAGCTTGATTTCGCGCGCGGACGCCGCCTGGTCAAAGATATATGCGAGCGATACCAGGTGAGATTTCAGCCGGTGATGGTATTTCCTTATGAGAAAGACACCAACGATTGCGTGGCGCTGCTGAAGCGTGAAGGATTTATTGCCAAAGCGGAAACTCTGGATGACGTAACTACAGTCGCTGCCGCACCAACGGAAACAGTCGTAACTCGGCAGCCCGAAACCGTCGGGGATGATGTTAGTGACGGTTTTACCATACTGACGCGCGATTCCATCGAAACTCTCAACCGGAACCGGATGCTCGCGCGGGCGGCTCTCGGGATGCCGATTATTGCAGCGGCGCACCCCCGCAACGCAGGCTTGCGGCGATTCGTCAAAACAAGGCGTGATAGCGAAGCGCCGGCGGACTTTGATGACGTGCTCGATTTTATGGCTACGAAAAAATTGCGCTTTGAATCGCTGGAAGAATTAGCTGTGGAGGCGCTGGCGGCTGGAGCAAATCCAGCATGACCTTTGCCGGATCCGTGTTATCGGGCAGAGTGCAAGTTGTTTTCGCGCCAATCAATGCTTCTTCCTGCGCTCGCGCATTGCCTATTCGACGCCCCTAGCGCCCGCTAATGGAGCGTACACTTGTAAAAGCATGCATTCAGACGTATATTAAAAAAGCCGGCGCGGGCGTAATTCAACGGTAGAATACCAGCTTTCCAAGCTGGGAGTTGTCGGTTCGATCCCGGCCGCCCGCTCCATGCAAATCCTGGCCGAAAAAGACGTCCGGAGAATGTCGCGGTGCTGCTTCGCATCAGCCCTCATTTCACAGTTCACTTGACTATCTGGCACTTCTGAGTCTTTGAGGTCCAAGCAACGGTCGGTAGTAAATGGACTACTCGTCCAAGGCGAATGGACCCCGCTTATCCTGTGTACGCTATTGGTTCAGCCGCTACCTTTTTTAAGTTCGAGGTTACAGGTATGAGTTGTGACATTTTTACTGATCGAGAGGTGATCAAACTAATGGATTATAATAGTGAAAAGAACGTTATTCGAGATTTGGGACCATTTTCGCCAAATTATCCGCAGGGCCTCAATTATGTCGACAGAGGGCCATAAGCGCCAATTTGCTCAGGATTCGTTGGGAAAAATTTCAAGTCGCAGAATCTCCACCGATTGCATTTTCATATCAAGCTGACTTAAGCCGTCTATCTGCGGCCGCCGATTCCTGGGCATAGCGATTGCTCGCTAATTTTGATTGAGTGGACTGCAATATGGGTATACAGGCGCTCTAGTTCCTGCTCTCATCGGCCGCATGAAATTACGTCTGATAGCTCACAGGTATGGCTGAATTTATGAATCTCGGGTTTGAGACAAGCGGGAACGCTGTGCTCGTGTTTCATGACAGCAAGCCCGTGCTCGTCACGGATCCATGGGTTACGGGCTGGGCGTATTTCGGCTCTTGGGGTTTGTCCCATGAGATCCCTGAACAAGTAATGCGCGCAATTCTGGAGAGCGAATTTGTCTGGATCTCGCATGGACACCCGGACCATTTGAGTCCGCGTTCTCTCGACCTGCTTGCCGGCAAGAAATTCCTGCTGCCAGATCATGTCGGCGGACTGATTGCCGCGGGTTTGCGGGAGCGGGGTTTCAATGTAGAGATCCTGAAGGATCGAAGGTGGTACCAACTTTCAAAAAACCTTCGCGTGTTATGCATTGCTGACTACGACCAGGATGCCATTCTGCTGGCCGATATTGGCGGCACCCTGGTGTGCGATTTCAACGATGCCGCCGATAACGGTTGGGGGCCTTTCGTCAAGAAGATAATCGGGAGTTATCGCGACTCCTTCCTGTTGTGCCTGACCGGGTATGGCGATACCGACATGATCAATATCTGGCGAGAGGACGGTAGCTTCGTTGAGCCGCGAGCAGCGCGCAAACGTCCGGTCGGCCGCACCATCGCGCGTCTGAATCATGCGTGGGGAACCAGTTATTTCGTCCCCTTCAGTTCAATGCATATCTACGAGCGCCAGGACAGCGCTTGGGCGCGGCGGTACCGCACTGATTTGCCCGATTATGCAGCCGGGTTTGACTCGACTGTTTCGAAGTTGCTACCCGCGTTCATCAGCTACGACGTCGAGCATGCCAGTTGGGCGGCGTTGGCGCCGCGCGCCAGAGTTGTGGAGCCGAAACCTCCTGCTGAGTTCGGCGACGACTGGGCGCAGGAACTCGATGGCAGCGATAAGTCCCGGATATCGCAATATTTCAAATCGGCCGAGTATCTGGCTGATTATTTGCATTTCATCAATATTCGATGTGGCGGGAAGGACTTTATAGTCGAATTGTCACCGTCCGGATTCAAACGCGGAATCACCTTCGAGGCGCCGCGAAATTCGTTGATGTCTGCGATCGAAAATGAAGTCTTCGACGACATGCTCATCGGCAATTTCATGAAGACGATCCTGCACGGAAATTTCCACAATGTTCCGCTCTACCCCTATCTTGGCGAATATCTGACTAAATTTGCCGACAATGGCCGCGCCAAGAGCAGGGCAGAGGTGCGCAACTACCTCGCTGAGTATCGACGGCGAGCGCCACTTAGCTATCTGCGGCATCGGCTGGCACGGTCGGCCATGGAGTCCGTCCGTTTCCGCTTGCAAACCGATTCGCTACCCTACAGAATTGCCGCGAGCACCTACCACCGCGTACTGAATCCTCGCCTGGTACTGCACGACCTGGGCGTTGGCAGGCGGCGAGACCGAGCGACCAGTCTCTGATAAATGCATCCGGAGAAGGTAGCAAAAGATTTCATTATAGCTGGTTGATTTCAGACCCCTCGGTCCGGGCGCGCATCCGTTCCTGCGCTTCTGGCAGAGTAAAGCAGCGCAGGCACGGTAAGGGGCACGCAGCAGGGCGCAGCCAATCGAGCCGGTCTCAAGACCTCCTCAACAACGGCGCGGTGAAGCATGTGTTGGGAGATGGCGCGGGTGCCGTCATAGGAAACGGTGTCTATTTGACCATTCGTGCAAAAATATTCGCCCGCAGCTCTTCGAGTGCGCGGTACCGATTCACGAGCCGTTCGTAACCGACGCCAAGCACAAACGGCAGTGAATTAAAGACCAGATATACGGGCGGACCTTCCCATAGCCGCACTTCAACTGTACGAAAATCCGCACTGAACGCTGCCAACTCGATAGCCCGCCGTGAGTTCAGACGGTAATAGGTCGGCCATGGCTCGTGATCGTCCGTATTCATCGCGCGGGCGCGATTCGCCACAAGCTCATGAAACCAATGAGGAGTTATGCTCGCGAGCCATCCGACATAATGGTGCTTATTCGGCGTACGTAAGAAAAAAGACCCACCTTCGCGCAGCACCCTTGCGACCTCGGCCAGAAACCGCGCCGGCTCCGCCACATGTTCAACTACCCAGTCGCTCAACACCAGGTCGAAAGTCTCATCTGCGAATGGCAGTTGACCGGCAGGAGTGATCAGGTGAGCATCGTCTAGTTCAGGGTTGCTCACCACTTCCGGGTCAATATCGGCACCCGCCACGCGCGCGACTTCTCCTTTGAACACGCGAATCTGGTCGCGCGGGGCGGGGCCGCCGGCTCCAAGGTTGAGCATCACTGTCTGCGGATTGGTGTGCTGCCTGACCCAACCATAGAAAGCCGCGGCACTGGCTAAGCCTCGCTTCGCCAGGGGGACACTGGGGTAAAAGCGCTGAAAAACTCTTTCCGAGACCATCGCTGGTTTAGTGCTGCCGCTGTTCGATAATTGCCGGCGCTTTTCCCGGTTTTCTGAAATTTCCGTGCATCGCGAGAACGCCGATCAGAATGGTAGTTGCCAGGGCCACCGCAGTTAATATCCGCTGCGTCAGACGAATCCGCCGCAACTCATATGCGTTGGGATGCTTTGCCATGCTTTTCTTTGAAACTTGCCGCAGGCGACAGATTGAGGTCCAGCGCCACTCGGTTAGAAAGGGTCGAGCTATTGTCCCCGCCCCCACGTCTGGCCTGCAGATTACGCTGATAATCGTCGATCGAAGTCTCGATTGTCTGGCGGATCCGCTCAGGCGGCATATATCGCCATCGTTCCCCGGCGCGGTGCACTCGCGCCCGCCGCTGCCCTCGGCTGCTAACCAGTGACAGCAGATCGAATAAACTGCGCCACACCACAGGCATACCGGCCAGTAGATAATTGTGCTCGCGGATTATGGTTCCGCCGAACTGCATTTTAAATCGATTAACGCCGACACTATCCTCCACTTGACCGATACTGCCGAAATCGTAAGTGGCCAACCCCTCTTCACGATACTTCTCCAACTCGTACCAATGTAGGTAAACATTCACAATTCCAGCCAGCCGCGCAGTGGTTGAGTCATGAAAACGCTGGTTGGCGGAATCCTGCAGACGCGCGATGCCCGCCTCGCGGTCGACCAGGTTAAGATGACCGCAGATTGGCTGGCCGTCCAGGTAGGCCATGATCAGGTCGGCGTTGGGGAAAAACCTGTATTCGCGAGCTGCCGCGACCGGAGCCGTTTGCGTCGGTTTGCCGCGAACGAAATCGTTGTATAATCCCACGAACTGATCGACCATCCGATCCTCGTCCGGACCTCCCCTATACCGGCGAATAGTAAGGCGGCTACCCAGTTTCTCAGCCTTGTGGATCCGGATTCGCGCGTTGTCAATGAGGCCTTTGTAAATCTCGCCCATCGGGCGTTGTAGATTTATCAGCAGTGTGAGGCTGAGATGATGGCCAACAATGCATCGTCCCCGATCCAGATCTGTATTAGCGGACTCTAACCGCGCGTAGTGAGTCAACGGCAGATACTCAGCGAGTTCTTTCAGGAGGGCTTCAGTGGGCCAGTAAACCAGCCTGTAGGGAATGATACGCTTGAGTTTCCCGTGAATGACGATCATCTAAGTCTCCTGAACCTGCAACCAGCGGTCGGAAAAAACCGCCCAGGCAGGCCTTGTTTACGCATAAAGTGATCCGCATCTAAGCATAAAGTGATCCGCCGTTGCACACGTTGTATGAAATCTCAGGTGTCATTAGCTGAAGTCAGCATATCGCAGCGAAATCGTCTGGGAATTGGCAACATTAAGTAACTCCTGTCGTGCCCACTAGTGCCAGTTATTGACGAAAATAGCAGAATAATGCACAGATATTCTTTCCTTTGTAATTTGGTCGAGATTCAAGGCAGCCGCCAAAAACAATCAGAATGCAGCGAATGCGACTCGCGCGCGCTTTCGACGCGCCTATCTTGTTACTAGGGGAAAGCGAAGCGTAGCCGAACAGCCATTGGTATGGATCATAAACAACATCTTGGGACTTCCGTAATAACGCCTGTTTTTGCTTGTGCAGATTGATGCCCAGGGAGTCTTGAGCAACCGGGAGGTTCATTGATACTGGAGTAGGGTTCCAGGATTGCCCCTGGCGGCTGCAGCAACCAGTCCGGTTGCGCGATGAACGTCAAGTACTACAACAATACTGTGTACATCGCTCGAAACATACCAAATTCCTATGGGCTCTATGCTGAGACAACCTGAGGCAGGCCACCCTCTTCGGGGCCGCAACAGATTACGCTGCGAAATAATATCGTCGATGGTGCCGGCAACTATAGCGTTTATGTCGGCCCCGGGTTTAGCTCGGTATCGGAGAACTACAATAATATCAGCGGCATGCAAGGCAGCGCTGGGTTGCCGTGAACGGCTCTGCCAGCAAGGGCCGGCATGATGTAACCAACGTGAATCCGCCGTATACTAACCCCGCCGTGAGATTATCAGCGCCAGCCCGGCAGCCCGTGGATGAATGCCGGGCTGCCGGTGCTGAAACCCGCGTTGACTGACATGGGCGCTTATTAAATGCCGAGATCGCGCCAACTCATAATCAACGCCGGATATATATCAATAGGCGCCCATATCGTTACTACTCGTCAGTCCTGACTGTCCCGCGTTGATGCAAGGACTACCTGACCGCAGTTGGAGATTCGGCGGCGCTGCTGCGGCGTCGACATACATCGGGTTAACGTTGATCTTATCGTTGGGACCCTCGGTGGTTGATCCGTTTACCAGGAAGCCGGCGTTGCCCTGCGCACCGCCCACGTCATTATAGTCTTCGGTAGCCGAGGTCATACCGTTTACCGACACAATCGAACCGTCAAAAATATTATTGCGGAGGTCGATTGTCGATGATCCCACTGGTGCCCCGTTACAGCCTCCATTCGCATACACCGCAAACGAATTGGGCACACCGCTTTGGATGTAAGAGGTGTTGTTGTAGTAGTTGACGCTCATTGCGCAGCCGCTCCCGTTAGCACAACCGCCCGGACAATCCTGGAACCCGACTCCTGAGTCGTAGGCCTCGTTAAAGGAGTATGTGACCATTTCGTGCGGCGAGTACACATTCTCCGTATAAAAGGCTGGAACGCCGTTACACACGGAAGTCAGGCATCCGCATAGGCCCAGCGAGTAGCCACAGGTCGCTGCGTTCTGAGTAACCAGCGCGGGCGTGCTCGGACTGCCAATGCCCTTCACATCGACCACTCCGTGGACGCAACCTGGCCCTACTGTGTTGCCTTTGACCAGCACCGAGCCGGTGTCGTGATGAACCTCCAGGCAATTATGCCCTCCGGTCCATTTCACTACATTATTGACGAAATGCACTCCGTCTGCGCCTTGCGAGAAATCTTCGAAATCGAGTTGATTGTAATAGCCCCCGGGATCGTAGCCGACGCAGGCTGTGTTGCTGATGGAGCAACCGGGCCCGCTGTTGTGTATGTAAAAATTTTGTACTGTAATATCTGGCATTGAGCCGCCACTAGTCTGGAAGGTTACTCCCTGCTGGGTGGCATGACGGCACTCGAAGTTGTAGAGAGTCAGGTACTTAGCGTTAGTTCCGATCGCGTCGATGCAGTATGGGTGCTGCCCCTGCTCGTCCAGGACAGGTTGCCCATTCCCGTAGCTCCCGAAGACAATCGGCTTCGAGGCAGTCCCGGCCGCACCGTTTATGTCGAACTGCTCGGTCCAAACCTCGCCGCCCTTGAACAACACGCCATCGCCCGGACCTAGATTGCTGAGCTCATTAACGACCTTGCCGATGGTCTGCCATGCCGCCGACGGTGACGTGCCTGCATTGGAGTCGTTTCCAGCAACGGAATCAACGTAATAAGCGGTCCCGGTAACAGCGGGCGTAGACCCCGGGCTTGGAGTGGGTCCTGGCGTTGGGCCGGCGTTATTGACAGCCACATTGACTGAATCTGATCCGACCACTGAACCGTCTGTAGCGAAAGCACTAACCGAAATTGTATGGCCCCCGTTCGACGCGGTAGTGGAATTCCAGGTCGTGATGTACGGCGGTCCAGACGTCAGGTAGTTGCCATCGATGTACAGATCAGTCCAGGAAACTCCTTGACCGATCACGGTTGTGATCGTCGTCGAGCCCGCGACGGTTACGCCATTGGTGGGTGCTATGATGCTCACAGGCCGCGACGTCGCTAGAGCGGTTGCATAGCGAGCAAGCACCGCTAGTAGCACGACCGTAACACCCGACAAATAGACACACGTAAGCTTGCGGAACGATCCACCCATCATTTTCCCCCTCCGGGAATTGTGGTATTGCGCGCTATAGCGCGGGTAATTGAACTGCGCCGGGTTCAGAAGGCGTTACGCATTAAACGCCAAACTTATACGCCACAAGACGCAGTCCGGATGGTGAGGCAATCAAGACGCAGAAAAGAAAGCAGAAGAAGCCCCCCGAGAATCGCCACCCCCTTCGGCACTACTTACGCCGCCGGTAAAGAAGGGAGTTTACGACTCGAAGGGACTTCTACCATCTTCGCGCACACTACGCTAGAGGCTGTCATCGTAGGATATCAACATTAGCAGTCTTCAGCTCTGAGCGAAAATTAAGCCATCAGCGATTTGCGATCTGAACTAAGTGTTTACGACCTGCTGCGAATTAGGCAAGTTCCGTTGCAACCGTCGTAGCAGTCGCAAAAGGGAGAAAAAAAGCATCCCAATCGGGTGTCATAGCTATTTGGTGCGAGTCTTGGTATTCGATTGGACGCTTCCATCCCTCTGGTCCTGGGCTCATATCACCGGGATCCGATTCAATCGTCGCATGGCGTGCAGGACCGGTTGAATCCGCGCTCGAAATATTATCGAAGACGGAGTGAGCACCCATGTTGCGCTTTATGCCGGCGTTTTCGGAGTCGGATGCGGTTGAGTTTGCAGGCGCGACGAGTGATCGCTGCCTCTCGCAGGCGGCGTTCCGGCAGGCAACTAACGAATAAGCTCAGCAGAGTGTCACCGTATTGAGTCACCGTCTTGTCATTGCAAAACCGCCTTAGACGATGCGAGCGAGCCATGATGCGAGCAAATTATTTGCAGTCAGTAGAAAGACTTACATGTATTTTGTGGATTTAGATGACCGAAGCGACTTAAACAAAAGAAAGATAAAGATTACGCCCGTTTGACACTGGCATGGAGATTGTGGGCAGGAAGGGCGGCTGATCACGATGATAGAACTGACGGACGCTGCTACCGCCGTCGAGACGCCGCGGCTGCGGGCCGGGCTACTTGCCGCTGGTGCCGCGCTTATTGGCGCGCTCGCTCTTGTGATTGTCCAGAATCCCCTCGGGCCGGTGACCCTAGTTCTGCTCGCTATCGTGCTGCTGGTGGTGTTGTGGAAGGCATGGCTGTTGACGCGGCGCGAACCAATCTGGCTGGGATTTGTGCTGCTCCTATGGGAGTTGCTCAGTCCCTGCGTTTTTGTGCCCGATAGGATACGGCCGATAGCCGGTTATGGCTTGACTGTGCTGTTCTGCTTCCCCGCAATTCCAATACTCTGGCGTATCTGGAAGGCACCAAAGTCTGATTTCAAGCTATATCTGATCTATTTTGGCTGGTGCTTACTTACCGTCACCTACTCATTGGCTCCCAAGTTCTCCCTGGCCCACCTGGTACGCTCGCTGTTTATGTTCGCGGGTATCACGATCTGTTCGGTACGAGCGCGGCAGAGCGGTGACATTCAGCGTCTGATCCGTTGCCTTATGCTGGCCTGCATTGTCGTCACTCTGATGACCGCCGTTGCGGCAGTCGTGTTACCGTACAGTATAACGTGGGCCAGTGTGCTGAAGCAGAACGGCCCAAATCCCGGCGACGTTGACGAAGTTCTGAGATTCCAGGGGCCATTCGACAACCCTAGCCGGCTGGGCGAACTCGCATTAGTCACGGTCGGCCTGATCCTCAGCTATTTTGAATTTGCGAAGGGGAAAGAGCGGCTATTTCTAGCTGCCGCCGCACTGACAGCCTTGGGTTTGACAGCCCTGGCAGACTCCCGCTCGGGTGTAGTGGCGTTGGTGTTTGGCAGCAGCCTCTATGTTCTCTGGAGATATCGGCTCAAGGGGCTCGTTGCAGTAGCGCTGGTGTCGCTCTTCGTCGCAATGGTCTTAATGGCTGCGGAACCAGTCGTTGCTCCTTACATCTGGCGTGGCGACGTCTGGACGGTTACTGGCCGCACGGACATTTGGCCATTCGTGCTCCAGCAAATAGCCGCCAAGCCGATTACCGGTTACGGCTACCAGATGGCAGGCGAGATCTTGACGGGCCGCTTTTTCCCGATTTGGTGGGGACCATTTGATGAGGGCGTGCACAACTCTGTCCATAACGGCTACCTGGCACACATGGCCGGGGTGGGGATTCCCGCCTTCATTTTCTGGCTATTTATAATGCTGCATCCGTGGTTCAGCCTTTTCAGGCAACCTGAAGATCCATGGCGGCTTAAGCGCATATTTTTTTTCATCGTAATTCCGGTGCTGTTAGCGAACCTGGATGAGGAAATGATTAACGAATGTCTAGGCCCCTCAGGCTTTTTGTTTGTGATGGTCTGGGCGCTTGCAGAGCAATATCGCCTGACAGCCTTGCGCCAAAAATTTGCAAGCCAGCGTCAAGCCGTGCGCACCTCACCTGCTGCCATTGCTGCCCTAAGATCGTAATCGGCATTGGGATAGTGGAGTCTGTTCCGCTCACCCTTTTTCACTTTTGCGACGGTAATTGGCTGAGCAAGGCAGACGCCTTCTCGGCCAGGCTTGACGCCGCCATATAGTCCTGATCGGCCATCGCGTGCTGCGCCGAATTTATAAGCTCGCTTGCCTGTTGGTACGCGGGTGCGATGCTGTCAGGGATTTCCGCTCGATCGACGTGCGCCAGGTTTACGGTGGCCTGGTCGACCAAACGCTGCGCAGTGGCCTTGGCATCGTCGCTGTTTTCCAAAGTGACCAAAGGCGCAGGCGATGGTCTCTGTGGCAGACTCAAGCGAGGGTGCGGCGGTTTGCTGACAGCGCCAGGCGCTGAACGAATTCGTGCTGAACGAATCGGCGGCGGTCGTGTCACCGGAGCCGCTTGAGACGGTGCTAAGTGAGTCTCCGGCGGCGGCACCTTATGCGACTGAAATAAGCTACAGCCTACGGACCACGCGAGCATAACGCTTACGGTTACCGCGCACAGAGGTCGCAGGCTGCTTACCATAGTTACGCGATTTCACGATGAACGGCTGTGGGATGGTCAGCGCCGATAGGCAGACGAATCTTAACCGTGGTTCCGGCGCCCGGTTGCGAGTCAACCTGGATGGTGCCGTGGTTAAGGTCGACAGCGCGCAATGCCAGCGGCAGACCCAACCCGCTGCCGCCCTTTTTAGTGGTGTAGTACAGATTGAAGATTCGGCTGGTATCCTCGATTCCGGCGCCTTCGTCGGCCACACGAATCTCGACGAAGCCATCCGGCAGACGCTGGGTGACGATCGACAGACGCCCTCCCCGCGGCATCGCTTCCACAGCGTTGGCGGCTATGTTGCGCAAGGCTTCGGCGAGGAGCGCGCGGTCGGCGGTGATTGCCAGCACGCTCGGATCGAGGTCGCACTCGACTCGAATTTCAGGCTTCCGCACCGCGCCCGCGATCTCATTCAGCAACGTGTTCAAGGGCACGCTCGCCGGTCTGAGTTGTTCCGGCCGCATGAAACGCAGCAACGCGTCAATCGCATGGTCAAGCCGTTCGACCTCATCACGCAGAGCGCGGACCCGCCGCACTGCGTTCCCGCTCCGTTCGACGTCGTGACTAAGCAGTTCCAGTTGCAGACTCATCGCATTAAGCGGGTTTCGTAGCTGATGTGCTACGCCCGAAATGACGCTCCCGAGCCGTACCAGCCGATCCGAGTGTTCGACTACGGTCTCGAGTTCTCTCATCAATCTCAGATCGCGCGCCACCACCAGCATCCCCGGCGGCTCCGGCCCCTGGCCCAGGGCAAAGAGCGAAACCAGCAGGCGCTCCGGGGTCTGGCCGGTAGTCAGTTCGATTGCCGCATCGCGCAGCTCGATGCCGGTGGCAGTGGCGGTTTCTATTGCGCGGATCAGCGGATGGTCGCCGCCCAGCAACAGCTTGAGCGGCTTGTTTTCGGCCAGACCGCCGGCGGGCAAACCAAGCCGCTCCTGGGCCTCAGCATTGGCAAACAGCACGGCGCCCATCGCATCGAGCAGCACGACCGCATCATTGATCGAACGAAAAATATTGAAGAACTGGCCGCGCTCAGCCTCCCATTGCGCCCGATTCATCTTAATCCGTGCCGCCAACTGATTAAATTTCTCGACCACGCTTTCGAGTTCGTCACCATCTCGGGCCGGCAAGTTGAGCGTCTCGCCTGCTGGCGCCATCGCTTCGACACTCGAAATCAGCGCTGAAATCGGGTCGCGCAGCAAAGTGCTCACCAGCATGGCCGCCGCCAGAGCAAGCAGCACCCCGGCCGCACCAACCGTGATGGTATAATTAACCGAACGCCGGGCCTCGGCATCGATGAGCGCGGTTGACAATCCGATTCTGATCACCGCAAGCGGCCTATTGTCCAAATTGACCACTCGGCTCATCTCATAGGTACGCTGACCCCACACGGCAGCGATCGGTGCCGAAGGCCACCACGACGCGGCTTCATCCTGGAGGATTGCAAAGCTCGGTGGCGCAGCAGTACTCGCGGTTCCCATGCCGGCAATCGTCTGTTTATCCAGGGTTTCAAGCCGCGCATAGACCACGCCACGTCCGAACGCCAATGACGAACGCACTAAGGCCGTCAGTAAAGGGTCGGCGCGAAGGGCCGCCATCGGGTCCGGCTGGGCGCCCTTCAAGTCAGTTCTGATCTGTTCGAAGATTTGCCCGATTATCAGGTTGCCGGTCTGCTCAAGGTCCGAGACCATGACGTTGATAGTGCGATCGACCTGTAAAATAGTCACCGCCACGAAGGGCACCACCAACAACAGCAGAAATGCGAGTTCGAGTCTCTGGCGTAGCCTCATTCGTAGCACTTCATGCGTCCATTCCGGGTGATGTTGATTTTCTGCAATGTATGGTTTCAGTCAGGCCCGCTACACACCAAACGAATCTTAACTCGTATTGAGGACGCAACAAAGGCGCTAAAGAGGGATGTTGCCCTCAGATTAGCCTCGTAAAGTCACACTCAGCCGGCTGATTGAACCATCGAAAATCTTGACGGTTTTGAGCGGCGGAACGATCACTAGCGAGATAGAACCTTGCCTAATCTCGGCCAGCAGAACTACCTGAGAGATGCTTATAGGCGCGGGTTCTGTAATATAGCAGACGCTTCTAGGAAGACAACATCCGGTGGACAGAAACAATTCAGCGTCGTGGCGACCATCGATGGGTCCATTCGGGAATCACCTCGGGATTGCGCACGTAAAGCGGGAGCTCGCCGCGAATAACGCGCGAGACGGTTTCGATTGTTGCCGGCGGCAATGCGGCGAGGCTTTCCTGCGTGTGGCCGATGGCATGCGGCGTCAAGATCGCATTTGGGAGAGTGCGCAGCGGGCTCTCGATGGGGAGCGGTTCCTGCACGAAGGTGTCCAACGCGATTCTCAAGCCTGTCCGCTCGCGCGCGATCTGCACCAACGCCTGCTCATCGATGATCCCACCGCGCGCGGTATTTATGAGTACCGCGTCCGGCTTCATCAGACGCAAACGATTCAAGTCGAGCATCCCGTGCGTTTCAGCGTTCAGGCTTGCCAACACACAGACTATGTCGCTGGTCCGCAAAAGCTCGTCGAGTTCGACGCGAGCGATGCCATTGGGGAGCGGCACGCGAAGGCGCGGAATATAGGTCTGAAGCCGGACCTCCCATGAGTGCAGACGGTGTGCGATAGCGCGCGCGATGTGGCCGAAACCGATCATGCCGACAGTTCTGCCGTTCAGCATCCGTCCCGGAACACGCGGCGGATGGGGAAGATTGTCACGCAGCTGTTGCTCCCACCAATGCAGCGAGTAGAGCGAAGCAAGAATCAGCAGAATCGTCGACTCGGCCATGCTCAGGAAGTTCTCGGGTACCTGGCCATTGGCAACGATTATGCCGAGAGCTGTCGCCGCCGCTTCGTCGAAGCCCTCGGTGCCAATGAAAGGCGAAACCAGGGCGCGTAGCTGGGGCGCGCGTTCCATCATTTCCCGGGTGCAGGGGAAACTGCCGACGGCGACCAGCACCCCGGCGCTCCCTAGCACAGCCGCGGATTCGCGTTCGAACTGCGCGTAGTCGGTATAGTGAACAACATGCTCGCGTTGACGGAGACCGGCCACGATGGGATCGAAAATAAAATCCAGCGCGGCCGGGCCCACACAAACCACTTTGCAACTGAGGTTCATGGTGCTTCTCGTTATACAATAAGCGCTCGAAACCGGGATATCCCCAGGAGAAGAGCGTGGACACATTCTCCAGAACGTCTGTTTGTAGGTACGCCAGGTCTTTTGGCCGCACGCCAGGTCTTTTGGCCGCACGCCAGCCATTGTGGTTAGCTACGCTGGTGATTTGTTGGTAAGCATCAGTGGGGGCGCAGCACAAGACAGTTGCAGCCGATTGCCGGCGATGTCGCGCTGGCAGTATTTCATGAGGGCGCCGGCCGCATGTTGCCGTTTTTTGCATCGATATGCTGGCGAAGCAACTTCACCCGCTGGCTGAAGGAACTCAGTGAGAAGACTATTGAGAAGGGCCAATGGCATCGCTCGCATATGGGCCCAACCATCTTGCGCGAAAGTTGACTTCGTTCCCCCAGTTGCTTCCCGCTTGCGGGGGGGAGACTTCAGAGGGCAGGAGCACTCCTATGGTTGACGGGATGGTCGGGTGGCCTGCGGAAGCAGCGGTCCGCTATGCGGCGAAAGGTTATTGGCAAGGCGTCACGATCGGGGACGTTTTCGACCACTCTGTTCGTCGTCACGCCGAGCGCGAAGCGGTCATTGACGGCCAGCGGCGAGTAAAATATCGGGAGCTTGGATTGCTGGTCGAGCGCCTGACGCTGCACTTCGCCGAGCGCGGTATCTGCGGTGGCCGTCGGGTGGTATTCCAGCTTGCGAACTCGCTCGAATGCACCGCGGCGTATTTCGCCTGTCTGAAAATCGGGGCCGTCCCTATCGCATGTTTGCCCGCCCATCGCCACTCGGAAATCGAGCACCTGGCTCGCTTCACCGAAGCTTATGCATGGCTGATTCCGTCGGAATATCGCGGATTCGATTTCGTCGCGATGGCAGATGAGTTGCGGGCCAACCTGCCGGCGATGCGCGAGATCATAGTGGCCGGCGGCCGTTGCGGCCGCGGCATGACTTCGTTGATTGATTTGGCGGAGGACCCGATCGAGCAGCGCTGCGCGCGCTCATCGCTCGAGCGCTTGAAACCGCAGCCGGAATTTCCTGCGGTGTTCCAGCTATCGGGCGGCAGTACAGGACTGCCGAAGGTGATACCGCGCACGCACAATGACTACCTCTACAATTCGTATCTGCTTGCGGCGGAATCCGGTTTTGATGCCGATGGCATCGCGCTCATCGCCATTCCGATGATGCACAACTTCCCTCTCGCGGGAGCAGTGCAGCCAGGCCTACTCAACGGCGGCAAAATCGTGCTGGCGCAGGGCACTGAACCTGAAACGGTCTGCGATTTGATCGCGGGCGAGCGCATCACGTGGCTCTGTGCGGTTCCGGCGATGGTGGTCAACTGGCTTAACACTCCGGGCTTTCGGCACGCGGATTTATCATCACTCACCTCGCTGGCAGTCGGCGGCGCGCGTCTCAATCCCGAACCTGCACGCCGCGTGCTGGAGGAGATTGGACCCGTCCTCACCCAGGTGTACGGAATGGCCGAAGGGCTCTGCTGCACCACGCGGCGGGATGATCCCGAAGAGGTTATCGTCGAAACCCAGGGACGGCCGATATCGGAAGCTGACGAATTCAAAATCGTCGATGATCAGTCTAAAGAAGTGGGGCCAGGCGAGTTGGGCGAGTTAATTACGCGCGGCCCATACACAATTCGTGGCTACTACAAGGCCAAGGAGCACAACCGCACCGCGTTCACACCTGATGGATTCTACCGCACCGGGGATATGGTTCGGTTGCATCCGAGCGGCAACTTTATGGTTGAGGGGCGTAATAAGGACTTGATTAATCGCGGTGGCGAAAAGATTAGCGCCGAAGAAATCGAAAATCTGATCATTACTCATCCGGCGGTGCTCAACACCGCGGTAGTCGCGATGCCGGATCCGGTGATGGGCGAGCGGGCGTGCGCCTATGTCGTGCTGCGGGAAGGTGCCAGCCTGGACCTTGCGCGGCTGTCTGGATTCCTCCAGCAGAAACGTATCGCCCGCTTCAAACTGCCCGAGCGGCTGGAGCTTATCGAAGCGCTGCCGACTACCGCGGTCGGCAAAATTTTTAAAAAGGAGTTGCGCGAGGATATTCAGCAGAAGCTGCAACAGCAGCGAAGCCGCTTAAACATGAGCGAGGCCGGCGGCAAATTCCGCAATACCCACTGAACGCGCAATCGAACTCAGTGGGTACCAACTTAACTATACGGAGTCGAAATGGAGATCGACTATGGCTTTCAACGACGGCGATTTTGACAATTTACAAGAACCCGGGGAATCGCCCCACAAGAGAGGTTCAGAATTGTGGCCTTTTTGGACCAGGGTTTACGCCCAGGGAGATCCACTGCCCGACCTCAGATGTAGCATCGATCGGCCGCAGTATTCGTTCGATGAGGGCGAGGAGCTGCCTCAGGAATACCGCCTTTTGCTGATGAAGATGTTGCGCCATGAGGGTGAGCGCGCGGGCAACAAAAGCTTTCTCGGACTGATGGGCACCTGCCTCGAGTTGGCGGATGCACAGGCGCCAACCGCTGAAGCCCGATTGCTCAAAGCCGAGTATGTCGCTGAGGAATTGAAGCATGCAATCATGTTTCATCGCCTCGCCCTCGGCCTCGATCAAAGTTTCGCCCTCCAGGACGTGCCCTACGCCCATTACGCGTTCCACCTGCCGAAGGAGAGCTGGGCCGATGATGCATTTTTCCACTTCTTGATTGACCTGAACGGCGCGTTTCACGCCCGCGACTGGCGCGAATCGAGCTACGTTCCGTTGCGCAAAATATCTCGTACCGTCGAGCGCGACGAATTCGGCCATTCGGAAATGGGTTACTACTTCCTCCGGGAACTCTGCAGCGACAGCAAGGGGCGAACCCTGGTGCAGCATCTGCTGCCAAAGTGGTATTCGGCAGCACTGGATATGTTTGGCCGCTCGGATTCGCCCAACACGCCGAAGTTCATAAATTGGGGGCTGAAGGGAGTAGGGAACACGGAAATTCGACAGAAGTACAAATCCTACGTCGACGCTAAGATTATGGCTCTCGGCCTCGACGTTCCCGACGAACACCACAGCCGCCGGTTCGTTTAGATTCTCGCAAACGCGGAGCGGTCATCCGATTCGATTTTCCAGGTCGGCGGAGACTTTGCAGCCTGGCAATTCGAGTATCGGACCGACGTTTCAGGTGAAACCGGCTGCGCCCGGCGCCTGTCTCCAGGAGTGCGCGTCGGCCGCCCGGGGTTTGCTTGTCATCGCGCGAACAACCGGGATGGGCAGTGCCGCGATTTTACATCGCTGGATGAGAAGCCATTACAAAGCTGGCAGGGTTGCGCAAAAAAAGCGCACAAAGCCAATTGAAAGACAGTTTGTTGCGTGGGCCGGTTGGCATGAAGCTTGGTTCTGTTGTAGGGCGAGTTCGCACCAGCAAGCGCTTTTTTGGTTGCCATTAGATCGGCGATTCCTGTACTCGTCGCCACTTTTATGGGGCCAAAACGTCCAATTTATATCTGCCTGGTACGCGAACGCGTCGGGGCCGACAACCAAAGGAGGTAGTATGCGTCAAGATCATCGTATTTTGTTGCCGGTAATGGTTGCATCTGCTTTAACCTTCGCCGGATGTTTCTCCCGGACAAAGGAGATTGACACCGTCCCGGCTCCAGCCCCGGTGGTTCAGGTAAATCCGCCAGTTGTTGTTCCCGCCCCGGGAACGCAAACGACGACGACGACCTGGAATGGCGCCGCGGTTCATAGCGAGAATGTGCCTGCTCCGGTAATTTCTCCGCCACCTGGTACCAGCCACAGCACGACGACGACTTGGGGTAACGGCGCAGTAGTGCAGAGGAACACCGTAAGCGAGCCACAGCCCGGAGTTGTGCAGAAACAAACCACTACAAGCTGGAACAACGGTGCCGCAGCCCCTTCTGACGAAACGACCACCACCACGACGACAACCAGCCCGTGAATCGAATCAAGACTAGCGGGGTATACTTGTTCGCAGCTCGGCAGCTGCGGAAGCCCTGACGACGAATCGGAAAAGCCATCTCTGCATCAATGAGGCCTCGCTGGTCTTCGATACGCGCGGGTGACGGCGCGTGCGTGCATAGCGGAGACGGCAAACCGCCGTCACACGGTGGAGAAAAGGATTAGGAGGCCGCGCTGGCAATTTGCGCCTTGCGCTCAGTCAGCAGCGAGGCTGCCGCGTCGTCAACTACGGTGCCAGCGAAGAACGCAGGATTGACCTTGGTTTTGGCAAGTACCGGGTTAGTAAACACGAAGTCACAGAAATCTCGCTCACTGATAAGCCCGTGCTCGACCAGTTCCCACGCCTCACTGGCGGCGTCGCGCATATCGGGCAGGTCGTAATGCCCCAGGTCGGAACTGTAGACCACGTTGAGGCGGGCACCGAATGCGTTCTTGCGCGTGTCGAAGGCCAGCGCAGTCATCGAATCGTCGCCTTCGCAGCCAAAGAAGAAGTTCGGCACGAAGAGGTCCCTGATGTCCTCCCGGCGCTTTACGCCGCAAAGCGCCCATTCGTCGATATCTTCGGGCTTCTCCTCCCTACCCCACAATATGTTAGACCGGAATTCGTTTGGGTACGGCATACGGCCGCCGTATGCTGCGGGACTGTACTCGCGGAACAGCCGTTCAATCAGGGCCTGGTCCAAAGCGGCGGGGTTGTAGAGTTGCGCCATTTCAGCGTTGTGCTTCTCCCAATGGCCCACGAGATCGGCCAGCAGCGTACAGCCCCAGGCGGCGCCACCTTCGAGGAACGAGAAGGTAAGCCCAGGGAACCGCCGCGTCACCCCACCAAAAAACAATGCTTTGCAAATAGCCTCGCCGGCCGCGGCAAAATGACCGATATGGTTGAACGTGAAATTTGAAATCGAGGTCCGGGTAAAGAGACCAACCGAGGGGGAATGGAAATTGGGCGCAACCTTAAGTTCGAGACATTTGGCCCATACCGGATCGTAATCGTACTCGCTGTCGAGACCAATAGTATCCAGCCAAAACGCGTAACGGCCAGCTTCTGGAGACTTGCGCACTGCCGAGGCGAGCGGACGTCTAACATACCCGGGCATCAGCACCGCCTTTAAACCCAAAGTTCGAACCGCATATTCCAATTCTGTGATGGCTTCGGCCGGAGAGTGCATCGGCACTACGGCGACCGGCGTCATCCGGTCGGCATATTCACGAAAGGCATCGGCTTGCAGTTTGTTGAGTGCGCGGCAGGCCACTACTCGTAATTCATCGTCGCCCAGATGTGCCAGAAAGAGCCCGATGCTTGGGTAAATGATCGTAAAGTCGAGGCCCATTTCGTCGAGCCGGTGATACAGCAACTTCGGCAGTGAACTGGTGGCGCGGTCCAGCGTGTTGGCAGCCGGATGCACCCAGAAATGGGGCCGTATTTGCCGTTGATCGCGGCGCTCCTGCGGCGAGAGCTTGTACCAGCGAAAAGAAAGCGGGCTATCCGGCAAAGCCAGCAGACGATCCACCGCGCGCGAGCCGCCGATGTCCCGCAAGTAGTCGAACAGAGCGGGTTCGAATTCTGCCGTATGGCCATCGGAGTCGATAATCGGATGGTTCAGCTTTTCCCTAATGACAGCCGAGCGTGATTTGCCTGCGGTTTCCATAGGCTCGCCTCCACTGAACCTCGTACTGCTTCCAGCACTTCAGCCAACAAACAAGTTACTGCGCCACCCTCAAATCAAGCAAACCCAGGTGGCGGGCTCATATAGCAATAATCGCGGCATCGCGGTAAAGCACGAATGCGGAGGAATCGAAATGAAGCGCAGCACGGAACGAATCCTGACGACTCATACCGGCAGCCTGCCACGCCCGGCTGATCTCTTACCCTTAATCCAGGCCACGGAGAGCGGCACCGGCGACGCGGCGGCATTCGGCGCGCGCGTGCGCTCGGCAGTCGCCGAGATTGTACAGGCACAAGTCCAGGCCGGCGTCGATATCGTCAACGACGGGGAGATGGGTAAGCCGTCGTATGCGACCTACGTCAAGGACCGTCTTAGCGGATTCGAGCACGAAGGCCCGTCGGAACCATTCGCTGCTCCAGCCGACCTTACGGACTACCCGGAATATCAGGAGCGCTTCAATTTGCGGCGAGCAGTGGCAACGCTCAAGCGTCCGAAATGCGTTGGGAAGGTCATGCACAAGGACAGCAAGGCGATCGAGAAGGAAATCGAGGACCTGCGGTCGGCACTGGGCCCCTCCCAACCGGCGGAAGCCTTCCTAAGCGCGGCATCACCCGGTGTTATCTCGATCTTCCTGCGCAACGAATATTATAAAACTCACGAGGCGTACCTGGCGGCACTTGCCGAAGCAATGAAACCTGAGTACGAGGCGATCTATCGGGCCGGCTTCGTGCTCCAGGTCGATTGCCCGGACCTGGCGATGGGCCGCCACATCCAATTTCCTGATTTGAGCCTGGTGGAATTTCGCAAGAGGATCGAGTTGCACGTTGAGATGCTCAACGGCGCACTCGGCAATATCCCGGCTGACCGCGTGCGAATTCATCTGTGCTGGGGCAATTACGAAGGCCCGCATCATCGCGACGTCCCGTTGCAGGATATCATCGATATCGTGTTCAAAATCAGGGCAAGTGGGATTTCATACGAGGCGGCGAATCCTCGCCATGAGCATGAATGGGCAGTGTTCAAGGATACGAAGCTGCCGGACGGCAAGGTGCTCATTCCCGGCGTACTCGACTCGACAAATAACTTTATCGAACATCCCGAACTGATCGCGCAGCGCATATGCAACGTGGCAAACATGGTTGGGCGCGAGAACGTAATTGCGAGTACGGATTGCGGGTTCGCCACCGCGGCCACGTTTTCTGCGGTCGATCCGAAGATAACCTGGGCAAAGTTCCAGTCGATGGCCGAAGGTGCCCGCATCGCGTCCAGGCAATTGTGGTAGTCACTTGCCTCGCCATCTACGCTGATCGCCTGGTCTTCCCCCGCCGGGAAAGGAATTTGGCGGGCATCTCAAAGTTTTGATCTTTAGCCGCGGGTGGACGTAATAGTTCAAGCAGCCGAACGCCGCACGAGGTAAAACACGATGAAGATACACTTCGGACTTATCAGTGCGGATTCACATGCTCAGTTGCATCGCGATGCTTTCATTCAGCGGATGTCGAAAACCAGGTTCGGCAACCGCATTCCACATGTTGAAGAGAGTTCGGATCCTTCGTGGCGCGCGTTCACCTGGGACGAGCGCCCGGTCGAACGCTGGCTGGTCGATGGCCGCGTGGTAGATACTCGCGGCGTCGCCAATTGCCCGGCATTGATGGGCAACATCGACCGGATGTTCATGCCGCAGCGCTGGGAAGATACACCGCCCGCAGCCTACGATCCGATCGCACGATTAAAGGTGCTGGACGAGGATGGCGTCGACGGCGAAGTGTTGTTTTGCAACAACCCGGCGTTCGGCTCGTGCTTCATCCAATGTGACGCCGAACTCGAACTGGCATGCGTGCAAGCCTACAATGACGCGATCTGGGAATGGCGCGAAGCGAGCGATCGCTATGTACCGCTGATGATCATTCCTTACTTTAGCGGGATCGAGGCCACGGTGCGCGAGGTTACCCGCTGCGCGCGTAAGGGCTTTCGCGGCCTCATCATGTTGGCCGAGCCGAGCAGTGTCGGCGATGACAAGTTCTTCAAAAAGGACGCCCCGGTTAACCCGGCCTTGCGCCATTGCCTGAAACATTTCTGCGATCCCTATTGGGAGGCGCTCTGGGCGGCCTGTCAGGACCTCGGCATCGCTATTCACTGGCATGCTGATGGCGGATTGAAAACGCCGCTTTCAGTTTGGAAAAGATTTACCGCGTACGAGTTATTTGCCGTTACCTCACCGGCCGCCCATAGCTCGCTAGCCCAATTCATTCCCAATGTCGTGTTCTCAGGCGTGCTCGAACGATATCCAAAACTCAATTGGGTATGCGCCGAGACAACACTCGGCTGGTTCAACTACGTGCTTGATTCGTGCGATCAGGTATGGGAGCGGCGGCAACTATGGAAACACGGGATCAGGACACGCCCGAGTGAGCAAATCTGTGGCCGCATGTATGCTGACTTTTGGTTCGAAAAGGCAGGCGAGGGGCTTGATGTAAGATATCGGCTTGGAATCGACCATATCATGTGGCAGTCCGACCTGCCGCATGGCACCTCGACCTATCCTGATTCACGCAAGATTCTCAACCGCGCCCTTGAAGGTGTTCCCGGGCACGAAGTACCGCTGCTCCTTTACAAAAACGCGATGGCACTTTACGGCCTCGAAAAGAGCTGAGGTCGGAAAAGAGTGAACTAAGGAGAATGCCAACCCCTAAGTTCGTAGCCGCTGTCACTGCCGAGCATGAGGATTTGCATCTCTTGTCGCACTTTGCCTGCGGTCTGTATTCATAAATTGTATGGAGCCGCCTGCCAAACTCATAAGCGCTGACGATCACGTCATCGAGCATCCGCAGGTATGGACTGTCAGGCTCTCCAGGCATCGCTGGGGAGATCGAATTCCACACGTCGAGCGCGACGTTGACGGTTCGGATTACTGGCTAATCGATGGACGCAAGGTGCCGCTGCTTGGCTCGGGCTCAGCCGCGGCACTGATGCCGGATCGGATAGAGCCGCGCAGATGGAAAGAACTCCCGCCGGCGGCGTATCAGCCCGCGGAAAGGCTTAAGCTGATGGATGCGGCGGGCGTAGAGCGTTCGGTGTTATATCCGTCGGTGGCGGGGGTTGGCGGTGAGAGCTTCGCCCCGATCTCAGATCCTGAGCTGGAAATCGATTGTGTGCGTGCTTACAACGACTGGCTGATCGAGGAATGGGCGTCGGGCGGCTCGCGCTTCGTTCCGCAATGCATCGTGCCGATCTCCTCAGTTGCTGCGGCGGTTGACGAAATCAGGCGCGCTGTTGCCGCAGGCCATCGCGGCGTAATCTTTCCGCCGGCTGTTGACCAGCTTCGCGACATGCCTCATATCAACGAGCCGAGTTGGGACTTATTGTGGTCGACTTGCGAAGAGCTACAGGTCCCGATTTGTTTTCATGCAGGGAGCTTGCCGGTGCTTGAATTGGCCGCGTTCGCCCAGTACCCGTCACAAATCAAAGCCGCCTTGCATGATATCTCTGGGCCCGCTTGCTCGATCGGTTTTCTCTCGAATCTGCTGATGTCGCATATCCTCGAACGGCATCCACGCCTGACTGTAATTTACGGGGAAAGTTCGCTGGGATGGGCAAATTTCGTAATCGAAACCATTGAACACAACGTTCGCCAATTCGGCGCGGGCAAGGTAAAGTTTCAGGTCCCGCCGCGCGAACTGCTGAAATCTCAGTGCCGTTTTATTACTTGGTACGACGATGCCAACCTGCGAGCGGTGTGCAATCAGTTCGGCGCCGATTGTGTCCTCTGGGCGTGGAACTTTCCCAAGGCAACGTCAGAATATCGGGATGCGGCAAAACTCAACGAAACGCGCTTCCGCGCTCTCGGTATAAAAGCCCGCTCGAAGGTAAGCTGGGCAAACGCCGCCAGCCTTTATCGACTGTGAAACCGGTTAATGCAGTGGCGAGAACGACGCCGGCACGACTAGAGCGTTCTCCTGCCGGACCAGCCCCGCGCCGGACCGCGGCGGCCAAATCCCTTGCTGGATTGCTTCACGGCGGATGCGCTCGCGTTCGGTATAATCGCGGTAGGCCCAGATATGGACCCATTTGTTCAGCGCGCCCAGGTCCGAATACCAACATCCTGCGAGCGGCGACAGCCTCATCCGAGCTTCGATTTTCTCGCTCCAGCGCTCGATAACTGTCGGTATGGCGCCCGGCTCGTAACTGTAAGTGCGAATCTCATAAAGGTTGCCCAGAGCGCGTTCCGCGAGCGGCGGCGAAAATGGCGCAGGAATGAAGATCTCGGCTTTTGCCTCGATGATGAACTCGGCGATATTCGGCGGCCATCCCACAGCCTTCGCTGCCGCCGCGCGCGCCTGCTCGCGATGGGCGAGGCTATCGTACGGCCAGACATGGATTATCTGGTTTAGCTGGCCAACTTCTGTATGCCACAACGCTGCGAGTTTGGAGAAATTAAGCCGCGCGGGCAGCGCCTGGCCGAATCGCTCTTCGACAGTGGCAACTGTGCTCGGCTTCAACGTGTAGGTACGCATTTCAACGATCATGATTTCGCTCCGGCCATTTGGATTTGGGCATAATATCGCGGAATCGTCCTGGCGAGTACCGCGCGGGTGCAGGTGGTACAGTTTTAGATTTGGAACTATTGTGCTGATAAAGTGTTCGGCGCGCCCATGCGGTTTCACCAGACTGCTCGCAGCGCGCTTTTTTCGAATTGAGGCATCATCCCTGGCAGGTTTAGTAAATGGCTGATTCGGCAGCCCTAGCCAATCGGCACCGAGGGCTCCATCTTTTGCTGTATGGTTCGATGATCGGCGGCGTCGTGCTGGCGTTTGCAGGTATCCGCTCATGGGGTGAGAAGCTAACTGCGCCGGCCGCGCCGGCGGGACCCATTTTCGGGAGCGTGGCAGGGCAGGTGGACGTCAGCGCCCTGCTACACGTCTTGCTCGCGCTCGCGCTGGTAATCAGCACCGCGCGCCTGCTCGGCACGCTTTTTCGTGCGGCCCATCAGCCGCCGGTTATCGGCGAGATTCTCGCAGGTATTTTGCTGGGGCCGTCGCTGCTCGGGCGTTTTGCACCTGCCGTCTCGCACTATCTGCTCCCTATGACAGTGGCGCCTTTCCTGAATGTGATCTCGCAGGTCGGTGTGATTTTGTACATGTTTTTGGTCGGGTTGGAACTCGACCCGGGATTAATGCGGCAGCGTGGTCAATCGACCGTCGCGATTTCCCATGCCAGCATCCTCACGCCTTTCCTGATGGGGTCGCTTATAGCGCTGCTGCTCTACCCGATTTTTTCAAACCGCGAGGTGCCGTTCACGAACTTCGCGCTGTTCCTCGGTGTCTCAATGTCCGTGACGGCGTTCCCGGTGCTGGCGCGGATTCTGACCGATCGGCGTATCCATAAAACGCGTATGGGCACGGTCGCTCTGACATGCCGCGGTCGACGACATTACGGCCTGGTGCCTGCTTGCCTTGGTGGTGAGCATCGCACGGGCTGAAAGTGCCGGCGCGATGAGAACGGTTGTTTTGGCTGGAACCTATGTCGGCGCGATGCTCCTGGTGGTGCGCCCGGCGATGGCGGCGTTGTCGAGAATTTACGGTAACCGCGGCGGCCTGACCCAAGGTCTGATGGCGATAATATTCATCGCGCTGCTGCTGTCGTCCTCCGCCACTGAGCTAATCGGCATTCACGCGATTTTCGGTGCCTTTGCGTTCGGCGCGGTGTTTCCCCATGACAGCCAAATGGCGCGGGAGTTGACCGACCGGCTCGAAGACCTGATCGTCGTGCTGCTGCTGCCGGCTTTTTTCGCCTTTACAGGCTTACGCACCCAGATTGGACTCGTAAGCGGACTTCAGGAATGGATTCTGTGCGGATTGATTATTCTGGTCGCATCGGCAGGTAAATTTGGAGGGAGCCTGCTTGCGGCACGAATCACCGGACTTGGATGGCGGGAAGGTTCTGCGCTGGGCGTCCTGATGAACACGCGCGGGCTGATGGAACTGATTGTGCTCAATATCGGGCTCGAAATGCGAGTGATCTCACCGACGCTGTTCGCGATGCTGGTGATAATGGCGCTGGTTACCACGTTCGCCACTACTCCAATCCTGCACCTGATCACACGGCATTATCCGATGGAGCGCGAGGCGGCCGCGGCTCGACGCCTCCTCGCGTCCAGCGATGAGCCCGACCGCAGCGCGATCCTTGTACCGGTTGCTGACCCGCAAGGGGTTTCGGTCCTGGTTGAGATGGCGCTGGCGGCGACCCCGCCCGAGGCCCCGCCACCGCGAGTGCTGGCACTTGTGCGTCGGCCACTCGGCGGAGTGCGCTCCGGGTTACGCGAGGCCGATCAGCGCGTGGCGCCCCGCTCGCCCGCGTTGTCCGCAGCACTCGACCACGCGTGGGAGAGCGGGGCGGTAATCACGCCGCAGGCGGTGTGGAGCGACAATCCTGCCGACGACATCCTCAGGGCCGCGGTCGACGCGCAGATTGGATGGATTCTGCTGGGAGCTCATCGCGCGGTGTTCGGCAGTGACTTCACAGGCGGTGTCGTGCAGCGGATTCTGGACGGCGCGCGCCGGCTGCCCGTCAACGTGGGTGTGGTAATTCATAGCGGAGATTCGTCTTTTCCCCGGGTATGCGCGGTCGCTGACTGTAGCGCGGATGGGCGCGCCGCAATGGGATTGGCCGCTCGCATCGCCCAGCAGAAAGATTGTGAGCTACACGCTTTCATCCTATTGGCGGAGCCTGCCTCGTCCAGCCTCGCCGAGCCGATCGGCGGGAATGGCGACGCGAGCCGGGCGCTCGCGCAGATGCTCACAAACGCGACCAGGATGGTGGGGCATCGGCTGCATCCGGAGACGCTGCCGGCGCTCGACAGCATCCGAATTGCACAGCAAAGCAAGAATAGCCTTGTGATTGTCGCCACGAACCTGGCGGATCATTTGGACTATGCGGGCGACGGTCTCGGGGACGGCCGCGCATTGATCCTGGTCCAAGGTTCGGAAATGGCGGCGGTAACTGCTCCAGCGGAATTCCGTCGCATTACCAGCCGCCGCCAGGCAGGGTGAGGTGATAATTCTGCTCGACTGAATCAATGGGCGATGTCGCTGAACACCGCGAACAGCCATGCGCCTACGATTCCCATGAAGGGCGGGAGCAATACGCCTGGGACAAAGCGCGCCAGGGTCAACGGCCAGCCTAGTAGCGGAGCTTCATACGTCAGCATCCTGACCGGGCTGACGAGTGTCTTTGCAGTTATCAGCGTAATAAGAGGACCGGGTGCGGCGCCTTTCTGAAAGAGACTCGCCAGAATCGGAAACACCAGGTAAGGCCCGCCCGGGATCAATAATCCCGCTGCCCAACCGACCAGAATCGCCTGGGTGGGACGTTGGCTGCCCAACCATCGCGAAAGTACTGGCTGGGGAATCAGCACGTCTGCGAGTCCCGCGAAGATAAAGCCCAGGAGGAGATCCAACCATACGCCGCGCAGCAGACGAGCGCTGCCTTTGAGTGCTTCAAACGGCATATCCGGCCGCCAGACCGCCGCGACGATTTCAGCGATCAGTACCATTGCCAGCAGGATGAGCAAACTGGGGTCCATACGTCGCCTCTTTCGCGCGGCGTCCGTCGCAGGTTTGAGTTGACTTCCAAACGCGGGTCCCGGCGGCGAAGATTCCATGAGGATTTTCTTCTACTGAAGCTGCATTCCGGGCGTCAATCCTTGCCGCTCAATTTCGGAAGCCGCACGCCCGCTAGCCTTATCGTTGGTGCCGGTGCAAGATCTGAATGCAACGATTGTAAATGGATCCAAGCGTAGCCGATGGGCACAAGCCCTTCGAGGTGCGTCAGCGAAGCCGGGGGAAGCCGAAGGGCGACGAATCGGCTGGATTCGCATGGAGAGGGGCGTCACAAACCTCGCAGGACCGAGGGTTCCGCGGTGGCTATGATATGTTGCGCAGGAGTACTGCTGATGTTCGAGGACGAAACTGTCGATATTGCCTGTCCCAAGTGTGGCCAAAAGAATTCGATCCTGGTTCGCGACTTTGAGGCGAGTTCCGAAGCTCGCGTAAGCTGTCATCACTGTGGAGTTGTAGTAAAAGTCGAGGCTGAGGAATTCCGCGAGCGGCTGGCTCTGGTGCGCAAGGAATTGGAGGAAATTCAACTCGAAGCCCGGCGTACGACGAAAGCCCGACGCCCACGCCAGGACGATTTTCAGATCTGACACCATCTTGGCCGTTCGCCTGAGGGTAATCGGGGACAAGCAACATGCTGCCGAGATCGAGACGCAACCGCACCAGCGAGTTCAACACTAGAACGGGGCTTCTTTGACTGCATCGCTCATTGGCGAATAGCAATTCTACCGGTCCGGAGGATAGGTCCAATGCCTTTGCTCTACGAAAAGCGCGGCTACGTCGGGATCTTGACGTTGAGCCGGCCCGAAGCACGCAACGCCTGGTGCGTCGAGTTTCAAGCCGGCTTGCAAGAGCAACTGCCCCGGCTTGAAGACGATCCGGAAATCCGCTGCGTGGTGCTGACCGGCGATGATAACGGCGGCGCCTTCAGTGCCGGCGCCGATCTGAAGAATCCGCGAACTCACACCGAAAGTTCGGCCGCTCATTTCATCGAAGAACTGCCCCGCCGCCGCCGTTTCAGCCCTATTATGATGCTGGCTGATTTCGCCAAGCCGGTTATCGCCGCGGTCAATGGATACGCCATTGGCATCGGCTGCATTCTCACCTATTGCTGCGATCTGATAGTTGCATCGGAACGCGCTGAATGGCGTCTGCCGCAGGTCGCCCTCGGTATTCTGCCTGCCCAGGGTGGCGCAACTCGTGCCGCACGCTGGATCGGTAAGGGTCTCGCGATGCGGCTCGCCTTAGGCTTCCCGCTAAAGGCCGACGAGGCGTATCGGATCGGGTTGGCGCAATGGCTTGTGCCCCATCCCGAGTTGATGGCGAAGACGATGGAGGTGGCGGAGCACATTGCGTCTTTACCGCCGCTCGCGGCTCGGCTCGCGAAAGAGTCGGTGAATTCCGGATTTGAGGTCCCGCTGAGCGAGCTTGCCAATCTGGATCTTTATCGGTTTATGGCGCTCGAACAGACCGAAGACAAAACCGAAGGCCATCGCGCCTGGCGCGAACGGCGCAAGCCTCAGTTCAAAGGACGATAGAAGGAACTAAGGACGAAGAGGAGAAGCGGAGTGCGCTCTCTGTAGTGCGGAGGCCAGATGGCACCCAATTTGGCGCGCATGTGACCAGGGCCGGGCGGATGGAAAGACATGCCAGGACGACAGAAAGGAAGGCGGCGAGGGAGGAGCGACGACCTTAATCCCGCCGGAGCTGGTTCGCCGGGTTGTCATGGCTACCTTGCGGCCGCAATGCGTATGCAGAACTAAGCGCCAGCTACTTTTTAGTCGCGGTTCTACGCAACCGTCCGCTTTTTGTGCCGAGCGAGAAATCGTCGCGGGTTCCGGTGCGGCGCTCGCGGATGATTTCAGCGACAATTGAAACCGCGATCTCCTCGGGCGTCTCGGCACCGATATCAAGTCCAAGCGGAGCATGGATCTCGCCAAGCAACACACGGTCAAATCCCTCTTCTTCAAGATGGCCGAGCATTGCGCGTACCCGCCTGCGCGATCCGATCATGCCGATGAAGCAGCCCGCCTGACCCTTTGGTAGATTGGTCTGCTGCCGTAAGACCGCCCGCACCACTTCCTCGTCAAATGAGTGGCCTCGCGTGACCGAGATGACGTAACAATGGCGGTCAAGCTGCAGCGATTCGAACGCAGCATTAAACGGCCTGACAATTATCTTGTCTGCGTTTGGAAAACGCTCGCGATTGGCAAACGATGCTCGATCGTCAATCACCGTCACATGAAAATCGAGCATTGAGCCGAATGCGGCTAATGGCACCGCAATATGTCCGGCACCCGCGATTATCAGCCGCTGTGCCCCGCTAATTGGATCGATAAAGACACGTGGCGCGCCCGACGGCTCAATGCGGACAACCGCCCGCACAGACCCATTCTGGTTAACTTCGAGTAATCCGGGAATCGCATCGGCGGCCCGTTCGGACAGCTGCGTGAGCGCCTCATCTGACAACGCCCCGAGAACCCCTGGCGCGCGAGGTTCGGAAGGATCGAGCACCGCCTTGGCTCCCAGCTTTGCCTCGCTTCTCACCCCAGCATCCACCAGCGTCAGCAACGCCGCAGCGCGGCTCTGCTCCGCCGAATCAGCCAGCTTGCGCGCGACAGCAAGATCTGCCTGCGGTGACCATCGATCGATGAACACGTCCATGATGCCGCCGCAACTGCCGATTTCCTGCTGGTCAAAATCACCGGTCAGATCGACTTCGGTCAAGCTTGCGCCCGCGCCTTCTTCCAGCAGCAGCCGTGCCTTGCGAAAAACTTCGGCCTCTCCACAGCCGCCGCCGATAGTGCCGAACTGACCGTCGTTACGCACTATCATCTTGGCGCCGACTTCGCGCGGCGTGGAACCACGCACGTTAATAACCGTTGCGAGCACGAACGGCTTGTTACGTTCGAGTGTCCGCACTGCTTCACACCAAATCTGATCCGATCCCGCCATTCAGAAACTCCGCGCGCAACGGTAGCGACTATTAAACCGGCCCGCCTTAGCGAGCTGTCGTAGCCGCAGCGCTGGGTTGGACGATACTTCATTATTGTGACGCAAACTGCCGCTCAGGTTCCAGTGTGCACAGTTGAATCGCGGCTTCGAGACGAAGCCGTATCATGCGTAGCAAAGGGTTGGCAGGCGGGAAAGGCCGCTTTGGCCTCCTGTTCTCTCGATACTCGTCAAATGCGACGGCCGAAGGAGCCGCTCTCCGGCGTGCGTCGGCGCCCGGTCTCCGCGTCGCCGAGCCCATAGCGCGCCAGCATCCTGTAGAGCGTCGAGCGCGAGATCCCAAGCAGATCGGCAGCACGCCGCCGATTGCCCTCGGTCTCTTCGAGCGAACGCATTAGCGTCTTTTTGATTACGTCATCCAACAGCAACGGCGATTGCGGCTCAGGCGAGGGCGTGGGTGCTGGAGCCGCGTCCGGGAGAGATGCCGCGGCTGGCGAGTCTGCATCCGGGTCGGTGCTGATGGGGGTGTGGGCGATGTGTTCGGGCACCGCCGCGACCTCCAGGAGTTCGTTGTCCGTAAGCATCACCGCGCTTTGGATCGCATGAGAGAACTCACGCACATTCCCTGGCCAGTCATAGGCCATCAGTACCGAAAGCGCCTCGCGTGTGATAAAGGAGATGCGTTTCCCAAACAACCGATTGTAGTGCTTGATAAAGTGGAGCGTTAATGCGCCGATGCCGTCGCGCCGATGGCGCAGCGGTGGAATCATAATTGCCGCGGCGCTCAGCCGGTAGTAAAGATCATCGCGAAATTGCCCCGCCTTAACCATAGTCCGCAGATCACGGTTGGTCGCCGCGATCAACCGCAGGTCAACCTTGTAGCTCTGGGCCGAGCCCACCGCCTGCAGTTCGTGCATTTCGACCGCGCGCAATAGTTTTGGCTGCAAGCGCAGGGGTAGTTCGGCAATCTCGTCGAGAAACAAGGTCCCGCCACTGGCCGAGCGAAAATAGCCGAGTGAATTCTCCCGTGCATCAGTGAAAGCGCCGCGGACATGGCCAAAAAGCTGCGACTCAGCGAGCGATTCGACCAGATTGGAACAATTGAAGGTAACGAACGGCCCTTTCGGCACCGGACCCAGAACATGTAATGCGCGGGCGACTAACTCCTTGCCGGTGCCCGATTCACCATAGATCAGCACGGTTGCCTTGTACGGACCCAGCCGTGCAATCGTCTTGAGCACCTTGCGCATCTCGACCGATTGCACCACCATGCCGGCGATATCCTCGGCGCCGTCCGCAAGGGACTCTATGTCAAGCCATTCAGGGTCAAGGGCACCGCTATCGCGGCTAGAGGAAGAACGTGTGCGGTTGCCGCTATCTTCTTCGAATTCCAAGTATCCCCACCCTTGGCGACATGGCAGTTGCGATGATCCGCTTTCCAATGTGCAAAGCGGAGGCCATCACGACGGATAAATTAAGTATTGAATTTGCGAGCAATTATTGCAGTAATGATGCTTCGTCGACGCCAAATTATTGGCATCACGCCACTGGCCGGACCCCTTACGACCGCATTTCGGATTCTCGGTACAGGAACCGGTGATAGGCGGGCACTCTTGGCTCTGCGCGGCAGGTCTACAACGGGTCGATTAGATCGGCCAAAACCCGGGCTGCATGGTCGCGCGGATCGACCCGGTCGTAGATGCGCATCACCCGGCCCTGTTCGTCGATCAGCACGCTGATGCGCTCGGGGTAGCGAGCCTTTGGGTCGTCACAGGCGCCATAGGCCAACGCTACAATTCGGCTGGTATCGCAGAGGAGTGGGAAATCCAAGCCGAGCTTTTGTGCGAATGCGGCATTTTCATCGATCGTGTCGAAACTCGCACCGACTAGCATTACATTGTTCTCGTCAAAATAGGGACGGTGCTGCTGGAAGCTTTTTGCTTCGGTGGTGCAGCCGGGCGAACCGGCTTCCGGAAAAAACCAGAGCAGCACCTTCCGACCGCGTAGATCGGCGAGCGACACTGATTTGCCGTGATGCGTTAACTGGGTAAAGTCCGGCGCGTTGTCGCCCACTTCAAGCATGATCGAGCAGTGTCAATGTCCGCACAGGAAGGCCGATGCCCTAGTTGAGCATACCGCGTAATTCGGCCAGCGCCTGGCGGCAGAACGGCTCATCGGGCTCAATTTGCAGTGCTCCTTCGAATTCTTCGATGGCACGGCGGACCATTCCTTTGGACGCATAGACCCGGCCGAGGTTCATAAATGGAAAATGACGTGGTTCGTACCGTGGCGCCCGCTTGGCCTTCTCGAGCCAGCCCACCGCGTCATCGAGCCGACCCTTGGCCATAAGGTATGCGCCGATGTCATTGTAGGGATTGCCAAAGTCGGGATCGACTTCGATCGCCTTATGGCATTCCGCGAGGGCATCGTCGGGCCGCCCCATGTGACTATAGGCCCATCCACGAAACGTATAGGCCTCGGAGGTTGGCGATAACTCAATTGACCTGGTGTACAACTCAACCGCGCGCTCCAAGTCGCCATCCATGTGCGCCCGGTAACCTTCCTGCCAAAGCGACGTTGCACGCAATTTGAGTTCCTCGTCCTCCATGGATCGAGCGTTAATGCTTGGCGAAAGCTTCGTCAAGAGGCGGATGCGGTGATCTTTGAAGGCTTAAATTTAGCGATATTCGAAATTTTGATAAGCCGGCCAGGTAGGTGCACAGAATCGTCGTCGCTAAGGCCCGGTCTGATCCTTTGTTGCCGCTAGTTTAGAGAAAGAGAACGCTATGCGCTGAATAGGCTCGCGTCGGTCATATGGGGCCGACCTCGTTTGTTTCTCGCGCTGCGTTGAACTTCGCAGGCCGGTTCTGGCCGATTTTCGGCAATCGCTCGCAAGCTGCAATGAGCGCCTGCATCGCCCCGAGTCGTTGCGCAAGTTGGGTTGACGACTGCACCAGCGAGGGCGTCGCCAAATCAGAGCCGCAATCAGTAATAATCGACTGGATCGACCTGGCGTTTGGCGCCGTACCAGAACAGCATGTTTTCCGTCAGACCCTGCCAGGTAAATTTGCCGGGCGGCATCAGCAGCCGCTTGAACATCGATTTGAACGAATAGAATTCCTTGGTGCAGCGCCAGACGCCTTCCTCGACCTGCTGCGGTGACAGATTCTTAGGCACGAACATGCAACGGAAATTATTTGTGTACATGTCGGCGTCAGGGATAATCACGCGGTCCTCGGCTTCCAATTGCTCGCGCATCGGCGTGCCCCTGCGCGGAGTAACGGTATTGAAGAACGCTTCCGGCGCCTTGACCTCGTGCAGAAATCTGAGCGTGTCATCGAAGATTCGCTCATGGTCCTCCTCCAGTCCGAACAGGAAGTTGAGCGAATAGTAAATGCCGTAGTGCTCCAACCGCTTAAGCAGTTTCTTGTAATCCTTGGTGTGATTCTGGATTTTGTTCATCGATAGCAACGAGTCCTGACTGATCGATTCCACGCCAATATTGACGTGAAACACCCCAGCCTTTGCCGCCAACTCCAGCAATTCCTCATCGTGGTTGGAGTTGACCGTCCACAGGCATGAAAAACGGACGTTCAGGGGCGCGAGCGCTCTGAACAATTCCTTGGCGAACTTGTGCTTCCCTGTGATCTGGTCATCGATGAATTGGAAGCGGCGGAAACCGGTGACTTCGATCACCTGCTTGATCTCACCGACGATATCGGCCACCGGGCGGGTGCGATAAGTGCCGTTGTAGAAGACTGGAATTTCGCAAAAAGAGCAGCGATACGGACAACCTCGGCTCGCCTGAATTGGCACGGCCTTGAACATGTAGCGATTCAGCTTGAGTAACTCGTGGCGGGGACGCGGCAGGTTTCGGAGATCGTGTAGTTTGTCCGATTTATAAGTTTGTTTTAGCTTGTCATCGCGCCAATCTTGTAATAGCGCCGTCCAGACCAGGTCGGCCTCGCCCTGCACCACCGCGTCGGCATGTTTCAGGGCTTCGCCAGTCTGCAGAGTCGCATGAAATCCGCCCATCACAACCGGAATCCCGCGCCGGCGGAATTCATCGCCCAGTTGATATGCGCGCAACGACGCGCCGATGGTAGTGGTCATGCCGACTAAATCCCAACCACCATCGAAGTTGATATCTTCGAGCCGTTCGTCGCAAAGCGTAACGTCGTACTCGGACGGGGTGAGTCCCGCTAATAAAGGAATCATCAGCCCCATGATCAACCGCCAGCGCGTCTTGTGCGGCGTTCCGTCAAGATGAACCGTCGTCGGTTGAACCAGCAGAATGCGGGGTTTTCTCACAAACGCTCCTTGACCGTTGTTACGTCCGCTGAGGCCGAATTAGCGAGCCGGCGCCAGCGCGATTCTTTTCTGATAACGACTGGTAAGCCACCACAGGGTAATAGCGAAAACATGAGTCCCGAAAGCGGCACCCCAGATGAAATAGTAAAGGCGGTGAAAAATCGCGAGGATAACCAACAAGTAGGCGAAATCGCGGCCAGTTGCGCGTTCAACCTGGCTTATCCATCGATGGGCCTCATCGCGCGCCACGCTCATCGCGCGGTTGACCGAAACCGCGCACGCGCCGAATCCAGCCAGCAACACCGCCAATATATAAAAGTACGCGCTGCTGTTGCTGAGGCGATAGCAGCCGACGGCTATCCCGACGAAAACCGCGACATGAACCACGTTGTCTGATATCACATCTAACCGCTCGCCGAAGCGCGATTCGAGCATGCGCAGCCGCGCCAACTCGCCGTCAACTCCGTCGAGAGTAATCGACAATAGGAAGAGCAGAGCGCCGCAGAGCCGGAGCCAATAGAACGTGGAAGCCAACAGTGCTGCGCAGCCAAGCCCGAGCGCGGTGTTGATTATCGTGACCTGATTCGGCGTGATATGGGTTCTGGCCAATCGTAAACTCAGCCGCCAAGACAGCCGCCGATCAACCACGCGTGCCATCAGAGCGTCTGTGCTCGCGCTCTCGTGGCGGACCGCTTGCGCGAGCCTAACCTCCGCCTCCTCGCGATCTTCCGGCCTGCCATTGAGGGCAAAAGGCAGTGTCGCGGGATTGCAGGAAGAATTTAAGCCGCTCGACAGCGTACTCACTGCCGGCGGTTCGGCCGGAAATGCGCGCGGCGAAACTCTCACAAGCGCTGCCATCGGGCCTATAGCGATCATCCCGCCCTGTTCGGTATCGGCGCTTGCTATGCTCAGAGGAACGCTTGGCTGAGCCAGATATTCCTCGATTGGGCGAGCCAGTTGTGATTGCGTAAGCACGAGATTACCGGAGAATCGGATACAAGGGGCAGCCGGGTTCAGGTTCTGTGCCTCAGGTAGATCCTGCAGTGATTGAACCATCTGGACAGCCGGATCATGTGAGAAACTGCCCAGGGCAAGCAGCACACGACGGTGTTCATCCGCACTCGCTTCAATAAAGATTCGGGGAATGCCAGCACGGCGGCAGAGCATGATCAAACGCTCTAATAGCGGTCGTCCGAAAATCGATTCCTCTGCTCGCGAAGGCAAGGTTATGAGCGCGGTTTGGATCACATTTGTCACCAACGTATTTCTATGCGCACCTCGGAGGCTCGTTAGCTCGGCTGCGCTCGGCTCCGCTCGCTATTTTTATCCCCACGCGGCTTCGTTTCCCTTGAGCGCTGCTCAAGGCTTCGACCGGGCTCGCCTTCGGGTTTCTGCTTGTGCCAAGCAGCCTCCGCTACCGCCCTGCCCCTGCGGCGTCAGCCTCGTCAGCGTTGCCCCTCTACTATCTATCCGGTCGTCTCTCGCATGAAGAGGTTCAGGCACCTCGAATTGAAACTGTTTTTTAAAGCATCCTGACCGATGAGTCAATGTAACATGCCGAACATCCTGCTGTAATGAAAAACAGCGAATCCGGAAGAGATTTTTACGCTAATCTGTGTGGCTTTGCGGGACTCGCCCCGCCCGTGGGTCAGTAGCGGCTATTAGCGGATGCCATGAGGATGAGGAGAAAACAGAAGCGCCTGCGCGGCTGTCGATTCTCGCGCGTGTCTACCGGCCGAACAATCGCGTAGTGAAGGCGAGTTGCTCCGGTCTGCGTAAGCGACGGCGAGGAATCCTTACTCGTGAAGACGCGGAATCCCCGTGTGTGGCAGCACGCGCGCGTGAATGGCAGAAAGGCGGTAATGATTCGCAGCGCGAGGCCCGGCTCGGGCAGAAGCGTCAAGATCTGTTTCTCACATGCCGTGCGGCTGCGATGCCGCGTGCTTGCTCCCAAGAGGATTATTCAGTCCGTATAGATCTGATAGAGTACAACACCGTCATCAAAAGCGACCGAGGATTAGGAGATCATGACTATCAGCGAGATGCGTGAATTATTGAGCGACTGCCAAGCCCGTTTCGAAAACCTCGGGAGGCGTCTTTGACTTCCCCCAACTAAGCGCACGCGCGGCTGAACTGCTTGAACAAACCGGCCGGCCTGATTTCTGGGAGCGGCCGGAATCTGCACAATCGATCCTGCGCGAACACGATCGTATCAAAGCCCAGCTTGCCGATTACCAACGTCTGAACAAGACGCTCGAAGAAGCTCACCTGTTTCTCACAATGGCAGAAGAGGAGGGCAGCGACGATTCCGAAGCTGCCCGAGAGACCGATAAAGCACTGGAGTTATCGCGCACCGAACTGGAGAGGCAGGAACTCCAAATGATGTTGCGTGGTGAGTACGATCGCCTTGGCGCTATTGTCTCGATTCATCCCGGGGCCGGCGGCACTGAAGCGCAGGACTGGGCCGAGATGCTGCTGCGGCTGTACCTGCGATGGGCCGAGCGGCACGGCTACCGGACTGACTTGGCCGATCTTCAGCCCGGCGAGGGTGCCGGAATCAAGAGCGCGACCTTCGAGGTCGACGGCGAATGGGCTTACGGCTATCTCAGGGCGGAGGCTGGAATTCATCGGTTGGTGCGGATCTCGCCCTATGATGCCAATGCGAGGCGTCATACCTCGTTTGCGTCGGTGTTCGTGTTCCCGGCAATAGACGACAAGGTCGAAGTCATCGTCAATCCTGCAGACTTACGGGTCGATACTTTCCGGGCTTCCGGCGCTGGCGGGCAGCACGTGAACAAGACCGATTCGGCGGTGCGGATGACCCATATTCCGACCGGCATCGTCGTCAGTTGTCAGAATGAGCGTTCCCAGCATAAGAACCGCGCGATGGCGCTCAAAATTCTGCGCGCCCGGCTGTTCGAACTGGAGCAGCGCAAAAAGCGGGAAGAACTGGAGAAGTTCAGCAAGGACAAAAAGGAAATCGCCTGGGGCAGCCAGATTCGCTCCTATGTGTTGCAGCCTTATCAGATGGTCAAAGACCATCGCACCGGTGTTGAGATTGGCAATACCAATGCCGTCCTGGACGGCGAGATCGACGCATTCATCCAAGCCTACCTGATGGGTGAGCGTCGGGGTGATATGCAAGCCGCATCGGCATAAGCACGGAAGCCACTTGAAGGAGTTACTACATGCTCGACCTTTACTTTTGAACCACCCCCAACGGCTACAAGATTACGATCCGCTTGAAGAACGTGGATGGCCGTACAACGTTATTCCGGTCAATATCGGCAAGGGGGAGCAGTTCAAGCCGGACTTTCTCAAGATAAGCCCCAATAACAGAATCCCGGCATTGGTCGATCATGACGGACCCGACGGTAAACCGATCGCTATTTTTGAATCAGGGGCCGATGCTTATCTATTTGGCGGAAAAGGCCGGATGGCGTTTCATGCCGCAGGACATGCGCCGGCGCTACGACGTGCTCCAATGGCTGATGTTCCAGATGGCGAGCGTGGGGCCGATGCTCGGCCAGGCGCATCATTTCCGCCGTTATGCGCCGAAGCAAATCCAGTACGCCGTCGACCGTTATACGAACGAAGCCCACCGCATCTACGGCGTCATCGATAAGCGCATCAGCGAGGTGCCGTATCTCGCCGGCGAGTACTCGATCGCCGATATGGCGACCTATCCATGGCTGCGGACCCATTATTGGCAGGGCCAGCACCTGGAGGATTTCCCCCATCTGAAGCGCTGGTACGACAGCATCGAACAGCGCCCAGCGGTCCAGCGCGGACTGGCCGTGATGAAGGACGAGGTCGAGCGTGCCCGGCAAACTCTCCCCGACAAAGAGTCCTGGGAAATCCTGTTCGGCAAGAAGCAATTCGAGCGGCGCTGAAATTATTTCTCTCCAGTCTCGGGCGAGAATCGAATTTTCAGAGAAATCCGTATCCTTGCGCATTATCAGGTTCACCGGCGACGTAACGAGCGTCGGTGGCGCGGCGCCGGATGATGCTTACGTTTCTATCAGGGTGAGAGCTGGCAATGGAGAAGCGATCCAACGACCTGGACAACCAACAGCGGGATAACGTCTCGCCTGACCTCTCGGCCGACAAAGGCATCGAACTCACGCCGGACCAAGAGGTGAAAACGGAGCCGGCAGGAAGGCCGGATCCGATAATCGATAAATTGCAAGCGCAAATCGCTGATAAGGATCAAGAACTCGCGGAACTCAAGGATCGATACCTGCGCTCGCTCGCCGAGAGCGAGAACGCACGCAAGCGTATTCGCCAGCAAAGTGACGAGATGGTTCGCTTGCAGCGCGAGAATCTCCTGCGCGAGCTGCTGCCAGTCGTTGACAATCTTGAACGCGCGGTTGACGCTGCCCGCGACGGCGGCAACGGTAAACCCATCGTCGAGGGTGTCGAAATGGTGCTTCGCAGCATGCTCGACTTCCTGAAAACGCATGGGGTGATTCAATTGGCTTCGGTTGGTCAGCCGTTCGATCCTCAACGGCATGAGGCGGTCGACCAGATTGAGAGCCGTGATCATCCTCCAAACACCGTTGTGAATGAGTTCCACCGGGGCTATCAGATCGGCGATCGCCTGCTCCGCCCGGCGCGGGTTGCGGTGACCAAGGGCGCTCGGGAAAGCCCCGGCGGTGGCGGAAACGGTACCGGCGGTGATGACGTTGAAACTCGATGAAACGTGGTTATGTATCCTTCAGAGGTTCTGAAAAATGGCCAAAGTAATTGGAATCGATCTCGGCACAACCAATAGCTGTGTCGCGATTATGGAAGGTGGTGACCCGGTCGTCATCGCCAACTCAGAGGGCAGCCGGACTACGCCCTCGGTGGTGGCGTTTACCGATTCGGGCGAGCGCCTGGTCGGCCAAATCGCGAAACGTCAAGCCATCACCAACCCGACCAATACGATTTTTGCGATCAAACGCCTGATGGGCCGGCGTTTCGAAGATTCCGAAGTGCAGAAGGCCACTAAGGTCCTGCCTTACAAAGTCATCAAAAATTCCGACGGAGCGGCGTGGGTCGAAATCCGCGACAAGAAGTACAGCCCGCCGGAAATCTCCGCCTTTATCCTTCAGAAGATGAAACAGACCGCGGAGGATTATCTCGGCGAAAAGGTCACCGAAGCGGTCATTACAGTTCCCGCCTACTTCAACGACAGTCAGCGCCAGGCGACCAAGGACGCCGGCCGGATCGCCGGGCTTAACGTCCTGCGTATCATCAATGAGCCGACCGCCGCCTCGCTGGCATATGGGCTCGACAAGAAGAAGGACGAGAAGATCGCCGTATTCGACCTTGGCGGCGGCACGTTCGATATCTCAATCCTCGAATTGGGCGAGGGTGTGTTCGAAGTCAAGGCGACTAACGGTGACACTTTCCTCGGCGGCGAGGATTTCGACCAGCGCGTAATCGACTATCTGGCCGACGAGTTCAGAAAAGATCAGGGAATCGACCTGCGCAAGGATCGGATGGCGCTCCAACGGCTCAAAGAGGCCGCCGAAAAGGCCAAATGTGAGCTATCTACCGTGATGGAGACGGATATCAATCTACCCTTCATTACGGCCGATCAGTCCGGCCCCAAACATCTGAATATGAAATTGACCCGGGCCAAACTGGAGGCGCTCTGCTCCGATTTGTTGGAGCGGCTAGACGGGCCATGTGGGACCGCGCTGAAGGATGCCGGCCTGCGCACCAGCGACATTAACGAAGTCGTGCTGGTTGGCGGCATGACACGGATGCCCGCAGTGCAGGAGCGGGTCAGGAAGCTGTTTGGCCGTGAAGGTCACAAGGGTGTGAATCCCGACGAGGTGGTGGCGATAGGCGCGGCGATTCAGGCGGGCGTGCTCAAGGGAGACGTGAAGGACGTTCTGCTGCTCGACGTGACGCCGCTCTCGCTTGGTATCGAAACGCTTGGCGGCGTGTTCACCAAACTGATCGAGAAGAACACTACGATTCCGACGCGCAAGAGCCAGATCTTCTCTACCGCGCAAGACAATCAGCCGGCGGTGACCATTCGCGTATTCCAGGGCGAGCGCGAAATGGCGGGCGATAACAAGCTCCTGGGTCAGTTCGACCTGGTCGGTATACCTCCTGCCCCGCGTGGCATGCCACAAATAGAAGTGACGTTCGATATCGATGCCAATGGGATTGTGCACGTCTCGGCCAAGGATATGGGAACCGGCAAGGAGCAATCGATCAAAATCACCGCCTCTTCCGGATTGAACGAACAAGAAATCAAGCAGATGGTGCGAGAAGCCGAGCAGCATGCGGCTGAAGACCATCAGCGGCGCGCAGTTGCAGAAGCCCACAACAAGCTCGATAACCTCGTCTACACTACTGAGAAGACACTCAAGGAGTACGGCTCGCAACTCGACGACGCCTCGCGGAAAGGGGTCGAAGACGCCCTTAACGAGGCGCGCGGCAAGCTCGAATCCAAAGATGTGGATGAGCTGAATCGGGCTGCCGAGACGCTCTCGGCCGCATCGCATAAACTGGCCGAGGCGATGTACAGCAAGACCCGCCAGGCGGAGGGCGGCCAACCCGGCGCAGGCGGAGATGGTGGCGGGCCCAACGGCGGTGCAACTCAGGGCGCGGAGAATAAGGAAGATAAGGAAGATGTGGTTGATGCCGACTTTAAGGAAGTCAAATGAAGGCAGTCTTGAGCCGGCAAAGGCGTCGCGCGGTATTCAACCCGATGTTGCCGAACGTCCGTACTGCGCTTACCTCGCAGGTCAAACTGGATTAAGATAACGACGCGATGCCTCCTTCAGATCGAAAGCGGGACTATTACGAAGTTTTGGGTGTTGGCCGGAGCGCCGGTGATGAGGAAGTCAAGAAAGCTTACCGGCGCCTGGCCGTTCAGTTTCATCCCGATCGTAATCCTGGCGATAAACAAGCCGAAGAGAAATTCAAGGAAATTAACGAGGCTTACCAGGTTCTCTCGGACCCCGAGAAGCGCAGCCAGTACGACCGCTTCGGACATGCTGCATTTCAGGGTCAGCAGGGGCCCGGTGGTTTCGGCGGGTTCGATTTCAGCCAGGGCTTCGAGGAAGTTTTCTCCGATATCTTCGGCGATTTCTTCGGTACGGGGCGCGGACGTTCGCGTTCGCGTAGCCGCCGCGGCGAGGATTTGCGTTATGACCTCGAAGTTGAATTCGAGGAAGCGGCGCGTGGCACTGAAAAAGTCATCAAGTTCCAACGCCTGACTCCTTGTGATGGATGCAATGGCACGCGGGCGCGCGGTGGCGCCGAAGGCGTGCGCACCTGTCCCAATTGCCGCGGTACTGGTCAAGTTCGGACGCAACAGGGCTTTTTCTCGATTTCGACTACGTGCGGCCAGTGTCGCGGTGAAGGCATGATGATCGCGGACCCATGTCCCAAATGCCAGGGGCAGGGGCGCATCAGGAAACCAGTTTCGCTCTCAGTACGTATTCCGCCCGGGGTAGACAACGGGTCGCGGCTCAAGCTGCGCAACGAAGGTGAAGCCGGCTTCGCCACCGGTCCCGCGGGCGACCTCTATGTCGTCGTTCACGTCAAAGAGCATCCACTATTCGTCCGTCAGGACAATGACGTGGTAATCGAAGTTCCGGTGGGTTTTCCTCAGGCTGCACTGGGTGCCGACCTCGAAGTTCCAACGCTCGAAGGTAAGATCAAGCTCAAGCTGCCGGCGGGCACTCAATCGGGCAAGATCTTCCGGCTCAAGGGCAAGGGATTCGTCGACCTCCATGGCTACGGACGTGGCGACCAACTCGTGCGCATCGTGGTCGAAACTCCGCGCCGTCTCAGCGTGCGGCAGCGAGACCTGCTCGAAGAATTCGCCAAGGCGTCGGGCGAGGATGTTAACCATCCGATGACGAAAGGGTTCGTTGACAAACTGAAAGAAATGTTCGGTTGATTCATCGGTTTTGCGAAATTGGAGCCCCGGTTCGCATTTATGAAGCCGGGGCTTCTGATTTTTTGAGATGCGCGGTAAGTGCGGAAGCCTTCAGCCCATACCTCAGGGAAAAGGAAGAACATAAGTTAGGTGAAGCAGAAGCTTCATCTGAATATGCTCTGACTATTTAAGTCACTAGGTGAATACCCTCGTTTCTGCCGCAATCGAAGTGTTGCAGGGTGCTTGACATCACCACCTCAATCATTAATTTCGGCTTAGTCCAGTAACTCTTCAGGAGGTGAACTGCTAATGGCATTGATACGGTTTGATACCTTCGATCCGTTCAGCAATCTGCTCTCCCTACAGCAGGAGCTGGAGCGTTTTGCTCGGAACCCCGCATTCAATCTCGGCCCGTCCGGCTATGGTGCTTATCCGCCAATCAATGTTTTTGACGACCAGGACGGCACAGTAATCATTGCGGAATTGCCGGGACTCGACCCGTCGAAGATCGAGATCGCGGGCCAAGGGCGGACACTTACCTTGCGCGGTGAACGCAAGCGCGAAGAAGGGCTGAATCCTTCCGGCTATCATCGCCGCGAGCGTTCATTTGGCGAGTTCTCGCGCTCGATCCAACTCTCAAGTGACATCGATATGTCCAAGGCAACAGCGAAATACGAGTCCGGCGTGCTGATGCTCAAAGTTCCCAAGGCGGAAGCAGCCAAGCCCCGCCAGATTATGGTTGACGCCGCCTGAGCAAGCTGAAGACTTCAATCAGCCAGGAGGAGATATGGCGATGATGCCAGAACAGGAAATCGCGACAAAGGAAAAACAGCAGGTCCAGGGTACCGAAACCACTCGGCCCGGCCGCTACTACGTGCCGGACGTTGATATCTGTGAGTATCCTGACAAACTGATGTTATGGGCTGATATGCCCGGCGTGTCAGAAAAACATGTCGAAGTAATGCTGAAGGATAATAACCTGACGCTCACCGGAACAGTGTCGCCCGGACCGTACAATAATCTTTCGCCGGTATATACTGAGTATAATGTGGGTAATTACTTCAGGCAGTTCGCGTTAAACGAACACGTTGACGAATCCCGGATTCAAGCGCGAATGCGTAATGGAGTGCTTGAAGTTGAGCTGCCCAAGCGTGAACATGCCAAGCCGCGCAAGATCGAAGTGCGGAGCGCCTGACCTCTAAGAAACAGGGCGGCTCCGGAGCCGCCCTGTTTCTGGGCGGACATCTTACGCTCGGCCTAAGGCTGCCAACAGCGCTGAGCGCATCACGGGAGTTGGCGCCGCGATATTGTTGAACATCTCGAATGCGAGCGCGCCCTGATTGAGCAGCATTCCGGCGCCGTCCAGGGCACGCCTGCCCAAAGCGAGTGCCGGCGCCATAAACGGCGTCGGCTCTCGTGCATAGACCATATCGTAAAAGAGACAATCCGCTGGTGCTGCATTGTACGCGAGCGAGGTAAAGCCGCCGGTCTTCAGTCCCATCGGCGTCGCATTTATTATCAGCGCGATATCAGCGAGGGCGTCAGGCTCCGCTATCTTATCGAGGCCGCTCGGATCGATCGAAATTCCGCTTGGTGCCTGGGCCAAATGAGCAAACCGATCCGCGAGCCTTATGGCGCGCTTAACAGTGCGGTTGCACAGGAGAATCTTTCGCACTCCCATCCGTAAGCAAGCGAGCACCGCCGAGGCCGCAGCCCCGCCCGCGCCCACAATCACGGCCATACGCCCCTCTAGGTTGACGCCGGTCTCGCGCAGGTCGAACTCAAGACCGCGCGCGTCAGTATTGTCGCCGTAAAGTTCGCCATTGCGGTTGATCACGCAATTAATAGCGCCCAACATCAGCGCTTCTTCACTCAAATGTTCCATCATGCCAACGGCGTGCTCCTTGTGCGGCACCGTTAGATTGACACCCGCAATCTTGAGTGCGGGGAGCGCGCGGATGGCATCCTGCAAGTGCTCGGGTGTTACGTGAAAGGCCAGGTAGGCGCGCTCAATGGCGAGCGCGGCATAGGCTGCGTTGTGCATCGCTGGTGACAGCGAATGTTCCACGGGATCACCGAAAATTGCGGTAAACCGCGTACGGCCACTAATCTCGCGCATCTTGATCTCAGCCATCTGCGTCCTGCGTGGGAAATGTTATAGCTCACCGGTCCGCTCTGTAGCGAGCGAGGCTATTTTAGCCGTCAGCGGACGCGCGTGAATACGTGATGACGCTCGCGAGCACCTGCCGATGGTACTCTCGCGCCGCTCATGCGCCGGTACGGCGTGCTATTATCGCGCACCATGTTCTTTGGCCCATTCCTCGCCTTTTACGCAATTGTGTTCTTCGTCCTGCTGGCCGGCATTTTTGTCATGCTCGAAATTGGCGTGATCAACTATGCGTTCGGGGCACTCGGCCTGCCGCCCGAACTGGCGTTAATGGCGCTGATGGCGAGCCTGATCGGTAGCTACATCAATATTCCGCTCGCACAAATCGAGAGTGGTGAACCGCACCTCGCGGAGATCGTCAGTAGCTTCGGCGTGCGCTATCGAGTGCCGCTTCACTATGCGCGCGGTGCGACTACGCTGGCGGTAAATGTCGGCGGCGCGATCGTCCCGATGCTGATCTCGATTTATGTGCTGTCGCGCCAGCCCCCCGCGATCGTGCCGTCAGCCTTAGGCGCGCTGATGGTTGCATTGGTGGTACATCGATGGGCGCGACCAGTACGAGGACTGGGCATCGCAATCCCAATGTTCATACCGCCAATCGTTGCCGCCGTCGCGGCCTGGGTGCTGGTCGGATTATTCGGTGACTATGCGCACATTGACGCGATTGCCTACGTCGGCGGTGTGCTCGGCACGCTGGTTGGCGCCGACATTGCGAATTTGGGCAAGTTGCGCGACCTTGGCGCCCCGGTCGCGTCGATTGGCGGCGCGGGAACTTTCGATGGAGTTTTCCTGACGGGAATCGTTGCAGTGTTGTTGGCTTGAGCCGCGCTACCTTCTAGGCAAGTTTGCGCCCAATCAGTGCCAGGGTGCGCTGATGGAATATAATTTTGCCGTCGCGTAGGAGCGGACGGGTGCCGCTCAGGTCCTTACGCATGTCGTCTTCCAGCAGACGCCGCACCTCGGCCGCATCATTGCGGTCTGTTTGTGCACTCTGCAGCCACGATTCCATATCCACGACGCTGGCGTATCGCCTGGCGCACACTATGCCGGTCTGAACTTCACCAATGTCTGCTCCGGTGTGACGTCGTCGAAGTAAGCCGTCACCGGCATGCCGATCTTTATCTGATCGGGCGCCGTTTCGAGGTTCGTAGTCATGCGCGGGCCTTCATCCAGTTCAACGATCGCGAGCACGTACGCTTTATCGGCGAACGAGCGGGTCGAGGCGCGGCGCACGACGGTATAGGTATAAAGCTTGCCGCGCCCGCTTACTCGTTGCCATTCCAAGCGGTCGGACAGGCAATGGGGACAGCGATCGCGCGGATAATAGATGAAGACGTTGCAGGCACTGCATCGTTGCAGCATCAGTTCATGGCGCTTTGCCGCTTCCCAGAAAGGACGGCTGGTGGCGGTTGGCCGTGGCAACGGTTTGATATACTCGCTCATGCTCGCCGCTCCAAAATCAAACTGACCTGTTCGCTCATGATTCCGCCATTGCCGTTGACGTAGGCGAGCGCAGCATCTTTTACCTGGCGTCCGTCGCCGCGTCCCATCAACTGGCGGATCGCTTCGGTCACGTGGCTCATCCCGCCGCCCAATCCAGGCTGGCCAAACGACAGCTGGCCGCCGTGAGTATTGCAGGGGAAATCGCCCGCGTAGGAAAGGTTATGCTCCATGACGAAGGGTCCGCCCTGTCCCTTCTTGCAGAAGCCGGCGTCCTCCAACGACACCAGGACGGTAATAGTGTAGCAATCGTACGGGCAGACCAGGTCGATATCCTGGCGTGCGACCCCGGCCATTTGAAAGGCGAGGTCGGCGGCGGGCTTGATCGGCGAATCGGTGAGGGAAGGCGCATAGGTAATTGACGCGTGATTGGAATATTCGCCAGCACCCAACAACCAGATTGGCGGGTTCTTCGCACGTTTGGCGACCTCCGGCGACGCCACGATGACCGCCGCGCCGCCACTGCAGGGGCTCACAATTTCAAAAATATGCAGCGGGTCAACGATCATCCGCGAAGCGAGTACCTCCTGAATTGTGAGGGGCTTATCGTTGAAGGTGGCCAACGGATTCTTCAACGCGCTGGTCCGCTGATCAACCGCGATCTTGGCCATCTGCTCGGGCTTGGTGCCGTACTCGTACATGTGGCGATGGGCGATCATCGCGTATCCGCAATTTGCCCCGATATTGCCATAGGGCGACTCGAATTCGCGCTGCACCGAAACCACCGGCACTTTCTGGTCGCCGATTTTGTTGAGATCGGCCACGATGCAAAGCACCGCCTGGCACATTCCCGCATCGATTGCGGCAGCCGCCCGCCAGATCATGCCGGCCGGCGTCGCGCCGCCGATATCGACCACGTTCAGCATCCGCGGATTTATTCCAAGCACCTCGCAGGCGCTGGCCGGGTAGAGCATGCCGGGATCGGCGAACGGCATTCCGACCAGAAAGCCGTCGAGGTCCTTCTTGTCAAGGCCAGCGTCGGTGAGGGCCTCGGCCGCCAATTGCCCCATCAGCTTGAGCGGCGTCACGTCCGGCGGTGCGTCTTTCCACGGCTTGAGTTCAGCGATCCCAATCGCGGCTGCCTTACCCTTGAGACTCATGCTACGTAAGCTCCTGCGAGATTTTATTACCGACTAGCACAATCGATTGCGGTCAACCAGCACGGGAAACAATGTCGCAAATATCGAATGTCTCTGACACAAGGCCATTGCCGCAACGGACTCTGATCTCGGCCGCCTCAACCGCGGCCAGGTCGCGATCGATCTGATAATGCTGAAACTCTTATCTCTTTTGTCTGTGGCTCGATCGGTGTTGCGCGGCAGTGTCTCTAGCAAATACGCGGTGTGGATCACCAATTAGCATATCGACTATTCGAGTACCGCCAAATTGAGTCTTGATTTAGAATCATCCGGCGCGCGTAGCATTGGTCCTGCCGATCATCGCCGACCGATCCGTAGTACAGTGGCAACGCCGCCGCGAGTTGGCATTACGCGTCGCATCTCCAGAGTGGCGTCGAGCAGCCGTGCGGCTAAAGGGGCGAGCGGCGCCGTATCGGACACGATGTCAGATTCAAGCTCGGGATCGCCGCGCGCGAGCATAATCGTAATTCTGGGCTCGCCGATCGGTCCCGAAACGATCACCACACCGCCGGGCTGCGCATTTGCAGCGCTCAGGCGGATGTGGCGTTGATCAGGCCGAGGCCATAGAGCGGCCGAGCACCGCCCACGGCCGGGTGTTGACAGTGCTGTTAACAGGCGCTGCATTCTAGCCAGCGGGTGCATTCCAGGACTTAAGTATCAGTTCATGCGGCCGAGCGGCCCCGGCGGAATTTTTCTGGGTCCAGGCTAATTGATTGTTCTCAAACTGCGTGGTTCTCGCTCTCCAGTATCCTTGCGATTAACTGCTGTGTAAGGGCAGCGCCGGGTAGTGGCAGCCCAAGGTCGTGCCCAAGTTCGAGCGCGAGGCGCAGGTCCTTGTGAATGAGCTGCATCAGACCCAGCGGGCCAGTCGTATAGGTAGCTCCCAGTTTACGCTGCTGCGACCAGTGGTCAGCCACCCGGCTCTGAGCGGCGCCGGCATGAACCACCTGCTCCATCGCCGAGAGATCTACCCCTGCCGTTTGCGCTAACTTCATGCCCTCAGAAGCAGCCAACATGTTAACATACACGATTAGGTTATGGGCCAATTTTGTAATTGCTCCAGCCCCAAGCTCGCCGAGATGAAAAATGTTGGCGCCCGAGGTGGCAAACAGCGGCTTGCATTTCTCGAACGCACGCTTGTCGCCGCCGACCATATAGCAAAGGGTCTTCGCATAAGCGCCCCGTTCACCGCCGCTAACCTCTGCATCGATTACCGTTACGCCTTTTGCTTCGGCTAAGGCGGCCACATTGCGCACGGTCCGGGGATGGACCGTACTGTGGACGGCAATGACCGTTCCCGGTTTGGCCGTGGCAAGCACGCCGCCTTCTTCAAACGTGACTGCCCGGACTTGGGCGTCGTCGACCACCACCAATTCGATGATCTCCGCGTGGTTGCCGATTTCATCAGCCGAACGGGCACATTTCGCACCGAGCGCGGCCAGCTCCTTCATCGGCTCGGGCCGCAGATCGTATACCATCAGATCGAATCCGGCTTTGACCAGATTGATAGCCATGGGCTTGCCCATATTGCCCAGCCCGATGAATCCAACACGTGTCGCCATGGTAAAATCTCCGTATACCGCTCGCCATCGGCCTTGGGAGCCGCGTGACCGCCGGACCTGTTATAGCAAAAGGAATCGAGGCCTGTGAGAATCTGCATCATCTCTGATCTTCATGCAAACCTCGAAGCTCTTTGCGCCCTGCCGCAGAGCTATGACGAGTTGTGGGTGCTGGGCGACTTGGTCAACTATGGTCCTGATCCAGCCGCGACTGTCGAGTTCGTGCGTTCCCACGCGTCGCTGGTGATTCGTGGCAATCACGACCATTCTGTCGGATTCGCAGTGGCCTGTGGCTGTTCCCCACGTTTCCTGACGATGGCGGAGGCTACGCGCGACTACACGATTGCCACGCTCTCGGGCGCCGATAAGCAATATTTGCGGCGGCTTCCGACTTCAGCGCGGCGGGAAATCGAAGGAACAATTTTCTTCCTTTGTCACGCGACTCCCACAGATCTGCTCTATGAATATCGGCCGGCTGACTCGCCGTTATGGGATGGAGCAGAGGAAGCGAGTCGAGGCGCCAACGTGATCTTGGCGGGCCATACTCATCTACAGTTTTGTCGCCGCTCCGGCGGAAGAGTGGTGATAAACCCCGGCAGCCTCGGCCAATCAAAGATGGGTAATCCGCTCGCGCGCTATGCAGTTTGGGAAGACGGGCATTTTGAATTGAAGGCGTGCGAATACCCGCTCGAAACGACCGCTAAGAAGGTCATAGCGATGCCGATTCCGGATAATGTTAAACGGGACCTGATCCAGGTCCTGCGTACCGGAGGCGTGCCCTAGGTTTCCGCGGTCCAAATCGGCCAAGACGGTAGCCTCGCTGAGGTCGATGACGCAGGTTTCCCAAAGCCGCGTGGTAAGTTAGCAGGGATTATGGATTGAGCGCGCCTTGCGGCCGATTCACCGCCGACTTCGCAGTGCTTAATCAATAAAACCACTTACCCTTGTCCCATGAAAAAATCTCTAGCGTATTAATCTCGTGCAGCAATTTGGGCGCAGCGCGCCTGGCCTCGCCGATAGTTTTACCTACTATCGAATAATTGATTTCTTCATACCGGATTTTGCCGATAGGGAGTCCTTCTTTTGACTCCTTGCATTCGCAGCTCTCCACTTTTCCATAGCCGGTGTAGTTTGCGGTTTCTAAACCGCCATCTTCACGCCAGCTTAAATGCTCGAGGTTGTCGACCTCCCGCTCATGAAGCAGACGTTCCCAATCGCGGCAAAAGCCCGTGAACGCCGAGGCTGCCCGCTGATACGTTCGCCGCTGCGCCGGGCTAAGTAGCTCGAGCCCGTCAATTCGTGACTGAGCAGCGGACGATGCACTCGCTCCCGCTACTGTGTCAACTCTCGTCGCAGTCGGATTGATAGTGGTGGAAAGCGTTGCCACGTCCGCTCGACTTGTTGTCGCTTTAGGCGGTAAGGGCGCCACCGCGCCGGCCGGAATTGACTGCGGCGTTGCATTGGGAATTGGCTGGATGGCAACGCTTGAAGGAGGTGGCTGTATGGGCGCAGTTGGAATCTTAAAGACGGTAGAGGCGCCGCTGACCGGAGCGCCAGTTTCGCTGGGCGGTTCAGCCGCGGCAACTGCCTGCACTGTCGCAGTGGTTTGTGTTAATGCTGGCTCCGCTAGAGCGCTCACGGGTAAAAAGCCGAGCAGAATCGCGGCCCACATGCACGTTAGCGAAGTTTGAAACCAAGCCACAATCGCGCTCGAACTCATCGCAGCTACCTCCACCGCGGCCGCTTTTCCCAGGCGCTGCGGCCGTCATCCTTCCCGTTGAGCACAGTTACGAAGCGTTCCGTTGCAGCCTCCACGGCTTTCTGGGCGTAATCGACTGGTCCCCATTTCCGGCATTTCGCCATCTCCGAAATCGCTCAAAATATAGTTTCAGGGTCTTACGATTTGCAACCTCTCCGGAAAAGTTTCTTCGTGCGGCAGAACAGGTCTAAAGCCACCAATTCGGCCCCATATTCGGAACAACAGGAACGCCGAATAATGCTGACAAATGAAACGAACTTTTGACTGCTGCGGTCCGGTTGTTGTCAATGTGATCGGGGATGATATGGGTAGTGGCAGGTGAGATTAGATTGACTCGGGTACCCGGAAGTTGACGGGCCAGGTGGTAGCGCTAGGGGTTTTCCGGGGCCAAGGGGACGAGCACATCGTTGAGTCCAGCGCCCAGTCGACAACGATGAAGCTGAGTAACAAAGCGGTGGCGAGCTGCATCTTGCTCCGGACACCGCCGCTCTATCTTTCAACGGCTGCGCTCATTAGCGGCGATGCACTCGGCAATTTGCACCTGTTCATCCCGTTGTGGGCGGCGGTTGTTGCGGCGACCGCCGCGGCTGCATTGTTTCTGTTTTACCGTCCTGTGCCGGGAATGGTGTTAGCCCTGCTCGGGCTAATTTCTGCGTCCACGTTACCCCTGAAGCAGCTATTGGCTCCGGATTTTAGCTCGCAGACGGTGCGACGATTCCCCGACGGCGCCGGTGTCACACTCGAAGGTCGGTTAGTGCGAGAGCCCGAGCATCGGTCAGGCGGACGCACATATCTATGCATCGACGTCCAATATGGCGGATTTTCCAGCTCTATGATGGTGCCAGCGACCGGTCTCGTGCGCGTCACCGAGCTTGGCCAGGGGGCTTTTCGCGCCGGCGATAAGCTGAGAGTTTCGGGCAAGATCCGGTTCCCGCGCAACGAGGGCGACGAGGATGAGTTTGATTATCGGGGGTGGCTGATGCGGCAGGGGATAGCCGCGACGATGGTTGCGGCGCGCTCCAGGTTCGATTCACCGCCGTCGATAACCATAATCGGGCATCGCGAAGCATTTCCTGATTCTCTGCTGCAAACTGTTCGCGAGCGCATAGCAAAGTTTATCGACGTAACGCTTCGATATCCAGAAAATGCCGAAATGCGGGCCTTAATGATTGGCGACCGCGGCGGCATCGACGATCGCTTACGCCGGCCCTTCGCGCTGACCGGAATGGCGCATCTGCTGATCATTTCGGGACTACATCTCGGGTTCGTGGCAGCTGGAGCGTTCCTCTTAATTCGACTCGTGACGGCCGCGTTCCCGGCTCTGACGGCGCTCGGCTACGCCAACAAGATTGCCGCGGGTGTCGCGATTGGCATGGTGTCCGCCTACGCTGCGATTGCGGGAAGCCATATCTCGACGATTCGCGCGTTGGTGATGGTGCTTGTCTTCGCGCTCGCAATACTGCTTGATCGTTCGCGCGAATTGCTGGCAAGCCTCGCGCTGGCTGCGCTGCTCATCTGCTTTGCGATACCCGGTTCAACCGCTGACATCGGTTTCCAATTGTCGTTCGCGTCAGTCGCAGTGATTCTTCTGGGAATGAGACGATTCAGCGCCTGGTGGCGATGGCATTACGCCAATCCGCTCGGCGTCCGAACCGAGCGGTGGCGCGCCGGCTCCGCTGCAGAATGGGTTTGCGGGTATCTCGCGGTGTCATTCTGGGCGATGATCGGCACAGCCCCGCTGACGGCGTTCCATTTCAACCAGTTTTCTCTGGTGGGACTGGCCGCGAACGCGGTCGTGGTCCCGATCATGGGCATCGGCGCTGTTTTATGCGGGCTGGTGGCGGTGGCCTGCAGTTTCATCTACCTCCCGCTGGCCAGCATGATTTTGATTGTGGCAGCGAAGTTAGCGTCGTTCGGCACGTTGCTGGCCTGCTGGTTTGTAACGTGGCCCCTGGCATGGGTGCGAACTTTTACCCCCACGCCAGCGGAAATGGTTATTGTCTACGGCTTCATTTTGCTTTGGCTTAGCGCGCCGCTGGCGGGCAGTGACGTTCTCCTTGCGATGCGCGCGCGGCGCTGCGCGCGGCAGGGTTCCGGTGCGACTGGCCGAAACGCCAATCATACCGCGTGGTTAGAACGATGGCGCGGCGCTACTGCCACCGTTCTGATCACGGCGACGGTCCTCGATGCTGGATGGTGGACCTACCAGCGTTTTCTCAATGCGGAATTGCGCGTGACCTTTCTATCGGTCGGCGAGGGTGACGCCGCCGTAGTCCGCTTCCCAGGAGCGCGTGTAATGTTGATTGACGGCGGTGGCGCGTTTCGTGGCCCCTTCGATCCGGGCGAGCGAATCGTCGCACCGTACCTCTGGTCGCAGAAGATAATGCACCTCGATTATGTAGCGCTAAGCCATCCGGACCGCGACCATTTTGGCGGTTTGACCTTTATCGTCCGCAATTTTACGCCGGCTCAATTCTGGACCGCGGGTGCAGAAAGCGAAGACACCAGTTATGCTGAGCTGCTCAACGCGGTCAAAGCCAGCGGCACACGCCAGTGGCTATGCGATTCCGCCGCTCGGCCGATGATTATTGCCGGCGTTAGCGTGCGTTGTGTCGGACCGCTGCACGGCGTGCCGGAACTAAAGCATAACAACTCGTCGATGGTAATGCGGATAGCATATGGACGCGAATCTTTTCTGTTCGCCGGTGACGTCGAGGCACGGGGTGAGCGCGAGTTAGTTGCGTCGACGGCCGACCTTCACGCGACGATACTGAAGGTACCGCACCACGGCAGCCACACCTCGTCGAGTGCGGACTTTATCGAAGCTGTCCATCCGGAGGTCGCGGTGATCTCGCTTGGCTACCTGAACCGCTTTCACTTTCCCGCCCCGGAAATAGTCGAGCGATACCAGGAAGACGGGGTCAAGGTGCTGCGCACGGATGATGACGGGGCGATTAGTGTTGTCGCAGCGAGGAACGATTATCGCCTAACGGCGTTCCGGCATGACGATAATCTGGGACGCCGTCCACAGCGCGCGTCACGCTTGACAGCTTCGCGCTGAGTGTTGTCAGAGCATAGCCCCACTAAGGAATCCGGTGAGCCTCAAGTTCTAATGTGGCAACCAGTTAGGAGCGGAGCCGAAGAGTTGGTCGACTATGCCAATCTGATAGGCGAGAAAAAGACCGAACCCAAAACTGAGCCAGCCCGCAGCCAGGGATAGTCTGCGGTGGACCTCGGCCAGACGCTGGGCGGCTAATACAAACGGGGCGCCTACCGCAGTTGTTATCAGCATCATCCCGATGATCACGCCGCTGCAAAAAATCGTCATATAGAGCGTCGCCCACCACGGCGATGGGATCGCGGCGGTTACCAGTAGCGCAATCGCGGCACTCCCAGCGAGACCATGGATCAGCCCGACCATAAACGATTTCGTGAGTGAACGCCCCAAAATCGTTTCGGATAGTTGTGGAGACACCAGATGATCGTGCGTCGCAAAATCTTCATCGTCCGGGGCTGAATGGGCATGCAAATGGCTATGAGATCGGCCGCGCCGTTGGTGCGTGTGCGGATGAGAGTGGACCACCAGGATTGTTTCGGGTGGAGAAGCCAGCCGGAGCTTCTTCGCGATTAGAGCCAGAGTCTCTTGTGCTGCTCTCAGACCGAGCAAAATCAACACGATCGCCACCATAAACTCCAGGGTCAATCCCAACCGCACCGGCACCTTCAATTTAAAAAAGATTATAGCCATTCCCACCGCGAGCACTGTCGCCGAATGGCCGAGACCCCACACGAGTCCGATCCATATTGCACTGACGAAACGGCGCTCACGCGTCAAAATTGCGGTCACCGCGACAACGTGGTCGGGATCGGTCGCATGTCTGATCCCGAGCGTCAGGCCTAACAAAATCAGACCGAACGGCGCCGAACCGAACGACATTCGCCAACCTCCTCCGCGAATAAGTTTTGAGTTACGCCGGTTACCTGGAGCCGGTGGTTTGGTCGGATGATATTTGCTCCATCGGGTGAAAATCCAATCATTGAGCTCCCATCCTCGATTGGATTGACGGTCGCAGGCCTGCTGTGAAACACTCCGCAGCAAGATTAGTGTTAAAATCGCCGTTTCCCTCAGTTTTGTGATTTAGAATGTGGGAGAAAGGACATGGCTGAGCAGCAGACGCCGCAGGCTGAAACGGGTCCGCGCCCGATCCTGCCGATCCTGAAACTTCAACCGAAGCCTCATCTGGTAGGTTCAAAATGTGCGAGCTGCGGCACGATCTTTCTCGATCTCAAACGTGCCGCCTGTTCCAAGTGTGGCGCAGCCGGAAATCTGCAGCAGATTCAGCTTTCGGACAAAGGCAAGGTTTGGGTCTTCTCTGTTATCCATCAGTCGTTTCCGGGTATTAAGACCCCGTACGTCACCGCGGTCGTGGATCTGCCGGAGGGTGTGAGCGTAAAATCAAACTTAGTCGAGGTTGATCCTGAGGACCTGGAGAAAAATCCACAGAAGGGCTTCGGCATGCCGGTCGAGTTGGTCGTAAACCAAGTGGCTACTGATCGGCAGGGTAATCCGGTAATGGCGTTCCAGTTTCGTCCGAGCAAGAACTAGCGGGGGATAAACGATCGTCTGCGCTCATACAGACCAGTGAAAGGCGAACACGCTGCGGCAAGTGCGCGTTTAGAGCCGCGACAACCGAGCGGCGGCGCATGCTGGGCCGGTGAGAAAGACTCAAGGAGGATCTTCAGATGCGAAACGTTTACATACTCGGCACTGGAATGATTAAGTTCGGACGCTACCCGGAGAAGACCGTACCGGAGCTTGGCGCCGAGGCCGCGTTGATAGCGCTGAAGGACGCAGGCATCAACATAAAGGATGTGGAACTGTTCGCGTCGGGCAATCTGTACCAGGCCAATGCGATGATCGGTCAGCGAATTCTGCAGCAGATCGGCCAGACCGGCGTGCCTGTGATCAATGTTTCCAATGCGTGCGCGACCGGTTCAACCGCCTTTCGCGAAGCCTTTATGGCGGTCACATCAGGCATGTACGACGTCGCGATGGCGGTGGGTGTCGAGCAGATGGGTAAGCAGGGCTTGCTTGGTGGCGGGGGCGGTGGCACTGACCCCGCCTACTCCACCGAAGGCCGTATTGGCTCCGGGTTGATGCCGGCAGTGTTCGGGCAGGCCGGCATGGAGCACATGCGCAAGTACGGCACCAAGCTTGAGCACTTTGCCAAAATCTCAGTCAAATCTCATAAACACGCGACCCGAAACCCGTTCTCTCAATACCAGAACGAGGTCTCGCTCGAAGACGTGATGAATGCGCGGATGGTCGCATATCCGAATACGCTCTATATGTGTTGCCCGACCGGCGACGGCGCCGCTGCTGCGATCCTTGTTTCAGAAGATAAGATGAAGCAGTTGGCTGGTGGGCGTAAGCGGGCGCGCGTTGCCGCCTCGATCCTGACCTCTGACCCGTACACCGAGCGCGACCTTACTTTGCCGGACGTGAACACACTCACACGCCGTGCGGCGCAGAAGGCCTTCGATATGGCGGGCGTCGCGCCCAAGGATGTATCGCTCACCGAACTACATGATTGTTTTGCGACAGCCGAACTGGTCCATTACGAGAATCTGGGACTCTGCGGCGAAGGCGAAGCAGCGAAGTTCATCGACGAGGGCGGCGGTATGCATCCGGACCTCGGCGGCAAGTCTCCGGTCAACGTTTCAGGGGGATTGCTCTCGAAAGGTCATCCGCTGGGGGCAACCGGCGTCGCAAATATCTGCGAGGTCGCGTGGCATCTGACCGGGGATGAGCGAGCCAGACAGCGCCAGGTGCCGAACGCCAAGGTTGGGATGGCGCACGTAATCGGCCTGGGCTCAGCATGTACAGTGCACATCCTGACCGTCTGATCTCCTGGAATTGCGCCTGATTTCGACGTTCCGAGGGGCTGCTTGCGAGCGGCCCCTCTTTGTTGTTGGCTGGTCCAGATAGATTTTCCTTTGATGAGCACGTCTCCATTGATGCCGTGCGGTCACCGGCCGCGTCACTCGCCGTGGAATTGACAAAACTTAGAGGATTCCGCGACCTTATCGGCGGAGACGCCCGCTTGCTAGGCGTAATTGAGGCAAGAGCTCGCTCGATCGCAGACCGCCACAATGTAGTGGAGGTTCGCATCCCTGCGCTGGAACGTCTTAATCTCTACGCACGTTCAACCGGGGAAACATCGGACATCGTAGAGAAGCAACTGTATGTGGTTCAACGGTCATCCGAGGGTCTCGGTGTCGACGATCAGGTGCTCCGTCCGGAAGGGACGCCCGGCGTGGTGCGCGCGTATATCGAGGCTGGTCTGGATCGCAGCGATCCTGAGCAACGCTTCTTTTATTGCGGGCCGATGTTTCGATACGAGCGACCTCAAAAGGGCCGCTATCGCGAATTCTATCAGTTCGGCGTCGAGTTCTTCGGTCGCCCCGATGCCGCTGCTGATGCTGAGCTGATGGTGATGATCGATGAACTGCGGCGCGAGCTCGAGCTGGAGCTGAACTTCGAAATCAACTCGCTCGGCGACGGCCGCTGCCGGCCGCATTTTCGTCAAGCGCTTTTAGAGTGGGGCCGCGCCCATCTGCCCGAGCTGTGCCAAGACTGCCATCAACGGCTCGAGCGCAACCCCCTGCGCCTGCTAGATTGCAAAATTGATGTGAAGCTTACCGAAAGCGCGCCAAAGAGCGTTGACTATCTTTGCGACGAATGCCGAGCCCATTTTGATACTGTCTGCCAGCTACTCGCCGACGCTGAAGTGCCGCATGCCATCAATCCGCGCCTGGTGCGAGGCCTCGACTATTACTCACGAACCGCCTTCGAGGTTATCTCGACCCGGGTAGGCGCTCAAAGCGCCGTTGCTGCAGGAGGGCGGTACGACGGTCTGGTAGAGGCGCTTGGCGGTGCGCCGGTGGCGGGCACCGGCTTTGCTATCGGCGTCGATCGTCTCGCTCTTGCGCTCGACCTCGCTAAGTTCGGGGTGCTCCCGGATGCCGTACTGATCGCCCTAGGCAATTCTGCGTTGCGCGCGGCAATGCAACTCTCGGGAGAGATGCGCGTCGCTGGGCTCCGCGTCGAGCTGCTCCCGCCCGAACGTGGACTAAAGGCACTGCTCAGGCGAGCTGGCAAGGTCGGCGCGCATTACGCCGTGATTGTAGGCGACAACGAGATCAGCCGCGGCGTGGTTCAGTTACGTGACCTGCGTGAGAGTACCCAGCGCGAAGTGGCGCGCGCCGATATTGTCAAGCTGATGGCGCGAGAAACACCACCGACTGAATGAGCAAAAACGTCACGCGGCCTTGCCCGCTGGGACAACAGCCGGGAGAAAATCCGCGATGTCAACTGGTTGAGGGCAGGCTGTGACAAGCTCGCGCGACTGAGTATTCCTTGCGGCGAGTGGTGCAGGTATCCTCTCCTGGCTGAACGTTGATGACAAGAAAAGCTGGCTATTCACCATTGCCGCCATGGCCGCGCACCGACTACTGCGGCAAGCTGCGTGCCGCCGATGCCGGCCGGGAGGTCGCATTGTGGGGATGGGTCGCGTCGCGGCGTGACCACGGCGGGCTCATCTTTATAGATCTGCGCGACCGCGAAGGGGTGGCTCAACTGGTGTTCAATCCCGCGCACGACCTGGCCGCCCATCAGGTGGCGGGTGCGGCACGCTCAGAGTATTACCTTGCCGCCAAAGGCAAAGTCGTCAGGCGCACCGCAGGCACAGTTAACCGCGAACTATCTACAGGTGAAATCGAAATTGTTGTGAACGCGGTCGAGATTCTCGCGATCTCGCAGCCGCCGCCGTTTCCACTCAGCGCCGGTGAGGAAAGCGCGGCTGAGGATGTTCGCCTCAAGTACCGCTATCTTGATCTGCGCCGGCCGGAAATGCAGCGCAACCTGATGAGGCGGCATCAAGCCCTGCGCGGTGTGCGTGCATGGCTGGATTCGCAAGGGTTCGTTGAAATCGAGACGCCGATTCTGTGGCGTGCGACACCCGAGGGTGCGCGCGATTACCTGGTGCCCAGCCGCGTTAATCCAGGCAAGTTCTACGCCTTGCCGCAATCGCCTCAACTGCTGAAGCAATTACTGATGGTTTCTGGTTTCGATCGCTATTACCAGATCGCACGATGCTTTCGGGACGAAGACTTGCGCGCCAACCGTCAGCCGGAGTTCAGCCAAATCGATATCGAAATGACCGGGCCGCGGCCCGAGGATATCATTGCGATTGCCGAGGGTATGATGGCTTCCATTTACGAATATGCGCTCGGCACCTCAATCACCCGGCCATTTCCAAAAATGTCTTATGAAGAAGCGATGGAGCGCTTCGGCTCGGACAAACCCGACCTTCGCTTCGGCCTTGAAACAAAGAATCTCACCGCGGCGTTCGCCGGCACTTCGTTCAAGGTTTTCGCTGACGTACTCGGCCGCGGCGAATCGATCTATGGCCTGGCCTTGCCAGCCGCACATCAGATAAGCCGACGCGAACTCGACGAGATGGCCGAGGCGATACGTTCGCAAAAGGGCCTGGGGCTCGCCTGGGCGAAGCTCGCCGATGGCAACTGGCAAGGACCGGTGGGCCGTCATATCGGAGAGGTCGAACGAACTCGCGCGGCGGAAATGGCCGCTCTCGGTCAGGGCGACACGTTGCTGATGGTGGCGGGTGAGCGAGATAAGATCCGGCCGCTGATTGGCGACCTGCGGTTGCAGCTCGCGGCAAAGTTTAACCTGCGGCGCCTGGACGAACTGCGTTTCCTGTGGGTAGTCGATTTTCCGTTGTTCGAATACAGCGAGGAAGGACGGCTGGTTTCGGTTAACCATCCTTTCACAGCCCCACATCCAGATGATCTGGAGTTACTTGACAGCAGTCCGCTCGCCGCCCGCGCGCTCGCCTACGATATGGTGCTCAATGGCCAGGAGATGGGTGGCGGCTCAATTCGTATCCACGACCCGCAACTTCAGCTCAAAATCTTCAGCCTGCTCGGGATGGCCCGCGAAGAAGCACTCAGCAAATTCGGCTTTCTGCTCGATGCGCTCGGTTATGGTGCCCCGCCCCATGGCGGAATTGCTTTCGGCGTGGACCGCATCGCGATGATGGTGTGCGGGACCGACTCGTTGCGCGATGTCATGGCATTTCCGAAGACTCAAAAAGCCGTCGATTTGATGAGCGGAGCGCCCTCAGAGGTGGATGCGCGGCAGCTCCGGGAGCTTTCGATCAAGGTGGCGCTGTGAGATGTGGCAGGGCCCTGCGTCTGGCTTGCGGAGTCGCGTGGCTGATCCTGGTGCCGGCCTGCCTGGAGATGGCGCACGATGTGAGCAATTCTCCCGCCTTCAACGCGATGAGCGACAGCGTGCATGCGCTGCCTGGCCTTCACGGTACCAGCGGCCTCGAAGTTCATGCGGTACGTTCCATCAAAACGGTCATTATTCACAAAATCGTTGTGATGCCGCTGGCCGACGAGCCGGACCAGATCGACAAGAGCCTGCCGACTGATGCGGCACAATCAATCACCGCCGCAATCTATGCCCGCGCCAACGAACTGGGCGGATGGGAAGTCGCGCCGCAGGATGACGTCGACGCGGCGCTACAGCAATTACCGCCGCTGACTGTCGCCGACCTCGATCAGAACGCGCTAGCGCTCGGGCGCAAGCTCGCGGCCGATGGAGTGATTTACGGCACCGTCAATCGCTATCGCGAGCGCGTTGGGTTCGATTATGCAGCACAGAGTCCCGCGGCAGTTGCTTTCATGCTCAATTTTGTGGACGAAAACTCGAAGCAGGTGGTATGGACGGCGAAGTTCGCGCGCGAGCAAAAAGCCCTTTCTCAAAATATTCTCGACCTGCCCAACTTTGTGTCTCACGGCGCGCGCTGGGTACGTGCCCACGATATCGCCGTCCAAGGCATCAATGGTGCGCTCGATGACCTGCAATCCAAATTGACAATAGAGCCAATCGTGCAAGGGAAGTAGCTTTTGTTTATCGAATCGCGGGGGCATTGAAGACTGTCGATTTTCGGGAGGCCGCAGGCAGTTGGGATTAATCGGCTGTCACGCAATATCATCCTGAGCAAGCGAGTGGCGCTAGCCACGAGCGCAGTGGAAGGATCTACGCGGAGCGATTTTCTGATGCGGGACCCGCGAAAACCAATCGCTTCGCTTAGATCCTTCCCCTTCGGCTGCACTCAGCGCTTCGGCTCACCCGGCAGCCTACGCTCAGGATGACACTGGAGGAGAGCTCGCGGAGATCAAAAAAGAGCTGCCCAACGAGAAAATCAACATTCTCCATTTGAGGGGAGGACGCTGGATTCTCAGGTGTGGAGAACGCTTAGCATCCCGAACTGAATTCATATTGCTCAACCGGTAATCCGCGTTTTGACGCCGAGATGCGGATGTGAATCCCGATGGCCGTCTGGGTAGTCCGAGGAACCCTGTGATGATTTGAAGTGATTGATTATCTGCTGGACCTTGGCCACGGAATCGGTGGTGCGCGCCGGTGCCATGATCGTCAGCGTCAATTCAGGATCATCCATCACCGAGAAACTGACATGTTGAAGTTGAAGCCGGCCAACCAACGGATGGTTGTAGCGTTTCAGTCCTTCGCTCTGCGGCAGCACATCATGACGCGGCCACCATTCTCCAAATTCGGAGCTTACTGATTTGAGCCGCTCGACTAATTGCACGAAGTGCTTATCTCCGGCATGGCGTCCATAGTTAACTCGAAACCTGGCAAGTACGTCGCGCGCCCGGGTCGGCCAATCGACTATGAGTGAGCGCAGAGTGGAGTCGGTAAAAAAAAGCCAGACCATATTTCTCTCAGCCGGTGCGATACTGGAAAAGCCAAAGAATGCCTCCGCCGCCAAATTCCACCCCAGTACATCCCAGCGCGGACCTACGATAAACGCCGGCAGATGCTCCATCTGATCGAGCATTTGCTTGAGCAAGGGGCTGATACGCTGCGCCTTCGGTTTCGAATCGAGCACCGGCTCGCGCAGTGCGAGCTGAAAGAGTTGGACGCGCTCGATTCCGTCCAGTCGCAGGACTCGCGCAAGATTATCCAACATTTCGGCCGAGACGCTGATCGGGCGGGCTTGCTCAAGCCAGGTGTACCAGGTCACGCTCATCCCGGCTAACTGTGCCACTTCTTCGCGCCGCAAACCCGGCGTCCGCCGCCGGGGAGCAGCCGGCAGGCCCACGTCAACGGTGGAGACGCGCGCCCGCCTGGTGCGCAAAAAGTTGCTTAGCTCCTGCCGTCTGATCTGGTCCCGTGTCATAGGAGCTGAACCGCGAGAATCAGAATATTTATACCAGTATCAGCTATGCCTCTGGTACTCGGTTTGATGCTCCTAATATATCCGATCATTGAAGGGATGATCAAAATCGGAGCATATCCCCATGTTCGGACCCAACGTCGACTCGGTGTTAAATTGACGGTATTCGCGCGATATGCTTAGCGCGACGCCAATGGCTCCCCTTATCGACACTTTGAGATTCGGACAGCTTCTGCCGAAGCTGGCACGCCCGAACCCCAGCTTCGGCAGAGCAAGGAAGCCGAGATGGATAACGTTGAACTACCCTCCCGCCCGGAGGTCGAGGATCTGTTTTACAAAGAAGCCGCGCTGCTCGACGAATGGCGGCTCGAAGAATGGCTGACGCTGCTAACCGACGACGCGACGTATCAGGTTCCGCCTACCGATGTTCCTGAAGGCGATGTGCGTAATACTCTGTTTATTATTGCAGACGATGCCTTCCGGATACGGTCTCGCGTGAAGCAGTTGCTCGGCAAATCGGCGTGGGCCGAGAATCCCCATTCGCGCACTCGAAGGATCATAAGCAACGTCCGCGTTCTCGGCATCGACGGCGACAACATACGGGTTACCGCGAACTTTGCTGTTTATCGAATGCGGTACGAATCAGTAGACACCTATGTAGGTCATTACGACTACAAATTGACCCGCATCGATAATGAACTGAGAATCCGTCATCGCCGGGCGATCCTGGATAACGAAACTCTGCGCCCGCACGGCAAAATAAGCTTCATCCTTTAAGCGACCAGGCCCATCTGAGGGACCAGGCCCATCAGCAGGCGCCGGCGCTGAGAATGACGCCGGCGCCTCACAGTTCGCGCTGTCAGCCGCTTCGCGTCTGCGGCTTCAGCCGCCGTGACGCAGCAGACGGCCGGGCGTAGCATTTGTACAGCGGCCATCCTCGAAGGTAACCTCGCCGTTAACAGTGATCGCGTGATAGCCTTCGGCTTGCTGCACTCGGCGCCATTCACCGCCTGGGAAGTCGCGCACGATTTCCATCGGCTTAATCGCAAGTTTGTTAAGGTCGTACACAACAATGTCCGCGAAAGCGCCTTCGACCAAGGTGCCGCGGTTTCTGAAACCGGCACACATCGCCGGATGGGCGCTGAGGCGCCAATGCAGATCTTCCAGGCTCATCAGACTGTTGTCGCGCCCAATCTTGATCAGGGCTTCCGTCGAGTAGCGTCCGCCAGTAAAGAACTTGGTGTGGGCGCCGCCGTCGGATACGCCGAAGATGGGCACCGCGTCGGAGGAAATCATTTCCTTCAGATAGTCGACGCGAACGTTGATTGGCGGTGAGTAAAATTCAGTGCTGAGCCCGTCGGCGCACGCGATATCGAGCATCGTATCGATCGGATGCTTGTTCTCCTTTTTGGCGATTTCGCCGATGGTCATATTCTCGTACTTTTTGAGGCTGGGCTCCTGGCATTCGAGCACGAAAATGTCGGCGTAGTTGTTGGTGATCAGCCCGACATTTCGCTCATTGCGCAATGCCGGCCGGCGCTGCGGGTCGGATAACTTCATCAGCCGGTCTTCTAACGGGCCAGTGGTGGCTTCATTCCATGCCGGCATGTCGTCATACAGGTTCCAATCCTTGAAGGTAAATGCGAAGCCGACCTCCAATGTGGCGCCCTGAGCCAGAACGCGGATGCCGCGCCTGACGCAGCTCTCCAGCCATTTGAGCTGATGACGGAAGCGCTCAGGATAGGCGTCGTTGACGGCGACAGCGTTGTAGAGGATTGGACGGCCAGCGGCCAGCGCCAGTTCCTCGTAATGGCGCTCGGCGTGAGCTTCGGGGTCGCCTTCAAAATCGCCGGGTTCCGGCACATACGTCATCTGGATGAAACCCTCATTGCGCTCGCCTAATAAGCTGGCGAGGGCGAGAGCGGTCTCGTCGTGCATGATATCGGTCACCATCGGCGTGCCATCGAAGTCGGCCTGCACGCTCTTGCGGCCGAGCCGTTGCGCTGACCATCCGCAGGCGCCGTGATCCATCGCTTCGTTGATGATGCGGCGCATCTCGTTGGTCTCGCCCTCGGTGGGCAGACGACCCGATTTGGCGTCTTCGAGACCCATCGCCCAAGTCATAACTGGCGCCAGGGGCACGAACGGCAGCAAGTTGACACCCTTGGGATGTCGGTCAACGCTGTCGAGGAATTGGGGATAGGTAACCCAGTCCCACGGCAGGCCTTCCTTCATCGAGGCATAGGGGATTGCTTCAGTCCGCGTCATGGTCAACATCGATCGATCTCGCAACTCGGGCTTCACCGGGGCGAAGCCGAAGCCGCAGTTGCCGATCACGAGCGAGGTGACGCCATGCCAGCTCGACATGGTGCAATATGGATCCCAGAAGAGCTGAGCATCGTAGTGAGTGTGTAGATCAACAAACCCGGGTGCGACGTTAAGGCCGCCGGCGTCAATCACCTTTTTGGCGTTATGAGACTTCAGATTGCCGAGCTTCGCGATCTTGCCGTCCTTGATGCCGACATCTGCCCGGTAACGAGGCATTCGAGTGCCGTCGATAACCGTGCCGCCCCTGATAATTAGGTCAAACTCTGCCATTTCGTCCCTCCAACTTGAATTAATTGCTGGTCCCCCAAGCAAACTCCCAAGGTGATCGAGTCGGCATTCTTCCAGTGAGGCATTTGGCTACGCATAGATGACAAGAGATTGCGTTGTCTTCCCGGACCCGATCGGCGTAAATTGTTAGCTTGGTTAACGGTTTTGCCTCGACAGGATTAACTTGTAATCAGGTCTCTTGTCAAGTCCCGAGCTTCTGCGTCTAATTGATGTGGCTGGCGTAGCGAGCAATGTTCGCCGGCAACGGCGCCGGCTCCCCATTGGAATCATGACAGAACAAGAAGACAAACAGGCGGAACAATACGCCGCCGAGCTTTTGGAACTCTTTTACCCTATCCACTATCGCGGCAACATGGCGGTCGAGGACGCCATGCGCGGAAAGCTGACACGTAAGGAGGCCGCGATTATATGGCTGATTCGCTCAGCCGGTGAGGATGGCAGCGAGATGCGCCGCAAGGAAATTGTGTCGCGGCTGCAGGATTGGTTTGATGTCAGCAGTCCGGCCGTCACTAAAGCCTTGCGCCACATGGCACGCCCGCCGCTCAGTCTGGTTAGACTAGTGGAAGATGCCGCGTCGGGCCGTGAGAAGCGGGTACGCCTCACGCCTCAAGGGCAACGCTTCGTCCTCGGTATGATCACGCGGGGACAAGATTTCCTGCAGAAGGTCGTGGAGCAACTTCCTGATCAACAGGTTCGCGATGGAATCGAATTTCTACGTGCAGGCGTAGCCGCCTATGAACGAGTGCACGCGGAGGCCGATGTTAATGGCAAAGGTTCGCTGGGGAAGGCGCGCTTGCCGGCCAAGCTCTCGGCTAACCTCCAGGATGAGGCACCCGCACCGATCAACGCGGCAGAGCGGCTAGAAGATGAACCAGCTCAGAATCCGAGGCCGCCGGTCTGATCGCAGACCACCGACAGGCGCTGCTCAATGCTGGCCCAGGCCCAGAATTTTCCGGGCCTCCGATGGGTTGGCGACCTCGCGGCCGATCTCACGCGCCATCTGCGCAATACGCTCTACTAAACCCGAAAAACTCAGTTAGGCACCAAAGCTAAGGCGCTGTGCCGGCCTGAGCGACGCGGTTTCCACGGCCTGAGCGCAATGTTTTTTAAGTTGTCGGTGAACTGCGCCACAGTTGAAATCGCCAGCGCGCCGATGCGTTCGAGCAGTACGGCAAAGTGTTGGCGCCAGCGGTCGCGCAGACCGAGTCGCAGGACCGCGTGGCGACCCTCGCTGCCCATGATGGCGCCGACCACCAGTACCTTGGTGCGCA